>Ga0116227_10001359_pt1 | contig 54164 bp, 48 predicted proteins | sample S1TSphgellanicum_FD_89693 | JGI IMG/M metagenome (GOLD analysis project Ga0116227, IMG submission 89693) | Host-associated microbial communities from peat moss isolated from Minnesota, USA - S1T2_Fb - Sphagnum magellanicum MG | ecosystem: Host-associated > Plants > Peat moss > Unclassified... | reverse complement strand
CTATTAGAAAAAATTTAAAAAATTTATATTTTTTTTCTCTGTCAAAAAGTCTTAATAAAATTTTTTCACAAAAGGTAAAAAAAATTTTAGGGGGGGCAGTTTTTTTTTTTTTTTTTTATTCTTTTAATGCATTGGAGAGCCTAGCATTGTGAACTCCTAATAATCATCCATTTAGTCATCCACTCTTGTCTGGAGATGTCTAGAGGTTCCTGGCTTAAAACCTTGTAACATTAACTCCCTCAAGCACTTGTAAGCTCCACATGTGTTTTGCACCACCATCTTGTTTGTGATCAGCTCCTCCTTTTCCAGAGGGACATCAGCCAAAGCCTTTATTTCTAACCAATGAAAGCTTTTCTAAAGAACTAGAATTATTTTCGAAAGGGTTGAAACTCGTGCACTGATTTATGTCCAAACTCATGAATGGAATTCTTAATTAAATATACAATCCTCAACTTCTTATTATACCATTATGTGATGTCGCCGGATAGTAAATTAATTTAAGTGATAAAACATTTCCAATATCTTTCAATTTCAAACAGGTTGGCATGCATATCATCATCAGCTCACAATGTCTAACCTCATCGACCTCTTATCTTGTTCTGGAGACCGATATTGAACTAATTTTAGAGTTTCACAGCAACTCTGTAAATGTTTGGTAGGCTTTATGATCTCACAGTTACTATCATGTTTCATTACACTATTGTTCAACATATATACAAACTTTTGATTTCTATTATCTACAGTTGAATAGTTAAAGGAGATTAATTTACCATCTAAGCATGACAAAAATCTAACTGTCGGGGGACTCTAGAGAGATGTGAACTACAGAGATTTCACATCTGCAGTTACAAGACGGATCTACATTTACAAGAGATTAAATACCATGTAGAAGCATGCATTGTTACCAAAAATACTGTACTCCCTACTAAGTATGCATTTTACATATGTATTCATAGTTAGCATATGAAAACATCAAGAAAACCATTGTGCAACCCTAAACCTGAAAGAATCTTACATTAGCTGCCTGTAACCTGGTCAGTAGAATGTGATGTGATGTGTAAATCCTTGGAAACGGCTCATATCACCTTCAAGTATCTAAAGTTTTCAAATTATTTTTTGATAAACAGAAACCACACACCCCTTGGTGATTTACACTGCCTAAAAAAACAAACAGTGTAATTTTCATATTAATTTTTTTTTTAAAACATCATACTCCATATTTGGTAACCCTGGAAAATCTAATCTCTCTGGGGGGAATTCTACAGAGATTTCCCATAGAGAAGAACAGTCTTATGGGTGAATAAGACCTTTTGAACATGACAAATATGTCTTTCTCTAAAGGGATCCTAAGACTTTAGGGCCTTCTAGAAGAACCATAGTTCGGGGCCAGAGTGAACCAGCGCCAACCAGCGCACCCCACCCACTGGGTGGACGCCCCTTATGACTGAGTTGCGGATGAACCTCAACTGAGTTGATATCCAGTTTCACCATGGTAACCCATTCTGAAAGAAGTGAGTTCCATACATAGGTAGATAGGTAAGAAAATAGGTGACAACTATGGTTTATACATAGGTAACTTGGTCTGTTTTTCCTATCAACCTACTAACAACTCACAAGCAGGTTATTATTAGTAGGTAGTATTAAAAAAAAAGCAACCGAGCTAGTAATTGACCATGGTTAGTTAGGGAACTGGAGCCCAACAGAAAACTGTTTCTTAATCCCTAGTTACCATCCATCCTTGGGTGCTGGTTCACGCTAGCCGAGAGAGGGGAAGAGAGAGGCCACAAAAGTTGGAAGACCCCAAGTTCAAGCAAAAACCCCCAAAGGGCCGCCCAAGTTCTACACAGGGCAACATTTTCCACAGTTTCACGTTCACCAGTACGTCGCTGTTGTTAGTACGTGTGGGGCTCCCATGAGCCGATGTGATGTCGGAGTCCCACCCACAGAAACTCTAGAAGCCTCGCTCGGGAGCGCTCGCTTCGTTGTTTTATGTGTCGAGGCTCGGGCGCCCGCTTCGTTGTTTTATGTGTTTATGTGTTTTCTTGTTTATACGTAGTAGCAGCACTCATCATAGTCGAGATCCTTTCGGAGCTTCTGGAAATTGTATTGACTACAATTAGACTGGAGGAACAACAGCTTTTGGATGGCCCTCGCCACAAGAGGAGACGCCAAGAGTGATCACCGTTTCACATCTTTTGGTATTTTCAGTGTTTCCTCTCTCTCTCTCTCTCTCTCTTTCCTGCTCTACGAATTAGTTGACAGTGTCTCTGCACACGCCCTGTGCACCCTTATCGCGAGTACCCATTGCTCCGTGCGCCCTCTGTGCATTCGTATCGTGACTGCCCATTTCTCCTTAGCACGCTCTCTCCATTGCACCTACATCTCGCGACTACCCATCCGCGCTCGCTCTGTGCACCCATTTCGTGAGTACCCCATTCTCGACTTTCAGTCTACTTGTACAGCTTCTTCTTTCCCGTTCGTAGTTAAACTAACTCTTGCCTAATTGCTTGCTTTCGAGTCTTGCTTATGAATTACCTTAATGATGTTTTTTTTCCAGAAAGCTTGATCTTTATCTTCCTGCCTTCCTTGCTTTTCATTTCCACCTTGAGATCAGTTCGACATTTTGCAGAGGTCGCTAGCCAGAGAGACTCACAAAACAAAAGCAGTTGCATATATCCTGCCTGACCATGCGCACATAGCTGTTGATTGTACATAAGCACATACGCGCGCATTCTCAGACTTTCTGTTGTTTTCAGTCTCGTAAGCTTGTCGTAATCTTCCTGCCTTGATCCTTGCTTTTCATTATGCATATTGTAAAGCTGGTAGCGAGACAGACTCTCAGGCGCGGGCCGCGCATCATGTCTGACCATCCGCACATAGCTCTTCATGCGCGTGCATTCTCTGACCTTTCTGTTGTTTTCGGTCTCGCAAGCTTGCTTGTCGTAATCTTCCCGCTTCCCTTGTTTTTCGTGCCTTGAGGTCGGCTAACAATTTTGCAGAGGGAGACGAAGAGACGTGTGCAGTGCAAAAGCAGTTGCGCATCCGTCAGCTGCATGTTCACCATGAGCACATAGCTGTTCATATATACGCGTGAAAATTCCTTGACTTTTTGTTTTCGCTCTCGTAAGCTTATCCTTATCGTAATGTTCTTCCTTGCTTGCTTTTGTATCTTGGTGTCATTTAGGCATCTCGCAGAGGTAGCCAGAGAGACTCACAGTGCGAAAGCAATTGCGCTGCATCGACAAAGTGCATTCTCTGACTTTTTGTTTTCGATCTAGCAAAGGTTTTGAGCATAGACATATTTAGGGTAATAAAACTGATCAACTGCGGTCTCTCTTGTTTGCATTGGAGGGTTTGTAGCTCTTGTAGACTTCCGTTGGAGGACTGAATTTCCCCAGCTTCTACGTCAATCTCCTCATCGTCGAGTTCTTACTATGGAGCCGAAGATAACGTACAAATCAGCTCTTACTATGGATCAGCAGAAGCTCACAAACCACGAATCAGCAGTGGAGATCACTCATCGTCATGATGTCCCCGCAGCTACTGACTCTTTGGAGATCATCTCGCATGATGAAGATGAAACTGTTACTGCTGCTGCTGACGCTTTGGAGATAGTCCCGCATGATGAAACTGTTACTGCTCCTGCTGACTCCTTGGAGATCATCTCGCATGGAACTACTACAGCTAATTACTGGCCAATTGCACAAATTTATCCAGAAGGGGAGAACTTCTCATTGTAAGTTTTCATGTTCTCAGTAACTATGCGAGTTCGACCTGCATTGTAGTAGAACAGCGAGTGTAATTTGGAAGAGAACGGTGATGATCTCAATTAAGGTTTTTTTCTCTCATGCATATTCATGGGTTGTTTGCATTTCGCATTGGAATTTGTGAGTAACTACAGATTCTCGCACTCCATAGCAACTCTACGGATAGCTCCAGCTCCAACTTACCCGAGTCCCTGTGCCTGCAACACTATGGTATGGAAAGGGCGACGCAGTCTTGTGATGGAGGAAGAACAACAGCACGAAGCTGACCTTGAGACGAAGATCATTCCAGATGAGATCATACACAAAATCCTGAGTCTACTTCCGATTCTCAGTTTGTGCCGTTTCCTAACTCTGAGCAAATACTGGATGAGGGTGATCAAGAAACTGTTCTTCACCTTCCACATGCAGGAAGCTCCTCTGCCTCTGCAAGTGCAACCACTTACATCCGATCGCTTCCCCATTTTCCTTTCGGTGGGTGTGACGCCACTGAGGAATTTCACTTTCGACATTATCCTCAACAGGTAGGAATTGCAAGCTCCCCCCTTGATGAATTTTTTTCCACGCACATGAGCTTCCAATTGATCAATCATGTGAGGAATCTGTTTCTTTGAACTGATTATGATGAGTTTCTTGCAGCAAATGTATGTCTACATGTCTACCCCTTCCTGATCCCCATGTACAAACCATGTGCAATCCATGTGCAAATCATGTACAAACCAACATGTGCAAACCTTGTTTGCTGCAGGTGGGATTCATTCACTGTGGCGTGCACCCCCGAGCTGCCTGCTGAGGCCATTCTCCCAGTGGCCTCAGCAGGAGGCTTGATCTGCTATACATCATGGCTTCATCCCGGGTACTACTGGATATCCAACCCTGTGACAGGCTTCAGTGAGCTAGTGACGCCTGATCGCAGAAGTCCGTGTTTGTGGGGAATGGGTCGTCTACACGAATTGATAGTTCACGAACATTCCCCTTTCACATACACCCTGATAGTCGTGGGTGTCTTTCAGTATCCTACTCCCAACAGCAGAAGCCCCTTGGACGGTTACGGCACTCTGGTATACACTTCTACTACGGGGAGATGGGAAACCGTGAGAGGCCCGCACCTCCGACGCTACTTGGGACACCGTCCTAGTGTTCGCCAGGGTCGATATTCATCTCATAACAACAACAACAACATAGCGACCGTAGAGTATGGACCTCGGCTTCGCAGCGTCGTGTGCGGACAATACTTCATGGTGATAGCCGATCGCGATGAGTACATCCATACCCTCGACTGGAGAGAATGTGCATGGAGACAGGATTTCAAACCTGATCTCACACGCGATCTCTGCGCTCCGCAGCTGGTTACTTACTTTCGCAGACCCGTCAAGCTCGAGAGCATTGCCCGTGACACGATCACAATCTCACAACTGGGAGTGGAGCATGTCCTGACTCGTCGCATTCGCTTCGTTTGGATTCACGTAGTCACTCTCACCGATCCACGTTTCGAGTGTTTCTACACGCACATGCAATACTGGGCTTCTTATTCCTTAGGAGGCGGAAGCGGAGGAGCTGCTCCTCCCCACCATGATTGGCAACCCGACTCAACCTTCAGCTGCTTTGTGCACGGAGAGCGAATCTTCGTAGTTGGCAGAAACGGGAGAAACATTGGATACTACCACCTTGTGGAGAAGAAATGGATCTGGATGCCTCCCTTTCCTGGTTCTTATGGACTGCTGCCGGGTGAGCATCAGGTTGAAGTGCAAGGCTTCCCATTCTCTCCCAGCTTTACGAGGCAAGTTGGAGTCTTGAGAAGACGGGAACCCATCAACACCAATCAGGCTCCCCTCCTGCTGCGCAGAACCTCTATCACCTTACATTAAGGTGATCAATCTCTGGAAGATCTCTAGTAGATCTGGAACTTCGATACTGCAGGCACCATGAGCTTGCAAGCTCATGAGGTTTTTACATAGTGTCTGTTGATGCTGCTGCTGTTACTACATGGTGCATGCATGCATGCATGCAAGCTCATGAGATTTACAACACTAGATTTATAACAGTAGGCAAGCAGGGACTTGGTGACGGGCTTGGTAACTGTTGTTGTTGGGCAGGGATTTGGTGACTCTTGTTCTTTGTTGTTGGGATCTGGAGATTTAGCACTCTAGAGATCTGAGCTCCTTTTGTTATGTTTTGTAACAGTTTTATGCAAGTGTTGTTGCGTTTGGAGATCTTGCATTAGATCTCTTCCTTTTCCTTCCTGTTATGTTTTGTAACAGCTGGTTATGTAGTGATCTATCTATACATTTTACTGTTGGGTTTGGAGATTTAGCACTAGATCTCTGTTGTTCCCATGTTTATGTAGTTAGATCTATCAATACATTCCACCTGTTGGGTTTGGAGATTTAGCATTCTGTCCTTTGTACCCCTTTTATGATGTAAAACATTATCTATAATGAATTCCAGCTTGTGTGTGTATCTGTTGTCGTATCAATCCCTGTTTGATCAATACATTCTAGCTTGTGATTCTGGTGTAGCATGCCTCCATGTTCACATTCCTCATCTGCTTGATCAATCATCAATACATTCCGGCTTCTGATTCTAGTGTCATGTGCCTCCATGTTCACATTCCTGATCTGCTTGATACAATCTAGCTTCTGATTCTTGATCAATACATTATAGCTTCTGATTCTGGCGTCTCACATCCATGTTCACATTCCTTGTCTGCTTGATCAGCACATTCTAGCTTGTGACTCAGATGTCATATGCATCCATGGTCATATTCCTCATCTGCTTGATCAGTACATTCTAGCTTCAAATTCTGGTGTCAAGGGCATCCATGTTATCTTTAAAGTATATCCACTTTAAAGTTGAGAAGAGCTGAAGTTGGCCATACAGTTGTAAAAGACTTCAAATTGCTTCCATTCTGATGTGAACACAATCATGTATCAATCATAGCTGTAACATTTATAATGTTGGGCACAACAAAGGCTCAAACCAGATTGCATTGTCTGCACCCAAGTTCAGTTGACCCATCCAAGGCAAACTACTCTATAGCTTCACAACATCTGTCAGAACACCAAAACTACACAATGGAATTGCAATTGATGGAATTTACTCTTGCTGTGATTTACACCACTGACTGCCTCAGAATGATGTGAATAGTTGAACTGCTGAGACGAGGAACTCTCAGGCTACTGAAGTTGCACCGTTTCAGAACAGAATAATTGGTTTTGGGCTCCAAAAAACAAATATTCACATCTACTCTAATCAATTAGCATCTTCTTCATGTATTCAAATTCTGCTGGGTCAAAATATTCAGCAAGTTCATCTTTTGCAACCCAGGCATAGTCTCGAATCTTTTGACCTTTCACATTCACTTTGGATCCCATCATCTGTGATTTGAAGAAAAATCGCTGTGACAACCAACTAGCACAGGTGTCAACCAGAGTCCTCTGTCCCTCGGCACAATACTTTCAGCCCATGTCTAGCACAAACACTACAGATATGAAGACTATAATGAAAATGCCTGATTCACAAGCCAAAAGAGAAGCCTCATGGTACCTTGTGAACCCATCATTCCTTATACCTTGACTGCAACATAGGAATGGCAGCTATTAAGGATGTTAAGAGATTCCATATATAAGAGCCTCTATGGAGTGCAGAAAAGAGATAACTCGGTAGCACGGTGCATACCTTATATGGAGGAGTTGAAAGGCGGTATGCAAGATGCCCACAAGGTGCATTTCCCACAAAGAAGAAATCTGAAGGATTGGCAGCAAATAATTCTACTGCTGATTCTGCAACCTATACTCCAAGACAAAATGCCATATGAGCTATAATAAATGTCAAACACTGCTTTACAATACCCAGACATAACTCTGATCATTTCTCAAAGCCCCCACAAAACTAAAAATCCAAGGCTGGGTTGCAATATCCAGACATAAAACTAAGAGCATTCTCAAAGTCCCCAGCAGAAGACCTGCACATGATAACTCTCTCATTGAACAAAGCAATGAATGGAAGGGAACCAGCCCACATTCAAGGCAGCTACACACCTTCCGCAATGAATCTTCATTCGAATACTCTTTCTCTGGAAAATGCCAGATGGGCTTATCCTTTGGCCCACCGTGAGGAAATCCTTGAAGTATAAGATAAAGCCGCTTGCACAGTGCTCGGTCCAATGATCTGCCAACCAACTGGGCTTATTAGTTTCCTCAAACAGCAGAGATTCATTAAACCAAAAGCGCATTTCTAGAAATACACTATTCTGCTTTTCGGCAAACCATTCTTCACATGTACATGTGATAAATAAAGAAATATAAACCAAAGAACAAACACAAAAGAAGGATCTTAAAATGCAACCCATTTCTAACACGAACCATCCTTGTACAAACCCTGAAAATGCAGTCAACATGCAAGGAAGAAACGTCACATTGAAATTACACTGGATTCTGGGTTCAATCTTTACTGCTTTTTATTCATGTTCAAAAATCATCAGCATCATCAAGAGTTTCTGAACCTGTTTCTGAAGAGCACCATGACAAGACATAGTGCTACCCACCTACTGTGAATCCTTGTTTTACCTTCGATTGTTAGTCTGGTCAGCTTCAGTGACTGTTGGAGCAGGTTCAAATGCAACTTCTCCTTCATCATCCCCTCTGGATGGATTCACAAATGCAGAAAGAAATCAAGTCCAAAAGACTCCTGACAAAACTAACTTGCAATTTCAAGTGACATAGCCAGGAAGCAGAAACCCTAACAAAAAACCCCAAGAAAAAGGGCAGTGTCAAAACAAGGCCAGAGTCTGCAAGGAAACCTGCTAGAGGATGCATCCAGAAACTCTTTGGGATACTCGCGCCGATACTGTTGCTGCCACTCAAACCTGCCAGCCTCTCCTAGCCCAACAAGGTTAGAACCACATCTCAGAAACAGCTCATTCTCCAAACATTTGGATCTTTGTGAATCCCTCTATGCAAGCTGAGATCGTCCCGGCTTTCTGAAATCCATGAGAAAGAAGCTTGATATCTGTGCGGTTCATCTGACCATCCTTCCAAGAGTGGACACAGGATGTGCCCATCCAGAAAACCCTAGAATTTTCTTGCTACTGAAACCCTAATGGCAAATTTTGACACAAGTTTTCAAGCCGTTGAGGGTGAGATTTTTTTATCTAGTGTTTCCATTGCTTTTTACTTACGAGAAATTCTGGAAAGCTTCTACTGGAGGAGCAAGCTGTGGGAGCACAACAGGAAGCCGCTCCAACACGACAGCAGCGACTATTTTCTCTTGTTCTGCTGCTGCTGCGCCCACATTGCTACCGCTGGAGAATTGACGACACCTTCTCGTCTCCAAAGACACCAATACTTCGTCATTCAAACATCCCGCAACACACGGTTGCCAAGAAGAAGAAGCAGAAGACGTTAAACTCACTACCACTCGCCGCCGCAGCAAAGATACACAAGTCCGCAGCATTTGGACCTGCAAACAAAGAGGAAATCTAAAGAAACAAAAACCCTAGCAAGTTTTTTCCCCAACGCTTCTTCCTCAGATCTCTTGAACCCTTGGGCATTAATCGAGCGAGAAGTGCTCTCGAAGCTCAAGAAACAGAAATGAAAGCCTTCTTAGCGACGAAACCTTCGTGTTCCATACGCAAACATTTTGTGTTCTGCGTGTTTTCTCTCAGTCTCTCCCTCCTCGTCGTCTTCTTCTTCGGTGCAAAACAAGGGAAACCCTTGAGCTCTTAAAACCCTAAACCTAAGACCCAACGTCCAATACCACGAAGAATACGTATATGTGGCATGTAGTGTACACATGTACGTACTCCTCGTGTAAAAAAGTATGGGTACCAAGGTACGTATTAAGGTGCGTATTAAGGTGGTATTGTAAGAAGAGTACGTATACGTGGCATTTAGTGTACAATACCATATTAAGCCCCCCAAAATGTTAATTTTGAACTCAGAGACCCTGATTTAGTCGAGGCACAGAATATTAGTAATATTTTAAAATAATTTAAATAAAATTTGGGATTTTTACCACGGTACCCACTAGTGTTACGCGGGTATCAAGGCTAGAGGCAGGTATCAACCGGGGCGTGCACTCGGGTATGGGTGCTTGATTGCCAAGGGTTTGTTGGAAAAAACATCTCTTATACCTGGTCAAGATGGGCTTCTTTTCTCCCGTACACAAGCAATGCCTTTACCTAGGTGGGCTTGTATTTTACCAAGCTCGCCAAATGCACCAATGGGGTGGACATCTCAGATCACAAAGTTCTCTAGGACATGGGGGTTTAGGGTTAAGAATTCTTAAAAGGTTTAGGATTTTGGAAAATGTATCTCAAAAGGATGCTTGTAATTTTTTAGAGTTGTCGAATGTGTTTGAACATGCCAAAAAAAACAAAAGCAAAGACAACAACAACAAAAAGGAGCATCTATTTCTTGATGTCACTTCCAACCAATAACCAATGCTCACCTCAAGTAAGCTTTCAATCCATTGTTCAATGTATCTTGCATTATTACTACATTCTCATCACCATTTACTTTTGCATTTGTGCTTTTACATTCACATCACCTTTGGCCTTTTGCGTTTGTGTTTCTACACTTCACATCACCTTTCGCCTTTTGCGTTTGTGTTTCTACACTTTCATCACCTTGTACCTGTTACGTTTGTGTTTCTGCATTTTCATCCAAACCCTTTACCTTTTTGCATTTCTGCATTTTCATCACTATCTACTATCAAATTCAAAGGCACCAGTGTGCGTGATTATGCATTTAGGGTACTCATGTTTTCAAAGGCATTAGTGTGTGTGATTAAGCATTTGAGTGGTCTATTTTGTTATAACTTGTCTCTCGCATCCTCATCACCCAAGTGCTCATATTGGGTTCAAATTTAAAGGCCATGTCATCTTCATCATGCCTAATTTTTTTGGGTTTATGGTGAGGTTTATTGTTTGTTACAAATCTTTAGGTTTAAGGTGAAGTTTGCTATAGATTTTTTTTCTTCAATGACTATAGATATGCAAAATATTTTTATGAATGAAGAGAAAAATGATGGATTTCCATTATGTACAGTTGAAAGCTTGGCACTTGTGATGGTGGGGTTGGGAATGGCTGTGGTTTAATTATGAGTGGTGATGGTGGGTCTACAGTCCATCTAAAGCATGTCACAATGAATTAGTTGCTAACAAAGACATCAATGAAAATGACAATAAGATTTTACAAACTAAAGCAAAGGTGTGATAAGAGCAATGGCTCATGCAATTGGAGTTCAACCAAAAGTTCTAGCTTACATGGAACAAAACTACAAATATGTGAACATTCTAATCAATTCAATGATGATTTAACTTTTGTTGATCCTTCTTTATCTCAACAAATGAGATTCACTGTTTTCCACAATGTGCAAAAAGACATAGACCCAAATTCTACCCATCATTGAAAAGGATTGATAATGTACAAAGACCATGGCACAACTACCATGAATTTTCATGTTGCATCAAAACATACTGCAATTTTGAATAAGTATAATACTTGACACATTATTGCAATCCTTTACCAAAAAACTCAAACTTGCTCAAAAGCAATTCTTTGAAGACTTGGTGTTATACATTATTAAAACCTACTACCCATTGAATTTAACTCAAAACATTTGGTTGAAGTGACTTGTGTTTCACCAATGTGGCCAAATTTTATTTTTTAACAAATGACAATTCACTAAACTTGAGGTAATCCATAACATGGTCAATAAAACCATGGAGCAACATACCTTTCCTTCCCTTGTTAAAACCACCGTGATTACTATAACATTTGATTTGTGAATGTCTCATGGAAGATTTGACACCTTTTTCATTAGTTATCAATTACATCAACAAAAAAATGGGAGCCATGTCATGTCATTATGGGGATTTTTGAGGTTCATGAACAACTAGGGTTGTCGTGGCTCTATAATCAAAGAATTTGATTGCTTAGTATGATTTATTGAACAAAGTTATAACCTATGTCAAAAACAAGGGCATCAATTTGAATGCCCTCACAACAACTTTAACAAGCATTATGTCTTGTGTTCCACTCATGTTACCTCAGCCATATATTGTTGTTATTATGGTCATGCCATGTCTAAATGTTGTTAGTTTTCCACCAACGACTTGAAAGTGTTCAATGGAATTAAGGAAATTTCAAATAAAAAAACTTAGTTTTCTTTACAAAAGATAATCATTTGGACCAAAACAAGTGAAAAGGGTTGACGAGAATGGGATAATGTTTGTAAAGATGCAATTCAAAACCTTTGAAAATTCAAAACCCTTATCAAGATTCGATATGCTCCTAAGGTGATTATTAAAAAACCTTGGAATTGAAGGGTGTCATAAACCTTTGTTATTCAAGACAAACAATTGCCTTGTAAAACCAAATTCCTATTCCTCAAACATGAGCTATGGTGTAAAAGGTATCAAACCCCAACTCTAATGTTCACCTAGTGTTTCATAAACCAATCTTGAAGGTATTAGATGTTGTTTAATGTAATGACCATTGTTGAATATGCGATTCATCCATTAGTCCTAATTTAATTAATGGGTACACCATGAATAAAAATTTGTTAATCTATCATATCTCACTCATAAACTCATGGGCATTGTTAATTCACAAATTGAAATTGAAAGGATCTTCAAAATATAAGGGTCATCACAATTTGAAACATTATTGACTTGGGATTGAGAATTTGAATAAGTTGGTTCTAATTATGAAAAATTAGCTAAATGATATTAAATTTTGGTTCATAAATGGGTCTAAATCCATTAAGAAATATTTTGATATTAAAGATGGAATGGTTTTTAAAAATGAAAACCTCATGGCATATTTTAATTTATTTGAAAAAAATTAACATCTTGCAGTGTTGAAAGGTGTAGATTCCAAGATAATTATAAATGCAATTAATATTGTGAGGAACAACAAGGGAGGTATTTAATTGCATTATTTTTTTGGTTATGAGTTTTTGTGATTTGTTGGTTACATGTACCCTAACCAACCTTTATGGGCATAATGCTTCAATTTTGCGTTGTGCTTTTGTGATTTATTGGTTACATGTACTTTAACCTTAAGGGGTAGAATGCTTCAATGATGAACAAAAATAGAAAAAAAGTGAAGCCCTTTGAAATTTTTTGAAGCTTCATAATAGGCCAAAATGTAAATATATATGTGATGTCAAATGTCAATGTTTTCTATGAGTTAAGTAGCCTTTGGTTGGGGTTCCATTTTGCAAACAACTAGGACTTAAAGTGTGTAGTTTTTTTGTTGAGGTTTCCATTTTGCAAATAGTTATGATTTACTTAGCATGTGGCTCTCTATTGGGGTTTCCATTTTGCAAACAATCAGGATTTACTTGGTGTGTGGCCTTGTAATGGGGTTGCCATTTTGCAAATAATCATGACTTAGGGTATATGAATGATCTAATTGAAGTTAGTAACGAGTTTGTGTGAAGTGTGAAAGTTAAATGCATGTTTATGTGAAGTTGAATGCAACTACTTGAATTTTCTTGAATGCAAGTTCATCTCAAATTGAATACAATTGCTTGAATGAAACCAAATGTGGGGTTTGGTGTTTGTTATAGAGTTATTTGGGTTGCAAAATATTCCATTTTGGTCAATGCAATTATGTTGAATGAAACTCAATGCAACATCAACTATTTGAAAGATCTTCAATGTGTGATTGCTTGGAGTGTTTTTGCTTTCTTGTGTGTATGCTTGGTGAGTCTAAGAGTGAAATCTATGCCCACCACCAATTTGCATGTGTCCATTTGTTAAGGCTATAACCCAAGGCAATCGATTGACTATGCCACCAATGACCTAAACCCATTGACACCAATGGCCATTTTTTATGGCATCAACGACTATAACTTGTTGGATTTGTTTCATCACTTAGAAGTTATAATTCTACAATTACACAATTATTTAGCCTACAACTTTGATAGTTAAAAGTTAGTTATTGAAAAAGAATTAGAATATGTACAAAAAATTTGTTAGAAGTTCAAATATTTTTGTAAATTTTTTGATACTTTCAAATGCACACACATCTTTGATTTAAACATGTTTTTTTTGCTTGACAATGATATGAATTATGACTATGCTCCTGTATGCACATGCATGAATATATTCCCACACATCTTTGACTTAAACATGTGTTTTTTTTTGTGAAAATGATATGAATTATGACTATATTCTTTTATGCACATGCCCAAGTTCATGTCTAACAAGCACCACACTTTTTCATATATGTTACCCATGCTCTTGTGTGAAAATAAAATTGACCTGTGTCGATGCTCAAAAGGCATAAGCTTGCCAAAAAAGAATTTATACATGGGCCCCATAGGCTTCACAAATGAATTTTTTTCAATGCCCTTGCCCCCGTGTATGGTTGATACCCAACCAACACTAGTAGAAACTTCTTTTTTTCCATATTTCTATGTCAAAATTTTGATGAAATTTAAGAAAACATTAGCAAAATTAGTTCAATTTACATTTAAAAAGAAAAAAAAAATTCCAAAAGTTTCCCAATTTCTTTGTCAAAAATTGGCAATATTTTATTTTATTAGGAAAAAATATTGGTACTAATGTGGCTGCTGCTTCACCTAGGGCTTCCTAGATAAGGAGGTCAAAATTATTAAACCCCTGAAAGAGGATGGGCTCCTCCAAGAGATAAATATCAATCTTGGTATAAGAAGGTTTTCAATAACATTATTAATAATTTAGTTGTAAGTTCTTACCATTTTTTGATTATTATTATTATTTTCTTTTTGGCACACAACAGCAGACCCAACTGACAAGCTCTTGGCAAAGACCCTAAAGTCAGGCCCTATGGCAGAGGGCCTGCAGGAATTTCACCTGTGCACACCAGTGGGTTCGAACCCAGGACCTTTAAAGTCCCCCAGGGTCCCAGAAGGGGCTATACCAATGGAGCCATCACCCTAGGGCCCAGTTCTTACAATTTTCCAAAAACTGAAAGAAAACCTACTAATTACTAGTAGACCTGAAAAACCTTTAAGGGTTTTGTATTAGTTTTTCATGTAGGGATATGAAAGTTATGGCTTAAATGCCTTTTGAGCTTCTCATTTACGCTAATTAAGTTTTATGCTTCTTGTTTGAGCACTTCCAATTTCAATGTATCTAAACCTTACAACTTATTTGCTTAGAATAACAAGCATTTCTGAAAGCGGGTATTCGAGAATTAAACCTTATTCATAAAGCAGTGGGTATTATGAAAAATAATAATTAAAAAAATTAGAAATCAAGGCAATTAATTGATAACAGGAAAAAAAAAAAAAATTGAATTTTTTTATAGTGTTACCCTATGTGTTCCAAAAATAAGAAATTATAAAATAGCCTACCCAATCAAGTATGAAATAATAATAATAATAATAATAATAATAATAATCAACCAACCTCAGTAAATACCAATGTTTTGCAATTTGTAAAGAACCACCGATACAAAATATTACACATTTAAAAGATTGCCCAGTAAATAGTAAATACCGCGCTCGACACCCATGTTTGGGGGGATGATGGGGCGGATTGGGGTAAATGCTAAAAGAATCGAATTGGGAAAGAAAACAAAGTCTGCGACAAGGTCATGATAGTTCCACAACCAACTACCGTGGCCAGTGCCGTTGAGTGCATATTTGTAAGGTAGTGGTTAGTTCCGTATGGTAGGCACTTTCTTGAGGCCATTCGTGGATTTGAGGGACCAGCCCTTCAAATCAGCACCCTCGAATAATCCATGAATGAATAATGGGCCTCACGAAAGTGCCTCCCTTCACGTAAAAGTGCCTTTAGTTATTAAAGACGTACTTAAAATGACCATCGAAGTTAAGTCCATTAGGTAATTATCTATTAACTATGACCATAACCACACAAATTGTGCACATTCCACAATCCTCTCATTTGTTGGCCTTGCCTGCCAAGGCAAGGTTATTGTGTTTAGATTCACTAAGGAGAAATGTTAGCTTAAGGGATTTTTGCTCCTAAATGATTCGCCTATTTTGATATGAGGATTTTTGAAAGATGATATTTTGGCTTGTGTTGAAGCTTGAGATTAGTTATAGAGTTATAATATCTTGAAGGATTTTGGTTTCTTTTAAAGGATCTTTTGGAAGATTATATTTTTGAATGGTGAAATATATGAGTTTCCATAATTCTTCTTTTGCCTTACTATACTTTTTAAGGCTTCGAGTGGATGAAAATTGACAAGTTGCTTCATTGTAAAACGAGTGTGCCACACTGTGGCCTTTGCCAGTCCTTGGAGCTTCTGGAGAAAGCATATACATATAACTCATGAGAATCTCATGAGAATCAAGAAATCTCAATTCTCACAATTAAGAAAGCCAGAGAACAAGATTAAATTTCTTTTCTTAAGGCAAAGAAAGACTTCCACAAAAGGATTTGCAAAACTGGGAAGAAAGGCCAAAATGAGTGACAAAATGAGAAGAAAACTCACTTGCAGTATGAACAAAAGTGATAGTCTCTCTCTTGTTCAGGGACCATCAACAGTAACATGAATGATGTAACATGTGTGATAGTGACTTCTCTATCACAACTTCCCCACTGATGACTTTGTCAGCTCCCTACAGTGGGTATCGGCCATGGTAAACGCTAACCTGCTGACTGCAGTCCCGCAGCTACAAGAAGACCCATCCATGATACTGGCTAGCAACACAGAACAACACAAGGAGAAACACAGACACATAGGAACAAGACAAAAGATAGAGAAACAGACTGGAGAGGAGAAACAGAGACCTGTAACCCAGATGCTTCTGGAGAAAGCATTTGGGTTATGCCTTGGTTAACATATCCACATGTGCAAATTAAAGACTATTGACACCCAGTAAGGACTCTTGTGTCTATCATGACTCAAACCAAAACAGGCAAGTGGCAGTGCTGCTAAAGACACAACATTACAGGATGAAAATGTTACATCCTCCAAAGCATTGCTCACATTGCAACTCATACATAGGAGCAAAGAGAACATCCATAATCATTATTGACAAAAAGATACAGAAATTAATGTAGCAATGATTGAAATTTCTTTCCATATTCACCAAGAGGTCAGACTCAAGAAGCTTCAAAGAAGTATCAAATTCATCTTGCTGCAAAACTCGCAACAGTGAAATCTATGCCATGGGTCTGCATGCTCTCACAGAGCATTGCATTTATCATTCATGAACTGTCACAACGGACAAGCTGACAAATTGCATCCTGTGAGGTTCTAACCACTCCAGTAATGAGCACACTTGTAGTACAATTTTACAGCAAAAATACTGTGTCTAAACAATGGAGGGTGATTTCACCTCCAAAAACATTCACTGACCTGATGAACCACTCATCCTCTAAATGTTAAGATGCACTGTCCACACAACCCCAAATTTTTAAAGCCCTGCAGGTCTTCACCAAATACAAATGCTTGCACCAATTGAGCTGCCACTACTGTGTTTAGCTGCATTCAAACAATTTGATAACATCAGTACAGTTGAAACCAAGACTTATGAATAGGTACAAACGGGAAAAAGGACAACAGTGACACATTTGGAATAGAGAGAAACACTGAACTGTCCAAGAACACATACCTTGCAAATAGTACCAACCCACAATGACCACTGCACATGCAAAGCCAAAACAGTGTTTGCAGACAGTCCCACTGCATGCATAATCTCCTTCTGAGTGATTAGTGATAGTCCTGGACTATGTCCTCCTCCTGCTGTAAACTGAAAATGCCCCACCATACTCGGAGTGTGCAGGACCTTTGAAAAAACGGTAATGGCAACCACAGTCTTATGACTACAGTCCATATATCACAACCCATTTCCATCTCAAGACCCTACAACTATATCAGCTGTATGTATGATTGGGAAGAACCAATTCCAAAGGCAAGAAGGTCAAATGACATGTGAAGTTGGGATATTCAAGGAATTTTTCTGAACACACATGGCCAACCCAACTGCATAAATTATCACTAGGATAATGCCACCAAACAGAAAAACAATGGGTTGAAAACCAAACTATAGAGAACTGGATTTGGAGCCTAGAACCAGTTCATATCTACCAGAGGTTTGGCAAGAAAACTCCACAGTCCACAGTGACACTTTGGATGTAAAACTGTAGTTGCAGTTCCACCAAAACCAAAGCAAATACAACACAACAATGAGAGGTGGTCATAACCTTATGAGTGTTACTCATAAGGTATTGAACCATCATCACCTTCACCATGAATGGCAGCAACTAGCTGCTATTTTTTTCTCCTCACTGACTGACTTCACCATTCACCCCAAAAGTGGTGGCAGATACTTATATAATAATCTGCTCAAAAAGTTGAGCAAATACATTATACAAAAGTCTGTGTCCTGACTTTCCATTCCCATTTCTGGAAGCTCATGAGAAGACTCAAATTGCGGTTGCAGCTAGCACTTGAGAGACATAGCTAACTGACAAAAAAACCGTCACTTGTTATCCTCATTCAAGCTGCAACAAGCATTTGAAGGGTGAGCTTCAATTGGTTCCTCATGTTGTACACCTGTTTAACACACAAAGTGGGGTTGTATTTTTCTTCCTGATTAGCTGTGGCTTTGGTGTGGTTCCTCAGGCAATGAACTCATGCTGAATTCACTTCGTCTGGTCCTCATGGAGTGCACCTGTCTTCGAACAACCACAGCGGAGTTTGTGCTTTCCTCCCCTATGGTTTCAGTATCAATTGTCAACTCCAAAGATGTTTGTTCTTCAATATTAGGAAGTCCTGCTGGTCCAACAAACCTAGGAAGACCCAACTCTGGCATGCCGGTCACAAAAGGATGCTCAAGAAGCATACCAACAGTTGGGCGTTTCATAACATTAACTTCTAAGCACCCGGCAATAAAGTCAATCATGGCTGGTGGCAAATTCTCAGGAATAGGTGGCACCTCCCCATGGCCTACTTTCCAAAGTACCCGAAGCCACTCCAAATCTCCAAAGGGAGGAGATCCAGTTGCCATTTCCAGCACTGTGCACCCAAGACTCCAAATATCAGCAGCGACATTGTACGATTTCTTGGGATCGATCACCTCAGGTGCCATCCAGTAAGCACTTCCCTTACAAGACTTGAGCATATCAAGCTTGGCAATCTGTTTAGCCATTCCAAAATCAGCAAGCTTCACCACTCCATTGACATCCACTAGAATGTTGGCACATTTTATATCCCGATGTACAATGTGACGATCATGCAGGTACTTAAGACCACGCAGAATTTGCTGCGTGTATCTACGAACTTGATCTGGGAACATCCCCCCATATTTCCTGTACACAGATGCCAACGAACCCTTGCTTACAAGCTCCAGAAAGATGTAGAGTTTGTCCACCTCCATTTGTGTGCCAAGGTACTGAACAATGTTGTCATGTTGGAATTTACGCAAAAGGGTAATTTCTTGCTCGAGTTGCATGATTGCCTGCTTGGCTTGTGAATCCTGCTCCGACAATGAGACTTCCTTCACTGCAAAAAAGCACCCATTGTCACCAACTGCCTCATACACTGTCCCAAATGAACCGCTCCCAAGTAGGTCTCCTTTTTTCCACGAGTTCCAAGATGGCTCATTGGAAGCATCACTAACAAACTCATCACAAGCAGTCTGCTCTGTGGCACTGTTTTCTGCCAGCACAACTGAAGCAGTCTGCTCTGCGGCTCTGTGTTCTGGCGGCACAGGCACAACAGGCTTTAACACAATAGGGCCCTCCTCAGCCTCATTAGCTACATGCTCTTGTGGTGGCTCTTGCTGCCCTGAAGAACTTTCAGCATGTTTTCCATGCCACTGTAGGGGTGCAAGACTGGAAGAATGCCTATGTTCCTTATTAGAAGCATGCCTGACGCTATCCCCATCACCTTGCTTTGCCAAAGGCTCTTTGAAAGTGATACCTGCTCGTCTATCTGATGCTTTGGGCTCTCCAACCATGCTAGCAACAGGAGTGGACTCACTGCTTGAGGGTGACACCTCAGCCCACTTTTCAGGTGGTTCAGAGTGCCATCGTCTGAGCTCTGCTTCAGTGTGCAAGAGTTTCCGAGAGAATGCTGACTCCTTCAGAGCGCTTGTGCCTCCTTCGGGTTGATGGGCAGATTGAACTGCACCAGTTGTTACAGGCAATAGAGTTGACCTCTCTAAACCCCCAGGAAAAGACTCTGCGGGCCTCAGTGATCGTTCAGTAACAGGGGTGTTCCGTCTTTCTGACAGCATACGGGGCCTCTCTGGCCTGAGGAGGGTAGCTGGAGAATCCTTTTGAGGAGGACTACCATACTGAGGTTGTTGCTCATTGCCCAAAACATCTGGCAACCTACCACGGCGGCCCGAACCTTCTAGTGAATACACTGGGGAGTGGTAAGGTCGATCTATGGTTAGTCTAGGTCGCCGATCATCTACAGGTGATAATGAGCCAGTAGCAGTAGGGGGAGAGATAAGTTGGATGGTGAGTGAAGAAGCCAGCTGGTCTGTGGGAGGAGAAATTGGACTACTGACAGGTTTGTGACGCTCCCAGTCAGAGGCAGAAATTCCAAGATTTTCTACCCCAGAAATACCTAAATAGCTGCAAAATATATTCAAATCTGCTTCATCTGATGGACCCCTCACTCGAAAGCTCTTATCACTATTCCAGTTCTGCATCCTGGTTGGTGGCACAACTCCAGGTTTCCCGACCGGAGTTTTTGCTTTTGTGGATGCTCCATTTGCATGATGATCTTCATGTTCAGATGTCATGTTGCTGCTTTCTTGAAGATGAAGTGGATCATATTCCACATGTTTTTGTCCCCTCATGCGCTGGAGCTTCGGTTTCACTATGGGCCCTGACATCATTGTGCAGAGCTGCCACTGACCCCAATCCACACCTTTTCTTCCTATGTTGAGCTCTGACAGTCCCCAAGTTTCAGACCCATTCTTTGGCACCAGGAATGACTTCTCAAAATCAAACCCATTACTTCAGTTTGAGGAAATTCCTGCTTGAAGAGGAAATTCTCTCTTGACCCTAAGAGAAGAAATCCTGATCCACATCCTTAGACCATGCTTCTTAAACCCTCTGAGATTCAAACATTGCCTCCTCAAGCTGTCACACAAACGCACCATACACCTTCAATATGGTCACTCGTCTCTCATCACTGCAGAAGAAGAATCTCCAAAAAAAAATTCTGCAAAGAAAAAACAACTCCAGACACATCTTTTTAGATTTTCCTCCCACCCAACACCTCTTCAAAAAAAACCTCCTTCCAAAATGGAACCACAAAACCCTAAGTAAAATCTTCAATATCAGTTTCTTCAAAAATCAAAAAACAGTTCCACCATGTGTGTGGGAGTTTCTTATATGGAGAAGGACTGGAACAAAAGAAAGCAAAGGGAAAACACATGGGGGAGTCATAGCAAACTAACCCATATTCCTGCAAAAATCATTTCCTCATCCCCTTGTCACTAGTAGCTCTTCCTGTTTGTTTTTGCTCCACCACTTCCCCCAAAACATTTCCTGCTTGGCGTATCTGCTGCTGTTTCTGTTGCTTTTTCTGTTGCTGCTACTGTTGCTGCTACTGTTGCTGCTACCTCCTATTTTTACTTTCTTCCACAACAACAGCCATGAAGCTGCTTCAAAACTCCACATCCTCAGCCTCAAATCCCTTTCTCCAACAGAAGAAGAAGATGATGAGCAGCTGGAAACTGAAACCACCCCATGGCTATAGAAAAAAACAAGTTCTGAGGCTGTTGAGAAAGAACACTACCGCAGAGTTCTACCAGACGTCCACCACTCTTCAACAAAGCTCGTGCACCACCGCCAACAACACCAACAGCAGCAACAGAGACAAGAAGAACAAGAACAAGAAGAAACAGCAAATCCCTATATGAGACACAAAGGGAGAAAAAGGGGAGAGAGGGGACAGAAATGGATGAAAAATGGATCAAAGTGGGAGAGAGAATGAAGAAACAAATGGATGAAAAACGGAGCAAATTTTCATTCTTTCATAACCGCAATTTTGGGTTGTTCATTAAGCAATTATTGGTCCTTGTTCAAAAAAACAAAGACCAAAATAACACTCGCACACAAATGGATGAAAAATGGATCAAAGGGGAGAGAGAGAACTTGCTACAAATGGATGGAAAAGGGCGCAAAACTTCATTCCTTTGTTAGTGTAATTTTGGGTTGTTCATTAGCAATTATTGAAGAGACCAAAAAAAAACCTTAAAAACACACACACACACACAAATGGAAATGGATGAAGAAGGGATCCAAGGAGAGAGAGAGAGAGAGAACTTGTAACAACTGGATGAAAAGTGGCATAAGGGGCAATTTTTGCAAAACACAAATGGATGAAGAAGGGATCAGAGGGCCTAGAGATAAGACACAAATGGATGAAAAAGTGGAGCAAAAATTCATTCCTTCATAAGGGCAATTGTGGGTTGTTCATTAGCAAAAATATTCATTTTAGAAAAATGAGAGGAACCAACAAAAGCCAAAAATAATCACACAGGGGAAACTCTTACATGTTTGCCAGGGAGAGAGAATGGATGAAAAATGGACAAGGGCAATTATGGGTTGTAGTTGGTTAGCAATATTCATCCAAGGAAAAAAAAGAGAAACCCAAAACAAAAAACAGAAAAAAAAAAAAAAAGTGCAAAAGGGAAAACTCTTTTTAAGTTTGCCAAAAACAGAAATGGATGCAAAAGGGATGAAAACCTCATTACTTCTTCACAAGGGCAACTGTGGGTTGTTCATTAGAAATGTTCATCCAAGAAAAACAGATACCCAAAACCCTAAAAAGATAAACAAACAAAAATTTGCTGTGATATTTCATTTCCAAAAACATTTGTCACTTTTTCAACCAAAAAATTGGAATTTCAAAGAATTTTTTAATTGTAAATTTGATTAATTTTATTTTTTGGAAACTTAAGCCAAAAAAATTATATCACAAAATTGGAAAAAAAAAAACCTGACACGAAAGGGGAAAGTCTGATAACTTCAAACTTCAAACCAGAAATGATAATTTAAAATAGGAAATTTCCTTCTAGTAGGTGGCCAACTGGTGCACATTTATTCAAAATGCCTTACAGCAAGTTGAAACCAGTAGGTTAATAAGTTAAAAATAGGAAAAACAATTTTAAGAAGGGGCAGCTTCAACATAATTATTGTCTGTCAAATAATTAACTAATTTTGAAGATTCTATGTCCAAAAAATAGAACATTCCTGAACATTTCAAAATTTTCTCTATTTTCATTGGCAAAAGCTTATTTTTGAGGAAAAAAAAAAACTTCAACAGTAAAAAACAAAAGATCTATCTATGAAGGAAGGTAGTTTGTTTTGTTTTGTAGCCATGAGATCCACTGAACCAGGATGCTTCAGATTGTGTTCTTTGGTGTCTTTGGAAAGCTCCCAACAAGGAAGGGGTGCATGTGCTTGATTCCATGACAGTTGGACCTGCAGGGCAAAAGTTGTTGAATATTGAACGATTTTTTCACTGAAAACTAAATTAAATTGTAACTAAAAATTTTGGAGGAAGTGGAATGTGCTTTTTGGTGCTGTTGGAAAGAACTTGATGAGAGGATTTAATGGAATTTATTTTGGTAATATTTGGATTCAGAATGTGGGAGATATTGATTTTTTAAGTGATTTCTGCCACTGAAAATTCAAAATAAATTCCAAAAAAACCATGTTTGGAAGGAAAAATCAGTTGAGGACTTGGTAGCAATTGGGCCAATGGCAGAGGCCACACTATAGTATAATTGCTGTCGAAGCTGCCAAGGTAGCTGTCAAGGTACTACGACTAGTTCGCAATTGGTGTCGAAGCTGCCAAGGTACTATGGTAGTTCACACTAACACCTTGTAGACGACATTCACTCAAAATGTGCGACCAAATGAAAACATGTTTTCTATGTTTTCTCTCTCTCTTGTAAAAACCACTCTCTTTTTATTTCTGTGTTTATTTTGAGGGATCTTCCCCAGGAAGAAGAACCCTAAGCCCCTCTCGGGCAAGGGGGAGATTTTGCTATTGTTAGGTGCTTCTTCAGAGGAAAGTAAAAGAAAACCCATTGACTTAGTACGTATGGGTCCCCCCCCTGAGGGAGGGGAATACCCTCGATCGAGCTCACCCTGAGACAGGGGAACACCCTCGAGTTAAGGGGGCCTCAAGTGATGCTTCCTCAAGAGAACCCACTCATATGAGAAGAACCTTCCCAACAATGCAAAAGTCTTAAGTTGCAACGTTTTGCTTCCTCAGGAGAACCCACTCATATGAGAAGAACCTTCCCAACAATGCAAAAGTCTCAAGTTGCAACGTTTTGCCGGGTTCGACTCTTAACACAAATGAATGACTTTTTAGTAATGGGTTGACTTGGCTTAGTAATGGCTTAACGGAATACACAAGTCAAATGTCCATTGGCTCTCAATTACAAGTTATCCATGTCCCTCTCTATTCATGCATTCCCTAGGGGCCTCCCTTCCAAGCAAAAACCCTTCAATGCCAAAGAAATCAACCATATCTCAAAATTCTTCCTTTCATCCAATCAATTTCATTGGTCCAATTTGCATTTTTCCGTGTTACTTTATACAAAAGCAATTCATTCTTGGTTTTTTTTAGAGATTTACAATTATTTTACCATTTTATTTCATGAAAACATGAGAAATGTTCACCTTCAAGTTCCTTGACATGCCCATCAAATTAAAATTATTGTCATTACAATTGGAATATATTTCACAAATGGTCGCTATCTAGTTCTAGGCATCAAGGCAACCTTTCCAAAAGGTGTGCTCTTCAAAAACCAAAATGATTTTCTTATTTTTAATTACCTAATTAGGTAGTAATTTTTAAAGACTTGCTCCAATTTTATTAATGTAATTGGAAGTCACCTCACTAAGCATATTTTTTCCTTCACTATTTGCAGGGTATTTCAAAATACCAGAATGCCCACTAGATTTTTTTTAATTTTTTTATTGATTCCCACTAGGTATTGAAAGAAAAAAAAAAAAAAAAAAAAAGTTGGAGCAAGTCTTTATGCTTGGTAAATACCCACATCCTTGGGCATTACACTATAGATACAATAGTTCAACTAATATGTACTAGGTAATGTTTAGTGTGACCAAGTTGCAATTTGACCGTGTGGCAATTTGAAAACATAAATTGTGCTAAGGGATTGATCCTTGCACCCAAATGTACATAATTTAAGTGAGCTCACACTTTATGTATTGTTGTATTAACACAATCACATAGAACAAAAATTGTTTCTAGGGGAGAGAGATACCTCACCTTTCATCACTCCATTTACATATGTACAATTGGTCAATTAAATAGTTGATGCAAATGAATATTGACATGATTTGCATTATGGAAGCTTCTAAAACACTCGTATATTGTTATTACATAATGATGTTATGTGAGCAATGTGTGTAGGGTAAGGTTCGAAGTTGAAGGCACACTACACCAATTTTGCCATTTTTCAACATGTTTGTGTTGTATTTTTTATGCATTTTCAACACATTGAGAATGAGTTCAAGGTTCCTTCTTGATGATAATATGATAAAATCATGTACATATTGTTTTGTTGTTTGTTTAAAATATCATCATGTACATAATTGTCAAAAAACATGTTAAAACCAACATATCAACATATTTATATTATATCAACAACAATGTCATCTCATGTGTTTTCCAAAATTGCAACAAACTAAAATTTCAACAACTTTTCAACACAACAATGTTAATGTTTATTGCATGTTTGTAGTTGAGGTGTTTCGAAATTCCACAATGTCTATTTTTATGTCATAGCAAGTTTCAACCAGAAATTATTATGCATATGACATGGGTGTAATGCACAAATTTTTCACATTTTATCTTGTAAGTTGTGAAGTTGCTTCCTTTGACTATTTTCAAGTTTAATCTTGTTTAAATCTATTTTCACATTTTCCAACAATAATATGTTAGAATTTTCACAAAAAATATGCAAGCTAATGACACATTCTATGATTGCCTAACACACTTCATCATCAAATGTGTAACAAAGATGTTTCTATTTATTAACATAAATCATGATTTTTTTTGTCAAACCATTATAAATTGTGCATGAGTTTTGTGTTGCTTGTTTTGACGTACTTGATTGTTATTTTATTTATGCATTTTCAACACAATTGTTTTTTACTTTCTTCACATCTTAGTTTTCTTATGTGTAAGTATTGTAAATACTATTTAGTTTACAAAATGTTGGGTCATACTAGCAACAAAATACACTCAATTTTGTTATGATTGGTTAATAGTTCATCATCAATTTTTTAACACACTCGGTTCTTATTGTTATTGCCTAGAATTATATTGATATATGTCATTAATCCTTAAATCTGGGTTTTTTTACATTATGTTTTCATTTTAACATGAATAAAATTATTTCTTTACATTTTATTTTTTTAAATTTTTGTTATATTTTTGAGGTTGCAAAGAAAAATACATGTAAAATATGAAACAACAATTCTAGTTTACAAAAAATGGGTTTGTTAAGGTTTGTATTGGTTAACTTTTCATATTAAATATTTGTGGATAAGTTGTGTTTTCAATGAATTAGGCTTGTCAAGATTATTTGATCTCTAATTCTAATAACTGATAAAATCTATGTTGGAGATGAAGTGATAGAGTCAAGCTAACATGATATAACACATGATTGTTATTTTTGAAGACCAAAATCTATTGTCTTCATGGTAGGGTTATTGGAAAGGACATTTCAACACATTGCTAAAATCTTTCTTCGCATCATTACTTGTGATAAAGAAAAATTCAATTTAACTGAAACTTATTTTGATATTTAATGTAGGTTTCAACTTATTTCTTATAATGTTTTTTTTAATGCTACCTTAGGTCCCTTTTGTTTTCAATTTTGTTCAATGTTCCTCATTATTGTTCAATCTTGCCTTGGCATTGTTTTGACATTCCCCATAAAGTTTTGACATTTTCTCAACACCCCCATCTTCACCAAATGTTTCCCATTGTTTGGAAAAAAATCTTGATATTTTCTTCATGTTATTTGACATCTTTCAACCTTTTCTTGATGTTGTTTAAAGTCCCCAAAACCTTGAAGAGACTTCACATTTTCAAGTGCCAATATTGTCCCCAATGTCCATCATCACCTAAAAAAGAAAAAATATATACATCCTCTCACATCTTCTTGTTGTCCTTCACAATCCTTGTCATCCTCCCATCACCCTAATGGTGTTCGAGCTTATACAAGATGGTTCATAAACCTAAAAAATCCCTTGAACAAAAAATTTACCAAACATGTCTTATTTGGGACATCTTGCAAGTATACAAGACATCCCAAGGACATCCTTCTTGAAACAAACATTGGCAGCCATGATATATTGAATTATATTTTTTAAAATGTCATAAAACATTGAATACAAATTGTTGTCAATTTTCATTCAAAAATTTGTTACAAAATTAGTGGCGTGTCACACAAATTGTGTTGCAAAATTACACAATGATGTGACCAAAACATGACATAGAAACAATAGAATTTCATGGTCATTTTGTGACAAAGCACCATTTGAAATATGAAATAACATAAAAAATGGAAAGGAATAAAATGTCACAAAATACAAAATAGACTATTATCAATTCTTATCTAGAAAACTATTACAAACTCAATGGAATGTCATATAATTTGTGTTGAAACATTTCCCAATTGAGGTGATAAGAACATGACATAAAAATAGTGGAACCGCATGGTCATTCCACAATGAATCACCATGTGAAGTATGAAATAACATAAAGAAATAAAAAAGAATAAGATGTCACGAAATATTGAATACAAATTGTTGTCAATTCTCATTTGAAAAATGGTTGTAAACTTAGTGGAGCATTGTTCAATTTGTGATGCAAAATTGCATGAATGATGTGACAAGACATAGAAATGGTCATCCCATTACAAAACGTCATCTAAAAACATGATAAGAAAGAAGGAATTGTGACACAATATGAAATATAAATTGTTGTTCATTATCATTTTGAAAAATGTTACAAATGTCATGGGATGTCACATTTTTTGTGTTGCAAAATTGCCAAAATGTTGTGACAAGAACAAGATAAGAAAGAAGGAATTCTAGCACAATATGAAATGTAAATTCTTATCCATTATCATTTTAAAAAAATTTACAAACATTATGGGTATCGCATTTTTTGTGTTGTAAAATTGGATGAACGATATGACTAAAACATGACATAAAAGAAGTGGAACATCGTGATCAATGCATTACAAAACACCATGTGAAATATGAAACAAAAGCAAGATAAGACAGAAAGAATTTCCTACATCTTGTGCTGAGTTTTTATATTGCTGAAAGAAAAAGTGAGCACATTTGAAGGATCAATGGAGTCTACAGAAAGGATCAAACAAACTCTCGAAGGACAACTTGTTTCCACAATTCTGGTTGGAATGATACATTGTGGAGAGATCCATTCCTCTGTCTTGCATAACACTAAGAATTCTAGATTGGCATTTCATCTCTGTGCTCTTCATGGACTCCTGTATATATGTCTTAATATACCTTCTAGGAGCCATTCCATGATGAAAGTGGTGAGCTGACCACATGATGGCATGTGAGCTTCATGAGTCTTTCCAATAATCTTTCACCTACAACTTCATCAGCAGGCATAGCAGCTTCAATCTCCACAATCAGATCCTCCTTAATCAAAGAAACAGCTACAGATCCAATGTTTGATTCTAGGTTTGCCTTCTTGGTAGTACCCAGAATGGGGGTACCACATCTTTGCCCTTGTGCAGAACCCAAGCCAATGCCAGTCAGTTTAGAGAGCATTTCTTCTTCTTAGCAATCACTGTTACTCTGTGCTCGCAACCCATCATTCTTCTCTATGTTTTCAGGCGAGAATTTCAGTAATCAGCTAACCTGCATAGACATTTATGGTTTAGTTGTTGATACTACTGTTCAGCTTTATATAAGCTCCAAGTTGGGTTTTCCCTCTTTGACTACACTGAAGCACCTATCCAAAAGCTCTGCACAGTAGGGGTGCTGAAAACAAGAGAAACAATTTGAAAAAAGAATTCCAATCAATAGTAATGAAATGTAACCAAGTAAGAGCGTGGTGAATAGGTCAAGTAGAGAATCACACACACACACCCCTCGCATGTCACCTTCCTGAGCATCTGTTAACTTGCAGTCAGCAAAGAACCCATATCCAAGTGGACTGTAAGGTACTATTGCTCTCCCCAACTCTCTGCAACACATGGTCAAAGGCACAATTTTCATCAGAACCTTCACCTTTTTCCACATCTGAAAATTGCAAACGATGAGGAATCTGCTAGAGTCACATGCCTGTTCTGATCAAGAATCCTCTTGGAAAGCCGTATTTGTCTGAAACAGATTTGTTGTTGATCCTATAAACACACTAATTTTCAACAAAGATTTACCTGAATCAATACTGCATGTTGTAAAGCTACTTGAAAATTAGCATATATATCTGGTGAACAAATTCACTGGATAAATTGGGCACTTTGCTATTGATCCAGACCTGGTAGTGAAGGTCAATGTAATCCACATCCAACCTCTTCGAACTTCCCTCACAAGCTGTTCTCACCCACTCTGGGTCACCTCAGACCATGACTGTCCTCTCTATCTTCCCCAAAACTGACCCCAAACTTAGTAGCAATTTGCACCTTTTCTTGAATGCCTTTGATTGCCTATTTCGACACACCAATCTGCCATCCCCTTCAATTCAACCACATAATTGAGCTAAAATGTGACATTAAGCAAAATAGGCTTTGTTGATAACTAGGACAATACTTAATGACAATTCAGTGTTCTTGGGCTTGATTGAATATGAAAAATTGTAAGTGAGAATCAAGCTCTCTTTTGAGAGAAAAAACACAATTTGAAAGAGATATCAAATCCCTATCACAACCATCATTTTTCACATGGTGATATCAACTGAGATCCAAGTCCCAACTCCATGGTTTTCACTTTAAAAGGTCACTCTCTCGAGTCCCAATACCCAACCAACACATTCATGGTACGAAAAGTTAGCTCATTCAATATTGCGTTTGATTTTAGTATTGGGTATGTGTGTGGAGAAATCCATACAAACAGATACGCCTACTAAAGGCAAGCAAATGGGTTGGTGCGAACTACCTTGCCAACAACATGAAATCTGAAAACTATGTTTGACTAGCTTTATATCAATCTCAAGCACTCTGCAGTTTAAAATACATTTAGTGTGCGGATGAAAATGTGGGAAAAATATATCTGGGCTTGGAAAGAGCCTTGGAAAGAGTCCTAGAAATTTCTCTCTCTTTCTACCTCCCACTCACACCCCTTCCAATCACCCAACTAACCAAAACTAAAATTGAAGTCCATTTCTTAGAATTGTCCTTCACCCAGGCTATGATCTTCTAGGTCTAGGATTTATAATTAATGTAACTCTGGCAAACTTTTTTTTATTGCAAGAAAGCACAACATGAAGGATTTCATGTGAAGTTGCCAAACCTTGGATCCAATTCATGGTAGCTACCATTTGCTCAAGCATTTTGGCAAGTTCACTTTTCATGTTTCCAAGTTGACTTTGCCACATTGTGAAATCCACATTGCTATTTACTATTTGGCTATTTTGCCAAGTTGACTTGACGAGCTTGTCGAATGCACGTTGCCCAATCACAAAGTTCACATTGCCAAGTCCTCAACTCCACATCACCACCACTACACAGCCAAGTTCAATTCACCCTGTGGACTGCCCAAATGGGCTTCAAGCTGCCCACTAATTTTAAAAAATTTGGGCTCTAAATTATTATTTAAACACACCGAGAGCAAATTGAAAGGTTTTGAGTTCTAAGTTCATGTTTTCTTTGCATCTCTTTATATGGATGAGAGGCCATCCTAATGAAATGGAAATCCATTCATAAAAAGTCATGAATTTTTTGGATGAAATAAAGTTCATCCAAGAATTATTGTCTATACTTTATTTCATTCATGAAGAATGTTGTTCATTCAAAATTTTTCTTTTGACATTCAAGTCATCCCAATTCCAAGATGAATATCCATGAAATACCATTTGTGAATTTTCAATGGATGAAGTTTTGTTGATTAATATGGACCAAATTCCATGGATGAAAAGCTGAACTTTCATGGAATAAAATTCATCCATGAAATCACAGTTTGTGGAATGGACATCCCTTGGCTAGGAACATTGGTGGCCGTCATCACCTTCAATACTAAGCTTTTACAAACTCCTTGAACCAAAAAAAAACAAGGGGTTACCTACAAAGGTTTAACTTAGCACATGGTGATTAAGTTCAGCAAGTTCAGAGGATGGTTTGAATTTTGAAGTCCCTCCTCTCAAGCTTCAAAGAGCCTTGAAGTCAATAAAAAAAAGAAAAAAGTAAGAGAGAAAGAGGGAAGAGGCTCAGGCCAGTTTATTATTATTATTTTTTTTTTTTCCCCCAGCAAAATTTTGCCAAATTTCAACCAGAAAAACATGATTTCGCCATATACAAAGGATTTTCCATGATAGAAATGGCCCAAATTTGCCAGATTTTGAAAGAAATTCACAATAGCCAGGTTTTTTTGATAAGTTCAACTAGGTAGCCAAGAATGTAGAAGGATTCTTTTTTTTCCCCTACTTTTCTATCTAGTATGTAGCCAAATCTGGCTAAATCGTCTTATGGATGATCACCACTTCAGCTCCATCACAAAATTGAGGGAAAAAAAACCCTGGGTGAGGCAGCCTGTGAAAAAATAAAATCATGGGCAGTCTTGGCAGACTGGAAAAAAAAATTCAGGCATTGGACAGCCCTGAAAAATTAATATTTGCAGGCAGTTTGAAGCTCATTTAGGTTATTTCAAAAACTTTAAATTTGGCAAAACTTTTAAATAATTGACAGTTTTCATGAAAGAACCAATAAAGAACTGACAATTGTCTGGCCGGTTCTTTGATTTTTGCCATATTGTTTGAGAACCACGGTTACATATCAAAATGGGTTCTACAAATATTTTTGGAACTAACGGGTAAGTGGGTATATACCTGGGCTGATAATTAGTGCGGATATGTCTTTCATTGTAAAAACTGCCCAACAAAGGAAAAACATGAAATTTTTTTTAAAAAATATTCACCAATTTTTTGACCTAAAAAAAATGATTTCTACCAATACAAAGGATTTTACAAGGGAAAAATGGCCCAAATTGGCAAGGTTCCCCCAAAAAAATTCCGAATTGCTAGAGTTTAACATTAAGTTCCAGTAGGTAGCCAAGAATATAGAGGGATCCTAGTTTTATAATACAACTTTCATATCATGTACGTAGCCAAATTTAGCTAAATTATTTTCTGGATGATTGCTACTTTGGCTACATCACGAAATCCTTTAAGAAATACACTGATCTAAATGGCTCATTACTTACAGCCAGTGTTTTTTTTTTTTCAATTTTGTGCCGTTGCTAAAGTGGCAATCATTCATAAGTACATTTAGCCAAAATTGGAAATATCCAAAAAATGAAGTAAGAAAAATCTTAAGCACCCATGCAATTGTGATAAATTTTCGTGATTTTTTAACCAAAAAAATCGATTTTTTAATGAAACTTTTTTCCCAAAAAAAAAAACCCCCGAGAATTTGTTACAAAATATTTTTCACAAAATGACAAGAACTTGCCACCAAAAAATAAAAATAAAATCACTTGTTACACCACCTTTCTTTAACCAATGCATTGCTTTATGATCGTGTGTGTGATGTTCGAGGCTAATGGAGAGGTGTCATGAGAAGCAAGCAAATCATGTGTGTGTTTTGTGTGTGTGTATTTGTGTGTGGGGTTTCTTGTTGCCCAAGAATCAATCGTTTAGATGTGAACGATTCTCAAGATTTCTCAATTCTCTCGAGAGACAAGAAGAAAATATTGCCAAATTCCTTCAAAACACGTGATGATGATCTCATATTGCCCATATTATTGTTGCCACGTTTGTGAGCGTGCATGTCTTTTGGATTTTGCACTATGATGCAAAGCTTATGTCGTTCACCTTGTAGCTTGCAAAACAACACAGGCTGAGAGTGAAAGAAACGACACGGGTTTCCATGTAAACTCTTATACTAATGCACAATTCAAATGGACTCGTTAAAACATAATATAGTCCTTAAAGATATGGCATACTTTTATACGACTATGTGGAAGGCTCACTTGAAGATTCAACGAAACTGGATTGCTTCCTGGGAAGAAGAAAGAAAGAAGCATCATATAACTATATGTGGAGATCAATAAGAAAAAGTATATATAAATATGTGTGTGAAGAAGATGGAGATGATAAGAAGAAGAAGAAGAAGATTATGTAAGGTTCAAAACCACATGATTTTGTTATGATTTCCACTTGGACACAAGTTTAGATGACCTTGGAATCATTTGAACACATCATGATCTTGAGTACCTGAACTTTGTAATAAATTTTCCTGATTTTGCAATCACAGACCACAAAGGGATTATTGCAGGAATATTCTGGAGCTCACTGCTTGAGATTTTATTTTTATTTTTTTTAAAAAAATTCAATCAATTTTTTGTGAACAAGAGGGAGTTTTTAGTGTTGCTGACATTAGGTCTTGCACCAGAGCAATTCAGCAAATTCAGCTCTTGGGCTTTATCCAAAACATATCCTTTATGGCATCTACTGGTGATCATCATCTTCCCAGCATCCCTAGGGTGAAGCTTGGACCTGAGGGCTTTGAGGTATCTGCTCTAGGACTTGGGTGCATGGGCATGAGTGCTTTCTATGGACGTCCAAAGCCAGAAGCAGAGATGATTGAGCTCATCAGATATGCCGTCGATAGTGGGGTCACATTCCTCGATACTGCTGATGCATATGGTCCTCATACCAATGAAGTTCTTGTAGGCAAGGTGACTTTCTCTCTCTCCCTTTTTGCTTCCAGAATGAATAAACCATAAACTGGAATGAATATATGAACATATGGCAATGAACCCTAAACTGGAGAGGAAATCTAAACCTTGCAAATCCACCATTGAGGAGCTTCTTGTTGCATAAGATTTTGGTCTCAAGTTTGGTAGCATTCGCTATACTGTACAATTGTTGGGATCCATTTTGTCCTTGTGGGGTATTATCTCAAACAATTGTACTCAAATCTTACCATCTCAGTCTTTTTCTTTTGCATTCAGCCATCTGTGGAGAAGCTCTGTTGGAATATTGAAGGGAAGGGGCATGTGCTGGGGGCTGGTGGGATATATGGCAACAGGCAATCAAAGGAATGTGGGACAAGGTGCAACTTGCCACTAAATTTGGATTTGTAATGGGAGAATTGTTGCAAATAAGAGGAGACCCAGAGTGGGTTAGAACAGCATGTGAAGGAAGCTTAAAGAGGTTGGATGTGGAATACATTGATCTTTACTACCAGCATTGTATTGATGCCAAAGTGCCCATTGAAGTCACTGTAAGTATTTCGCTCCAGCCCAACCTTGAATGCTTACATGACAAGCATCCTTGTTAGCATAAAGATTCTTTGTTATGTTTGCCCTGTGAGATCAGATACTCTATGGTTCTATATATTCTTCTTCCTCTTCTGATTTACAAGATGGGCTGATGATTGCAACTGGGCAAAATGATTTTGCAGGTGGGGGCAATGAAGAAGTTGGTGCAGGAGAGAAAGGTGAAACATTTGGGTTTGTCTGGAACTTCTGCATCTAGTGAGATTAGATGTGCACATACAGTGCACCCTATAACTGCTGTGCAGCTGGAATGGTCTTTGTGGACTAGGTATGCAGAGGAAGACATTGTTCCTACGTGCAGGTAAACATTTGCAACATCTTGAAAGATCAACCTTTGTATGATCTACAACAAATGGGTGGATCAAATTTTATAGAGGATCTTGTCACAATATACCCAGCTGCTTTCAAGTGGTTCTATAGACATGGAATTGTATGAGCTGTTGCTTCATAGCTCACAGTTTGGAGATGAAAAGCATGAATGAATAATAGACATGCAATTGCAATTTTTTATATGTGCATAGGTAGATCAAGTTTCTGTGTAAAGAAGTGTGTGTGAGCATGTGTGCAGGGAGTTGGGGATAGCAATAGTGCCTTACAGTCCACTTGGGCGTGGCTCTTTTGCCAGTTACAATGTGGAGGGAAACAAAGGAGAGGGTGATATCCGCTCGGTTTGTGATCTCCCATTCACCCTGACCACATCTTACTTGTCTACTAGATTATTGGCTCTCCTTTACTAACTTTTTTTTCACTTCTTTTGGAATGGCCTGATGGGATAAAAATATGGACAAATGCTCAAGTCATCTATATGCATATACCTCAAACTGTAAATTGATGAACATGAATACTAAAATTGCAAAATGTCTGTGCAGACACGACCAAGAATGTCGGGTGAGAACTTGGAGAAGAACAACAGGCTACATGCGCAATTGCTGGCAATTAGTGAGGAAAAGAAATGCTCATTGAACCAACTGGCACTTGTCTGGATTTTGCATAAGGGCAAAGATGTGGTTCCCATTCCAGGGACTAGCAAGAAGGTTAACCTAGAGTCCAACATTGGGGCTATTGGTGTCACCTTGAGCAAGGAGGAGATAGTGGAGATCGAAGCTGCTACGCCTATCGCCGAAATTTCAGGTCACAGGAATCTTGACAATCAAAGCATTCGTAGTACTATGCAACAATCCACCACTTCCTTCACAGGAAGGCTCCCAGTCGTAAGTACGAAAAAGAACAAGAACGACACAATTAACAATGCCTCCTAAATCAATAGGCCAAAGTGCACTGATACATGCACTTGTGCAAACAGAAAGGCTTCTGTTACGGAAATTTTGAGCAAAGATAATTTTGCTTGCACTTGAGCATAGGATAGGTATTTGTGGAAGTGCTATTTACAATTTGACTGTATGTGTGTTAATGGAATATTGAGCACCAAATTGTTTGCAGGCTAGCTTGTGATCAGTTGTATCACTAGGCTACATTGTTCTATTCGGAATTACAGCTTGAATATCTCATCAACTCTTGCGGTGTCTGTGGAAATACAATCTTTCATGCAATGGGTCCTCCAAATTGTTCTTGACATATTTTGCATTTCGCAAAATGTATTGGTGTTTGTTTGGGGTGATATTGCTGGTTCAGTTTGCCGTCTAAGAACTAGGATTGCAATCTGTTAATTTGTCAACATTCACCTTAAACCTGAGAGCTTTTTTCTCAAGAATAACTGGCACATTAGCACTCTAGTTAACATCCTCTTAATTATCCTGGGAAAATTCATACGATAGCATTTATGTATTTGAAACATTGTTCTAAGCTCCATAACATGCACTAATTCTAATGTATGTTTTCCAGGCTAAAATCACAAACTTAAACCCAATGGTATGTGGAAAGCTAGTCTAACAGAAATAGTGTTTTCCAGTTTCCATGTCATGAATCAAACATTTTTTTAACATGGTAAGTGTTGAAATATGTTGTTGAGTTGGATTTAAAAAGTTGAGAACTGCAAATTAGAAACAAGTAATGTACATGAGCAACTATTATGGTTATAGAAATTAAAAATGGTGTAAGAAAAAGGGCGGCTTTTCATGTGTTGAATAATTTACTATGGAGTGTCTAATGGGTTGTGTTGGTGTTGAAGATTGGCATTCTATTAGGGATTTTAAAAGCCGGTTAATCCACTAGGCACCTAATGAGATAAGCATGTAAGAATCCTTCCACAAAGTAGGATTTGGAATGTAATAAAAATTTGCTATATATGGGTGTATATTCATGTATTTCATGGTTGTGTACCTTACCCTAAGGTCAGTTTCATCATTAAATAATCCCCAAAATAGTGGAATGAATTTTTGTGAAAATATGAAGTTGACTTGCTGAAAATCATCATAATTATCATAGGCTACACTCTGAATAACTTCACTACTCAATAGATCATGGAAAAAATCAATAATTTCAAGTTTTAAAAACGAAATAATTTTTTGAAAAAAAATAATTATTCATTTTGTCAATGTGGGAACAGACCCTAGGCTATGGTATTGTCGCTCATATTAATTAGTTGTGATGCTCCCCAAATTCAAAATTTCCCCTTTTGTGATGAGCAACTTTGATTGTCCCCTCATCAAAACAATCAATCAAGCTTGGGCAGTCCCAAAATAGATCTGTTGAAATCTCATCCTTCGAGCCACATATATACTTTTCCAGAATAGAACTGAAGGCAAAGGATATGAGATAAAGTGAGGCGCTATAGGGAACACGTTGGTGAACACATTGAGAACTTGGGGAACAAGCTGGGAACCAAATTAGAACTTGATGCAAACATAGTGAGACACAAGGGAACACGTTGGGAATGACAAAAATCCAACACCCCCACCATCCCATAAAAGGGGAAAAAACCTGGGCCCCCTGAGTGCATGTTTTTTTGCCTACATGTGTTCTTTGCCATTTTTGGCCTATGCTAATGGCAGGGGCATGAAATGTGGGTGTCTATTCATCCTTCTAATGAATTAGAAGAGGGATCCTCCACAAAGTCCTTGTTTTTTCTTTTTCTTTTGAAGGAGCCAGTTTGGATCACCCATCACAAACTTTTTTGAAACATTGGACATGGCCCAAAATAGAACCAAAGAGGTGTTTCTCTTCAGCCTGCCCCTGGTGCTTCCCTTTGGCCCAATAACCCTTATCACCCTTCATAGTTATATACATGAAAGTTCAACTTTGGCCAAAGCATATGGGATGAAAGTGTGGTGCAATTGAGAACATCCTAGGGAACACATTGGGAGCTTGATGGGAACATCCCCAAAAGAATCCCCCCCCAAAAACCCAAAAGAAAGAAAGCAAGCCTTCCTGAAAGCATGCCTAGCTTTTTGATTGGCCACACGAAAACTATGGTCCTAAAATATGTGCCACAATTTTTGACCTAGACTAATTTGCTCAATTTATTCATGTGCATCACACATTTCAAATTACCAACAGTTTCAAATGGCACAAAAATTTGTAACATAAATTTTTTAGATAGTAACCAATCTCAAAGGGCATTCATTTTCGAAGTCTCTTTGACACCCATTGATGTCTAATGTTCAATATCCTTTGCCTTTGCCTTCCTTTTTTTTAAAATAAAAATGTACCAAAAAAACCTTTATAACCAAACATTGATATCCTTTTGGTCAAATATTTACTCTTAAATTGGCCAATAAATATCTTATAACCAAATGATCATTTGGCCAAATGATCCAAGAGTTTTCAAACTAGACCTAAAACACCCTATAACCAAACGTTGCTATTGCATTTCATCAAAGAATATTTTTCAAACTGACCACCAAATTCCTTATGACCAAACATTGTTTTCACCGTCACCTTAAATCTTTTTCCACAAATGGGTGGAAAACACCCTATAACCCCCCAAATTCCCCCACAATATCCCTCAATTTTGTGTCATAGAGTGTGATAGTTTATACCCCATCACCAAACGTAAGACGTGCAATGGTAATATAACATTTTTCTTCCTGCACCCCACCCACACCCATAATTAAACACAAAACCCTTATTTCTAATTGGACCTTTCCAAAATTTTGAACATTATATTATTAAATTGTGTGTTCGACCATAGCTCATTTTTTGAATAGTGGGCAAAACATGGGCATATTTTCAAAGGTTGTCCCTCTATACATTATGGGCGTTTGATTATCGAAGGGTGTTTGGTTATGGACATGCTTACCCTATAGAATAATGTTGTGTGGTTTTGAATTGATGGTTCCAGTTCAAGTTACCTTCTAGAACCTAACCATAACCAGGTCCTAGGTTTAGAACCAGGTTGGAAACCAAACCAGGGTTAGGTTAGGATCTGAAAACCTAGTGAGAAACAGTCACATTGGTCTATGTCTTTTTCATGAGTAAGTCTTTGCTCTCTATCTTGAGTAGGAATAAGGATGTTTAATATCATTTTATTTTGGTTTACTTAGGCTTCTTTGCTTTCTTGCCCCCTTCCAATAATCCTTCAAATTTTAATTTCAACTGAAATTTTCATTTGAAAATTGTAAGTGCTTCCACATGAAATCCTCATGAATACTCTTATGAAGCCCCATTAGTGAGTCTATAAAAGCACCTCTATAAAAATAGAATAAAATTAAAAGTAATTATTTTTTGGCTCTTTTAATTATATTATGATTAATCTTTTTCCATATTTTCTTCCATGTGGTCCAAAAGGATAATTGCAAAAAAATTGATTTATTTGCATTGTTCTGGATGATGTTTTGGATTTTGGAATTTAGTGGGAAGGTTACCCTTACCCCGAATCTTCCCTAGAATTGGGACTAGTCAAATTTAATAATAGAAAAAAGAATCAAAACCAAAACCACCCCTCAATGGAATCAAAGGTTCTTCCTAATATGGAAGAATCACACAATACTAGTATAGAACAATGAAATTCCAACAAAAACTTTGTGACACAACATGTGACACTCCAATCTACCTTTCATGACTATAAACTTGTAGACTACCCTAGTTAGTACCATGGCCAATTCGACACTAATTATATTATTTTCAAAAATGTTGAAATTTTCAAAAGTTATTTTTTCCAAATCAAAAAAATATTGGGAAGGATAATAGTGAATATTTAGGAATATTATTTTTAGAAACGTTGAAATGAATTTTTTGAAAATAATTAATTAATTATTTGACGGGCATGCGTTTAAAAATGGCCAAGGTACTACGGTAAACATGTGACACTCCAATCTAACCTTCATGACTATAAACTTGTAGACTACTTTCCATCAAGCTTGCACATTTCAGGGTTGCCCTTCTTCACTCCACCAGATCCTCCTTCCAGAAGCTCTCTGATTATGTCCACCATCACTCTGGCCTCCTTTCCACAACATAATGGTTTTTATATGGCCTTTGGAATCCTTTTAGATGTCTTGGTGGGTCTACATGACATAGGCATTGTGCAAAATTCAAAAAAGAAATTCGTCCAAATCATGAAAATTATTCTGCTATGGAGCATCTTCCATAGAAGCCGTTATGCATGTTTCACAGGTTTTAAGGTGAGGACCAACATTTTTTTTTTTAAATTCTTTTTGGCAATTGTTTTCCATTTGGGAATGAACAAAAAGAAATGGGGGTTGTGAATCTTATACAGGAGGATACTCTTGGGGAAAAATGGGCCAAAGTCGCCATATTTCAAAGAAATTAAGTTCAAATTTGCCATATTTAGACCATATAACATGTTGTCAAAATATAGTGGCATTCCCAAAAAAATTCTACTTTCCTCTAGAGAAAGACCTAATGGCCTTTGGCTACGTCTTCTTGTGAATGATTTGCCAGTCCACCTACCTCACAAGATTGGGGATTAGGACTGGCTATTTAGGCCATTTTTTGGCTAATCGATTGTGCTACCTCAATGGGTTGATTGCCCAATTTGGCTAAGTCCTCTTGCGGACAATTGCCATTCCTACCTCACAAAATTGAAAAAAAAAAAGAAAAAAGACCCGGATTTAACGTTAAAGAGCAGGCCAGCAAGGGCAGAATTCTGGTTCCAAGCAAGTCCTTAGGTGGGTCCCAAAGAGGCCCAACCCCTTGTATCACTTTGGATGCACCCCATCCATGGGCCACAACTAGGTAATCAAATCAACTAACCTAATGCCTAGGTTGGTTAGGCACTAATTTTATTTTATTTTGAAAATTCTGGAAAATACCTACCTACTATGCCAAAAATCTGAAAGAAACTCTCAAGCACACTACCTTCATTGTTTAGTATAGTGCCAATTGTAAAAACATTATTATTTTAGTTGCCAAAAGTGAATGACAAAAAATGAATAAATTATTAGGTACCCTGGCTACGACATGATGATGGACTACGTGTTCTGACGTCAGCGCCAGGGTTTTTTTTTCCCAATTTTGTGTTGTAGCCAAAATGGCCTCCATAAGAAGATTTAGCCAAATTTGTCTATGAACTCTTATGAAAATAATAAAAATTTAAGGATCCTTTTTTATGTTTTGGCTAACCTGCTGGAACTTGTCATAAAAATACGGGAATTTAAATCATTGTTTCGAAAGATGGCGAATTAGGGCCATTCTTTGTCAAAAACTCCTTTGTATATGCCAAAATCATATTTTCAGGTGAAAAAATGCAAAAATTCGCACCCCAATTTTTTTTTAAAAATTCACACTGATGAGAGTGGCGTTGCAAATATAAAGCAGTTTTTATTTCGGGAAAAAATGGGCGCGTGTTGCCATATTTAGACAATAGTTTCTATCATGTCGCCAAAATGTACGATAAAAGTTTCCTGCACGTTTCTACTTTAACTGCCGTCAAATTTGACTACTCCCTCTTTTGGATTGGATTAGTCGCCAACATACCTAACTCACAAATTTGAAAAAAAGAATTCTAGTTCATCTATAATTCAGAATAATTTTTAAATAAATAAATAAATAATTTCAAAATATTAAATAAATTTATTTTTAAAATAAAAATAAATAAATTTATAATTAATTAATTTTTATCAGAAAACTAATGAGCACCATCACCTGAAGTTGCAGGGGCTCATGAGGGCAGGCTACAGACTTGCTGTTCAAGTAACAATCACTTGTTCTGGCCTCTAGTTGTTTACAAACAACACTATATAGTGCCAAGTGCCGACCCACACTGATGCCAAATTCGGCAAATTTTTGAGCTCCTACTTGAACAACAAAAAGGATAGAGAGATAGAGGGAGAGAGATACACACACTTTTGATGATGGCAGGATCTACTAGTGATCATCAGCTTCCCACCATCCCCAGGGTGAAGCTTGGCCCTGAGGGATTTGAGGTATCAGCTCTAGGATTAGGATGCATGGGTATGGCTCCATTGTTTGGAGCTCCAAAGCCTGATTCAGAGATGATTGAGCTCATCAGATATGCTGTCAATAGTGGAGTCACATTCCTTGATACTGCTGATGCATATGGTCCTCATACCAACGAAGTTCTTATAGGCAAGGTGAGGTGATGATGCTCTCTGTCTGTCTGTCTGTCTGTCTGTGTCTCTATCTTTTTTGTTTTGAGGATGAACAAGGACCCTAAGCTGGAATTACTGTATGAATGTATGGTAATGGAACCTCATCTGGAGAGGAAATTCACAACTTGCAAATCCACCATTGAGCTTGAGCTTCTTGTTGAGCTTCTTGTGTGCATAAGGTTTTGCCTCTAAAGTGTTGTACCATTGGCTACACTATACAATTGCCTGTCTGTCTTTTTGTCTTTGTGTGGGGGAGGGGGGAGAACTATCTCACTTTGTACTTGAATCTCTCCATCTCAGCCTTTTCTTTTGCATTTAGTCATCTCTGGAGAGAGAGAGAGACAGGGTAAAATTGAATGGAAGGGGGCTTGTGGGTGGATCGGTGGGTGGACCGGTGGGGGTGGCGATGGTGGAAAAAATGGCAACAGGCAATCAAAGGGATGCGGGAAAAGGTGCAACTTGCCACTAAATTTGGGCTTCTTTCTGTGGGAGGATCTTTGCAAGTAAGAGGAGACCCGGAGTGGGTTAGAACAGCATGTGAAGCAAGCTTAAAGAGGTTGGGTGTGGAGTACATTGATCTTTACTATCAGCATCGTGTTGACACCAAGGTGCCCATTGAAATCACTGTAAGTATGTATGGTTGGTTCCAACCCTTATCTTCAAATGCATAAGAAGACCACAAAACATATTTAGGAGATTGGGGCTGATGCTTGCAACCTGAAATGATTTTTTTGGGTAGGTGGGGGCAATGAAGAAGTTGGTGGAAGAAGGAAAGGTGAAACATTTGGGTTTGTCTGAAGCTTCGGCATCTGAGATTCGACGTGCTCATGCTGTGCACCCTATAACTGCTGTGCAAATTGAGTGGTCTTTGTGGACAAGGGATGTGGAGGAAGACATCATTCCTACATGCAGGTAACATCTTGTAGCATACCCTAGCTGTCAATTAGATCTATAAACATGGATTCATACCAAGATGTTTTTTCACAGCTTACACTCAGAGTGATGGAAAAAACATATGAATTTACATAATAGACTGGCAACTCTATGCGATGCTCTCACTGTGATGCATTTTATACATGTGCATATATGGAATTTTTATTTAAATATGTGTGTATGAGGGTTATTTGTGCAGGGAGTTGGGGATAGCAATAGTGCCTTACTCTCCACTTGGGCGTGGGTTTTTCTCTAATGCCAATATGGAGGCATATAATCTCCACATGGTTTGTGATCTCCCTCTTCACCTTGGTCGAATCTTACTTGTCTATTCCAGAATTCTGATTTCCCTGAGCTTTTGTTAACTTTGTGACCTCTCTGTCAAGGGTCTTGGTGAAACAAAAATTTGAACATACTCAAGTCAAATCTATGCAATCCACCTGAAACTGTAAAATGATGAATACTAAAACCAAAAATGCAAACTATGTTTCTACAGATCCCACCGAGATTGTCAGGTGCACACTTGGAGAAGAACATGATGTTGCGGGCGCAGGTGCAGTCAATTGCTGAAGAAAAAAAATGTTCATTGAACCAACTAGCACTTGCCTGGCTTCTACATAAGGGCAATGATGTGGTTCCCATTCCAGGGACTACTAAGAAGGTTAACCTAGAGTCAAACATTGGGGCAATTGCTGTTGCTTTGAGCAAGGAGGAAATTGTGAAGATTGAAGCTGCTGTGCCTATTGATGAAGTTGCAGGTGAGCGAAGCTTTGATTTTATCATGAAATTTTCATGGCGTGTTGCATCAAGCCCACCACTTTCTTCATGGCAGGACTAACCAAAGCTTTTGAGGCTCATTTGTTGGAATATTTTGAATTTTGATGATGACTATGGGACTTGCAACATTATCATTGTGCATGATGAGAATCATTTTTGATAACATTGTCTTTTCTTTGTGCAACAAACCTAAATTTATTGTATACTAAACCATCTTGACATTCGTGGGGTACACTTTGGTGCAAACAAATTTAAATAGAAGGTTATTCCCAGGGGCAAAATGTTTCTTGACTTTTTGTGTCATCAAAGGTATGAAGATTTTGAGGACATGAGACCTAACTTGACTTGCTTCCTTAATATGGCAATGACATTTAGTCTATTAACATTTGCACTTAGACAGTAATGTCATAGTTTTGTTGAAACTTGAGTTGCAAAGTGTTTTTATTCAATTGCAAATAAGAAATTCATGCTTATGTGAAAAGTAGACTTTGTATAGGGAAAGTAGAGTTGATTGAATTAGTTGAGTAAATTATCCCATGACTTTGAGCTCCACAGCCAAAGCTTCCAATAAAATCTCCTTGCCTTTTGAGCCCAAAGAACAAGCTTGCAACAATTATATCTATGTGTTACTGGGTATGTAAGCAAAAGTATTTGCCAAGGTACTATGGTATGCAACAACTCAAGCAGGTTGGTTGGGACTGTAAACCTCACACCAGCAATTCCATGAAGGACAAGACCCAACTCCCATATGTAAGTTCCATCTTCTCATCTGTGTCAAATCTCTTGACAAATCTTCATATTTGGTTTAAACCAGTTCTTTGTTGGTTCTTTCATGAGAACTGTCAGTTCTTCCTAAATTTTCAGAAACCCAGAACCAGAGGGAGGTTCTTTCGAGTCTGAAAGTATGAAAGAATTGGAACCAGAATCACAAAACTGACAAAGAACTAAAGGTTTAAGCTGGAACCAAGGTTCTTCAATTTCTACAATTTTTAAGAACCTGGAATTGGAGGCTATTAACAAAATCTGAGAACTGCACACCAATGGTTTAAACTTTCTGCATTATATTTTGCCTCAAATTTCTTTGGCATTAAGTTAACTTGCTACATTGGGTTTTCTTCAAACTTCTCAAACTTATTTTTTAGCCTTCACAATTTTGACAATAGGTCTGAATTAGATTTGGTGAGGTTTTAGGGTCTACAACTATAGTTTGAATTTGGGTTCCTTCAAATTCTAACTTCAAAATTATACATATAATACGTGGGTGCAAACTGTAAACAACAAGAGAATCATATCTTGCAAGATGTAGGCATATATATTCTTTCTCAAACTTTCCTTTGTTGGCCTTGCCTTGGTAGGCAAGGATATTGTGTTTAGATTCATTATAGAGTATAGTAGCTTAAGGGATTTTGGCCCTTAGGTAATACATCTATTTTTATATGAGAATTTTTGAAAGATGATAATTTGGCTTGTGTTGAAACTTGAGATTAGTTATAGAGTTATGGTATCTTGAAGCATTTTGGTTTCTCTTGGAGGATTTTTTGAAGATTATATTTTTGCATGGTGAAATATTTGAGTTTCCATAATTCTTCTTTTGCCTTAAGACACACCCCTTGTTTCCAAAGCAAACCAAAAAAAATGTCGTTCATAATACTTACCAATCCTCCTATGTTTGGAGATGCAAATCTTGATGATTTGTTTTGTGCTAGTATGTGTGATCTTATATGGGAGCTTTGGCATCATAGGCTACTACTTGATGTTTGGTGACAACCTTCAATCACAAATTGCACTTAACCTACCATGGGAGGCTACATCATCATATTTTGTCATCTTGTTCACTCTAATCATCCCTTTTGTCAAGTATGCTCTCATGGTCACACCACTTGCAATTGTGGCCAAACAACTACTCCCACACCACAAGACCAAATATTTGTTTTCAAGTACAATATTTGGGACACTCTTGGTGGTGAGCTACTTTTAATGGCTGTCAATAAGCATTATTCATTAGCATATCTGCATCAATTTATTTCCTTGCATATCTTAGGTTAACCTTTAAGAGTTGTATTGACCCAAATTGGGTTGACCTTATTTTACAATGGGGTAAGCGGGGCTAAATTGCACAAAATCAATTTTTTTTTTTTTTGTTGTTGGAAAAAGGATGGAGTTTGTAACACATATTTGATTTTTTATTCTTTACACCATGAAATTGAGAGGTTGTTGAAAATTAGTCCCTATTAGCCCCCCTCCAAATGAAACCGGCTTTGCCCATTGGCCACAAGGGAGGCAGGCATCACATTGTATTCTCACTCATCCAAAGGCCGTCAAGGTCACATGCCACATGGGATTAGAGGCTCAATATTTAGGTGCTTACATTTGTCTGCCTTATAGATCAAAGGCTGTTCACCTGTGGTTAATTCATTTGTTCTCTTCTTAACAACATACCGTGGTAGGCAAAGAGATCAAATGTGGTGCGAAAACTTGAGTACAAGAATAACTAGCATCACATGTGTGTAGAATATGTACAATGATAATTAGGAGTATCTTGAGAAGCTGCCCAATACTTTTGGAAAAAAATTCTTGGGTATTATTAAGATTAGCTGAGGTTATAAATTCTCATTTTGTAAATGTTCCATATATGTGCAATAATATCCATGAATCATATTTTTAAATGATGATTAAACAAGAGTTACTTCTAGTTGAGTAACACAGCCAAGTGAGTATGTTCTTAAAGGATGGTTATTAGTGTGTTAGGAGGAAAGCTTGGCCAAATGTTGGTTGGGTATTAGATATGGCAGCAAAACCCCTTCTGTTCTCAGGGAGGTTCATTTTATTTCATGACAATGATTTTTAAAACCAAGAGAAGTCAAGTCTGATATGTAACCGTGGTTCTTAAACAACGACAAAACAATGCCATCTTCTTCTATAAAGCCATGGTGTCCAGTTCTTGGAGGGTTTTGAAGAAGTGATATCAATGGGTACCCTTGGGTGTTTAGCGGGTATTTGAATTTATAAAGAACCATTGGACCAAAGAAACATTGATTATGTGACAGTCGCGGTCGAATCCTAAGAACAGCCCTGATAACCACTGGGGGTCTGTTCCTGTTTCTAATAATCGGCCAAAGATCAAGATGGTTATCAGGAATTGGTTGCATCTAGATATAATCTGGAGCCGGGTAATAGAGATGTATGTTCCTTCCATGGACAGACACAAGCCACTTGCTCAGAATGGCTCGGATATGGTTTGAAATGCAGTTATAAACCATGGATGTGACCAATGGTTATATAATGGTAGGTTCCTGGATACCAAATTTGAGTGGTTATTTGATTTTGGTAATTGACTTCTCGTTCCAGTTATTATCTCAAACCCCTCAAAGAACCAGTGGATTTCATGGAAGAACCGTGAAAGAACCAACAGTTTTATACAAGGTTATTTGACCTGTGGGTTAATTTTTTGGGAATTGTGATGATATATCAGAATCAATATTTTGACTTGTTGAGAACTGTGGTTATATATATATATATCCAAACCGGTTCTTTCTTTAGGAAATGTGGTTATGAGAGTATAGAGTTAACTGCCTGAGAACCGGAAGGAGCACTTTGGTGTCAGTTGAAATACCCTCCCAACATTGGTATTTACTATTTAATTGAATTACCCACTAGTTTCAGTTTCTTGAACAAAAATGAGAATCAAAGAACCTCCAGTTTCAATTACTTCAAAACCCTCATTCAAAGACTGACAGTTCTCATATTAAAAAACTAACATTTTTCTAGATGGGTATTGGATTATTTTTTAATAAAGGAGAACCATGGTTATGTATCAAAACCGAAATACATTCTTTACAAACATTAAGAACCACCCCTGATACCCGGTGAGGTTTGGGTGTCGTTTCAAATACCCACCCAATGCTGGTAAATACGAGATACTTTAAGAGTAGGAACTCATAATTTTTGAGAACATGACAACTTGAATACTAATCAAACCCTTGTTAAATGTCACCCCCACCATTAGGGGTTAGTAGTGAATGATTGAAATTACTTGCACCCAAGCAAAAACACAAAGAGGGGGGGGAGGTTAGAGTGCTAGAAATCAAAGAAAAATTTTCATCTGCTATACCTTTAATAGCATTGCACAAAGGAATTCCACATTTGCTTTATGTTAAAAGGTAGAAAAGTCCATTTTGAGAAATTTCCATAGTGTATTTGAAGGGCACCCCATATTACGCCTACTCCCTAAGAGCAGTTGGAGGGATCTTATGGCTATAAGTAGGCATAAGATCCCTCCCTCCCTTATAGGCACAAGATCCCTCCCACGCTTGAGGGCAAGGCATCACGTCCCCTTTAGGTTCATGATGAATTTAGCCAAATTGCTTTAAGATGGGTAAAAGACCACAGTGGGGGACATTCCCAAAAGCTGGGGTTGGACTTGGGGGAAGGCCTCACAACCTGGCCCTAGGCCCCTAGTTTGGGGAAGGATCCCACCCTTGGACTTAACCCTACAAAATTAATCCCCTGGGGGGGGGGGGGCTAAGCGCTGCCCCAAAGCCTATGAACTTGCTACAATAACAATGCCCACTTATTAATAGCGCAAGGTAAAAGGGAAAAGTAAAATTAGGTTTCTTTTACACATACATCACTCATCAGATTCGCCTTGTTCTTGACAGGTAACGGCATCTTTTCGGTTTTGACATTATTCCCACTTTGGTCATTCCAACAAGAAGTAGCTAAAGGGCCAAAGGGATCCCAACACAGGTGTCCGATCATAGGTGAAGTGTAAACAAATAGGGCTTTGATTCTTGAGGGGTTCCCAAAGGAGTAGGAACATAAGAAAGAAAGAAAGAAACCAACCTAGGGTTTCCAAATGAAATAAATCTTTTCAACCCAGGGTTTCCAAATGAAAGAAATCTTGCCAACCTAGGGTTTCCAAATGAACTAAATCTCTCCAACCTAGGGTTTCCAAATGAAACAAATCTTGCCAACCTAGGGTTTCCAAATGGAATAAATCTTTCCATCCTAGGGTTTCCAAAGCAAAGAATCTCAACAAATAAAAGGGGAGCACCAAGAAAAGTGGGTAAGTTACCTACTTAATAATAGGTACCTAGTAGTTATAGAATTTCACACCTTTAAAGTGGACAAAAACCCCAAGGAATTATAATTATTGTTGTGGAAATGTGGTCCATCCATCCATCCATCCATCCATAATCATTCAATGGACATAATGCAAATAAGAATTAATAATGGGATGATTGTTTGAGGTTCCCAAGGAGTTAACAAGGGTTCCCAAACAATAGGAACATGGGCAAGGAACCAACAACCTAGGGTTTCCGAATCAAGGAATCTCAACAATGGAAGGGGGGCAACAAGAAAGGTAGGTACCGACTTAATTCCAGGTACCTACCTAGTAATTGTAGAGTTTCACACTTTAAAGGTTGGACAAAAAGCCCAAGGAAAAACCTACCTATAATTTAAATTGTGGTTCATCCATCCAATATCCATCCAACTATCCATCCATAATCACTCAAACACCGCAATGCAAATAATGATGATAAGGGGATGATTGTTGGAGGATAAACGAGAAGGGGGGACGGGGGGCGGGTGGGAGTGAGGGAGTGCGAACATAGCAAGGGATGGAAAAAGGGGGGCCAACCCGGTGATACGCAAACCCTAATGTGGATAGCATAACAAGTGCGGCGAGCGGCGCTGTTTTGTGTTCTTCTCTAGCGCGTGCGGTTTGGACGTTGTCGTTGCTGTGGGGATTTCGTGTGTGTGCGTTGCGTTTGTTTTCATGTGATCTGCCGTTGCTGTGGGGCGTTGTTCGTCACCTAGAGCTTGACGAGATGAAGTGCTGTTGAGAGTGTGTTTTTCTGCGGCTCGTTTTTGTGGGAACTCGGGGAAGTGCCGGCCGCCACAGGGAAGGTGGTGCATCAGGCTGAAGGTGGCAGGATGTTGAAGCAGGAGACGGCAGCGGCGGCGTCGGCGTTCGAAAACTCTGGAGGTGTACCTCGCGGTCGCAAGCAGGAAGGCGCCGTGGCGTCTCAGAACTTCTTCGCGTTGCTCGGGGATGACGAGAATGAGGACCCGACGGCCGTCATTGAGCGCGCCAACTTGCCGAGCCCAGCGGAGAAAGCTGCTGCCAAGAAGAAACCCCAGCAACAGCAGCAGCAGCAGCAGCCTCCGGCCAAGTTGCCCTCCAAGCCCGCACCTCCAGCTGAGGCTGGTATGCTGTTCTTACTTCCTCTTAGCATTCTGTTGTATTGCAAGAGGTACCAAGTGTCACGTGGGGAGGAGACGAAGCATCGTAGACTGAAGGGGTGTTCCCAAGTGTCCAATTGACCGGAAGATGTGGGGGCGGGAATGCTGGATGTTGTATTTTACTGCGTGTACCTTGGTAGTTCAATTATAATGTTCTGGTTCCAGTGATAAAGGAGCTACTTTGTTCACCAAGGAAAAAGAGTTTACCTGCATACGCTGTTTTAGGGGGGCTTTCTTATTAGGGCTCGTAGTTCTTCTCATAACAAACAGATGTGTATCATGTTGAGTATCATATTTGCTTCTGCAATGGCATTCTTGGACTTCTCTACGACATGTGTGTATGGTTGCGTCTTGTTATTTTGTTTCTCTGATTTTCTCGCCTGGCAGTGAAAGATGTGCAAAGGGGTCAATATGAAGGAGGCCGAGGTCGAGGTGACAGAGGAGACCGAAGCGGTGGTGGTCGTGGCGGCCGGGGTGGTTACAGGGATAGAGACGGAGGACCACCAAGGGAAGGTGGTCGACCATACTATGGTGATCGCGACAGGGAGGGTGGGGTGCCTCGAGAAGGTGGCCGTGAAGGTGGCAGCAACAACCGAGAACGAGGCAATTACAATGCTGACCGCGGCTACAGCAACAACAATAGCCGAGACAATGATGGTTATCAGGGTGGCCGTGGCTCACATGGTGGTGGAGGTGGTGGGTATGGTGACAAGCCTTCTCGCACAGAGGATGGTGAGGGTCGTTTCTTGGAAGGTGGTCGAGCAAGAGGTCGTGGTGGAGGTGGTCGGGGTGGCTATGGTAATGAGGGAGAAGAGCGCCCCAAGAGAACATATGACCGTCACAGTGGATCAGGCCGAGGGTATGCCATTCATCTTCATCTTGTCTTATCTTAACTGAGTTGTCCTTGAATGACTTGCATGTGTTTATGTGTGATGTGTGTTGTATTGAGCTCTTGTCTATTTCTTGTATGGTGAGCAAATTACTTTATGCTTGTTTATCAACAGGGTTTCTGGTGACACCTGCAGTGTTCACATGACTCTGTGTGTCCTTCTGGTTTTTGCAGTCATGAGATGAAGAAGGAGGGTTCTGGCAGCAACAACTGGGGGGTCATTGGTGATCAAGCTGTTCAGTAAGCTTTTGCTTCAAGTCTTGGGTGGCTGGGTTTTGGTATTAGGGTTTTGAAACAGTTTGTAGTGTAATGTTTGTAACAGTGGTGCTCTTTTGGACAAATTTGGGGTGATTGATGCCAGTATGGATTTTTGTTCAACCAGGGAAATTGTTGAGGAGTTGGCAATTGAGGAAGAGATATCAGTTCCTGCTCCAGAGGAGAAGAAGCCCGAGCAGGAAACAGCAGAAGAAGTACCAGTTGATGAGGGTGCTGAGGAAAAAGTTGTGAAAGAACCTGATGTGAGTGTAGTGGACATTCCATATTTCCTGAAAAATCATTTAGATAGTCTTCTTGATCAATGGTTGTTGAGATACTCCAGATGAAAGAGGTTGGTCTCTGTTTATGTTTGGACACTGCAGTTTCTTGAAATGATATGTTCTATCTGGCGTGTTGCAGGAGATGACACTTGAGGAGTATGAGAAGATTCGGGAGGAGAAAAGAAAGGCTCTTGAGGCAAACAAAAGTGAGGAAAGAAAGGTGGAAGTTGACAAAGCCTTCAAGTCCATGCAATTAGTGGAGAAGAAGAAAGAGGATGATGTTTTCATCAAGCTGGTAAACATATCAGACCTTCCTTTTGCACTAGGAATTGCTGATGATGAGAATATCTGGCTCTTTTGAAGCTCGTTCGTACTATGGCTAAATTTTGATAGTATTTCTTTGTTTAGGGCGATGACAAAGGAAAACTCAAAAAGAAGGAAACGGAGAAGGAAAAAGAAGAGCGAGCAAGGAAGGTATGCTCCACCTCTCTGATTCTGCCCCTTTTGACCCAAGGTGCTTAACCTCCTGACAGATGATTTAGCTTGTCCTAGCCTGTGCTAACTGTTTTTTTACTGTCTGGTAGGCGGTCAGCATCAATGAGTTCTTGAAACCAGCAGAAGGAGAGAAATACTATGGTTCTGGTGGGGGCCGTGGCCGTGGACGTGGAGAGGGCCGTGGAGAGGGCCGTGGACGTGGAGAGGGTCGTGATGGCCGGGGAGAAGGCCGAGCCAATTTTGCAGCAGGAGGGGGATTTAACAATACGCGACGAGCCTCAGCACCACGTATTGAGGATCCTGGGCAGTTTCCAACCTTAGGTGGCAAGTGATGTGCCTGTGTGGCAGCTCATACTAGTGCACCCGTGCTTTTAATGCCAAGTCATTTAAATCAGGTGCTGCAGTAAGAAGAGAGCTGCCTGAGTTTGTCCAGAACTTTGATGTTTGTGAACTAGGCATTGTATCTAAAGTGTAGCAATGAGTGATGTCTTAGGAGCTACCTTGGATGATTTCATTTCCCTTTTCCTTTTTCCTTTGCCTTTCTTTTCCTGCCTACAAGACTTCTTGGCTAGGAGAGTCATGTATTAGTCCTCAAGACATGCTCATCTATGTCGTTGGATTACTCATTCTGTTTGTATTAGCTTTTTTTCCACAGGGATAGACCAGAGAGTATAGGGTAAATTGGGTTGACAGTGTTTTTTCACCTTGAATTGCATAAGCTGATGGTCATGATATTTCTCCTGAAGATATGAGAGTTATCCAAAGGTGTGTACTCAAGTTGTGCTGAATGCAAATTGATGGCTCTTCTTTTCAGGGGGGTCTTGGCAGGATATGTTTTGTTGAGAGGATATGGTGTCTGGACAGAGGCTAGACAGTGGGCTGACACCATACAAATCAAAACGTGATAGTAATGGGTTTTGGAAATATTATGGAGTGGTAGAGAAAGAATTCAGCAATTTGCCATAGAGTTCCATTTGGAGAGAGAGGGCTACCTATCAAGTGTATCACCAACTTAAAATTTCTCAAGCCATTGTGTCCTATTTGAACTAGTATGAAACCTGTGGGTCATTTTGCTTGTTGTAGAAGGATGATTGAATGTTGATTGGATTCTAGTTTTTCAATTTCTATACACCTTGATTGGTATATATTGTGGTTACTATGGCAGTTTGAGGACAAGTTATAAGCATTATTGCAATGCTGAGGCTGGATTGAGTTTGGACATTTATTAGTGGAGCATGGATTGAGAACTGAATTGTAGGTGTGTATTTCTCTTGGATGCTTATGGTATGAAAATGTTTATGGTATTACTTGGCCTTATTTACCAGACCATGTGTTGCAACGCTCCTAAGCAGTCTGACAATGTATATGTAATGTTGATTGGCAATTGAAGGTAGGCAGTTGAACAGAACTAGGCTTGAAGAAGTGAGGAAGTTGAGCAGAAATAGGCTTAAAAGAAGCTATGAAGTTAAGTGGAACAAGGCTTGAAATATGTGGTTAGGCCTGGTTGCAACTTGCTAAGGTGCCTTTAACAAGTATCACAGTGACAAAACAAGTCGCCCTCAATTACACCCTTACAGTCATAGTGCCTAGTCTGTTTCAAGAGTGAGGTGCCTAATATTATAAAAAAATTAATCATTTAGGTTCACCAAGAACACTAATATTTTTTTTTAATTCAACATTTTACTAAATAATGAAGCTAGTGTGACTGAGAGTTTCTTTCAGATTTTCAACATGGTAGGTGGGTATTTTCCAGAAATTTTGGTAATTTCAAATTTGCCTAAGCAGAATAGACACTTTAATTTTGTTAATACACGCTGTTCTGGTCTGTTTACATATTTAAATACCAGAGAACTGCCAGTTCTGGTATTTTGGGAAAAAAAAGATCAGAATCAAAGAACCACCAGTTCCAGTTATTTCATAAACCTCAAAGAATTCATTGTTTTCACAAAAGAACTGATAAAGAACCAGCAGTTTCGTTTGCAGTCATTTGACAATTTCAATTTTTGACAACCGTGACTACATATATACATATATAACCCAGTTCTTTGATTTCTTTTCAGAACTTCAGTTATGAACCCTAAGAACCGCCCTGATAACTGGCAGGCGTTCGGTGCCATTTTTACTACCCACCCAACACTGGTGCAAAGTAGACTGTGAGCTGTTGTGATTTAGAGTGGACTCGTAACAACTAGTCTAAGCATTCTGAGCTCCACAGCAAGTCACAATTCCCTTTACCAAAAATTCATAGGTATTATGGAAGCCTTATAATTTGCATAATATGGACATATCAGTTCACTCTGGCCAATTGATCCAAGAAATATTTGTTCATGTCATTGCCATTCACATTCTACCAACTTCGGCCTAAACCCTAAATCCCCTCTTTCCATGAAGAAAGTGGTGGGGATATGGCATAATGTCGTGATAATTCCAAATTGACAGGAAGATTACGGCCACCTGCAACTTCATCAATAGGCACAGCAGCTTCAATCTCTGCAATTTCCTCTTTGCTCAAAGCAACAGCAACAGCTCCAATGTTGGACTCTAGATTAGCCTTCTTCGTGGTCCCTGGAATGGGAACCACATCAT
>Ga0116227_10001358_pt1 | contig 54173 bp, 39 predicted proteins | sample S1TSphgellanicum_FD_89693 | JGI IMG/M metagenome (GOLD analysis project Ga0116227, IMG submission 89693) | Host-associated microbial communities from peat moss isolated from Minnesota, USA - S1T2_Fb - Sphagnum magellanicum MG | ecosystem: Host-associated > Plants > Peat moss > Unclassified... | reverse complement strand
CCAAAATACAAAAGCTGAGTGCATCCTGAGCCTTGTCATTGGCTGCATACAACTTTAATTTCCAAAACTGTTTGTCACCATTTTTGGCCTGGGCTAATTAATGGGAGGGGCACAAACTGTGGGACCTAGTCCTCGATATGCACAGGGTAGTATTTAAATGAGGTCCACTCCACATCAAAGGGTGAACTTGAAAATTTGATCCTCTTACAAACTATAGCCTTTTAGGGGTTTAGCCTGTCTCCAAAAAAATGTCGTAGATCATGGTGGTTAGTAGGGTTACTTGCCGGTGGTTGCAGGGAGGTTTAGAAAGGGCTGACTTTGATTACACGGTGATTTGAGGGTACGAGATGTCCACCACGTGTAGATTACACGCATGCGATCTATGTGGACGACTCAGCAGCTATACAGCCTGCAGTCCAGACAACGCGTATACACAGTCATGCATTTCCTTTGGGAAGGGCTGATCTCTGACCGGTCATCAGGGCTCCCCAAGTTATAAGTCTTCCCCCCAGACAGCGACAACAGGTTACGGAACCCACCCAATAATCTTTGGTCCACATCCATGGACACAGACAGGGTAGACCGTCACCACATGGGCCGACCATTTGCACACGTGTAGAACCCCAAAAAAATGGTCACAGCAGCCTTTCTGTTTGGTGTGACATTTCGCACAGTGCGGAAATTTTGAGACTTTACGCCACAAATTCAATGATTTTTTTGAAAGTAAATCACGAAAATTTGAATTAAAATAATCTAGAAAAGTCACCAGATTTCTATACATGTTTCAAGTAATTATTAACCTAAAAGTATAAGGACGTTTTTAAAGATTTCCTTTCATATTTATATAAAAGCCAAATTTGGCTAAATCAGCTTATGGATGCCTGCTACCTCGGCTAGATTATAAAAAAAAAACCATTGTGTCACAAGAGTTTTCATATTTAAAAAAATTATAATGATGCATGAACGGGAAGGGGGGCTATATCAATTGAGCCTCCAAAAAAAGGTATGGTCAACCTATGTGCTTCTATCATTTTGTTAAAGGAGCAATAGTTGGTAGTTAGTAAGTAGTTGGTGATTTTCTCCTCTAATTTTGAATTCTTGGACATATTCTTGCACATGAGTTTTGTTGATAATTAATTCCATTTTTGCTTTTGTGGAAATGTGGATGTTTTTTTTAAAAATCAGAACTTTTGAAGAAGAATGGATTCTATTTTGCATGAAGTATTTTGCACATGTGTGTATGGTTTGTACAAGATCTGCAATTTTATGGTAGATGTATTTGTTAGTGCAAGATTTTTATGTTAAAATAGTATTGTAACTTCAAGAACTATTGAAATGAAAGAATATATGTTACAATTTGACAATCATCTTTGGGATGAATTCAAGGAAGAATTGTAGTTTTTTTTAGGTTGTATTTTGGTTTATTAAATTTTTTATATAAATAAATTGCATTTTTTTTATTTTCTTCTAAATCTACATGTTATTAAATTTTTAAGGATTTAAATCTAAGTGGGATCATAGTTGCCATGAAAATTTGGTCTATAAGGGAATCTATCACGAGATCTTGGTTAGAGAAGGGGAAAATGAACATAATGATTATAAGATGCTTATGAATGCAATTAAATCAAGCAACAGATAGATATCCATAAATAATGTTTGTGCCACCAACAAAAGTACATTGTGAACATGAAGAAATGGAGGTTGTAATAGCAACACGTGTGTAATCATAAAACCCATAAATGTAAAAAACGAAGGAAAAACCTACAAGGCACATGAATATCCTAATGAAGATAAACGTTTCAAAAGAAATTCAAATCATAGTAGCAATGAAGTAGAATTATAATGACTAAAATTGGTACTTTGGAGAAAAACTTACTTAGAGAATTTTTGGGATTCACAACAAAACCTGTATTTCCAAATTTGAATCAACAAGTGTTAGAAGGGGAGGGATAGGCATTTCGAACTCTTCAACATTCAAATTTTGGGGGTTCATTTAGTAGTGAAAACATGGAGTTGGAGAAAGAATAAATATCTATAACAAGATGGGTGGCCCATGTACATCCTTGGCAATCCAAGATTCCACCATACTATGAACCACCAAATAGTGGGAAGAAATTCATAACTATTCTAAAGTTGTTTAATGAATGACGGGTGAATGCCAATCAAGTAGTGGAATCACTAGCACCATACTTTTTTGGAACAATTCAAAGACTATAATTACTCAAATGAAACAAATTATAAAATGTAGTGCACCAACTCACATATCTTTGTAAAAAAATAATTGGTGACGAAAGCATAAACTATGGACAATTGTATGGAACGTATGAACTAGGGAATGATGCATTTTGATGGAATAACAAGGATGGTGAATGGAGAATCATTACATCGACAGATCCATGTGCCAAATTGAATACCCGCATCCTCACCATCCATTAGGTGTAAGTACTATTAATAGAAAGGACATGTTATGGATGAATGCCTTTACATTGATGATCCATTGCATTAAGGAATAATATAACATGTATTTGATGAATTCACATATCAATTTATATCAACATATTTAATTGTTGATAATGTCATGTCTATACCCATGAAAGCGATGGAGGCCATTTGTGCAGAAGCATGGATGTAAGCCAATATTCCAATTACGGTTAGATTACCTTTATGGACATATCAATTTTTATAACACAAATGTAGGTTCATATTGTTCCAAATTGAATAAAATCAACCAATGTGGCTATGGATAACCTTTATGTTAATCTCGCGAGAAGAATAGTTTGAGGTGCATCTCGATGGCCTTAGGGTTGTTAAAAATGGCATGACATGCCCAATTTGGGTTTGTTGTCACGTCAACATCCATCTGAACACATCAGTTTTGCCTATCATGATAGATGTTGACCAATTTTTTCAACGACCCAATTTTTTTGGTTAAATTAGTTCTACAATCGAAAGCTTTTTGAATGCCCAATTTTTTAATCATTAAACTAGGCATGTCGCAACCTTAGCTTTGGGCTTGCAACCAAGGCAAAAGGGTTACAAGGTTGCGGGTCGAGAGGAAGCTTGGGAGTCAAGGCAAATAGGTCGCAAGGGTGCGGGCCAAGAAGAAGCCCGGGAGTCACATCACACACTCCTAGGAGTGTAAGAAAGTGTGAGGGAGTATGAGGGAGTGAACCTTCACACTCCCAAGGCAACTCCCACTTTGGGAGATGGAACTTCATAGAGCAATTTCAAGGATCAAAACTCAATGGCTTGTGGCGTTTTTTATATCATTGAAAAGCTCTTGGAACGTAAATGTCTAAAATGGTCTTGCATTGTTCATTTGGACATCTAAAACACAAGTTATGGCCAAAAGAAGGGTCGGGAATCAAACTGCCAGTTTGACTCCTGACCAAAAAAAGTCGGGAATCAACCCGATTTACTTAGCTGCAAAGGGCGTGCGACATACCTTTGAAAAGCTCTCGACGAGAGCTACAACTTTGCTTTAAACCACATCGTGATTCGAGGTCTGCTAACAAAGTTATGGGCTTCTAAAGTCACGGGAATCCCAACTGGCGCGATTTTGGGACTCCCACTTGGTAGTCCTGGGAAAGAAAAACCATTTGGATGTAAGTTCCATGGCCAGCCATAGAGTATACTATAAGGGGGAAGGTGGTGGCTTCCCCCAAATCCGGGCCGTGGTGAATCTAGTGTGTCCGTGTTGCCCGTGGCTCGTCCTAGCACCAAAGGTGCTCCAACTATGCACTAACCACTTTGTGTAGGTTGAGTGCAGGCCTGTGTGAGTGAGTGAAGCTTGTCAACTCTTCCTAGTCCCATCCCGGAGCTCCAACACACCCCTCTACCCCTCAAAGTGTTGTGACCTAAGGAACGTGCCCCGACTCCTGCCTTTTCCATTGTCTTCTACTTGGACTCACATTTGAGTCCTTCAAGGAGTTGAGAATGCATCAAGGCAACCAAAAAAATTCAATCACCAAATCAAGTGACCAAGATTTTCGATTTTTTTAATCAACAATGGTTTGATCTCCACCATTGATCCATGAACACTTACAATCACTACTAGAAAAATTCAATCATTGCCTAAAAAAAATTTGACCACCAACTTAAGCAACCAAAAGAATTCATTCATCAAATTGAATGATTGAAAATTTTTAATCATTCGATGGATAATGATTAAATCTCCACAATTGGTCTAACATTGAAAAAATTTAATTGTTGGCCAAAACTATTGTAATCATTACATGAAAAAAATTCGATCATTACTTGAATTTTTTTCTATCACCCCAAGATGAACTTTTGATTACTACAAGGTTTAGGATGACTAAATGATGTGATTGTCAATTGCCTTAATTTTCCCCCAAATAGTTCAACTTCACTTTGACCTATGGTTTGCTGTATTTTAACATGGTTTTATTTTCTATTGGTAGCATTAATTTATTCCTAGGAGTAACTTCATTAATAATCAATACAATTGAAAATGGGAGAGGAATAAGAAATTAAATTATAGTGTTTCATAAAACATTATAGTAAACCATAGAGTTATTTTTGAGGAAAGGGTCAACAAAGAACTTGAAATAATTATTGAAAACATGGTGTATATTGAAACTTTTTGCCATGCCACATACCAAGTTGTGTACATGTGGATGAAACACTAGCAAAATCAAAATGTAGGAATTGCAAATTATAAGGTGGGTGTTGTTTAAGGTGTAAAAAATGTTAGGATCTTTAAGACAAAAAAATTTAATATTAATTTTGACTACCAGAACTAGTATTGAAAATCAATACTGAAAACCTACTATTGGAAACCACTACCAAAAAATGTTATTGGAAATTTGTTACCAAAAAATGCTACCAAATAAATATTATTAGAAAGTGCTACAAAAAATTTATAACCAAAAAACCTTATCAAAAATTTACTACCAAAAATCACTACATGAAACTATTATCAAAAATCACTATTGAAAACCATTACCAAAAATCACTATAAAAAACTATTACCAAAAATCATTACTAGAACTACTACGATTTCTGTTACTGAAAATGCATTACTAATTTTTGACATGTATACTTTTAAACCAAAATGTTAGCTGATTAGATTGACTCCATACAAGGATTTCTAGAAAGGATTTACTATGAATTTTAAATAGATTTTTGGGATTCCCCTAACATTTTGGGATTTTCACTGTTTCTAACCACTTTAAAGGTTTTATATGGGGAACCCTAGGTAGTTGAAAAAGTCATTAGTTGTTATAATTCTATGATCTTAATGTTGATGAAAAGTGGATGTTTTAATCTAAATTTATGAAGTTTTTGTGCTTTTTGATACTGTGAAAGTTGTGTTTTTCAATTGTTGTTAGAAGTATTTTCTTCATTGTAAGCTTTTTGAACTTGTATTTGCTTCACCTTTTTTTCTAGTGAATGTTTGTTTTTTTTTCGTCCTAATTTGATAGGAAAATACTTAAGTTACTTGCTTACCTACATTGCAAAAGTAGATTTTATCTTCTACTCCTACATCTTTTCACAACCAAACTCGGTAGTTCACTAAGTGACCTTAACAATGGACTTTAACTAAAGACCAATAACTTATGAAGATTAATTTGGGTATAGAGGATAGTCCACATACAATTAAGGTTAATGCACAATTAGCTCGAGAAAACATGAGTTTGTTGAAGGAACTACTAATGGAGTGCAATGACATTTTTGCTTAGACATATAAGACTTGAAGGGCATATCTATAATCTAGCACAATCAACAAGAATGGAAGAGATGTTTGCATTCATGAAGTCAACATCCATTACTCATGATAATCTTTATAGATCGGAGGAGAAAGAAAAAATCAAATGGTATTACCAAGGAACAAATAAATGATGGTAATTAAGTAGTGGCAAAATGGACCGTTTCCAACTATAAAAGTGGAACTAAATCCTAAACATTTAAGGATGTGGATTTTAGTTCATAGTTCCCTTTTGTTTGTAGGTGCATTATGTATTGCATTTTTTTTTTGCAACTTATTAATGTGAGATGTGGAAAATCCAATTATAGGATTTTTTTAAGGGTTGGGGCTTATTTTCATTAACATAACAAAGAGTTCAAATGCAACCATTTGTGGAGCAGAAAAGGGATGAATTTTTAGGCTTTGCCTAAGCTACAAATGTAGTGGTGCAAACATCTAATGGTTCCAATTCAAACATGAAGATTGGTAGTGTAGATAGGTAAAACACAAATGAACATTTGTGGGAAGCAAATCATGGATAATGCCACTAGATGCAAATGTTCCACAAACTAATCAACATATCTTTCTTGCAAAATAGGTCAATAATTGCAATGTTTTCAATCTAAGCACTCTAGTAATTAAAAAAGGTACGACATCTATTGGTCCTAGATGTTAATAGATTATTGGGTCAGGCAACACATGTGAAATTTGGAAACAAATGGAAACCACTAATTCCCGCAATGAGATGTGGCAACAAGCTTGTAAACCCTAAAACCAACCACTGTCAATTCTTAGAATTATGTCTTTCCTCATTTGATATAAGCATATGGTCAACAACAACACTACCCAACTTGAAATTAATCTTTAATATTTTGTTGGGGGATGTGTTAGGGCCCCCCTCCTTTGTTTGTACGGGGTTTCGATAAGTGTTTAGACACACTACTACATTTATGTGTTTATATGATGGTTTTTATGACTAAGTTTTTAGTCACAATGGACAATGGACAAATTTTGCTACAATCAAAATAGACAAGTCATTTTTGCCACAAAGTTGGTTGAGTTTATTATGACTGAGTGTCTATTTATGTCTAGCTAAGCATGTCCATTATGATTTAAGTGTATGTAGTTTGTGTTGACATGTAGTTGTCCATGTTAACATATGTGACTGACTTCTTGGTGACATGGAACTCATATGGCATGTTTAGTTTGACTATAGTGTCTAATAGCTTAATTGAGGTGTATGACAAACGGCCTATATGTTTTGACTTAACTATCTTTTTTTAATGACATGGATGCCAAATGGCATGTCTATTGTGATTAAGATGTTTAATATTTCAAGTGACATGGGTGCCAAATGGCGTGTCAATTGTGACTAAAATTTTTAGTGTTTAAATTGATTAGGTGCCACTTGGCATGTTGATTTTGATTGAAATGTTTTACCTTCTTACTGACATAAGTGCCAAATGGCATGCCTATTTGATTAATATGTCTAACAATGCAACTTATATGTAGTTACCACCATGTGCAACATGCATATATGATTCATTCATGCACAAAGTTGCAAATTATATTCTATTAATAAAACTAAAAAAGTCAGAAAGTTACAAAATAAGATGAACATCATCTAGCGGTAGTATGCACATGAACCCCAAACATTTCAATTTCACCGTGCGGTTAATTTCCAGGGCCAAACCACTTCATACCTTATTACATCATCTATAGTGCAAAGTGGGGGGTCTTGATCAAACTTTGGATACAACATCTAACACCTTTAATTAAACGTGCGGTAATGGGTGAAAGCATACTACCTTTTGGGGCGGGGGGCACTTTGGGCACTTTCACGACATGTATGTAAAATATATTTCTACAAAAAAATTTGCATTTGATTTTGGGTTTCACTTTTGGTGTTTGGGCTTGATATTTTGATTTTTACAAAGTTAATGACATCAAATATTATTTGAAAAAAAATAATTAAAGGTTAAATTCAATAGATATTGGGTATATTTATGATATATGCAATATAAAAGAACATGTTTTTATTTTTGGACTATGTTAGGTTTGGGTTTAAATTAGTTAACCAAAAAATATTTGAAATGAAATTTCTTTAAATGACCCACCTCACATATCTTGTCATCTTCCATTTGAAAGTGATAGTTTGTCAAAATGTTAATTTACCACATACTTATGGTCATTGTCCCCAAAAACACTTAGTTATCATATGATAATTATCAAACTCTTCACATGGTCGACAAACTTATTCCAATCATATGGTTTCACAATGTTTAATAGATACTATAAATTTCATAAAGACTAAAAATCATTTCAATCATTTTTTTGAGTATATTTGCATTTTTTAGTATGTTGCAATGGATTTTTTTTTGGCACAAATATTCTCCAACATCACATCATATTAAATTAAAAAGTGTAGTTCATTTGGAATTTGACATATTTGGGTTTTGACCTACCATAATATAACAATGCCAAAACGTGGTAAAAACTACTCGGTATTTTGGACTAAAGTCTGTCCATGATTAGAAAAACAACTACGATTAGTCGTTTTTCCAATCATGGACCCTAATCATTTTTCTAAAGATGGATAGACCCTAGTTCAAAAGACCAAGTCATGTTTACCACGTTTTGGCATTGTTTTATGCAAAAATATTGTGAAAATCTTTCATAATAATGACATGGTTGAAGTTCAAACATGGGACCCCTAAGAAATAGTACGATGTGACAACAATTTTGGCCCCCATGTAGTCTACTTTCATTTTAATGCAAATAGAGAGGAATTTTTTTGGCATGTTATGATTGTGATGAAGTATTGTGCAGCCCCAAATTTGACAAAATTTCCAATTGTAACATCTGGTCCTCCAACAAAACTTTGCAACTATAATTTTTCATTTCTTTTTGATACTACAAAACATTTGCAAACAAAAATAATCAAACCAAAATTGGGATTAAAATTGGATTCAATATAACTTGCAAATGTAAATCTATTGTCAAAATGGAAAACATCACTCAAACTATAAATCATAAATCAAACTTGAAATTAAACGCAAATTGCACACAAAATATGTTCATGACTTATAGCTAGGTGGGTTTTTACATAGAGTCGTTTAGTTGTTTCCTTTGCTTGTGACCTAGGAGCCTTTTTATAACCTATAGATTCTTTCATTGGTGTGCATTTCTTTGAATATATTTGTGGACCCATTGCCATGTTCACATGTAAAGATTCCCAAACAAATGATTCAAGTCCCATTTTACTTATACATACCTAACAAACTTTTTACACTTGCATTATAAAGTCCTAACTAAATTACAAATTCATAGAAGGGTTTAGCACTGCCATTCACTTAAGGCATAGAAGACCATGCAAAGTCTCTTACAACTTTCCGGCAAGGGTTCAACTTGTTAACCATTGCTACCCATGTGAACTTAACCCCACATACCCTAAGGTACTTTGAACCTTAAACAAGCCTACAAAGTAAGGACACAAATTCTCCAACAAATAGTTATTTGATACCAAGTTGTTGTAGGGTTGGGCTAGGATGTAGGAAAATGGGGGATTTCCAATGCACTTATATGTACAATCATCGATCAACAAAGTGTTGCTAGGACTTAATTGCCTAAACCTTGGACTCGTCTCCTCCCACATTATCTTCATGTTTTTCAACACAAGATCCCATTCTGGACGTAATGGATGACAAATGCTTGTTTCCAAGCATTTTTCCACACCCCATATAAACAGTGGTTTAACCCCTAACTTGCCCTGTAACAAAAAGTCAACCATAGGAAGCAAGTTCAATGTGTTGTTAATGACCAAATGCCAATGTCAAACTTTGAGTTGCACAACTCCAAAAACTCACCAAATTTGGGTCATGGGCTTACATGTTTTTTTTCGCATTTGACTACATGAATTAAAGGTTTTTAATTCTTTTTTGATTTCAAAAGTTGTGCTTCACACAAAAACCCATTAACATCTAATACCAAGAAGTGTCGCACTATGTATACTATCAATTGTCTTAGGGAGGCACTAATGGTGCAAGTGCCTACTAGTAAACTAGAGCTCACTTCTTTTGTGGCAATAGGCATTATCTAGTGATCAATACTGACAAAAAGAGCATCCATTAGCACCTTGTTGCCATCTGCAATTTTTTTCCCATGTGTGTGAGATCGTGTTTACCTCCTAGAATGCACCATCAGTAGATCATCAAAACCAACATTAGATGTTTTATGTACACCTTTTAAACTAGTAGTTTCCTTCTTGGTGGCAATCATGTCAAATGGTGTACAAGTATCCACACCTAGGTCAGAGTCTCCTAAAAGTGCCTTACATGTCTCCTCTTGGACCTTTACAGTATGCTTTAGTGATGAAGTCAAGTCGTCACCTTCCATTCACCATCCCACATAGCACACCAAATGGAATGATTAATTATGCTTAAGACAAATGACCCAAGTAACAATCATATATTTTACATGGTTGTCTAGATGCATCATTCTACAACCAATAGGTGTTGAAAGAACAACTTGTATTTTAGTATTGCAAGGGGACTCAAAACAACAAATAACATGAACTTCCGATTAATTTGTCTTACCACTCCTAGGCTCCTAGCAAGAGATGGCAACTTCACATCATCTGGTCTTTTCTTCCCTTCAAATCCAACTTGTCCTCAAAAAGGCCAAGATTTCCTCCATCATGTTTGACATTCAATCTTGGTTTTCCATTAAGGTACCTTGCATAGCTTTCAATTCATCAAGGTTATTTTCCATAGTTTCAAGATGAATTTCAGTTTCAGATGTGATCCCTTGGCTTGCATCAACCACAATATAACCCATTTCTGCATCAACCTACAAATAAAACTTGGGCTTGCTTCAAATTACCTTAATGAATAACACCTGCACACATAAAGAGAAATCTACTCACATTCTAGAAATTCTAATTTGAAAATTTGTTATCGACATGATGCACTCACATGAAACATGACAAAATTCTACTGAAAAACCATGTAAACCCTCAAAAAGGGGTTATCCTACTACCTTTCCCCTTAAACCCCACAAGATGTTTAAAAGAAAGGGTCAACTTATACTTATTACATTATGAAGCAATGGTAGCCATACCCATGCTACAACATATGAATATGCAATTTCAAATAACACTTAAACCTTAAACTACTATCACAAAATAATTGGGATAGAATCATGCATGTCTTCTAACATAACCAAAATCTCCCATTAATAATCTAACTTTTCAATAGCAAAGTTCAATTCTAATCTAACCTCGAAATTATTCAAGAGGCTCCACGAAATTAATATGAAGATCCATCCTAAAAAGTGTGAGTTTGCTATCACCTGAATAATCTACCTTGGACATAAAATTTTGCCAAATGGTATTATGGCTCATTGGGCCAAAGTAGTAGCCATTTTGGAGATGCCCAATCCTACTGATGTTCACACTTTAAAGAGCTTCATCGGATTATGTAATTACTACATGATTTATGTCCAAGACTTCAATATTAATCCAACTCATGCCTTTTACGCTTTGTGTGTTTATTCCTTTCACATTCAATTTAGATCTCCTGTAATGTGGGGGTCCTCCCAAGCCCTTCCTCTTAAATCCCATCCAGCCCAAGTTGGAAAATTAAAATCCTTGATCATGAATGCAATAGTTAATTCAATTAACAAAGATTTGGCAAAAGGACAAAAATATACCATCCTTTTCTCCACGCTAATGTCACCACCTTGCCTTCATCAAGATGTGTTTTTTTGGGTTGCTAGAACTTTAGTCATTCAACCTACTCTATCAACATTTTCTTCTTGCATCAAAACCTTTTTGAGTTGCTCCCAATGAGCCTCATTACAATTTTGTGGTTGAGGCTCACCTTGTTCTAATTTTTTTTTCAACCACCTTCGCCTACTTTTCATCACAACTACAACTTGATCTTTTACAAACTTGTAGGTGAAGGGATAGTACAAATACTCAAAGGCCATTTCCAGGGTTTATTTAATGGCTTCTAGCTCTTTAGCTAGTTGCTTCCAAATATCATCAATTGCCAGATTAAGTTTCAAGGTGTAACTTTGAAGGGCAATAAACCATGAATGCCTACCACCACCAACTGGTCTACCCTTTGGATTGTAATGTACAACAAGAGTGACATCCTTACCACTACATTCAACCACTTCAATCCCAAGCCTCTTCATGACCTTGTTTAATGCACGATGTTTGGCTCATAGATCAACTTGCTTAGAATGACCCCTTGAAGAAACAACTTTGTTATTTAGTCTACTAAATACATATGTAGCTAATGCTACAAATGGAAGGGATTGACCTCTATTTAATGTAGTTTTCTATATATTTGTAGGATATCTAGGGGTTGAGATTGTATTTGTTATAGGCCAAAAGGTTGTGGTTACTACCTTGGGTGTTAGTGCTAGAATTGCCATATCCCAATGTGCTTTAGGTTGTGATAGAGGTGTACAATACACTTAATGCAAATCTAGGTATTGATTAGACGTTGTAGGCTACATTTGTCAATATTAACTAGACCTAGTTGGTTGTGGGTTTTGAACTACCCCAAATGGTAGATGTGGTGGCAATGGCATCTACAATGGTGGTAGTGGCATATGTGGGGGCAATGGCATTTGCATTGGTATCTACTAGTACAGATTTGATGTCAGCAACATCTAATGGTGTTGACTTTGAACACTTCTTGGTGACACTAAAAATGGGGCAGTAGATGTTAGCACTATTGTCTAAAGATTAAATGCAAGTGGCATTGCCAAACCTAGAAAAGTTGCCAACTAAGCAGAAACCATTGGTAGCAAACATGCATGTGTGGCATGTATTGCCATTAAGGAGATTGATAATCCACAACAAAAGCCCCACGGTTCTAGGGTGCTATTGGATAATTTTGTACATGAGGCCTAGGGATTTGGGCCACCGTTGGTTAGACCTCAACATGTGTTTGTTGTATTTGAGGTTTTCCTACAAAGTCAAAAATTAAACGAAAACTAGCATAAATGTCTATGACAAGAGAAAGTAAAAATCAATGTAACCACTATGTTTGGAATTTCTAATCATAATATATTCAAATGCAATAGAAAGAAATAGACCAAACCTCTAGCATCTCCAGCCATGTGTTGCTTTGAAAAGGTGGTAATACCATGAACTCCAGGGGTCTTGACTAATATAACAACATTAGGTTCACTTTGATATCTTATGTGCCCCACCATATTCATCATCCCCTTTTCACCATTGTCATCACTAGATTCATCACATTTTGAAGGGGAGGGAGATTTGTCTCTCTTGACAAAGGCCATTGGTTGTTTTTGCTTTTAAATTGCTGCTTTTGACCTTGTTGTTTTTTTACTATCCCTTCTTTGAATCCATGCACAAAACAATTAGTACATAGACTTATAACTATGATCCCTACCTACCTATTCATTTAAATAGACAAAGAACCTAAGACTATAAACATTTAAAGACCAAAACAATGAAATGGCATAGACAAAAAACCTAGACTATACCTAGAAAATAGAAACCCCAATAATTATGACCAAAACGTGAAGATTGAATGTCAAAGACAATCCAAAACAACTCTTCTACTTCATCTTCGACATTGTCTTCACCGAAATATTTGTCAAACTTTTTCTACATTTAGGTAAGGTTCATTCTTTGAACCTTCTGCTCCTTTGCTAGATTCAAAACCATTATCATCTAAAATATGTGTGGTCTTGCGAATTAGTTAAGTGCTACGTCGAGGTGTGGTGGTAGTTGTGTGGACTTGAAACTTTCAAAGTTGTTTTGCTGATGTTATAACATTACTTACAATCTTTTTGATTATGCAAAATTACATGAAACAAATATAATGTTTGAAAATGATTTATGAGATTTGTGTAGAGCATGAAGATGGAGAGAATGGGGGCGAAGAAGTTGCAACGAGTTGTGAGAGGTGCACAAACTTTCAAGAATTGGACTTGCATTACAACAAAAGGTGTCCCTTTACACCAAGTGATTTCACTAGATTATGAATGAATTCATTAGTTATAGTGAATGGGACCTAATGGGGAAACAATGAATTCAATGGTCTAGTGAACTGCACCCACATTTTGTAATAGTGTTGCAAGAACCATAGTTAGAGTGGGAGCCTCCAAAGGTGATGGACTTTTTGAATTTGAAAGGCATGGATGCAAAACGTCACAATGGCCCTCAACGTATTAGTTCTCAAATAATGACGCTAGTAGGCGAATGGGTGATTATGAGTAAGTGAGCCTCTTTGGGTGAGTAGGAAAGGAATTTTAAGACATGTTCCATGCCACATCATGGAATATTATTAATATATATTTTCCACATGGATATTATTAAGTGACATGGCAAAATATTTTTTGACAAGCCTTCAAATATTTTGCCATGTCACATCCATGGTTTGTTATGAGATGAACAATGGCTTATTGATTTTGAACATGGGTTTGGCCAAGAAAGTCATTAGCAGCAACATCATGTGAACATTTAAAAACATACTTGTTAATTTAACTTAATGCATTTTATCATCCTTCATGTAAACAATGTTCCAAATGTTTAATGTTCTTCGACAATAAATACAATATTTTAAAATATGTTGAAATGGACAAGAATTTACACTTGAGAAATATTTGATAAAAAATAATTTCTTAAAATATATTAAATATTTGACAAACATGTGTTGAAATGGCCGAAGTATTATACATAAATAACATCACTCTATAATGATTTAAAAGCTACAAAATGGAGAACATAACAAATGGGCCAAAACTAGTATCTAAATTTCCTACATAATCTAGCTAACTACAAATAGGTTTATGAATGAGATTTTGATGTACTATCACAAGAGTTCAAAAACTTTGGAACATTTCAACAAATGTTGAACTTCATCCCAACTCCATGTGTAGTGATGAATGAACTCTTTCATGAGCCCATAGAACATGATCATTTGTAAGACATGATACACATGTTTGCAATGCACATACACCCCACAAGCACCCAAAGAACTTGCCAACATTTTGACAAAGTAAACACATGAACATCCAAGGAGATTTCCAATAGTCACATCATATCTTTGGTCATCTAAAAAAATATTGTAAATTTGTCCATACCCAAGTGAGGGGACATCAACATGGGGGAAAACAGTGCATTGGGTCAATAAGATGCCAACCTCCCAATTGTTGGTGTGCTATTGTATTATTTTGAAGACAGAAGGTTGTTTCACCTTCTTGCGATCATGAATTATGGGCCAACAACTTGCATTGGTTGGCCGCACAATATTGTGAATACTCATACAAGCCACATGTAAATTGCTTGGACTAGATGGTTGGGAATCAAATAAACTTTGAACACGATTATAATCAAAGGAAAACCCCATTTCTTCGAAAGTTATTACCCCCTTTTGAGTTAAATCAATACCTTCTTGGATGAGCCATATAGTTGGCATTAAAGGCCTATCAACTATATATTTTCGTGTTGTTCCATCGACACAATGACTTAAATCATTGAAACAAAACCAGTGCATATGGTGCTCCAATGATCAAGTATGAAATTGTACATAGAACCTTGAGTAACATGGAGCATGAGTTCCACTTATAGATTTGTAATGGTTGATATTTGCTTTACATTTAAGCCTTGAGGTTTTTTGGAACGTAGAACATCAAACAACAGAATTGGGTGGGCAGTGTTCAATCCACCACTAGCCATCAACACAAATATTTTCTTTCAACTCCAAGCCACCTTGAGATACCAAAGGTGAACAAGCATTATAACCACAAGGCCATTGTTGCATGCCTACATTCCTAATAATAGTAGGTTGAATAGTAGGAACTGTTACTTGTGGATGAGAGAAATTCACATGGTTAAGACAATGAGAATCATCCTTTGCATTAGGAGGACAATCAACGAGTCGCTTAACCCAAAAACTTCCTCCCCCTTGACGTGCGGAGCACAATAAAAAAAGGAAGATCTAAACGTGTAATTTGCCACAGCAGCCGCTAGTTTAATAGGATCACTAGATCTTTAGGCCCTCCTAACAAAAATTCATTCCTATCAAGTCCATGACCAGATGGACCCCTTCATGAGTATTGTCTATATAATGTAGATTGTTTCAAAGCCCAAACGTAATTGTTAAATGCCATTGTGTATAGACAAATGTCATGATTCCCCAATTGTTGCAACAAGATGTTATGTGTAATTTCGGTTAGATTACAAGTGGGCATGTCCACCCACTCTTCATTGTTAAACTTTTGTAGATCAAAGGAAAGGAATCATCAAAAAAATTTAAAATGTTGCAATGGAGAAGCATATACATTACAATGAAGGTTAAGTGAAAATGGACATCTTATAGTTTTGAATGCATAGAAGAGAAGGGAAGACATAGGAAGTTCACAGAAGAAGTATTCACATGGACCATGAAACCTCCCCATTATCTAACATGAAAATGCCAAAAGTTAAACCAATTGTTAAGCTTGTGGACACCTACCTAAGAAGCAACCCCAGATGATAACCACTACGAATGAATGAGAGCATAATGAATGTTAGCATCCACAAGCAACTTGGCATTCTTATACCAGTGGCAAAAAGTCTTGTGCTCCCCTTATAACTCAAGTTTAATTAGTTACTTGGTGTGTTTATCAAATGACTGACTCCAATGGAATAAACAGGTGCGTTCCTTATCAACCATCCTGATAAAGGGGTCCCTAGAACCATAAACAATTATGATAGCTTCCAATTGGCTTGTGCATTGTCATCCATGAAACCCTTGAAATTGGGTTTTGGAAACCCATGTTTCAACATCATTTCATTCAGCTTTGTCCACATAAGTTGTTGAGCTTTAATGTCCTCAAACTACATATCACAAATAGCTATGGTTAGCACTTTACAATAGATAGGATCGTACACTTGGCAAACCATAGTTGTCCAGCCAATAACACACTTCACATGATCAAACATGATCCAAGCGTTCTACAAATCCCCTATAGGTTGCATTCGTGCGACGAGGCTGACTCCACTTGCAACACCATTTATCGACATCTTGAAAATGAACACCTTTTGTCCATGAATTTGTGCTAAAAAGCAACACTCCTAGATGTAGTCATATCGATTCTTGGACTTTAATTGAAGTATGTTATCTATATGACCACCTCTTGAATGACATTTGAAGAAAGTAATAAAATTACGAACGTTGGGAGAATTAAATTCATAGAACTTGTCATGGATGTGCTCTAGCTGCTCACCCTTGAGGAGCTCCAATGTGACATCATTAGAATCATCAAGCAAGTAACTCACCAAGAAGGTCTTGCTAACACTAAAGGAAATCGAAGAGATCTTTGGATCAAACATGTGATCAACCTCTTCTGTGATCAACCTTCTAGTCTCCTCAACCAACTCCCGACACTTTCCACCCACAACAGGATGGTTGTGAATACCGAGATGAATCGTCGTTCTTGACATAAATTGAAATTTATGCACAACATAATAGATTCGCCCACCACAATTGACAACACAAAAGGGAGGAGAATGACAAAATTTGCATCCAAGCGAAGAAGAGGAGGGAATCATTGTCATTTGACCTGAGGCTGGAATATGAAGGCACTCACCACACCATAATGTTTCATTGCGAGTGGCAAAGCACAAGAAGTTCTCAAAATCATCTTGCACACATCGTAAGTGACCTAAGTAAAGAGCATTCCTGAAGCTAAGCCCAAACCAATTTTTTATATTAGTTATGATCAGCTTACTCCAAGCATGGCCATCGTATTTCTGTCCATGCCTTACATTTGAAAAGGGTTGTGAGCATTTGAATGGATGGGTGGTAATTCAAACAAGAAGTCCCCATCAAAAGCAGTCAGTAAGAATTGGACTTTTTGCAGAAGGATATTGTCATAATCCAAACTCCATAACTTGTTGGAGGCCTAGTAGCACCATCGCATGTAAGCAAGAAACAACATACTAAATACTCCCCACATGGGTGGATGGCTTTGATGACAAAGAGGTTTTAGATTAAAAAATGTCTTTCAACGATTTTGTCAACAAAAAAAGTGGTGTCAAGTCCTCAACTGCTAACGAATCAAACAATTCAATGAAAATATAAGACGCAAGAATGTTAAAACATTGAGGGAGAGTATCATCAACTTCGATTTCTTGCTTCATGGTCTTGACCATAGAACTTGCAATTCTTGCCATCAAGATGGTCTCTTGAGAATTATGAACCAAGCTATCACCAACAATTCGATAACAACCACAACCAACCACCCATTGTCTCCCCTACAAGGAGATCATAAGAATCTGGTATAGAAAACTTGAAACAAAGTTATTAAAATCATACGAGACATCTTTAGATATATGTAAAAAACCTAGTTGAAAAACAAACATAGGACAAAGACAATGTTCAAAGATAGCGGTCGTCCTTGACTCATCTACCATGATGGTGAGGTCTGAACATCTAGTAGCATGAAATGTTGCCATCTTACAAAGGGCACATGAGTAGTAATGAAGGAACTCAAACATATTTGAATCAACAAGAGCAAAATCAAACAAAGTTTTAGCAAAAAGGAAAAGGAATCGAGGAAAGATAATCCAGGCAAGGAGCGAATCAAATATGAAATAGGACAAAGAACAACAACAATGAAAACCACAAATAAGAAATTCAAGCAATGTAGTAAGAAGCATCAAAATAAAATTGTAAAACTTTTATACTTATAGCCAAACATAATATTTGTTGATGGAATATGGTGCAAAGAATAAAATTTGGGACAAAGTGATCACTTTGAAAGCCATTCAAATGGGAAGCCAACCTATAATTTCTACAATTTCTAATGCATTATGTGAAATACATAAATGTGGCCTAGGCTTGCAAATAAACGAAAAAGAATGGAAATTATAAAGAGCCGTCAGAAAACAAAAGTATGTGTCATTCGAGAAAAATCAAATTTTTGAAAGATAAAACGATGAGAAAAAGGAATGTGCAGAAACCAAAAAACTCTTACATATGGGTGGTGACAAGATATTAAAACCATAGGAATATCATATTAGAACTGGCATTTACATTAACCTAAACATGGTTGTTGTTTGTGTAATGTGTAGAAATCCAAAAAAAAGGTGCAAAATGATTAGGTGGAAGAGGGCATAGTTCGATAAGGTAATAGCTTCATCCAAATAGGTGGAGGACAATAGTTACATCCTAGGTTAGAAGAAGACTAGAACATGGGATTAAATGTCAGATCAATGATAAGATATGCAATCCATACTTTTCATTGGTCAAGTCATGTCAGATACGTTTGTGATAAGATCTCAATAGGAAAGGCAAAAGCCAGAAGGACTAATTATAAGGCATAGTTGAAACATGTTGGAACAAGGATCTAATTTGTGTTTGTAATAAAAGATTCTATCAAGCGTAAAAATTTACAGGAAGTATTTTCAAGACAAAAAACTACAATATATTGAGGTCACGACATTCCCAACAACTTTCATATTTCAAATAAATCCACAACATAATAGACATAAAAATTCATCATTATGCATGTGAATGTTGGAATTAAGAAAAAAATACATAGATTTAAAGAAAAGGGGGAAAAACACTGGAATTTAAAATGTCATTTTCAGGTTGGTGGGTAAGAAAAATAATTTAGAACAAGTTGGAGATATATATCACAAAATGGAACTTGTTATAAGGAAGTGAAATATGTGCTATTGAAAATGAGTATGTTTTATCACAAATATTTATGGGCCATGATGAAATCCCTTGAAATGTGGTATGCATGATGGGTGTCAAATTTTATTTCTAGCAAATAGGTAAAATTAGTTTACTAGCCATATGAAAAGTTTTTTTTGATTCAGTTACAAGTTACTAATAAGATCTTGAAATGATGGAAATGTTTGTGTCTGAAACATTTAAAAATCGATATAATTAATATTGGGAGGGAAATTAAAAACCATTGGTCCATTGTGACTATGTGTATAAATATGGTGACGCGAGGTTTTTGGAAATCATATATTTACCCTAAAAGGGTACAAGATTTAGCACAAAAACATTTATTCATTAACATCAGTTTATGTAACACATAAAACAAAATTAAGTACAACAATGCAATGTCAATGGCATTCATTATCATGATGGACAATTACAATTATAGTTAGTCCTCAGAGTTACAGATCATAAAAATGGTGACATGCAAGGTCGATGAAATCCACTGTAGTAAAAAGAGTGATATTGAGAAATGAATTAGGCCACAAAATTTCTGAAATTCATTATCAAAACAGTGAAAATTATGAAAACATAGAACTAACGGGATTAAATAACCTTTCAAAAGTGGCTTTCATCTGGTGACTCAACATATAAAAATATCTAGAATATGAACAAATTTGAAAATAATAGTTGCAATAAAAAGATGTAAATTCAATATATTTTAAAGAAAACTTATGAAAATAATAAATCTCTCTATATATATTTTTTCTTTCTTTCACTACAAAGATGTGTGTTCGAGTTTACAAAAAAAGATTCTAGATGCCATTTCTTCCAACAAACACTAAAGTTTGTAAAAAAGGAAGAGCTTTGTTTTCGTCAAGCATTATTATTCAAAAAAAAAAAAGCTAAAGCTTCAAATGCAGGAAGAGGGTGTTGCTCAAAAGAACTTTAAAACTCCAAGATGAAAAAGGCAAAAACAAAGTTTCTACTAGACAAACCCAAAGCAGTGAAAACGAAACTCTGATGTCGGCTAGGAAGTTGTAGTTGACAGGAGATATGTGACACTATTAAGGGGGTAGGATGAGCATGTGATTTTGGATGAACAAGGTAGTTAGGATAGGGATTGATCAAGGAACTTTGTTGGTTTAAATTTTGAATTTTTGTTGTTTGGATCATGATAATGTGACTTGGGATAGTTCAAAAAGGGAGAAAAAAGGAAAAGATGAAATAGGAAGTTTTAGAGAAGAGTAGGAGGGGCTAGAGGTACTTATAGTAGAAAACCACAAACTTTGTTTTGATTTAGCACAAATTTTAAGTGTTGTTTTGGATTTTTTTTCATATGGGATTATGTTGTAATTTGGATTCATATTTTTAGTAATACAAAGAAGCACATACTTCTACAATGAATTCTATGTTCATTTTTTAATGTTCATTTTCTTGTAGTGTCAGATTATTATGAAATGAATTGTAATATTGTTTCTAGACTTTTTATAATGTATTCTAAAGTACAAATTCTGGTTATATGTAATAATCGTAAATCTAATGTTGGAATGAATGGTAGTGTTAAGTTTGTTGAAATTTAGTACATAAATAGTGAACATATGCATGTGAAATGCAAATATAGCAATGTGAAATATTTTGCAAGAATTTAAATTTCACTTCTACCATTTGGCGACCATGTTGGGGAATTTTTTTTCTATTCTTTCTTTTGGTAATGGGAAGGTTTTCTACAAATTTTGTTATATATTGTAGATGAGAATGTTCAACGAGTAGTGTTGTTTTTTTTAATTCAAAATTTTAAGGGGTATGTTAGAAAGTATCAAAGGTCTATGTGATTGATGTCGTAAGGACTACATAACGATCTATAGACTCTAAACATGAAGAATTGTGAAACAAGATAAATTAAATGGTGACTAAGAGTTTACAATGACAATTGGACTTGGAAGCAAATTGACAAGTTATTGAAAGACAAACAAAAGACAATTTTGAAAATGGAGAGGAATATGTAGGGCTTATAGAAACCCCATCTTAGAATTTGATGTTGGATAGATGAGTTTTGAGAATAGAGGAACAGCTTGCAAGGCACACGTCTTTTCTACCACAAAAAGTGGTACAACAAGACGTATGGATTGGAGGTTTTCATAGAAGGTACAATTTTAAACAACGATATCCAAGGAGAGAGATGAAATCGACTACTCATCTGAATGAACAGATGCAATATAATTATCAGTCATAATTTGTGGTTCAGAGTCATAGAAATCAAGACGAAATAGGGACTTCTATAGTATTTGATCAATTGTAAGAAATTTCAAGTCCATAATCGGTGACTAGCTAAGGGAGGGATGTTATAGGAGGTATAGAACCCATGTTTGTGTATCAGTCTACATTTCCAAATTACTATGAACTAGTGGAACATTAGGAGGTGGATGGAAACACCAATGTTGATGTGTTTGAGGAGATTGAGGAAAATTACCCAAGATCATCTAAAATGCAAAAGCACAAGTGAATACGTTAGATGAAATACTGTAGTCATACTCACATCAAAGGAATCCAAAGTTGGATTAAACAAAGTACACAACTGAAACACAGGATCATGAATTTGTGAATTCGGAAATGATCAAGTTACTTTTAAAGGTTTATGCATTCTATGAGGAAGAAGGACATGTAATCATGGATTGTCTTTTTGTGCCTTTTCACATTTGAGTAAATATTGTTATGCATGTGGAGTTATGAAATGTGGCAGGAGCATTAATGGATCAACCACAAGAACAAGAATGAGGAGTTCTTGTAATCCAGAATAGATTTAGAGGCATGGAGTTAGGAAACCAATTGTGTTGTGACCTTAGCCTTGGGTTCATGACCAAGGCAAGGGCTTGGAAAGGTGTGGGCAGAGAGTGTAGCCCAAAAGTCATATTCACACTCCCGAAAGTGTAAGAGAGTGTGAGGGAATGAGCCCACGCACTCCTAAGTGGGTTCCCACTTTAGGAATTAGAGTCTTGATGAATTCTCAAATTTTCAGGGGGTGATTTCAAGGGTCAAAAAATCATTAGATTGATGACTTCCTTATACCATTGGAAATTTCTTGAAACTTAAATGTCTAAAATGAGCTCGCATAACCCATTTGAATACTTATAACACAAGTTATGGATGAAAGAAGGGTCAAAAGTCAAAATGCCAATTTGATTCCCGACCATTAAAAATCAGGAATCGCCCTGATTTACTCATGTGTAGGTGGTGTGCCACATATCATTGAAAAGCTCTCAATGAGAACTATAACTTTGCTTCACACCTCACCTTAATCGAAAGTATACACAAGAAATTATGGGCCTCCAAAGTGTTAGGAGTCCCAATTTTGGGAATTTTGGGACCACAGAATTGACATATTCGTTCATCTATTCAAATTAAGAGCAAAAAACTAGAGGGGTATTCACATCCACATACTACACCACAGAGGATACCAATGTATAACCACAAACTAGAACATTGTCAATCTCAGTCAACACAACTCCACCAATAGCATCAGAAGCAACAATTGTTAAAACTCAGAAACAACATGTTGGAGTAGGAGTTATTCAATCACTTGATGCAAGTATAACAACCACAAGAGTGGAAACGGTTGTTGTGCCTAACATAAATGTTGTTAGAAGGGGAGTTCTAATTGGATTTGGAGCAAATTGGGTAGTGAATCAAGTGGAGTCTCAATAGGAAGGAATTTGAGTTGAAATTTGACGCTACCAACAATTACTATTGGAGTTGTTGGCATATTTCAAATGGTGTTTGCTAATTTGATAACGGCTACTCATGGGAACATGAATGTAAATCGACCATTGATGAACAATAATTACAGTAGTTTTACATTAATTACAAAATCTATAACTAAATTGGGTTTTTACAATTTATAATTTAAAATATAATGATAATATTCTATTTATGGTTTAAATCTTATAAATAATTAATAATTACATAAATATTTATTTATTTATTTAGTCATTACTTGATGAATTATATTATTTAGAATTTTTAAAATGAAAACAAAAAACATGGGGAAATTTTTTTGTAATTATAAAATAGTTTGTGATTAAGTTATAACTACAAAAATAATCACATATTATTTAATCTCCATTCCCATTATGAAAACTATATAAAAAAAAAGGTGTGGTCTTATATTTTTAGATTAAAATTTTGTGTCATACGACATGAGCCAATCAAAAAGCTTAATCCAAAATAAAAATAAAAATGTTTATCCACCATTATAGCCTACCTACTTACTCAATTATTTATGTAAATAAGTAGGTAAATAGATTAAGTTTGAAGGTAAATAATTAGTATTAGGACACTTACATATGTTTACATACCTACCTACCTACTTACCTAAATATTAATTTTAATTTATTTTGATTATTATTTTGATTTTGATTATTATTATTATTATTTTGTAGATTTGTATTACACCACATATCATAATCTAAAACCATCCACACATTTAAATTGGATGTCTTAAATTATTTCAAATTTATAATAGATTTTTATATTAAATAATTAAAATTGGAACATGTGGTAACACATCATTTGCCCTCATTGGTGACCAAAATAGTTGCATCTTAATCACATGTGACAATATGTATATAATGGAATAAAATAATGAGTTCATATATTGTTGATTTTTTCTTTCATCCAATACCCTTTATTGTTTATTATTATTCACCTACATTAGCCCAATTCCAAATTGTTGTGCAAGATCAAGAACATGGGGTTTTTTAGGAATTTTTGTTTGAAGCCAAAATAGAAAAGTTATCCAAATCTAACTATAAACCAAATATGAAATACAAATTTTTAATCATCCTTCTATATTTTTTGCTACAAATTAAAAACCGACTATAAAAATTTGGTGATTTTAAATATTTAATTTTTCACTTCTAGTGATTGAAAGCTTCCAAAATCAGTTCATTATCATATATATATATATATATATATATATATATATATATTGCAAAATTTTGTTGGTAAAAAAAAGCTAGAAGTAACATGATTGCTAAGAATGTGCATGATAGGGTATATTATAATATACTTGAAATTTATAATTAAATTAGTGTCATGATTAATTTTATGTCAAAAATTCAACAAAATGTGATGTCAATACTCAGAATGTAAACCAACATATAGTCCCACATGATAATTTCATTCTTGTAGATATGGCATGGCATCAATAATATTTTGCATCTAGCATGTTTTTCTTCATTCTTTCAAGTTTATTTTAGGTCTTCATGGTGCCTTATGTAATTACTAGTTGCCTACACATATGGGCAACATAGTAAAATTCTGGATGGATTGAGTAGGGTACATTCACCTCCCAATGGTAGCCCCCATTGTACACATAAGCATTTCATCCCATTCCCTTGTGATGGACACCCTTTTGCTCCCAACACATTTCTTTTGGCCACCCATTCTTCTATTTAGCAAGTTTGCATTATCATCTCAATAATTGTTCTTGTATGCAACCTCCTTCACAATTCTTATTGACCATTAAAATGTTTGGCATTAAGATGTATTCTATGTGGGTGATTTCGAATCAACTACCTCCAACTTTTTTGAGCATTGACTAATTGTTTTTGATCCACATGGAGGTGTTATTTTTCACATGGTTGTTTCTTGTACTAACATGAAACAAATGTTTGTTTATTTGTTGTTGTTACTAAGTACCCTAACAAAAATGGTCATTATTTGTGGGCCACATTATGTTTGTAAAGTTTAGTCGTATGATGTGAATATTCATGATAAAAAAAAAGAAAGAAAATGATTATTTTGTTGATTTTTTCATATCTAAATATGATATCCACGAAAGGAAATTTCAAGTAAAAATGCATACATGAAAGAATAAATTAATGTGTAAGAAAAGTGTTCTACAATGTTGAATCATATTAATCAAATTGCATATATTCATGGGTAATTGACTATTTCAAATGTGTCCCAATTTTTAATATTTATTTTTGCATGTATGTTTGCAATGTATTTTTCTATTGAATTTTTTATTGTTGAGAATATTTTCATTATCGTTATTGCGCATTAAGAGCATATGAACACTTTCTATAACAACACATTTCAACATAAACATGTGTTTTGCATAGTGTGTAACTACTTGGATGGTGTCAAAAAATTTAAAACATGAGATTGTCAATTTCATTCAATATAGATTAAGTTGGAATGATAACTCTTTTAAAATAAATGATGCAAATATTGAATATATAATAAATAACTATACTAATGATTCTATAAATAATCATGCAAATATTTCAAGTACTGAACATATCATGACCTTTATGATCCACTCATGAACATTTGTCAATCTTCAAAATATTCACAAAACATGTTGAACAATGGAATTGCAAATATATTTCCTAGAAGAGTTCACTGTAGATTGATTTTTAAAACATATAGTTAGTTTTATAAAATCTTGAAGTATTTTCTAAACCTATTCAACATGACTTTAGTACCCATATAATTTTTGAACCTTCCTAGAATCATACACTCATACATAAACATTCACATGTTAATGTATTGGATGCAAAATCACAATCAAATGTATATTTTATTCATAAGACAATAAGATTTTTATGTTAATACAAGTTACAAAAATGATTATAACTGATTTGCAATTATAACATTGTCAATGGACATTCAAATGTACAATTTATATTTTACATAATGTGGTCTATAATCTTACAAATTGTATGAATGAACCATAGTCCAAATATCATAAATAATAATTTAAATGACTTCCTTTTAACTATTGGTATCGATTTACAAAACATGCTTACTATTAATGTTACAAAAATGTACTTATAGCTTTTAAATCCTTGATAGTCTACTTTTAGTCTGGATTCTTCATAGTGAAGGTTCTAGAAACAATATATTCAAAAATGTAAAATACAATCATTTCACGTTCAAATACATATCATGACCATCTATGTATTGATGTACCATTCACTATACATCATCCTTTTCATCTAAAGGTGCTCAATACCAATCCTTGTCCTTTGATTTCAATGGACACAATTTGCAAATGGAAGTACTCCACATCTATAGTCTTTGTGAATAGTGTTCATTACCCTTTACAAATTAGCACAAGATGTGAACATTTTATTCAATTGTCAAATAATTGTGAAAACTATTTCATCATATTAGTATTAGAATTTTATGATAATGAGTTTCTATGTATTTTGTAAAAAATATTTAATTGTGTATGAACTTTACATGTACCATTTCTCATCATTTGAACATTCACTTTTGTTAAAACCAACTTTGCATTGGTGTTAAAAAAAAAGAAAAAATCATTGTCCACATGTATCTTGTATGTATTAATGTAGTTTTTAAAGTTTGGAAAATTGAGGAACATATTACTATAAAAGTTGTTCACTGAAAGCACAACCTCAATGTTGATCCCTTTCCCTTTGGGTGTAAAATATAACTGACATGAAATTAAATATACACTAAGTTTTTGGGTAAACAAACATGTATTTTTCAAATAAATTGGCTTATGTATTAATTGTTTGTATTAAATATTTTTGCAGATGATTGACACTTGAGCAACATCACAATAGAAAAAAATTAAGCAACCTTTCATGTTGTAGGCAATTGTAACAATTTTTGACGATTTTTTGTTTTCAAAAACCAGAAAATTTGTGACAGAATATTCTTTTTTGAAATAGTTTTGGCAAACTGACAAGAATTGATCACCAAAAAAGAAAACACTGGCCCAAAATGCTTCCAAAACGTTTGTCACAGGTCATTGGCATACTGAACCTAACTAGGAAGGGAAATATGGCTCACCTCATGTTCATTGAATTTCCTCACTAATGCACACAAACAATTGGGGATAACTCTATTTTGTGAACATGGAACTATGTTGGTGCCTGGGGCAGCCTCCACTCACTAACCGAGCACCACCAGGGGGCCGGCGCTCATTAAAAAGGACTTGATACTAGGACGTGGCTGGTATGAAGATCTTAAAAGGTACCCAACACCAGGACCAGGCTGGTATGAAAATCTTTAAAAGTACCCAATACCGGGACCACCAGGCTGGTATGATTTGTTTTAAAAACCACCCGACACCAGGACCTGGCTGACATGAATTTTTAAAAAAAAGTACCCAATATCAAGATGTGGCTTGTATGAAAATCTTTAAAGTACCCAATACCAGGACCAGGCTGGAAATTATGTTCAAAACTCACACCAGGCCAACACTGGTGAAGACCTTACTCAAGACCTTACTGCAGGCGCCTTATATCTTCTTCTTGAAGGGTACATTGTACTTCAATTGCGTGTGTGATTCTCGTGTCAACTTGGTCAGGAAGACAACAGTCCTGTGAAATTTTGCGCTACCTTAATGTCCTTGTTCAGTTCTGTGGATGGCCGCTGTACCCATAACAGTAAAAGTCCTTGGGGCAGCTAGAAGCAGGCCGCTTGATTCCAGGGAGCATTGAAGAGCGCCGGCCAGCCCAGTGTCAGCTTGTGCTTTTTAAAACGGAATGATAGAGATTTAACTTTTTTTCTGGAAAAGACAGAAAAGCTCATTCACTTTGGTTCAGTGCAGCGCATGTATACAAAAGCTGAAGGTCACCGGACAGCAAGCGTCGCAAAAGCTAGACTAGTGTAAATTGTGATGCACGCTTCTTGAAACTGCTGGCTCTTGTTGGTCGATGTTCATCTAACCCATTATGCACCCTCTTCCTCAGGTGCGATAACTTAAGTACTGCCACAATACTGCATTCAAAACCTTGTGCTGCTGATTGCCAGACTTGCACCAGACTTGCCAAACTCTAAACCCTAAACATGCACACATCAGAAAAACAAAGTTTGTAAGAGGTCCTGTCTCCCCCCCCTCCCCGTTTGGGGTTCTCCCAGAAAGACAAAAGGTTGCAACTCTGGCGTTTTCACCATGTTCACAGACAATAATGCTGTTCCAGATTGTCAGTGATCGCTCAAGTAAGTTAAGCCACCATGAGCATCACCAGCCTGTTCAAAAGTTCAGCGCCACAACAAACCCTAAAAAGATCGCATACACATTTTGTTCAACAGACCCTAACCTTAAAATGATGATACTAAGTTCTAACATTTTGTTTTCAGCTTTGGCGAGAAAAGGGATTTGTTTGGAGGGTGGGGAAGGGAGCTAGAATTGGCAAAAATATGTAAAACATGCGCTAGAGGGAGGGCTTGAACCTCCGACCTTGTGGTTAACAGCCACACGCTCTAACCAACTGAGCTACTCCAGCTACCATTTCTACACTTTGAGAACGCATTACCTTGATTATTTATACAGTTCACCAGAAAGGTGAGTAATGGCCCCGTCCAAAGCTATTAACGTGCAATCTAAATACTTGTTTCAGGTTCAGGTAACGCTTAATGTCTTTTATTAGGTAGGTCAATCTTTATTTAAAGCTTTTTACCATCACGGACTTGAATTGGGCTTTGGATTACTTAAGTTCCCAAATCCCAAATCAATCTTAGTCTTTCCCAGTTTTGTGAGGCAACCAAAGTCACAGTGGTTAGAAATGAGCGTTCTTTTTACTGGCGGAATTCGCCGAAAAGAGAAATAAAATATTTTTTAAAATTGATTTTGGGGGTTTTCAATCGCAGATGTGAGAAAATAAAAAAAGTTAAAATCATCTGATTCATATGTTTAGCTTTCATTATTTATCCAAACATGTTGAAGGATGACTAAAGATTTGTACCTCATATTCAGCCAAATTTTCCTGGGGATAATCACCACTTTGAAGTTTGGCTACGAACAAGAATCCCCGCAAAAAAAAAAAATACTAGTGAGCATCATTGCTGGTTTTTTTCAATTTGGTGATGGAGCCAGGGTGGTGAGCATCCCTAGGCAGAAGATTTTGACTTAACAAGGAACTCTTAAAACTGTAGCCAGTATACATAAATATGGCGACACCCTCCACAAAGAAAAAAGTTTTGTGGCCCCTTTAGTCGAATTTGTTTTTTCCAAAAAAAAGATTTTATGACAGAATATTCCGTTTTCAGAAAACTGTTTCGCATTTCGGTAAATTTTCGCACAAAACAGATTTCGCCTTAATTGGTGACACTTTTGTAGAGGACCATTAAAATAGTGGCCAGTAATAGCCAGTAGACAGGAATGTGGTGACACCCTTCTCAGAAAAGAATTTGAGCAAATTTTGGCAATGTTTTTATTGGAAAAAAAGGAATTGGTGACAGAATTTTTTTTTTAAAAATTGTCCTTTTGGCGATTTCCAACCAGAAAAGGACTGGTTCCTAAACCATAACAATGGTCATAAGCCATCAATTATATTATAGTTGATTTAATTAGATAATCATAGGTGCTTGCAGGGTTGAAATCAGTGTGTTATTTTTAATGCAGCCTAAATGAACTGCAGTGATATCCACAGGAAGATTTAGCCAAATCTCACTGTACACCACATATGAAGGATCAAATTTTTGTGTTCCATATATGTTTCTGGCTAACTATATAGAACAATCTGGCAAATTTTCCTCTTTTTATGAATTCTGGCTATTGAAATCCCCAAAAATAAGGTCATTGGGGTTGGGCATAGAATTTTGAGATTTTTTTTGAGATTTGGTGGTTCCCAACATGTTCCCAGTGTGAGTGTTCTTTTGGCGATGGGCCAATCAAAGAGGTCCATCAACCAAAACCACTTTGGATGCACCCCTCACAAGTCACATCTATTTAATACAACTAAACCGTAAGGACCCATGCTCCTCTGCTTCTCAAATTTCTAATCCTCCCAATCTTGTGTTTTTCAGTTCGGTTACCCAACTGGAACACTAACCCAAAACCATCTTTCTGAACGTCCACAGCTTTCATCTCTTCATCATGTGGTCAACAACAATTGAACCTTATTAGAAATTATTTGGGCTCTGCGATGCTGTTCGTTACTGGCGATGATTAATTATGTGGTCATATTATATTGTGTTAGGAGATGAGTGTTTGGGGAACGGAGATATATTTTAATTGTTTATTTTGTTGTGTAAATGTAATTGCATTTGTGGCACATTATAAATATATAATGTTCAAATGCTCTCAGTTGAGTTCAAATGTTATATCAATTGCATATGTTATTGTGAAAAGCACACAAGATAAACCATCTAGCCATTGCATAATGTTTGCATACATATATAGTAAGTGTTCAACATTGATAATGTTAGTAATAATTTTCTGATGTCATTTGGTAATTTTTTCATCGTCAATGTGTTTGAATCATATTTTATGCAATGTAGGTTAAGAGTGAAGGCATGTGTTTTGATTAATATCCAATGGTTATTGTTTATGAAAATGTGTTGAAAGCTAATTGATTAAGTAACTATGTACAATTTCTATGATTGCATATGTGTTGTTGGTATCTTAATGATTATAGTTTTTTAATATATAACATTTGCATCACGACAACTAAATGTTATTTTTTAACCATCCATTTCAACTTAGAAGGATGTTTTCATTATTTTTAGTTAATTGAAATTCTTCATGCAAATAGTTGATAACATTATCATAAATGATGTCATCATTTCAATTTTTTCTATGATAATCAAATGACCATTTTTTCTATAATAGGATTTCAATAGGCAATTGTTCTCTTTTTCATTATTTATTTCATTATTTATATGATGTTTTGAAATAGGTGTCACCATTTTTAATGATCCCTTTTTGAAATAAGCTTTGCATATGTTTTGTATAATGATATTTCACAAGATTATGAATCCATATATGGAATGTAGATGTGATAATGTTACATATATGTTGTGCATATTCAATTGCACATTGGTAGGTCATTGGCAAAGGTATATGATTCAATGATCAAATGTTTATCCTTATGCTTTGAAATTTATTAAATAAAATGCTAAAACAAAGTGGCAGTTGATACCAATTAATTGTGAATGTTTTGGAAATGTTTTGATTTTGATATGTGATACTAATATTGGAAGCTCCTGGATATGGGTACTATTGGTATGACATTTTTTGAAAGTCCTTCAAGTGTTCTGTATTGTAAATTTACATGTTTTTTTGTGAATTCATTGAAATTGATTCAAACATTTATAAAAGGATGCATGGTTACATCTTCTTGTATCCATTTGGCATATGTGAAGGATATAATTTTTCTATTTGTTTTGTATGTGTCAATTGTGACATTGTGCAACTCTTTTGTTTTGATGTTTTTGCATGGATATCTATCATGTAATGGTTTATGGTAATTTGTAATTCTTTATGAGGAACTATGAAGGTTTTTGACCTCCATGGATCATTGAATAAGTTAGCATTTAAATTAGATGGAAAATGTGTTTTCAATAAATCAAAATTTGTGTCAAAATTATTTTTTGTTCAAATAAATTTTTCAAGGGTAACATATCGAATGCATTTTTTTTGTTTCATATATTTGTGAGGAGAACATTATTTGATCATATGTAGTTTTCCCAAAGGTTTTTCCCTACAACTTTTCTTGAGTTAATTTTGTGAATATATAAATCAATTGGATATTTTTTTGAATATAATGGTGTGTCATTAATTGGAAAAATCGTTTGTAAAAAATCTCTCATGAACATTATGTTGATTCTTTCAAATGATAAATTATTAGAGTTCAATTTTTGTAGTTTTACATGTATTGTGAAAAGTAAAATGCAACCTACCATTGATATTTTATCAATGACAATGAATTGAATGTTGGGCAATATGTTTATAATTGTGTTGAATTTATTTATATTAATGTGTTTATCAATTGAAAATCTCAATAGATAATGGATTATTGTTCCTTTTATGAATAAAGTTGCATTTGCAATGTATGTTAAAATTCAATTTTTTGTTTTTAGAAAATATTTTTGAATAACTTTGATTACTTGTGTTTTACCAACACTTAATTCCAATTTTTGATTTTAAAAAAATCAAAAAATACAAGTAAAAAGTGATATGTAGTTTAAAATGATAGCCAATGTCACCACCACAACAATAGCCTTTTTTTACCATTTTAGTTGACATCCATCATTATAATCAAGGTTTGTTTTTACTATAACCTCCTATTGGATGAACTTCATTTATTGACAAATTGTGATGTCATCAAATTTGAATTGTATTCCAACTAGGCCATTCAATTATAATTTCAATTATATTACAACTCGGTTAGGCAAATAGTTTACATCACAAACTTAACATCTCACAACTTAGTAAAGGAAATCATGCAAACTTCATTCATCTGTAATTCGTATGTTTCACACATTGATATCATGCATTGAAACCACATTTGACACATGAATTTAAAAAAAGATGTGAAATTCGCATGACATTTGTTCATTCATAGGTTTGTATTTCATTCATCAACACATTTATCTGTGTGTTCAAACGTGTTTTCAATGCATGATATTTGTGTGCACAATGCATGAACCTATGAATGAACAAACTTCACACAATTTTCATTATTAATTCATTGCATGTTAAATTTGTGATGTAACCAATAGTTTATTAACACGTGGCCCACATAAGGTTACATATCATAAATAAGTAGGCCCGTATTTAAGTTAGTTTTATACCTAGGATAGACCCAAACCTAGGTTAAGTTGAAATTTTAACTAAGCCCGAAACTTGGCTAGGCTTACATTTAGGTCACCTAAACTAAACATAAACCTAGGCCAAGTGCCACCTAATTATTAAAATTTTATTTCATTTTAAATTTAGCTTTTAAGGTCAAACTTTTGTGATTAGTTCATCCTAAATGGCTATTCCAAGTTAAAGTTTTTATTTGTCCAACGTTTTTAATTTGCCTTTTTATATAGTTTAAAAACTTGTCATGGAAAATAAACAATTTGGAATAAACCTTTTAGTTGCAATCTAATTGTGACCAAGTTATAATTTAATTAGTTTTAACCCAATTGTAATTTTATCACAACTATGTACTAACGACTACCTAGATGCCTACTTACTTAACCAATATCTAACTACTTATGTAGCCTACCTTACTACTAATTAACCTAACCAATTAAATAATGTACATAGCATATGTGGCACCTATCACAGATGTTAATGCCATGGAGTTCATTCATTTGGATGTTCATCCATAATTTATAATAAATTTGTACCTAACTTTTAGTTTAATTTCAATTCATTCTTAATTAACTTCTACTTAAGTTTTAATTCATTTCCATTTGATTCATAGTTCATTTCTAGTTCACTCTTAGTTCATTTTTAGTTCATTTTTAGTTAAGTTATAATTAAGTATGAATTAACCCTTAATTAACTAATTAACTTTTAATTAAGTCTTAATTAATTTTCAGTTAACCCTTAATTAAATCCTAGTTAGTTCCCAATTGACTTCTAATTAAATATCGGATGACTTTCAATTAAATTTCAATTAACTCATAGTTGATTATTAGTTAGGAAGATTTTCAAGAAGCTTCTTTGCTCAATGCACACATAGAAGCCTCTTTGGAAGTTTCTTTGAATTAGGTCCCAAAAGGGGTATAAATAGAAGTACAACCTTTCATTTCCATCATTATATCCAACATTAGTCTTAGGCATGATCTTACACTGTAACCTTGTCATGTTTTTTTCATGTTCATGTTTGTATGTGTTAGCATAATAAAGATATGTTTTCACATTGGTTTTGCACTAATGTAACATATGTGGCACCTAGGTTAGGCTTAAAACAAATTGGGATGAACATCTTCCACATGTATTTTCTTCTTGCAAAATTGTGTATAAGGTAGCTATAGGGTATATCCCATATTAGTTATTTTATGGACTACATCTTTTCATGCCCATAAAATATGTTATGCTGACAATTAGTGGGGACCACATAGAAGCAAATCATGTTAGAGTATTCACTAATAAACTAATAAATTTGGAGAAACTACATATTAATATATTGCATACACATGAAACCACTAGGACTTAAAACTGGAATCGTGTTTTTTGGAATCAACAAAGATATCCATAAAAAATTTAAGTTTGGAAACCATGTACTATAATTTCCAAAAGGTTAGAAACCTCATTTCAAGAAATTCATTACCTGAAGTGGTTTGTTCCTTGTAGAATACGATTTTTTTTACCAAATAATATTATATTCTTAATCATAGTGCATAAGTTTAATCCAAATATTATATTCATAAATATAAACATGTTAAAGCCTTACTAGTTCTTGGATGATGAAGCATAAAGCACAAGAGGTACTAAATTTATGTATTGGGAAGGGTGATATTACTATTGATGACAAAAAGGGGGACAATGACGAAGAGCCATAAAAAAAAACCCCTCAAGCGATTGAACAAGATGATGATAGGTTTTTTTTCCTATTAGGGTTGATTTGGATGATTTTCTTGTTCATTCAGTGCCAAATGGCAATAGTGAGTGTAGAGTTGTAGGTGTGGGAATTTTAAATGAAAAAGTGGAAGAACAATGGAGGCAATAATTAGGAGTCATTTTTTCATGAAAGTAATCATGAACAATCATTATCAACTGTTTATGACCTTTATCATCTCATTGTCTTTAGCAGAATGAATGTTGAAAATTTTGTTGAAAAATTGGAGAGAGTAGTGAGAGAGAAGGAAGAAATGACAAAAAAAATTGTGCGTGATAAAAAGAGAAAGCTATAGTGGTAAAAAACATTCTCAACAAAAGAACATAGGAAAAATAGGCAAACTCCACATTCATCAATTTCAAATCTATAACCTTTTCAAGTTCATTTTCCATTTCTTTCCATACTTTAATCCAAGAAGGCAAATTGAGGAAAACTTGCATCATATAATAAGAACACAAAAATGTGAAGTGCCAAAGTGGTTGCACTTTCTTTGAAAACATGGACTTTATTTTCTTCAAGTTGCGCCCAAAAACAATGGTGCTATTGGATTTTGAGGATGAAGACGATTTAAGTTTTTTATTTCAAAATTTAGAACAATTATTAGAGCCAAAACCATCTTCATCTATATTTCCTCCTACACAACATACCTCACCAAGTTCTTCAAGCTTTAGTTGTTCACTTATTGTGCCCAAACTTAAGCGACATAATAGGATGTCTAATTAGAATAGGTCTGTGGTTTCAGCAAATTCGAAAAGGTTGATGTTTACACCTATAGGGTAGTTGTATACTCAAGAATTGGAGAGAATTTCTATTTGGGTTAGAATGGGAGAAGTAAAAAGAGATGAGTGTCTAAGGTTGGATTGGTGGGTCTATTCAAAATTGAATGGAAAACACCACATCACGATTGGTGGTTGAATTTTTCAATAGTAGGAAAACCAAAAGAAAGGAAACAATTTATGCTTGGATAGGAGAAAAAATAGTTGATGTGGATAGGCATGTCATCACAAATGTGTTTAAAATCTCCAACACATGTTGGAAATAATAGAAATAGGTTAATAAACAAACTCTAAAAACTATGCTTCAAAACATTATTTTGCTAGGAGCTTACATAACCACATAAGAATAGAATGTCAATAAAATGAAATCATCTTATGATGTTCATTTTCTTGCACTCATTCAAATACACCATAGGGATAAGGTTTGTTACTTTAGTAACAAGAATGTTATATCCATGATGATGGTAGATTAGGGCAAATATGTAGATTAAGCTTGATTTGTGAAATAAAATTATTAGATTTTTTTTCATTCATTTAGCTTATAAGTAATTGAACCTTTTGCATTTTGTGTACCATAATTTGTTAATGTTATTTATTTTGTTGCAATTTGTTCTTGCCATTGTTTGACTTTCATGAAGTTTAATGGAATTTGCATCTATAATAATTTGGTTTATTTTGAGTACATACTTGAGTATTGGTGTTTTTTACACACTTGATGCGGCCATTGAAAACATATTTGCAAAAGAATTTAAGCTAAGATGTAACATTAGTTTTTGTAATTAGAATCCAAAGTGCAAATGTTTTTCAAAAAGGTCCAATATCATATTAGTTATTTGAATAAGTTTTTTCACAAGTAGGGTATGTTAAATTATAATGGGTAAAGTTCATTGAAATCTAGAGCATGTGATGCAAGCAACATAACATCAAATATAGGTTGCATTAATATAGGATTTGGTTGTTTATGTTGGTACTTATATATGAAGTTGTACTATTAATTTGTTGTACATACATTGAGTGGTTTAAGCCTCATGTTGATGCCACCATTTGAGAATTTGGAAAATTTGTTATGAAAAGCCTTTTAATTGTACATTTATAATATGATTTGTTCTATGTATTTGAAGTCAAACTTTCCTCAACAAAAAGATAAAAAGGTTGATTGATTCCTTAAAATCCCAACAAATACAACATAATATTGATTCCGATCATAGAAAAGTGAAGGTGTTAATTAGTTATCCTTTGTGTACATGAACTATAAGTCAAGGTAGTTTGCCTTGCTATCATATGCACAAGTTGGCTCCAATATTGAATACATATATCACCCCAATTTTAGTTTCACAAACATAACTTTGGCCAATTCAAAATTTTGACTCAAAATTGATTGTGTATATATGAACATTTTTTTTTCTATATCAAATTCTACATGTACACCTCAAGAATACTAAACATTCTACCAAGTACACATTTGTGAATACAAAAATAAATTTTTTTCCTCCAAAAAATCAATTAACTATATCATGGACTAAGTCATATTAAATTCCTTCTTTCAAAACTTGCTTGATGGATGAACATTGAACACCCAAAAAATTGTAGGACAAAAGTAGAACTAATTACATGGCATGCACATGTGGTCATTTTCAAAGGTTTGCAAATTTGAATACAACCTTCTCTTTCACTACATGCTCTCAATGTTTCTTTGGCTATTTTGGATTAGGAGCCCAAGCTTGTTTTGATTTCTTTATTTTCTCATTGTCCAAGGAATCATTGTCGATCTCTACACAAATTACATGGAAGGGTGATTTTTCAAATTAATTATTATAACTTTTATAGAATGGAAATTGGAGCTTTATGATTCGTACATGATGTGCACACCACTTTGGTCTACATCTTAACATGCCAGTTTCATTGAATGGCAAGATTCATACCTAATTCCTTAAATGTTATAGTTGTTGTGATTATGTTAAACAAAGACACTTTTTTCTTGCAATAATAACTTTCTAGTGTTTTTCTTTGTTGAAAATAATGCCTTTTGCCATCCCCTTACACATGTGTGGGACATTGTTCTATATCTTTTATAATGCATGTTGTAGGTTTACATATGTCTTCTTCAATGTAATTTGCAATCATTTCCAGAATATTCATTTCATTTGGCATACATGTTTCAATGGCTTGATCCATCTCAAGATTAAATTGTGGATTTATTAATGGAAATGGCATCTTTGAAATAAGATGACGCAAGCCCAAATTACACAATTAGACATTAGATGATATGGTTTAAAAATTCCACTAAACATTGTAAAAATTTGCAAAATAAACTTCCAAGGCTAATATTCAAGGCTAAGTGAATCACCAAATCCATGAATCATTTGCAATTGTGAAGGTTTTGTGTATAAATTGTAAATTTTGTTGCATTAAACAACTTAACTTGATACACATCAACATTAGGTTGTATGATGTCGATACAATTTTCCACATCAAATCTCAACTTCAAAAGAAATTGTGCTTCATTAATTGGCATTGTGGAGCTGATGGAGGTGTGATTCTAAGACCCCTTGTACCATAGGGACTTTGGTTAATGAATGAAAATTTTATTTATTTTTAATGTATGGAACCTAACATTTGTAAATCCTAATTCAATATGCTTTGACCCTGATAATTCATTTGTAATATCATCAACAAAAGGAAGGCATTTATGTGATAAGAAGACTTAACGCCAATATCATTAAATTATCTAGCGTGTGCACTATAAGTTGGAGTAATGTAATAAACATTAAATTGTGTTTCCTTAATGTACCTAGACTATTTGTGTTACATGTACTAAACACTTGATATGTAAAACATATTGTAGGATCACTCATGTGTGAAGTTTATCTTATGTCAATTTTACTTATGTATTATGCCAGACAACAAGGACAACAACTTGGAAAAATGTTACATGTAATATTCATTGCGTTTATCCATTGTTGCAACTTTACACCAAGCACTCACTATGTTTATCCACCACTCAAGCACTACACCAAGCATTCACTATGACTATCCACCACTCAAGCACTACAACAAGCACTAAGAGTGTTTGTCCACTATTCAAGCACTACACCAAATGTTGATTGTGCTTATCCATTACTACAACACTACATCAAACACTTAATGTGTTTATCCATTACTATATAACACTACACTAAACATTCATTGTTTATCCATTGTTGTAGCACTACTTTAAACATTCAATGTGCTTATCCATTAATATACATCATTACATTAAGCATTCATTGTTTAATTATTGTTACAACATTACACCAAACACTCATTGTGTTTATCCATTGCTACAACATTACATTAGTAAACACTCATAATGTTTATCCACTCCTAAAGTTTTTAAATAAACATTTAGTGTGTTTATTACTACATATATATGTGTAGTACTTAAACACAACCAACAAAAGCACTATATGGTAAACATGACTACAATGAAAATTGAATTACATTAGGATTGGTGAGTCTTCAAATCTAATGAGTCATAAAGTTACAGATGCTTCAAAGGTGGATCAAGGACTCAACATTAAGATCTGACAACAAGTTCTAATCATGAATCTAAATTCCAAAATTAACAACAAAACCATAATAACTAGAATGACAAATTGATTAATCTCCATCTGTTAATGTAAAAGCTTCAACTACTTGATGCAATTAATTAACAAATAAAACAATTAAATAAGGTAAATTTTGTAAACAAAAAAATCTTATTTGAAGAAATTGGCCATTTGTTGCATCTTTGAATGACTATTTCATGAATTATTGCATATTTTCAAGATCCAATTTTTCATACAATGCTTGCATAGATCTTTGTTTTAATTTCGAAATCCCCAACTCCTCCACCAATCAAGGCAAAAGTAAACCAGAAACTAGACAACTATTCAAAGACTTTATTATTTGAACAAGCTAGAAGGGCTGGTATGCATGTTTGTAAAAGGTTATTGCAATGTCATTGCATTGATAGCCCCTATTATCGAACCCACAAGGAGTCACATTGATGAAGTTTTATTCATAGATTTGTAACCTAGAAGGATGTAAAATAGGCTTGGGCCAAAAATAAAGTCCATCCATCATCTTCATCTCTTTTAGTTGTACATCAAGAGCTTTCACCTATAATTATAACCAATTAACAAAAACCTTTGCTTTGGCTTGGCAATGTCAACCTTTGACACTTCAACTTTTACATTTGGAAAGAAAAATTCTCCTTTTGTTGCAAGGTTTTGCTTATCTTCTACATTGAACAATGCCATTTTGAAACTCATTAGTTCACAATTTAATCGTGAGAAGGATTTTGCTCCTGATGTAGTGACAATTTGCTGCAATGATGTTTTAGCTTCAAGGTGTTCTATTACAGTACTTATGGATTTTGCAACTTACAAAGAAAAAACCCTTAAAATTCTTCATTGCTTCCATGGCCAATACAAAATAAAAAAACCTTTAAAACATGACACAACTTTCACCTTAAACTTTTATAATGGAAAAAACAAATAATGTTCAAACTACTAGGTTGAAACATGAACGAACATGAATAAACACCATACAAAAGAAGAAAATTTTAAAAAGTTCACAACTTGCACATACTTGTTTTTCACAAAAATTTCTTCCAATCATACTTTTTAGCTTCAACTTAGTTGAATCAAACATCTTTTAAGTTTGCAAAGTTTGGTGTTTGTGATCTACCATGGTGAATTGATGGCCTATGAGGTTTTTCACCACTATTTTCTTTTTGTGCTCTAAGTGTTCCACCTTCATTTATGAGAATTTCAAGAGCTCAAAAAGGAATGAAGCAATTTGCTTAAAATCCTTTAGTGTAACACGATAAGGACACAAACCTTTCATTTTTTCATTTTTTGGCAAATGCACACCGGTCTTTGTCAAATTTCCCTCAATGTTTAATCTTTGGGAGATTTGTGGAGCATTCATTTATGTGCCTTCAAATTTAAGGGCCACAATTTCCACTCTACGACCTTTTTCCTTGGCTATCCAAACAACATCAATTGCTAGTTCACGTTGTGATTTTTTTCATGTGCTATGAACCTTTTAACAACCCATATGGCAAACTCATTGTTTGTTATCACAAATGTGCCATAGATTTGCCAACATAACCTCACAAACTCTCTTTTGGAGTTTGGATGTAAAATTGGATTTGTGCATTTGTATTTTAGTTGCTTCAAAGGACCAAAAACTGATATATGTCTTTTTGACTAACATGCTTAACTATTAATTATGTTCAGGGGTTGAGCCTCGTGTTATTCAAATGCTTCACTAATGCAAAATACTCCTTTGTAAACTATAATCTACAAATTCCCATGGTGGAAACTTTGAACATTCGCTTTCTAATTTGCATTTTGTTTTTGTTTCTTTCATTATTTTTCATTATGTAAAAAATAATAATATTTCTCTACACCCATGAACTTAAAATAAAGTTATGTACAACCACTTGCAAACAATTTATAGAATCAAACAAAGTTTGAAAGTTCATATGAACAAAACTCATAAGAACAAAAGACCTAGTTAGATAGGGAGGTTTGAACATGAAATGTTTTCTTGCATCATAATGTAAAAGGCAATGAATTATTTGTAAATTTGCACACTGATACAGTGCATTTATAAATTTCAGATTTTGAAATTTCCTCCCACCCTATCCATTTGACTACCTGTCAATATTCAATCGATTATTAACCACATCAACATAAGGACTAACTTTAGTGGGCACATTTGGTTCCTTTTAGCAAAAATGCATCCTTGATAGGTTTACACCAATTTCAACCATTGATATCTTTGCATTAATGTTCTCCACTGATGTGTTTAGCATTTTAAAAGGGTCATCCTTTTGCTTAATGGGATGAGGATTCAAGGTTGAACACAAGTCCCACAAAAATTGTTGTCACAAATACAATATTTTTACATTTTATTTTTTGTTAACATATGGAGATCACATATTATATTATTAATGCATGTGTTAAGTACATTTGGTTAGCTTTAGATTTAAATTAGTCAAAAGTTTAATTTAAAAATCTTAAATAACTTGAAGGTATGGAATATATATGTGATGAAATAATATTTGTCACAAAGTATGAAAAATTACATATATATTTCAGAACTAAAGTTATGGATGGAATTTTTTGTATATATATTTTTGAAGTGAATGACATTGATATCCATGAATTAAATTTAGGTCAATTTAAAATTTTATAGTTCATTAGTAGAAAATGGTCCATGTGACTAATTTTTAATTGCATGCAACATTTGTGACTAAAATTTTAATAGTCGCATTGGATAAGTCGCATATGACACTAGTCACAAACTACAATGATTTTAAGTGAAAAAAAGTGAACAAAATACACTTTCACCTTTTGACTAGCCATATACGTATTATCACTTGCAATTAGGACGCGATTTCTTTGGTGAACAATGGGAGCACGTAATGTGTTATGACGTGTCCCAACTTTTAATAATTTCAAATATTTTTATTATAATCTTGAAATAATCTAAGATGTTTAGTTTCCATGCTTTGATTATTTTAAATTGTGACATGTGGTCTAATAGAAATTTGCCATGTGGCATATTTAATTAAATTTGTCCAAAATAAATTCAAATCAATATTTAGGTATCATTATTAGAAATCCTTTTGTTTGCAACCAAGTACTATGCAACTATGTGCAACTAACATGCAATTAGTAGTGTACAAAATGGACATGTGTCATAAAAATCATGATCTAAGCTAACACGTACTTACATTAATATATTAAATATATTTATTTAGGCTATGTATAATAGTCTTATAGTTTTAGTACTAAGGTTAAACTCACATTAATCAAGGTTAAATTAATTTTGGTTAAACTACTTTTCACTAAATTAATTATGAGACTAAACTAACTTTGGTTAAACTAACCGTGACAAAATTAATTATGAGGTTAAACTAACCATGGCAAAACTAATTATGAGGTTAAACTAATTATGGCAAAAATAACTATCAAGCTAAATTAACTTTGGTTAAACTAAACATAACAAAACTAATTATGAGGCTAAATTAAATTTGGCTAAACTAACCATATTGGGTAAACTAACTTTGGCTAGATTAACTATGGTTAAATTAAATAAAATACCAAATTAACTAGGAGGTTCAATTAAATTAATAATTGTTAAACTAACATCATTAAATTAAACATGGCTAAATTATTTAGTAAATTTAACCTTCTAGTTAATTTAACTATGGTGAGTTGATCCAAAATTAATTTACTAATTTAAATTTAGCTTTTGAATTATTTTAACAAAAATTAGTTTATCCATCATTAATTTAGCCTTGTAATTAGTTTAGCCATGGTTAATTTAATCAAAATGATTTTAGCCCAAAACTTTTAATTATATTATTATCATTATAGTTAATCACATATAATGATTAGAGAATAATTATAATTATACATCTAATTATTAATATTATTATTCACTAATGACTTGACTATTATTATTTTAAATAATAATATCATTTTATTCTTCAATCATTATTATTTTAATATTACTATAATGTCATTAATTATGATAATATACCTATGTCTAACAGGTCACACATGTTAGCTTACAAATTTTTAGCCTCAGCCATGTAATAATATTATAAATTATTTATAAATAGTAGAAATAATTTTAATATAATAATAATAATAATTATTATTATTATTATTATTATTATTATTATATTAAATTTTTTATTTGACATATAATATTTAAAATTATGGTATTACATTTGTGGTTAATAGGTTACATTAATTAACTTACAATTAATTATTAAATTATTTGTTAATAGTGATTTAAATTAATATAATATTCGAGTAATAATAATAATCAGTAATTGTAATTTTAAATTTAACTACATTATTAATTATGGTAATATATTTACGGGTAATAACCTAAATTAATTTGCCTATATGTACCTTGGCCTTGGTTACTTACTAACTTTATTTATTTAAATTAATAATATAATAATATTGATGATTAATTATTGCAAGCAATCATAATCATTATAATTTTATTATAATTATAATTATAAATATTAACATTAATATTTATTAACCAATTAATAATATTATCATTATATTATATTATTATTACCTATTAACTTTTAATATTTATAATATAATTAATTTATCTAGTAGGTAAACTAGGTTAACATGGTTATTTGTCTGTAGGTTGCAACTACATGGGTTGCATTTGCAATTGAATTTTTTATCCCATATTTCTTGCCATGGATTCCAAATGTGCACATTACATAAGTAAGTGCTTTTGACTTATTCACAAACCAAATACCAAATGCCATTTAGGATGGGCCAATGAAAAAAGCTCAAGCTTAAATGTTAAACCCAAAAACAAAATTGGATTATTTTAAACTTTAACCTACCTACCTATCTACAATAATGTACCTACCTACTTACTTAATTAAAATAATAATATTTAATGGGCTTTAAAAATTACCACTTGTCACCACATAATTGGTTTTCACAAATCTGATTCACATTTTATTGGATGGCCAATATATTGTTAGTTTATTAATAATGATGAATATTGAAATAATGTTTAAGTGCCACGTGTCACCATATAATTAAGCTTCACAAATGAACATGTGTCACCATGGGCAATCCTTGTAGAATAACATAAATGTATAAAGTATAAATTCATATCATATGTACTATCCGTATACATATTGTTGTATGCAACTACTATTCATGTGCAATTTGTTTTATGCAACTATGGGGTCTAGTAATTGCATGTGTCACATGCAACTGAAATTTAGTTGCATATGACAATTGCAAAATGATAATTTTCTTTTATTGTATATAGGTCAAATCAGGTAAATACATACCTACCTATTTACTTACATACCCACCTAGGCTTACCTACCTACATAGGTAGATAAGTAAGTAGGTAGGATTTACATACCCATCTACTTAGGCTAAACACCTATCTAGGTAGGAACTACTTACCTACCTAAGCCAAATACGTATTTAGGTAGGTAGGTTAAGGAGGTAAGTAAGTTAGTTGTAAATACATGAAAATTTATAGTTTATTTTGGGTTAAACTTTTTTTATTGGCTCATCCCATATGCCAATGTTTTTAAATATGAAAATATAAGACAAAACACCTTGTTTGTATACTTTTCAAAATGAAAATGAAAGCCAAAACATATGGGATAAAATTTGTAGTTGCAAATAATTTGCAATTAAATTACATGCAACAAATTTTTTTATCCCATCTTTTCATTTTCATTTTATTTTTTGTACATATTATAATTAGGTAGGTAAGTGACTGGCTAACTAGTTAACTAATAAATTATTTATTTAATATAGAATAAGATTACAAATGAATTACACTACTAATTAGTTAATTAATTAACAATTAAACTAATAATTAGCTAATAAACTACCCAACTAACTATGAACTTATAGTAATAAACATCAATCATTTTTAATTACATAGTTATATAATTAATTAGCTAATTAGACATTAATGAATATTAAATTTAAGTTCCATATTAATTATAATGATCAATCAAATAATTAACTAACTAGTAACTAGTTAATTTTGAAATAACTAACTAATTATTAATAATTCATTAACTTATAGTTCACAACCAAATAAATTAATAAAGTAACTGAAATATTGACTATTTAATACTTATTAACTATTAGTTATAAGTATTAATTACTAACTTTTAAAAATTAATAACATTTAGTACCTAGCTAAGGCTAACTATTTTATTATAGTCATTCCCATTTTTTTCATTTTTCATTGCTAATAATAAATATAAAAATAAATATTTAACAATAATAATAACATTAATTGAATTACTATTGTAGTTAGTTGGTAGCCAAGGCTAGTTATTCTATTTTTATTATTTTTATTATTATTTCACTTCTTATAATGATTTATGAGTTTTAATACTTATTTTATTTATTTTTAATAAATATTTTTTCATTTGAAAATATTTTCTGCATTTATATAATAATTTACAAGATTTCTTTCCTAATTATTAAAATAAAATTATTGTAAAATAATAATAATATCTTAATAATATATTATAATCATTATCTAATTAATAATTAGTAACTATTAATCATAAATTTGAAATTATTTTTTAAAATATCATAATTTCAATAATTATTATAATGTGGTAATACTTAATAATTTATTAATAATAGTAATAAGAATAATGTAATTTGTAGTTAGCATAGGTTAGCTATTTTTTTATTATTACATATATTATTATGTCACTTTTCATAGCTATTATGATTTATTATAATAAAAATTAATTTTAATAAGTACATTAGCCTTTTGAAAAAAAATTCAGTATATATATATATAATACTAATATCATCATCATCATGTAATAAAATAATATTATTTAAAAATTGGTCAAAGGTAATATTTTAAATGAATTGATTTTATTATAAGGAAATTTATTATAATAATAATAATAAAGTTTATTTGTAATAATTTTAAGAAGTATAATAAGATAACTTGGGTACACTTGCAATATGGCCACAATATATTAATAAATATCTTACATAAAATTTTAATATACTCAAAACATACACATAATGTAATCATAACATCGAGGCCATTTATGCTAATAATAATACTTAAGTACACATGTAATGTTCATTGATATACATTCATTAATTTTAATATACCGAAGTATACCCCTTAAAATACACAAAATACACCTTTGTATACTCATAAGGTTGCGATTAAATTGGTCAAATTTGCAACGAATGGGACATAAATTGTTTTTTTTGGATGAAACCCAAACTAAATGTTGTTCACATGGAAAGGTGAAAACCAAAATAATTACAAACTAGTTGCAATGTAGTTGCAAATATGATCACCACAAGAAATAGTTGCAAAAATGTCCAAAGATAGTTACAAATGACTAATAGTCACATGTAGTCACAAATAAAGTGGTTACATTTTGGCCAATTTTTGTTAATGGTTTTTGGTTGAAAATCCATTCAAAAAACGTGTTTTTTTACACTTGTTTACCAATAAATGCATAATAATGTTTTCTTTTTGGGGGAAAACCACAAATTTTATAGGAGGGCTTTGCATTATTTTTTATGTTTTTTTCATTTGGTAATATTTCATGAACCACAAACATATATGATGGCCTATGGCTGTTGAAAAAATGTAAGTTATGTATTTTATGTACATTGATTTTATTTAATACTTTTCATCTAACCATCGAATCAAGATTAACTTTGATTCAAAATGAATTTTGAATTCCAAAATGTTATCATGCAAATTCATTATTGATTGGATTCCATTGGCAAAATATTTGAAACGTTAAAAATAATGAATTTTTTAGTCATCTAAAAGACAATATTACCAAACTTCCATTTATCTTTACTTATATACAACATTGCTTCACATGAATTACTAAATATACTAACCAAAATAGTTGTAGGATCTTGCATTGATTCTAATGCAAAAAAGTTAATTCAAGGTGGTAAGGACCATTTGGGCCTTCAAGTAAAAGTAGATTGGTATGTAGGGCGTTGTTCCAACCAACCATAAGAGCATTCAATTTCAACATCCCAACAATCTTGGGCATAATGACCCATCTCATTTTGCAAATGTTGGTGAAAGTGGAACTATTCCTTATTGATACTAATGTTAGTGAGAAACAAATAAGTTCTCACAATGAAACAACCAAAAGTTTCATTGTCAACAATACATGTACAATGTAAAATATGTCTAAAATCAAAATCCAAACTTTTGCTAACTTTGTAGACAACTTGGACAATGCAGTTCATTGAAGTCATCTGAATGTTATTTCACTTTTTATTCTTGTGATAAATAATGGTAATGACTATACCATGCATCATAAAAATTAAAAAAAGAAGTTAAGACCTTTACAATACCATATCCAATAAATGTTTTCACATGATTTTTGAAGGTTGCTAGCTAGTTAGTTATGTTTGTGGGAACAAGAAAACTCCAAGCGGGCCACATCCTTGAATTTTGGGTGTGATTTGTTGAATGAATTGATGAAATGTTCAATCTTAATAGCCAATGTAAATCCTCTTACTTTCATTAGGCCTTGTCATGTAATGCAATCTATTGCCTTAACATAAAAAGGTGGCATAACATTAAAACACATTGTTTAGATAGTTCAATTTTCCTTGCTCATATTTTTGGGTTTGAAATGGCCATTGTTGTGGTGTAGACACCCTTGGCACCATTAGACATATCTTCTCCCAACAAAAGTTTTGCAAACTTCTCTTTCATTATCTTCAACTTTGTACACATGGAACACAAAACAAAAATGAATGAATAAAATTTTGGAAATAGATAAAACAAGCAAAAGTGAGCAAAAGTTGGATCAATTACAATAAGCAAAACGTTTTTGTGAATGAGATGATATCAACTTGGTATTGGCTATCATGAACATTACATGCAATTTCTACACAAGGGAACTCATATAAGGCTAGGACAATTACAATGGTAGAATTCAAGCTTGGGCATTCAACCATTGTAATTGTTGGTCCTCTATTTCGGTCCTTGCAAAAGGAAGGCCATGCTTACCATGAGTTGCAAATATGGAAACTTCACACAATGATCAATTCAATGAAGTACCCATTACAAGAGAAACAAAAACACTCATGTAGTTATCAATTGTTTGACATCCCTTGCAAATAACGAATTTTGAGACTTCATTGGTACTCATTCAATGTTCTTTATAGGACCCTTATAGCATTTTCATTGTCGAAAACATACTCAACAAGTTCAAGAAAACAAAACTAGCGATGAATTAGCCAATGCATCACACACTTACATCATTTGCAATTTTTTCTTAGTTCAAAGTTCTAGACCTAGTAACAAATATTGAAATGGTTATCAATTATTCTATATGCATCTTGAGTTGTGCATTTTTAGCACACAAATTTCCAACTTCCTACTGTTCACACAACAAAAAACTAAATCAAAGCTTTAAACTTGAGTCAAAAATTTAATCTAAGCATATAATTAGAATGATGAGGAACACTGCATTTGATGTATTGAAAAGTAGAAAATAATAAAAGAGAAGCGAATGATGAGCCAAAAATAATGCAAAAAAAGGGGAAAAACTTACCAAAAATGTAACAAATGTCTTCCATTCATGGCAATGACACAAGATGTAGCAATTTTTGACAATAACAACAAATTAGGGGAGAAGAAGATTATAGCAAAAGTTTTGGTTTTAAGGTGCAAGAATAGCTCATTCACACACAATGCATATGTGTAAAGCAAGAGGAAAAAGATGAATTCGTTGAAGATGCCCCATGTCATACTAGGTTAAGTCATGTATGCATATGACATCCACATAGCCTAACATGACCTTTTGTTGTTAGCTCATGTTAATTTTCATCCAATATGAAAGAGGATATTGGGTAACTTGTTTAGGAAGGTTTTCTTTCATCCATTCCTTCCATTGTATTATTTCTCTTTTGTCAAGTTATAGTTGATCAAATCATGGTTTGATGTAGCTTAAGTTGAGAGCTCATGGAAGCTCATTATAATCAACTTCATTGCAATATTCTATGACTAATTTGATTGTGATAAAGTGTTTTGTTCACAATATATTTTGTGAAGGAACTTAATTTTACTTGACAAAGGAGAGGGTGTAAGGCACTTTGCTTTGAAAAAAAATCATTTTGGACAAATATTCAAAAGATTCAAAGTTTATTTTCTTTTTGGAGTTCATGTGAAAGATCTATGGTTGAAAGGTTAAATTTTTTTGTCGTTCTATAAAAAGCTAGTGGAGGAGTTGAACCCCCAATGGCCTAAACCAACAAGCTATTGAAGTTCGCAAGTCTTTATCCCATAGGTAGTCCACATAGAAAGGTGATGGAGAAGATTCAAACTAACATTCTACTAACTTCATTGAAGACAAAATTCTAAAGCACATGGTGCTTCAAGGGGGGCAAATCTCAACCCAAACATGAACAACACCATCATTATTATATATTGCACCACCATTTTCATTTTTACTTTCTATTGTAAAACACCAAAACCAAGGTTTGAATAAAATTTTGTTTGATGTCATTATGTTTGGATTTTTTGGAAGTGCTTATGAAGGGCAATTTATTTTATTTTTTTACAAATTAAATTGGAAAAGAAACGCATATATGATCTCCATTGACTATTGCCATTATGAAATTCCTACCATCTCCATGAGAAGGACACTTTTTGTGCATCTAAAAACAACAGTGCATTTTTAATTTGAGAAGTTTGGTGGATTTACTTCCAAGGGCACTTTTGAATCATCTTTTACAAAGGTCATCCAAGGATGATATCCATCAAGATTTGTTGATAGAAAAAAAATTTAACATAAGAAAAAGAATTATTTTCATACATTAAATTAAGTGTTATGTAGGAACTATCAAATTTATTTGTGTTATCTTTTAGGTAGTTCATTCCTATGTTATTCTAAATCAGGATCATGGTGTGGCACTCTGTTTCACCATGTATATGTTGTAGATCAGGAATAGATCAGATGTAGACTAAATATATATCAACTAGATTATTTTTCTATATATAAATGTTCTATTTCCAATGTATGTATCTTCTACTTCTATGAATCCAACATGGTATCAAAGCACTTGCAATCCTAGAGATTATGATGAATGTTGTCCTTGAGTAGAGATTAACAATGTTGTGAGCACAACTCCAACATGATCCTAAAGATGACAATGAGTGGAAGCAAGCTATTGCATGAACCTAAAGCCTGAGCTTAAAGCCTAAAGTTGGAACTTGAGATGATAAAATGTATTTTATCCTATACACATGCAAGTAAAACCCAAGAATTTAATTGCAAAATGAATGTTATACTAGCAAACTTGGAAGCAAATTACATGGGGATGAATGTAAGCATTCCTCATTATGGATGAATGATTATTTTTGTTTATTTAATGTATGGATGAAAAAAGTAATTACATTTAATACATTTTTAAATAAATATAACTTCCGTTATAATTATGCATGAATGTTTGACTTTATTACTAAATTTTATGGATAATTTTTTTACCATAATTTTAATTCACTAGAACTTCATGACACGCAATCTAATTATATATGATATAGTATTTGTTGAATAATGTATTGCAAAATCCAATGTAGATGTATTTCACATGGTTATGGTTTTAAATGCCATTATTTAAAATATTTTAAAATTATTTTATCATTATTATGTTAACATCCACCCCATGGTCATTGTTGTTTTTTAAAAAAAATTAAATAAAGTTTTTTCTTTTTCAGGCAAACTAACCTAGTGTCATTAATGATAGTGAGTTTTTTCTCCCCCTCTTCTAAAGGTGCTATTTCTTTCAAACCTATTTATAATTGTCATTGGCAACAATGAGGTTTTTTCTTTTTCATTCTTCATCAAGAGCGCCATGATTTTTTTCAAATTTAACCAATGTTGTTAATAACAATGGGTTTTGAATGATTTAGATATTTTAAAACTACGTAATGTCATTAGTGATAATGAATTTTTGAAGTAAACTAAAATCTAGTTTTAAACACTTTAATTAGCTTTCTTCAAACAACCTTTTATCATAGATGATAATGGGGTTTTTTTAATAATTATTTATTTTCAAGGCACCACAATTATCCATGAAATAAATATATAATGTTGTTAACAACAATTGGGTGGGAAGGTGATAGTCATTTCATGACAATATTTCTTGAATTGTTTAACATTGTTCATGAAAATGAATTTTTAAATACAAATTTAAAAATCATTTTGGTCCCATCATGATATTTTCCCCTACTATCACAATTTCATTATCCATCATTATTAAATGACATTCAAGTTTAAGATATTAATGTTTGAACAACAAATGAGGATGGATATAAATAATTTTGAATTTATTTATCAGTTGAAAAAGAGAACTGGAAAAACTTGAAGTTATTTTTGGGCATGATAGACAAGAAATCTAGGGTGGCAAAGCAAAGACAAATAGGCCAAAAGCTCATAATGAAACCCTCAACAAAAGAATCCAAAAGCATGAGCTTGAACAAAATCAATCTATCAAAATAATTTGATTACTATAGTAGAATATTGAACAAATGAAGACCAATCCAATTATGACTCAATAGGAACTAAAGGCAATTGAGAAGGAGATGAGGTCCCTAGGGTGTAAAGTTGAAGTGGCCGATTTCTACCATCATCAAGTGGAAGAGTTTGACATTCTCAAAATGGAACATACTTTTATGGATGCAATGCTCCTAATCTATCAATAGAGGAACAAGACGGCATAAGTAGAGTAGTGGGCTTTGTATAAGGGTTAGGTTGCCAACATAAATTTGAGAGCTTTTGATAGTCATCAGAAAGATGAAAAGTTTTATTGAAAAATGTTGTAGGCCTTCCAAAAAGTTATGCCTCCATTCAATTACAACATGACACCCAATTGAATCCATTATTATATTTAGCACACATTAGAGTGAAGAGTAAAGTGAGGTAGTTAACATGGAGGTGGATTTTGGTGATGCACAAGCTTTTGACTCTATTGAATTGGAGGGCACTTTAGATGTAGACAATTCCATGGTTATAGTTCCATCCAATGCAAACACCCTTCCCAATGCTGTAGAACAATATTTTTTTCCAATGACCTTAGTGCTATGATTGCTTCTATTGTTGTCATCAATAACTTGTGTGGATGTGATAATAGAAACCTCAATAAGGTTGGAAGAAATAGACACCTCTTGTGTTACTATACCTAGTACTTTTGGTGCACCAAAGACTATTGGATTAATTGCTATAAAGAGGTGGTAGGTTTAGTAGAGGCTATTGCCATGGAGGATTAATTTATTTTGTATAACATTTGTAAATTGTGCGGAAGATGCACACAACACCACAATTGTGCAAGTGCTCACTTGGTCAATGGTTTCATTCCAAATCATTTGTTAAAACACAAATTCTAACTTTGAGGCAAATGCGTGTAAACATGGGACACGATAATTGTCAGTTTGTGCCAAAATACAAAATTGTGTTGCAACACAAATGAAATATGAATGTTCCAACCTTCCTGAAAGAGAAAATGACACTATTGTTTTAGAAAAGTTTTGAAGAGCCCCAAAAAATAATAATAATAACAAAAATAAAAATAAAAATCAATTAGGCATATGTTACACCCCACCAACAAAGACAACATAATTACAAAGCAAAAGTCTTTCACAAAGAAGTTTGTCTTGTAAATACTAAAACAAATCTGAACACCTTGTTGCTTTTGATGACACTATGGAAACAAGAAAAATAACTTGTCACAAGAACAAGGACACCAACTCCCTCACTATATTGTGATAGAACTTTTGAAACTATTAGATATGCTTCAACTAATCAATTTTGGCTAGAACGTCTTTGGAATTGTCCAAGGATGATATACAACCAAAATTGTCCTTAGAATTGTTAAAGGTCAACCATATGAAAAATTACTCAATTTTTTTTCATATTATAGCTCTTCAATCCTTTGTCATTAAAATTAAACAAAGCTAAGTTGCAAAGTCATTCTAGACTAGTATTGATTGAATATGTGACAAAATTGTATTCCATGTATTTATACCTACACAAAAGGTTTTGTCAAGGAACCCTCAACATAAACTTTCATAAATCCCATTGTCAAAGTACCCTTTTTAAATAATGTAAAAAAAGTTCATTGCATTCGAAAGTTGATAGTGATTGAAAAATTCAATCATTGGGATGAACAATGAATATTAATGGATGAATTTCAATGACCCATATTCCCATAGAATTATCATACAATCTTTATCCACATATTCACTACCAATGTTGTTATTTGTTGAATTGGTGAAATCTCAGTAATTACAACTAATTTAATCTTGTGACAGATCATGTAGGATACAATGTGATGTGCTTTGTTTCATTTATTATTTTGTTCTATGTATTTGCATAATAACCTTTGTAGAACGTATTGAGACACTTGAGATAAATATAATAATTTGATAAAATAGAAGTATATTATAGGTTCCTTCAATAGTGTGACATTCTAATTTTTAATTTTTTTCAAAATGATGCAATAGATTAAATTACTTTATATAGTGATATAAATAATCAGGCTTCGAAAAAACCCCATAAGAATATGGCTTTAAAAAGTTCCCCCTAGGTGCCCAAACAAACAATTGGAAGGAATTAAATTGCATTTATGTACACACCAATGTGGTGTTCTGTTGATTTTTTTTACCAACTGGGAAAGGCTAAATCAACATTTTGGAGGAGTTCAACACCAGTATTGAGTGGTTATTTAATTTTGATCATAACCTACAGTTCAAGGTTTTTGAAGATTTTAAGAATAACATAACAATTGTTGCATGTCATTGAAAAATTTCAAAGAACCAACAAAGAACCCACGGTTTAGGATAGGTTCTTTGACATTTTAGAATTATAGGCGAAAGGGTCGGAACTAGTTCTTTAATTTAAAAAAATCAGTCAAGGTTCAATATACCCTACTCCTACCCGAATTTTTTTAAAAAAATTGAAATTAAAATTAAAAAAAAAAAAAAAAAAAAAAAAAAAAAAAAAAAAATAAAAAAAAAAAAAAAAAAAAAAAAAAAAAAAAACAAATTAACAATTATAAAAATT
>Ga0116227_10001357_pt1 | contig 54175 bp, 42 predicted proteins | sample S1TSphgellanicum_FD_89693 | JGI IMG/M metagenome (GOLD analysis project Ga0116227, IMG submission 89693) | Host-associated microbial communities from peat moss isolated from Minnesota, USA - S1T2_Fb - Sphagnum magellanicum MG | ecosystem: Host-associated > Plants > Peat moss > Unclassified... | reverse complement strand
GTGTTTTGTTTTGTATCTCCCCTTGACTGGTTCTTTCTGTGGCTTCCTGAAGAAGTGTTAACCTTGCTGTTTTCTTCTTCATCGTGAGAATGGAGATTTCTCTATTCTTATGAAAGATATTGATCATTGATTTTGAATGGCGTGTGGGCTTGAGCACGCAGAAGGGGTGTATCTTCCTGCAGCATGAGTTTGTGTCCATGGGTTATATAGGATGTCAGTGTAGATATTATCTTGTTGATAGCTTCAATAGCCTTCCAAATATATGCTTTGGGTGTGGTGTAGTTGTCTTCTGAGAGATTACTTGTTATGTTTGTCACAGATACCGAGTGCATATGGTCCTAAACGTCTGGATGTCTTGCGGCGGCTAGAACAGGTGCAGCATTTAGAACCTGAAACAGCCATGTCTACAATACCTCTTCCCAGAAAAATAAAGCGATCTTCAAAGCAATCCTATTGAAAACCAGAATGGGAAGTTGAAATTCACTTCATTCTTAAGACAAATGCAGAGGTAGATCACTGTGCTTCATTTGATGACTTCATGCAAAGTGGTATACTCTCAGCTGGTATTGTGTCCTTGTTGTTCCATTCAAATGTACATTCTCATATTGAGGATTTGGAAACTGGATCCAGAAATGAAAATTCATTGCTAATTTAATTACTGGCATATGCAACTGTTGTTCTTAAAGGAGGCTTTAGTAACTTTTGGCTACTAAAACTTTTGGCTGTGACTTTGAGATTTCAAAATTTCTTAGGTCTTGGAGTGTACTTCTAGATCAGCAGCCAGAATTTTATTATCACCATAGACATTTAAAGTGGAGACTCCTTTCTTAAAGTGAAGACTTCTTTGAGACTAGGTAAGATTTAGTGTTGATGCTGTTAACCTTTGAATAACGAGTTCTGCCCACAGTTCCACTTCCTAAGATTACCAAGGTCAAGAAAGTGCAAAGGGAAACATGTGCGGGATTATGAGGTCAAGAAAATGTGAAAGTAAACAGGTGCAATTTCACGGAGTTTTTTGGAAAAATTGCAAAAAAGCTTTGCAGATATATAGAAAGTTTGAAATCTCATATCTATCTCAATCCCGCAATTGAAAAAAAACTTCAGGAAATTGAGGACTTGCCAACAAGTGCAGTTATCACAAACACAAGTGTGTTTGCAAGTCTAGCACAAACTTCCCAACAGTTTGTGTTGGAAAGTACAAAGGGAAGTACAATGGGAAGTTCAATGCTCATCTACAGGAAGAGCCAGTACTATATATACTTCAGGGTGAGCTTATCACCTCATATAATTTTCTTATAAACTCCCTATGTACATGTTATGGAATTGCACTAGCAGTTGGAAGTTTGCAATATGCAAAACTCCTTTCAAATCTGCCAGATCCTTTTGTTGCCAAAATGTTTATAACAGTGTTGGAAGCTACTTAGATACTAACAATACTGAATTGACAATTTGGGGATCAGTGTAACTTGTTTTGCAACTTCACAAGCTCATAGTAGGCCCCACCTTCTCCCTTGCCAAGTAGCTCATAGTGAGATCCTTGCTCTACTATTGCACCATCCTACAGCAAGCCAGGTACAAAAATGAGTGAGATATCAAATAGTTTCACTTTCTCCTGGGATGTTTCAAAGTTGTGTATGATCATATTTGACTTCCTGAACCTTTCTTTGCCATTGTGGAGTATTTATTATGTGGTATTTCAGGATTCCTGGCTTGACAATTTCTTACTTGTGGAATCAAAAGATGCTGAGTAGAGTATTTACCTGAAGGACAGAAATAGTGTTGGCATTCTGGATAGTTGAGAGTCGATGAGCCACAACTATTGTTGTACGTCCCACCATGATATGATCAAGCGCATCTTGTACCATTTTCTCTGAGTGAGCATCAAGGGCACTTGTTGCCTCATCTAAAAGAAGGATAGCAGGGTTCTTCAGAATGGCACGGGCAATGGCGATTCGTTGTTTTTGACCCCCTGAGAGTTGCACACCCCGTTCTCCGGTGCTTGTCTCATATCCATTTTGTAATGAACTGTCAAAAACATATCTACATATTTTTACATTCCTCCTCAACGAGTAATTGCAACAAATGGGATTGTTTTGTGAGTGTTATAAGTTGTTTGACATGAAAATTGTTGATGAAGAATTGAGGAGACAACTAAGATTTAAGAATTCTTAGAATTTTCTGTGTGCTATATTTTTTTTTACAACTCTAGATATTGTGAAGAGAACAGTCAAACCTGATAAACATATGGGCATTTGCTGCCTTTGAAGCCTCAATCATCTCTGCCTCTGTTGCATCCTCCTTTCCATATAAAATGTTTGATCGTATGGTGCCTGCAAAGATTGGAGGCTCCTGTGCAACTAAAGCAATGTGATTGCGTAAGGTTTGGAGGTGCACTTTCTTGATATCGATACCATCCACTTTTACCTTTCCACTTAGTGGATCATAGAACCTCTCAATCAACCCAATGATGGTTGATTTACCAGCCCCACTTTTCCCTACCAGTGCCATGCTGCGTCCTGCCATCACTTTCATTGTGAAACCTGCAGCAAAGTTTGTGAAAATCAGACAAGTTTGTTAAGCTTTTATTGCAGGAGCTCAAATGCATTAATGTATACTTGCCAGAGCTCCTTTTTCTAAGTGGGATGCATTGATTTGTACCTCTGAAAACCAAGATGTCTGGACGCATTGGATATGCAAAGTCTACATTTCGAATCTCAAGATGCCCCTCCACTTTCTCAAGCTTTTCAGCATCTTCATCATCTGGATCTATTTGACTCACACGATCCATGTAGCCAAACACAGATGCAACAGTGCTTGCACCCTTGGCCAAGTCAGAGGTCATGCTTCCTGCCTCAGCAATCATACGACCTGTACTGACTAGTATGAAGAAAGCCTTGAACATGGCTGAAAATGTGATCTGCCCTTTGGAGACAAGCCTTCCACCATACCAGAAATCGAATGCCCAAGTGCAGAACATGGCACACTGGGCAGCTCCAAGACCAACTCCAGCAATAAATGAACGGTAACGAGCTTCTTTACGAGGTGCTTCTTGTTGGGATTCAAACAATTTGAGCATCTTGTCTTGAGATGAAAAGGCTGTTATTGTGCAATGGTTGGCTACAGCCTCACTTGCCACCTTGAAAAAATCGATGTCAAACATGTGTATAGATTAGAAGGATCATGCAGAAATTGAAGTTCCAATGGAGAAGTAAAAATTTTCAAAATATGAAATTCAAGAAATTGGAACATTAGGATTTCAAGCCAACAGCAAAGAATCATCTGTAAGAATGGGGTTTGTTGTACCTTGCTAGCTTCTTCCTGTGCTTTGCAACTGGCTGCAGACACAGATTTGAGGAAACCTTTCTTTACATAGAAGCAGACAATTATGATCGGTTGTGAGGCAATCATGATAATAGCCAGGCGCCATGCAACAAGAAGCCCAAGTACACATGCAACAGAAATTGCTGCCAATGTTTGCACCACCAAAGAAATCCTTTCCCCCACAAGAGACCGCACCTACAAGAATCATGAGGTTAAAAATCTTCAGTTTGATGAAGCACTGATAACCAACCACAGAGCACAAACCATCCACTCTTCATTTCACCGCCTCACATGAAACTAATCAATGCAAAGTGGCCTGATGAAATCAACCAGGTCTTTCCATTTGTTGAGCAGTTGAGCAATTGATTCAAAAAAATCACCACAAGGATTTCTGTGATGGTAAGGAAGCCATTGGTAATATCCAGGAAGCTCACCACTGTTGCCTCTGAGGCAAGTTTTGAACAAACAACACTGCTTGAATTTTGGTCTTCATCAAACCAGCCAACCTCAAAGGTCAGGATGTTGCCCAACATCCGCTCCCTCACTCGCTTTGTTAAATTCTCACCCATGGTTGCAAAGTTGTAGTCCCGCATGTGATTCACAACAAAGCATGTCATGCTAAGACCTGCAAAGATGCAAGCATATTTTCGTATTTGTTGTCGCATTTCGTCACGATCCTGCTCGTAGAATGCAGACACCATACTCCCCAAAGTGAAAGCAAATAAAGGCTGCACTACACCAAAACCAATGGCTCCCAGGACTCCCCAGATTGCTGCTTTCCATTCTGGTTTATTTAGAGCAAGAAGCCGCCTGAATGATGGAGGCTTTGCCTTTGAAGCTTTTCTTAAGTCGCTTGTCTGCATAGATCTATCTGGTGAATAACTCCCAGCAGATTGGAAGCTCCATGACCTTCGAAAGCTCGATGACTTGCCAATGCTTGATGATCTGTGCATGGTCCAGCTTGCCAGAAGATTATCTCCACCACTTGGATGCATCATTAACAGGTCAATCAATAATCAATACAACAAACAAGTGCAAAAAGTCTTCCACTGTTTTCCAGTTTGAAGCATGGCATTTGCTCCCTCAGAATCTCAGATATGAAGACTGATTCCTCCAGCTTGATATAAAGAATTTGAAGAGTTAGTGAAAGAGTGTTTTGATCATCACATCTCTGACTCTGTCTTTTTCATATAAGAATATGTCTTGTGATTGCATACTACTGACTTTTTCATCAAGAAAAATATGTGCAGAGCATATGACATTTTGATGCAGGATTTCAAAAGAAAAAAGATTTGCGGACTCAATCCACCATCTTGAATCAAAGAGCTTGTAAACTTATTGAGAGAGCAGTTTTTTGATCATCACATCTCTCAGCATTGCCTTTGAGGACAGTGAATACTTCTTCTGTAAGTTTATCAAGAAAAATGTGTGCAGAGCATATACCATTTTAATCAAGGATTGTAAAGAAATAGATTTGCAGATTCAATCCATCATCTTGAATCAGCTTGATGGAGGATTTTAATCATCATATCTCTGATGCTGTCACCTTTAGGGACAGTGAATATGTCTTGTGATTGCATACTTCAGTGTTTTTCATCAAGAAAAAAGTGTGCAGGAGCATATGCCATTTTGATGCAGGATTTTGAACAAAAAGCAATGACAAAAAGAGCAATAGATACCTGAAGAAAGAGCCAAGGGTTTGATTGTTGTGGCTGTCAACACTGCTGTCGTTGTTGTTTCTTTGTTGTTGAAAGTGGAGTAGCGATGCGTAAACTCCACCTTCATCCTGCAAAAGAATATCATGGGTTCCAATCTGGACAATTTTCCCAGACTGAATCACAGCAATTGTATCAGCATTTCGTATGCTGGACAAACGATGTGCAATCATCACTGTGGTGCGACCAACAGATGCCATGTCCAAAGCTCTTTGCACAATATCCTCTGACTCTGCATCCAAGGCACTTGTGGCTTCATCAAGCAACAAGATAGGAGGGTTCTTCAACATTGCTCGTGCAATCGCAATTCTCTGCTTTTGCCCACCAGACATCTGTACTCCACTCTCACCAACCTGATATCCAAACACATTCGCAAAGTTTCAATGCACTAGTTTGAAATTCACAACATGCATGCACTTCAAACACCACACACACATTGGGTATTTGTGCACCAAGCACCATCTGCAGCAATTTCATGCAAAACATTTGTTGCTTCCCAACTTCTCCAAAGAAGGTGAAATGATGATGAGGATGATGATGATAATGATTGATGTACAAATGGATTCAGGACGTGCCTGGGTCTCATAGCCATTGGGCAGCTTCAATATGAAGTTGTGTGCATTGGCTGCCTTTGCAGCTGCGATCACTTCCTTAAGTGATGCTCCGTCCTTGCCAAACAAGATGTTCTCTTTGATAGAGGTTGCAAACAGATTGGGCTCCTGACTCACCAACCCAATTTGAGTGCGCAACCATCGCAGCTGAAGATTCTTGATATCAATCCCATCAAGTAGAATTGAGCCACTTGAAGGATCATAATAGCGTTCTAGCAATGCTATCACTGTTGATTTTCCTGATCCACTGCTCCCTACTATTGCCATGGTTTTGCCTGAAATTTCAATATCACAATAAGTCAAGGTATGATGCAGCAAGTTTCTTTCCATGATCTACTACAGCAGAGATAAATCTCATTGTGCAGCAGCAGCTCAGATCACATACTCAAACTCTTCACAAAGGTGAGAGAAGCTTAGCCATGTTGATTCAACTGCATCAGTGTTGGAAGAGGGTAGAACACTTCAGCAAACCTGCAGGAATCGTCAGGTTCAAACTTTTGAAAATCTGCTGCTCCGACCTGGAGGGATACGCAAATGCAACATCCACGAGCTCCAAATTGCCTCTCACCTTTCTGAGAACAGATCCAGTTGTGTCATCGGAGTCAATCTCAGGCACTCTATCGATCATCTTGAATATCCGGTGTGCAGCAATCTGTGCCTCTGCGAAGTACTTCAGATTTGGAAGAGACATCCCCAAAGACCTGCGACACAAACAAATTATACACAAAACCACCACCATGAGCTGTTTGTCCATCAAGCTCAAAGCCACCACCCAGGTTCCAAAGCTTTCACAGAATCATAGATGGATTTCAACAGATAACCAACAACACATCAAATCTTCTGCACAACAGCATCAACAATCTGGGTTCCAGCCACAGAAGTTCCAAATTTTTTTCTTAAAATCATATCTCTAGATAGGCATCTTTGACTAGTCGTGAAGGATTTGAACACTTACAGGCCTCCCATCAACGCAGCAAGTCCAGTGGAGATGATTCTTCCACTCTCAATGCCATGCTTGATGACAAGCTCACTGCCATACCAAGCCATGAAAGCCCAAATTGCAAAAGTGATGCCGTTGGCACCTGTTGCAAGCCCCTTGGCCATACCCATCTGTTGTCCCAATTTCACTGTTGTCTCCAATGCATTTGAATATGCAGTGAGAGTCCGTTGCTCTGCAACAAAGGAATAAACAGTTCGGATGGAGTAGAGAGCTTGCTCAGCAATAGTGGCTGCTTTCAGATTGGCAGCATGCATTTTCTTGGTGAGGCCTATGAGTGTGCGCCCGTACAAGAGTCCTGGGATAATTAACACTGGCAAGAAGGCAACCAAAACTACTGCCAATCTCCACACCAACAGGAATGACACCACAAATCCAGCAAAAAATCCAGAGATGTTCATTGTGAAATTGCCAATCTGTATCCCCCCAAGTACAAATCATCATTAGTCTTGAGTTCTTCTTGCTCATAAAATACTCAACCAAATTTTTGTCATGCAATTCTTTGAACAAGTGATCAGGTACAAATTCTTTCAACAAAAATCAGTGAAGTAGAAAGATGAAGTGTGTCAGGTGAAGTTCTGATAGATTTCTATGTCAATTATAGCTGTTGAGAAAGTAATCTTCAGTGCTTTTGCTACTGCAACTTTTGGTTCATGATTGACAGAAAAGCTCGGATTACAGATTCTGCTAGACATAAAGGAGATGTAGTCCTTGTAATGCAGTAGACAAAAAGTTTCAGAGAAAAGGATTGTCAACCTTCTCTCCAATTGCATCTTGAATGGCCGTGGCATCAGTAGAAACACTATTCACCACCTCTGCAACACTTGCTCCTGCCATATCGAAAAACCCCACATCCTGCCTCAAAATTGCCCTTAGATACTTCGATCGTATCCTAGAGACTTGTCTGTCACCTGTCCAAAGCCAGCAAGTGGCCTCTGCAAACACAAGAGACATGATCCCAGAATTTTGTGAGTACAAAGTGTTGATTTAGTGCCAAACTGCAAAGAATTTCTTCAAAACAGATGAATGACTACTCTTACTAAGAAAGCTTGTGTCATGGTTCATGAATGTGTTAGGCACAAAGATCTTACAAGAGACATTGACACATTGCTTCAAGACTATACACACTGTTCTTTCACCAATTTTGAAGCAAGAAAATTGCTAGATTTTCTAACGGCATGAGTGGAAATCGTGGGGAGGGAGGAGTAGCAGTCACAGAAGATGTATACTTAGTAGTGAGGGACCTACCCAGATAGCAAGCAAGAAATGCAAAGGCCGCCACATACGTGAAGTAAAGTGCATACTAGTGCCACCCAATGCCCATCCATCCCCAAGTTGGCAATCTCCACCATGTCAGCTGGTTGCAATCCTGAACTATGTTATAAACATCAACACAAACACAAAAGATTTCCTTGCGAACTGGATTTCCTCAGGAATTGAAGCAAACATTTGTAATTGTGGTTGAGCTGGAGAACCATCCTCAACGCGATGCTTGCTTGCTTGCATGCTCATTGCTTGCTTTGAATTTGCATTCAAATGTGTGCAGAGAAACTATTTACCTTGGTAATCTCGTGCATGAACTCATGAGAATTGAGGCTTCTATTTCCGAAAACATCGATTAGACCACTCAGCACGTACAACATCGCCGAGAATGCAACGCCATCGCCCACAGCTCCGCAGAACCCAAGAAGCATGAGTAAGACATCGAATTGGTCCGCAAATTGGAAAAGCTTGAAGAACGAAACTTTGTGAGACTCGCTGGACTTGGCTTCGTCCACGCCATTGATACGACCATTTTTCTCCACCAAACTATGAGTAGTCTTGTGGAGAATTTCGTCGACGGGCTTGACAAATGACGATGCATTTATACCCGATCTGTTCTTCACCAGGAGCAACTGCATTCTCTCCTCTTGCTCTAGAGGCAACGACCCCATCGATCTCACTGACTCCTCGTCCATACTACGCACCCGAGTCAGTTTGTGGTTCCCGTCTGGCAATTTCAGAGCGCCTAACCCAAACTCTCGATTGTCGCCCATTTCTCTCAAGCTCTCTCAATTTCCAAATCTATCACTCTTTGTGTCAGGTGTACTAGAATAATCAGGCTCAAGATTTTTGTTATCGTGTGAAAAAACAACGCGAAATCTGTCTTCTAATGTGCGGATTCGAGCTTGTAACGGTCAATGGATCGGAGGCGCAATGCTGGTAGAAATCTCATTTGATTTGCAACATTCTCGACAAATGAATCTCCTGTCCGGAGCTTCTAAACACTTCTCTCTCTTTCTCTTCAAGCTTTTCCTCAGAACATGCAGAGCTGTTGAACTTCCAATGTCAATGGACTACGCTGATCAAGGCTTTCTAGCAGTCGATCTCGGATGGAAATTTGTAACAGTTCTCGGCTTCTTTGCTTTCAAACATCAAAACACAAGTTTACATTGACGTAGATCGTAGCCTTCAAGCAAATACAAACGAAGGCTACGAGCTGTTCTCAAAACGCTTCTTGCATTTTAGCTGCTGAGATTGGCTGATCTCGATCACAATACGCTGGACAAATGGAACAAAATTCGCTCCTCCTAATCTGCAATAAATTCTATTCATCACTTACCCAGCTGATTCTGGACCTGACAAGAGAATATCGAGATTCTTACGTACAGATTATAAAAGACCCATTAGCCAGTGGGAGATAGAAGAGAGTGAGATCTTACTTTCTCCAGGCTGCCTCTCTCTCCCCACCCGCCAAGCTGCTGCGGTCATCAACGGAACAGCTTGCTGACATTATCTGCCGATCAGGTATGTAATCTCCTTCATGCGGGTCCCAACAATCAAGCGGCTTGGCATGATATTACCGTAGTAGTGATGATCATGAGAGCCACATACTCGATTACAACCTGATAGAAATAACAACCAGGGAGCAACCCGATTCTATTGTTGTTGCTGGCACGTCGTACTGTCAGTCCTACAGAGACGCCGCTCAAAGTGCAAGGAGCCTTTTGTGTTTCTGGCTCCGCACTTGGCTGCTACTGATCACTGACTGCCAACCTTTGTGCTATTTTTGGTCCTACACTTCAAATCGCTACCTACTTTGCCCCTGACTAACGTTGCTCGCATGAAATTCGTCGTCATCTTACTCTTCTCCATCGCATGCTCGTCCTCGTGCTTACTTTTGTTCTCATCTTCATCATCAACTTCTTCTTCATCACATAAGTCCTTCCTTACTTGGATCTTATGTTCATCATCATCATCTTCTTCTTAATCGCATGATTCCTTCCTTAGTTTGCTCTCATCTTAGTCATCTCATCTTCATCACATGAGAGCCCATGAGAGGAAAGTAAGGAAGTCTCATAAGTTTCTTCTTTTTCTTTGTTTCGTCACATGAGTCTTTCATTATTTTGCTCTCATCATCATCATTGATCATCTTCTTCTTCTTCATCACATGAGTCTTTACTTTGGTCTCATGTTCTTCCTCGTCATCATATTTTTTTTAATCACATCAATCCTTATGTTACTTTCATCTTTTTCATCACCATCTTGATTACTTAGGTCTCATCTTCATCACATGATTATTTTACTATTTTTGCTCTTATGTTGTTCATCATCATCTTCTTCTTCATCACACGATCCATTCCTTACTTTTGCTAAATTTAGTCTCTTGGTTTTAATTCTTTGATAGGCAATTGAGAAAGTGATTTCATATAAAGAACTGCAAGATTTTTATTTTTTTTGAAATGTGAGAAAATCATTTATTGATTTTCATTTGGTAATTGTCCACCCAAAGAACTATCTTGCAAAGAACAGTTAACTATGCTTCCTCAACTCTTTCTATTTCTAATACTGCATACCTTGGCCATTTCAACACATGTTCATCGAATAATTAATTAATTTTGAAAAATTCATTTCAACAAATGGAACATCCCTAAATATTTCACTATTATCCTTCACAATATTTTTTGATTTGGAAGATTTTTTTTTGAAAATTTTAACATTTTTAAAAATTATATAATTAGCGTCTAATTGGCCAAGGTACTAAGGTAGATCTCAACCTTGATTGCCTGGCAAAAATGAAAACCCCGTAAATAAAAATCAAGGATGGGAACCCATTCATCAAAAGTACAAGGCAAATGAGAACACAAGTAGATATCACCCAAAAAAGAAAAAACCAAAAGCAAACGAACAAAAATCAAAGATAACAAAGAAGACCTAAAACAAAAGAGCTGTCAGTTTTAGCTGAAGTTTTGAGTGGAATTGTGAAGAGTGTGTCCACTGTCACACAGCCTGAAAACGTAGAGGTGAGCGAGAAATAGAATCTTAAATATGAGAAAAAACAAAAAACCTTCAAAGTCTTATTCCTCATTAGAGTCATAAAACTCTCTTGGGTGTGGTTGATGATTTATTGTAGCATTCTTGAAGAACATCATCCTCCACTGAAAATTGTTACGGCTAAATTGACAAAAGAAAAAGAGAGGGGGAAGTGAAGATGAGGAACAGTTGTAGAATTTTCATAGCAAGTGGGCAAAGTAGGGGAAGATCGATGTGTATTAAAGCAGTAGTAAAAACAATCAATGTGGGGTGCCATTAAATATTGCTAGATCTTCCTTCTTTTAACAGATGATATCTTCAATACAAAACTCTGGATTTGGGTATGTAAGTGTTGGTTTGAATAAATTGAAAACATATTTATTGTCTCGAATGAAATATTATTTGGTTCAAGAATTAGAGGTCACAAAATATTCTTGGGAGGAAACGCAATGCACAATCACTTTTAAGTTCTGATGGATGGTATAAGGTAACAAATAAACATTTAGGTATTAAACATATTATGTGTTTGTTAAAAGGGGATTTTTAGAGCAATGGATATAAATGAGAAAGAAAAACATTTACATTACATTAAAAAGTATCCTAAGGCAAAAGAAGGATTATGGAACTCAAATATTTCATCATACAAAAATATAATCTTCCAAAAATCCTCTAAAAGAATCAAAATCCTTTAAGATATTATAACTCTATAACTTATCTCAAGTTTCAACACAAGCCAAAATATCATCTTTCAAAAATCCTCATATAAAAATAGACCTATTATGCAGGGGCCAAAATCCCTTAAACGACTCTACTCTATAATGCGTCTAAACACAATATCCTTGCCTTGGTAGGCAAGGCCAAAAGCCACATGTAATATAGAATGATTGTGTTTCCCATGTGGTAGGTTAATGTTGGAAGATATAGGGAAACTTGGCTACATAGGATTGTGGGAGGATGAAAGGAATTTTGAAATTTATTACAAATCATCACAAGAATCAAGAAATGTTTAGAGATTATTGTAGAAGTTTTATTTTTATTTTATTTTGAGATTCATGATTGAGGAAACATAGAAAAACAATTAGCTACCTATAGAAATATGGAAGGCTAATTTACATATATTGTTACATTTTTTATGCTTAAGAAATTCTTGCATATATACGGTGGAGTTCATCTATATCTTAAGATGGATGTTTGTTTGTTGGGATATTAACATGTCAGAACCCTCTAAAACCATCGGCCCCTTGCTTACTCTTGGTACCACTTGAAAGAGGCAGTGTACACATTTGTTGTTTCATAGTATTCAAACCAACAAAGCAAAAGTTATTGAATTTATAAAAGTTTTTGTCTTTGGAAATTAATTTGAAATAATTATTCATCAAAATTGGTTTAAGTAAGGCAACTTTAGATTTCATAAGTCATTCTTTTGGATAAGTGTTTTTTTGAGTAATTTTAAATTAGAACCTATTGGAATTTTTGTTAGTCAATTCCCAAGTAAAGAGGGATGAAAAAGTGTTTTTCAAATTTGTGTCCATTCAAACGGGGTTTTGTTTTTCAACACCATAGTTACAAGTAGATTTTCAATACCTTATGTACAAGTTTGCATCCTATTTCTCTTCAATTGAATTTGAATTGAATTCACTAACATTTAAATAATTCAATTTGGGTTCCAACATAAATTGCATTTTGATTATAACTGCTAATGCGCAGTGATGCAAAGCTCAAGTTAGTCAAGCTTCCTTCAATCAGAACAGTGTTGGGATAGGTTGACCTTACTTGGGCCAACTTAATGATTTTGGGGATGGGGGACCTTACTTGAGTCATATTTTTCTGTCACTTGAAGTTTTGAAACTTGGTCTTGGATGATGGTGATGTGAAAATTAACCTTTACCGATTGATGGCTATCATTTTATGTGTGGCTTTTATTTGGAGAAATTTTTTGATTGGTTTTACAATTCAGTCAAATATTGGTAATTCCGTATTTTTTTTGGCGATTTTCGTTTTTGGAAAAAACAATTCTGTTGAATATTCCCTTTTTTTCAAAAAATTTGCCAAAAATTAAACAAAATTCTAAAAATTTGCCATGTTTGTGCACATTGTTCAAGCAAGTAGCCAGGATATAAAACAGTTTTAATAAATTTTTACTTTCTTTGTTGGTCTATAGCCAAACATGGCTAAATCTCCTTGTGGATCACCAAGGTAAAAATACAGGAAATATAGCATTTTTATCTTTTTTTGAAAAAAACCCTATAACTGGTGTATAAGTGGCAGGTTAACCAGTGGTTATTAGCTGGTTATTTATAACCCACCGTTATGCATAATCAACAGTTACTACCCAAAATTTTCTGATAGCCTTCTTGGCAGCCAATTTTTTTGACATTGATAACCTTTCTGGTTCCCAACCTTTTTTAAAAAAAACTAACCTACCAGCAGTTATTAAACAAAGCAATAACGAGCCAAGACTGGAGTAGACCATAAAGTTGGGGTTCATGCAAGACGTTGAATCAGGGTCCATAATTTAAGTTAATTTGGTCACAAAAGAGTTCCAAGTCAAGTTGAAAGCACCTCCATGCTATCCGTCTATCTATTTTGAGGGATCTCCCCCATGGAGATCTGGCTATATTTTCTATGTTCCCATGTTCCCATGGAAAGATTTTTTGATGGGACTGATCAGGAAAATTCAAAAACACAAGGAGGAAAGGACAGATTGGGAAAATTCAAAAAAACAAGAAGGAAAGAATGGAGGAAAGAAAAAGAAGAGATTGTTACATATGTGGAGGTTCCCATACTCATGTGTTCTCCATCGGTCGGGAACACCCTTGGGCTACCACCCTTGTGCGACCTTCCCCCAGGAGAACCCACTTGTATGGGAACCCAACCTACAACATTCTGACAGGTTTACTATGTTGGGTCATTCCATTTTTTCTAAGTGTTTGTATGATGCATAACATAGGGCGGTAATGGATGTCATTCAAGATAAGGTTCTTGTATGAATTTCTAGGACTATCATCAACCCAGAAGATCAATTTGTCATATGTGCAAATCGAAATGGTATGACTTGAAGTCTTGGGAGTTAGCATGCCTCAGACTTGATATAGGCTACCTTGGAAAGAGAATATTCAGAACCATTTCAAACAAATCTTGCATTTGTTGAATTCTCAAAATATTTTTACACAGATGAATCAGGTATACTAAATATAATACTAATCAACAACCTATTTCACTAGGATAAATGTTGGTTAAAACTCAAAATCAATCGTTCTTTAACTCTAGACCAATCATAAATTATTCTATAATCTCAGTTAAAACTACTTGATCAGTGCTTCTGTAAGTTCTTGTGATGTCATCATTCATCAAGTGTGTATGTTCGACACCTCCACTTAACTCCCTTATTTCAAATCTGACTGCAGCTCTTGACCTTGAATTACAATAATAATTGTCCACTACTATTACTAGTCTATCCAAATCATCCATGTACTTTATAATAATATTTATAAGAGTATTCCTCATCTGTGTCAATGACTAATCACTTTTTACAACACCAGTAGCTTCTCAGATTTTCTGGAAGTGAATTCTACCTAAAGGCTTAGTGAACAAATCAGCTATTTGCTTATACGTGGGAATGCAATTCATTTCAACGGTACCATCTTGTACCTTTTCTCTAACATAATGATGAACTATTTTTATATGCTTGGTTTTGGCATGTAAAATTGGGTTTTTAACTAGTTTCATACTACTTTGATTGTCTTTGTATAATTTGGTTGGTGCATCATCACCGATTTGGAGCTCAATAAATAGCCTCTTCAACCATACAACTTCCTTCGCACCTTTTGACAAGGTGCGATATTCAGCCTCTATAGTTGAAGGAGCAACAATAGTTTGAAGCTTGCTCATCCAATTTATTGGGTAACCTCCTAGCATAAAGATCATTCTTGTTGTTGATCCTCGTGTGTATGCATCTCTTCCCCAATCAGCATCAACATATCCAGTTAGTGGCTGGGTATTTCCAAGCTTAAATAAAATTTCATGACTTGATGTGCCTTTCAAATATCTCAAAATATGTTTAGCTACATCCATATGATTTACTTGTAGATTAGTCATGAACCTACTTACACACCCAACAACAAAACTAATGTCTAGGCAAGAATGGGTGAGGTAAAGTAAACTTCCTACTAGTGATCTATACTCATATTCATTGGTATCCCCTGTCTCCATGTGATGACACAATTTTGTGCCTTCATGCATTGGCACCTTACTAGTTTGACAGTATGTCATCCTAAAATGTTCCAGCAAGTGTTGAATGTATCTCTATTGAAAAACAAAAATTCCCTCCTCTTGATAAGTAAATTTTATTCCTAAATACAACTTTATGTCTCCTAGGTCAGTCATCTCAAAAACTTGCTTTAGCTCCTTTTCCACATGATTAATTTAATCTCGATCATCACCAATAACAAATAAGTCATTAAAGAAGAGTAGTATGATGACATACTTCCCATTTCTGATGAGATAATACATGTTGGAATCTTCCTTGCTCTTATTTAATCCTTGGTTCAAAAAGTAGCTATTGATCTAGCTATACTAAGTGTGTGGAGCTTGCTTCAAGCCGTATAAAACATGTTGAAGCTTACACACCTTTTGTTCATTTCCTACTACTACAAAACCTTGTAGTTGATACATGTACACTTCTTTTAGCATTCCATTGAGGAAAATAGTTTTAACATCTGAATGTTTCACTCTCCATCTTTTTTTGTGCTACAAGTGCTATCACTGTGCATATTGTTACCCACTTTATTACATGAACAAATGTTTCATCAAAGGGTGCGAGTACAAGAAAACGACCCACTTCATGAGTAACGAATCTTAAGAAATCACTATCATGAGACATTTCATATGGATAAACATTATCAAATGAATTTTTTTTCAAGAAATAAATTTAATATGTATTTATTGAACTTCTCCAAAAGTTTGAAGTGATTTCGTCAAATTTTGCATGTCTTTAAGGACTTTCTTAACAATGTAACTAGTTGTTATAAATCTTTTGTAACACTAATTAACACAATATATTTGATTTTTTTCAAATACAATTTTTACATTTCTATGCATTCCTAAATAATCATGAATTGTGATGTTATATAATTCATTTTTCTACATTACATGTGTGTAATTTAATTTCTAACAAGTTTTCCTTTTAGAAACATTGTGGATAGCTTGAATACATTAAAATTTTGGATTTTTAAAAATGGAAAAATGACATGTTTTGGAAATTTTAATATAATAAATTTAATAGATTTTAATGTCAAATAAAATTGAAATTTTAAGTAAAGATCATGTGATTAATTATGTCGTGTATTAACGTTAAAGACCTTCATTCATATATGTCATATGTGTAGTGAATGAAGGTTTCCAATTCTATGGATGAATGGCGAAGGATGAATGAATTAAGTAGAAATTTGGAATTGATGTTCGACGACTTTTGTTGTTTTGTCTCAAGTGTTGTAGCTAGAGGCCTAGCAATCTAGGGTTCAAGCAAAGTGTGAAATCTAGTATTGGCAACAAGTATGCATTGTGAGCAAGAACTCCATTTAGGTTTGAATCTTAATCTGGTATGAGCTTTTGTGCTCTCAATGTGCATTATGTGCATAGTTAAAGCTTCTGTTAGGGTTCATTTTTGAATTTGAGTGTAAAGACATAAACGTTGCAAAGTGACCATTCAAGCAACTACCTTTAAAAGTAATTTCTCTAGGCACATTAAACTTGAATTTTGAGCACAAAAACTTTATTGTTGTGAACAAAAACATTTTACGAAGCTACATGTAGCTTGTAGATACGTCAAGATTTTGCATCCCTAAAAAGCTTACACAAAGACAAATCAATAGAGTGGATAAGGCAATATGGGAGACGTTGAAACGTATTCATATTGTTGAACAACATGAGCTCGAAGAACAAGATGAAAAATAAGATTCCAATGAAGAGGTTTTTTACACAGCTCTAGAAAGTCCATCTCAAATCATCACTATGGAAGAATGTTTTGAATTTGGAATGTTTGGTCGATAACTCCTAATAATTCACCATGCAAAACTAATGGCTAATCTTCATGAATAAATTTGTCATGAGTTGTTTAATCCGATCCCATTTTGGACCAGTTTGGCAATGAAAGACGCATTGTAACTTCTACATGCAACCAGTTGGGAATGTAGGCACGTGCTTTAGTTTCTACATCCTTGCCAATAACATATGCATTTGATGAGGTTTGTAGGGTTCATGTGTTGGGTATGCATGGATCAAAAGCTAAAGGAATCGATTATGATGGTTTTATCACACATTGCGAACTTGAATGCCCTTGATCTCTAAAGAAAGTGCATTCAAACCTAGAGAAGATAGGTTCCCATAGAGTTTTCAAATCAAATGGTTTTTTGTTTCAAGTTGTCTTGCCAGTTTCAAGTTTTGGTAGAAGCAAGTAGTTCAAGATTTATGTGAATGTTCTTTCTTTGTGGATGGGTTTCATCACAAAACTCTTGACAACAACAGCATGGCCAACCGCAAATTAAACCCTCCATTAGAAGGGGGTGGGGAAGGTGCACAAAACATTTGAGATGTAAATGTTCAAGGGGAAGGAGACTATAGCATGATTGTATGAATAGTAGTTCATTTTGGCATCCATCTAGTTTGGACACAAGCGACATGTTGACCATTTGTTAGAAATTTGATGCTCGATGACAAGTTGCCATGTGTTTGTTTTGGACTTTTTCTAGTGTTTAGAGGACCTTTGTTTTGACAAGGCATATCTTTCTCTATTCTACACCAATTTGATGTGATCTAAACGGCTATGGATGTGCCTATAGGAAAAGAACAAAATCTCCTTGGAAAGTAGGATGAGCCAAGCCTTCATCTAGATGTTTTTTTCATCCGTTTGCTGAAGTGTTCGATGACCGGCTTGGCTACCCTATATATGAAGTGTATGTGATTTGAAATCATTGATAAAAAAAACCCTATGTACATATTTGAAACATGAAAGTTCATGATGGCACATAATTTGAAGATCAAAACATTCTTTCCACATGGAATGCTATTGTAGATTATATCAACAATGAAGGCATTCAACTATTCCCATTTGAACAATGAACTTACTTTGAATGCAAATATTATAGTTATTGAGATAAGTGTTGATAATTTGAATATGTACCCTATATGTACCCTAAAGAATTCACTTGACATTGTAAGATTGTCACCTTCCATGTTACACCTCCAAAGTTGGAGGTCCAATAATGTTGTTATGGAACCTTGCGTGAAAACATGATTCTTTAACAACCTTCAATCCCAAATGTAAAATAACAACTTGAACATATATGAAGGAAATAAAATCAGCAGGGTTTGCCATCCATTAGTCACTTTGGGATGAATTTTAACATTTTTTCAACTTGAAAAATAAGAGTCATTGGGGGAGCACTGGATACTTGTGAGGGGAACACCATAAAATGTGTTAGCCACAAAATCATCAACCTGGGCTGATTCTGCAGCTTTAAAGATTTGAAAAAAGGGCTGAATTCAGAAGCCTTGACTTAAGGCGAAAAGAATGGCCCTAATTTGCCATTTGAAAAGTGGCTAAATTTTTGCAATAGGGTTTTTAGAATGTAGCAAAAATAAAAAAGGATTACTGATTTTTTAAAACTTTTGTGTCTAGTCTATAGCCTAATTTGGCTAAATCTTCTGGTTTATGATTGCCAAGTTGGCTATGTCACAAAATTCTTTAAACAAAAAAATGGGGTTACAAATTTCAAATGCTATGTGTTTAATCTGAAAGTATTTTGAAAAGGGAATATTCTGTCCAAAATATTCTTTTATCTGAAAATAATCGCCAAAAGAAAATTTTTAAAAAATCAGCAAAAATTGCCACAATTGCCTAAAACATGAAAGGTGCTTAAGATTTTTTAACTTTCATATTTTGAAATATTGCCAAATATGGACGATCACTACTTGAGCAACATCACAAAATTGAAGAAAAAAAAAACTAGTTCAACATCATCCAACTTGGACAATTACAAAATTCTCATAATAATAATAATAATAGAAATACGTGGTATGGAACTCAATACGGCGGAGTCCATACATACGTACGTACGTCGTCGTCATCGTCGTCTTTATCGTCGTCTTCTTGTTTCTCCTTCGATAACCCTAAACGGAGCTTGCACACACGATGGTGTTTCCTCACGGCACGTTAGATTTTGGTGTGCGTGTGGACGGAGCGGAGGAGGGAGGAAGCCAGGGGGCAGTAGTGAAAGCTTGCCTGCTTCCTTGTTGCATCTGTCGGATAGTGTGCGGGTTTTGGTGAACCGGTTGCTATGATAGTAGTATGTGCCAAGGCGTTGTAGGGAGAGAAGGAGGGAAGGAGAGAGTGAGAGCGAGGTGTCGGAATGGCACACGGTGGCTATGGCAAGAAGAAGAAGGCAGGGAAAGCACTATTGGCGGGAAGAGGAAGAGGAGGATTAGGAGGAGGAGGAGCAGCACCGGGTGTCCGCAAAGGTGCAGACAAGCAGAAGAAGAAGACTAAAGTTATTTCTATCAAGAACCAGATTCGCGCCATCGAGCGCTTGCTGAAAAAGGTAACAGAGAATGCCTGTCCTATCCCTCTTACCTTTGTATTGTACTAGCTTGTTCACTGGATCCGTTCAAGAGATTTTGCGTCTCCGGAAGGAAGTTTTATGGTTTGGGGGGGCGGGGCGGGGCGGAAGGTGGCGAGCAAATGCATAATTCATAACAATTGTCTTGTACGATGCTAGGGGTCTTCATTTGAGCTTTCAAAAGTTTTGACAGAATGAGCATTCTCATTGTGCTTCAGAAAGGTGCAAGGGTTTTGTGCATGTGCATACTCCGAGAATGTAATCACGGAAGAATTCATGTCTGTTAGAGATTCCGTTCAAGATGATACTCTTATTGATGTGGAAGAGAGTGCATGGAACAGATCCAAACCAGCCGTGCCATTTTGAGATTGTCTGGAGGAACCAATGCATTGGCCCCTCTTGACATTGTTTCCACAATTTTGAGTCATTCATACTTGAAGCTTGTAGGAGCTCCTTGAGGAATGCAACTGCAGTTATTTTGTAATACAATCTGGAGTTCCTTAAGTTTGCCCATGCAAGTCCCTGCAACTTCTCGAACATTTGATGTGCAGGTACTGCCAGCAGAGGTAAAGGATGCACAACAAAAGAAGCTAGAAGAGTTGAAGCAGCAGTCTGATGTTCATTCCAGGAGTGAGCTTGAGCGCAAGATGGCCCTGCGGTATCGCAAAGTCAAATTCTTTGGTATAAACACTTATAATATGGACTTACCGCAATGAGTCATGTATCCTGGATGCAAACTATGGCTACAAATTTTAAATGGTACATGTCATCAGGGTCTTCATTTCTTTTGCTGATAATTTACCCTCTTTTATGATACAGAGAGGCGGAAGATTGAGCGCAGGATCCGCCGGCTTGAAAAGCAGCAAAGAACATCTGATGACAATCCACAACAGCTTGCTGACCTTACTGAACAGCTGACCCAGCTTAAGGAGGACCTTGAGTATGTTCGGGTACTTGTCCTCTCCATCTCAGCTTACAACCTGGCGTTACACTGCACCTAAATGAATCCACTTATTGACAACTTCAATTGGTGCAATATGGGGACATGCTGAGCTTGGCTAAGACTCCTGTTTGGCCAAGCTTTTTGAACCAATACATGAATTGACCTGTGCATAGATTGTTTGAATGCAGTTCTTCCCGAAAACAGAAAAATATGTGTCTTTGTTCATGGGGAGTGAGGATGAGCAAGTTGTGGCCAAGCGCAATGATCTCCGAGAGAGGATCAAAGCCAATTTGCTTGCTGCAGCTGCTGCTGGTGTTGATCTAGAAGGTGCATTGAAGGAACTCTTCAAAACCTTCTTTGCCAATGTTCTAGTAAATGTGAAGGTTTGAGGATGGTTTGTGGACAATGAGGGGACTCAGAGACTGAGGTAGCATGATGGGCCATGGTCTGATGAATTGATGTTGCTTGTCAGGGAAGAGTGGCCATGAATTATAAATAGCTTTCAATGTGCATTCACACTCTTTTGTTGCTGCTCATTTTGTACTGCTAACATTTTTTACTTCTAATCTGACTGTTAGTTGGTAGCCATTTTGACAATTCTGGAAATGTGGCAGAGACTGGAAGTGAGGATGAAGCTGTGGATTTGAGTGAAGACGACTTTTTCATGGGAGGCTCCTCTAGTGATGATGTGGATGCTGATGATGAATGGACAGATAAGAGTCCCAGGTGATGACCCAAGCTTTTGTTTTTATTCTGCATCTTACTATTTGTTTAGCCATATGGATGTGTACAAAGGCTTTGGCATCATCAATGGACAAACTGGGATACCGATATATTTTAAGGATGCATCCTTGTGCAGTTACATAATCCAGTTGGATTTCAACCTTCATGTACTGCATCATCCCAAACTCTTAGGACTCTTGAAAATGTGTTGTACAGATTAGGAGAGGAAAGGGATGATACTTCAAAGGAACTGGTTCCACCAGCCCCCCGACCTGTCCAAAACAAAAGTTCGAGATTACTGGACCCCACAGTTGAAAAGAAAACTGTCAAGGGTTCTAAGCAAGCTCCAGCAAATGGCAAGGACCAGGTATTTATGATGGATTGTCAATTCACTTTCATGCCTCTTTTAAGAGACGTAGGTCTATGGGTTCTGGTGTCTTCTGATAGATATGCAAGGGAGTTGGCAGCCTGCTCTTGTTATTGATTCCTTCACCAAACTCTGGAAACAAAACATGAGTGAAAAGCTGCTTAAACCCAGAAATGGCACCAGGCTAAAATTGCACCACTTGGTGTGCTGGGTGAGTTCTCTGATCTGGTAAATCTTTTGTAGTTCGCTGATCTTGCTTGGGTAGTTGCCCTTTTGGTGATCCATTTTGCTGTTGAAGGATGTGGGTTGGGCTTGCAAGGAGACTCATGAGGGATGAGGAGAACAAATAGTTGTCTCAGATTCTGCTTATGAGGGTCACCATTCTTACGGAGCTTATATTGCCATAAATAGTTGGTTGTGATCTGTGGTCCCCCTCATTGCCCATCTTATTGAACAATGATTGTCCTGTATGCAGAGGCGGAGCTCTGCAAGGGTGCTCATGCCACCCCCCACAATGAAAGGCCAGGCATCAACTTCTAATGCTGTTATGGGAAACAAGTCAGGAAGCAGCAGCAGCCACATGGAGACAGGGAAAAGAGCACGATACAGTCAGCCATCATCAAGTACTAGTGAGGAGCGAGTCAGAGCCCGAACCCGGGGCTCAAGTAGCACTACTAGCTTTGAAAATGCAAAGAGCGTAGCACCTGAAATTCAACGAGCAAAGCCTAAGCGTAAGCGAAGGCCAAAGAAGAAAAGGACCACATAGGCATTCAGGGTTCACTCACTGTGCTCCTACAAAGCTTGAAAATGTTGGACCATGTTTTACCACTTAAGTAGCCTTAGTTCTGAAGGTATGATGAGCTTGTCAGGCCAGTGAATAAGACCAGGAATCGTAATCTTAATTTTCATGTGTTTTCTAGGTGCTCTGTATCAGATTCCAGGCATCTGGTTACTACCAGATTTGCCATTTGTGAGAAGCAAAGCGAAATCTGATCTTTTGCAGTATAACCATGAGTTTGGGGCTCGTCATGAATTTCTGGGAGGTGTTCCCAGACTTGTTTCTCCATAGTTTGTTGAGTAGCTTTTTGTGGTGGATTTATTTTATCTTAAAAATTTAGTACAGTGTGAGAATCTATCTATTAAGGTTGTTTTGTTTGTCAAGCTGAGATCTCTCTAACCATGGACCCCATAGCGTGGCACTTCATACCATTGGAAAAGCCCTGGATGAAATCGGGCGGTTTCCAAATGTTTAGGTTCGCAGAGCAAGAGTTATTGAACATTTAACAAGATTGTCATTAAAAATGCAATAAAATCAAAACTAATGTTTTTAGGTTTGCTCTTGGTATTGCTAGAAAACTGTCAATGAGTAGAGTTTAATACAGGCGATTTCTTAAATTTTGGACCTATAGTGTGGAAGATATTGAATTTTGAGTTATTTCCTTCATTGAAAATTCAACTAAATTACAAAAACCGGTTTTGGAAGGGGAAATTAGTTGAGGGATGAGCACAATTAGGCCAACTAATGTACTGCCACAGTAGTGTGTCAATACAGTTATCCGTAAAGTAACCCTGTCTTCACCCTGTCTTTGGGCCTCCTTTCACCACCTATCCCCTCTTTCAGTGGTATCCACAATGTAAAAGACATTTTAATAAATCTCAGTATGAAATGCTGATACTCAGCACTTAATGCACAAGGTTCGAGACTAATTATAGTAGTTGTACAATGGAAATATATGTAGCAGCAGTGGAGGCGCTCAGGAAAAAGGAAAGACAGGATGAAACTCAGTTTACTAGCAAAATTGATGGTCTTCTGAGTTTCATACCCCCTTGAATGCTAATGTACTTTTTTGCATGTTTTTTCTGAATCTCACCCTGTGTATGACCAAACTCAGGGTTCTAGTCTTGTGTTTTTCTTACTTTACGGATAACTCTATTATGTGGCTTATTTGAATAATGAATTTAATAGCTAACAAAGGAATGTCTACAAATGTGTATGTTCTTACAGAATAGGTCAGTATGCATGTGCTCTTACAATTTCAAACCCTTTGAATCTTCAACTTCAAAGTTTTCTTCAGGATGATGGCATGCAATATGTGTGAACTTTTCAAATGATGCACAAGTTGGTTTATACGATAATGAGTTAATGACCAATTTAAGAATTGGTTATAGTATAATTAATCCTAAACGAAAATCAGTTATAATATAATTGAAATTATAAACCATCAGATAATGTTTAAATAACACAATTAAAAAACCTTACATTGATGTGAATGATGTGGAATGTAGTACACCTTTCCATGATATTACTGATTCCTTTGCAACAGATCCATAGCAGTGGTATTTTTTGGTATGGAATTTTCTCTATTTTGCTAAAGATATTTTTTAAAAAAGAATATTTTTTAAAAGAAAAAATTGCAAAAAAACGGGAATTCAAAAAAAAAAAACCATCACAATTGCCTACAATATGAAAGGGTGTTTAAGATATACTACTTTCATATTTTAAATTTCGTCAAATTTGGCTAAATATACTTGTGGATGATTGCCACTTGAGCAACATCACAAAATTCTATGAGTTTCAAAATTGTGTTTCCAAAGTTTCAAAATACTTAAGAAGCAGACTTCATATCTATTGTACAATCAAGTTATTTTTCAATCATGTATATTTTGAATATTGTACTATTGTCATTGATTTTATTACATTGCAATTTCATTTTTCAGTTTTTTTTTAATATTAGATAATGAAAAAAATCTCATTTCAGAATTAAATAAAGCGTTAAGAAATATTAGAAAACAAGATTTAACAATTCAGAAGAATAGTATTTCAACATGGGAAGTTCACAAGAAGTCAACATATGGTTGAAAACTGCCATATCAATAATATATGAACTGTTTTCATTCATTTAAAAAATATATATATGCATTTGAATTTTCTATATTAGATTTTCTTAATGATAAGATATGACAACTAGAGTCCATCAATAAGTTTCACATTGAGTAATTTGCATGCTAAGGATGGTTAATTGCCAACTTGTTTGACATGCGAGAGCTGTATGATGCCCAATTTCAAAAGATGCTAATCACAAGCAACCATCACCTCATTGCAAGCTACACTTCATTTGCAAGCTTTTTGCACAACACCATTGCTTTCTCACTGCTTCAATTTGGCCCATTTCAATAAGGTGTCACCTCTTGTTCTTGGGTCCTCAACGGTCTATAGCCACTGTCGGAGCTTTGTAATTGAAGAACAACAAGCAACATTAGGTTGATGTGGTTATTCATCTTTTGTCCATTGTTTTTTGTCTATGGGCTATTGTTGTTGAAAATTTGATAATTGCATAATGCATTGAATCATTGCAACTTCTAGCACATACCTAATATCTTGTTTTATGTGTGAATCATGAATTGTGATTGAAACTTCAAGACTCAAGTTGCACCTTTGGATTTTGTGCAAGATCTGGGATTTGGAAATTGGGATTTGGAATTTTAGTGGGTACTATTGCAACAAGATTCAAGAGTGTCATTGCCATTGTTATTGTGAAACTACTTGTGATTTTGAGGTATTTTGCTATTTAAATTATGTATCAATGAAATCCAAATGACCAAACTTAATTGACTTGAAAAATGTGTACACCTAGGTGCAATGCTCGAACATCTAAAAAACACATTATTTCATTGCAAATGTCAAAGCCTATCCATTGCCCTATTCCTGAAGTGTTTGAATTTCAAAGTTTGTCTAGGGTTTCAAACACTTTAAACCTTCAACCTTGAGGTTTTCTTGTTGCATTTAAGGTGTCTGGTTACATTATGTGCATATCCATTTCTTTTGTTTTTGTGAAGTTTGACCTCAATGAAGTTTTTTTGGTTGCATTTAGGTTGAATTCCAATGTGCGTGGATACAATCCTTAAATTTTTGTGACGTTCAACCTTGAGGTTTTCTTATGCATTTAGGGTTTATGGTTTCATTCCATGTTGATTTGGTCTTTTTGTTTTGAACTTTTCTTTTTGCATTATTGTGGTTTGTCATTGTTTCGGGTTTCAAGTTTGTCTTGTGATCTTATTTTGTTGTGCCATTTTTGATGGCTCCACTAAAACCTTTAGTGAATTTTATGTTCAAGCACTTCTTTTCTTTTTGCTTTCATCAAACTTTCTTTTGGCTCGAAGTTTATATTGGGAATGGCAAGTGTTAAATGCTCCTCCATGGAATTTGCAAGCATACTACAAGATGGTGGTATAGCATTCAAGTGCGCAAGAGGTGTTTCTTCTTAAGACACTACCCATTGTGTAAACAAACACATCTTGCTTACTTTTGATCTTACTTGTTTAAAACCCAAGAAACCTAGGAAGGCATAACGGGAGTTGAATCAAGTATTTCAAAATTTTTGGGCTATAAAATTGCCTTGGGCTTAAGTAGTGATGGGCCCTATTGGCAAGATGTTTATGGTTAGGTGTAAAGTTTGCACTTTTGTGAAAAAAAAGAAAAATTGCTTGTCCCCAAACTTGATGGCTTGTAAAACAATGTTGGGTGACACAAGGCCATTGTTACAAGGATCAAGTGTCACAAGGCCATTATTTCTCGTTTTTTCATGAGATAACCACTATGGATTGCCAATCTTGGTTTATTGTTCATGTTTATATTGTTGATGGTTGGAAGTGTATACTAATTCTACTAATCTTGGAACAAGTGGTGAATGATGTTACAATAGATAATTGCACAAAGGTTATTGTGGGTAATGTGCTTCAATTTGGGGGCCTTTCAAAATTCATAAGTTTTGGTGTACATGGAGTTTTATTTATCTAGAAAGCAAAAATTGGTGTTATAACACTATTGAAGGACAAATTAACCCCCTACAATTTAGGGGTACATTGTGTTGCACACAAGACAAATTTGGCAATCCAGATTTTTCAAAACTACTTTTGGTGTTTAAGATTGAAACATTGCTTCAATACATATACACATTTTATTCTTAATCATTCAAGTGGCATTTGGAGAGATGCAAGTTGGGGAGTTATTGGAGCAAAAGGGTTCAAGGTTTAAGGTTTTGATGTATTTGGCTCATTAAGCAAAATGTTGGGCTTGAATACATAACTTTCCACTTCTATGGACATACCTATATGCATGCCTCCTTAGATTTGTGCACGGGCCTTTTTTTGCGTGCATTGCACGCATTTAGGAAATCCGTGATTCACCTATTTTCGTACACATAGTCTATAGATTTCTGTAACAAATTGTAGGATTCGAAATGTCTTGGCGGCCAATTTAATGATTCATTAATAATTATACTTGCATACTCCGTAATTCCGTAAACTCGACACTTGCATCGTCATTCAGCCTCGATCCTGGAGTGATCCACCGCTCATTCGTCTGTCGTCTCCCTCCATCATCGTTCTTCTTGACTAGAATAATATCTAATATCTCGCTACTGCTGCTATAGTAAGTAGTAGTAGTCATCAATGATGTCCATGGCAAATCGACTCCCAACTGATGATTTGGAAGAGGTCACTAGGGATGTTTCTTGAATCTATGTTCAAGCTATGTACTTAGTCGCTGCTATAGTTGCTGAGCATGACACAAGAAACTGAGAGAAGACCGACGCTGCTCCTCCAGTACTGCCACTTGAGATCGCGGGACTTTCAACTATTGAGTTTACGGAGTTACTGTTTGAACACGAGGAGAGGCTGAGGCATTATTTTCCGGGAACTGTTGTCGAGGAAGTCGTCAGCAACGAGTTTGAGCAGCTTGTGCGATTGATATCCCGAGACTCAAACCTCAAGGCAGCCCTAACGAAAGGAAGCGAAGACTCTGATTTTGGGAAAGCATGGCGGCCACTCGGTAATTGTTTCCCCTACATGCTTCACTTTGCAACCGGTTTGGCCAACGTTATGCTTGGAACAACGACTGTGGAGGCTGATTTTTCGACCATCAACTACGAGAAGGATGATCATTGTTCTGCACTCACAAGCTTCTTTCTGGAAGGCATATTGCACTTGAGGTAGCTTGAAAAGTTGCGGCAAACCTTCAACGAGATGGCACTCCAAGAAGGGAATTAGCACCTCGTTGTCTTGTCTTCTTCCTCTTCCGTTGCTAGTTATTAGTTGTTATTAGTTGTAGATGAAGATTGACTGCCTCTTATTATCTCTAGTAGTAGTGGTTAATAATAAGATTGGGGAGAACCTTAACCCATAGTTAATATACTAGTGCACGAATCGCACGCCTTTAGGGGCAGCAAGTGCCCGAAAAAACATCGAAATCGTACATTCGTGCGATTTCCGAACTTAAGGAGGCTTGCCTATATGTAATATAAAAGATGGATAATCACAAGTGCTTTGAGTTGGGTTTCCAAGACTAATTGCCTCATGGTAGTGTAGAAGTGAAAAAGTAGTGCATAGGTGTTATTTAGGGTTTAATTGGAAAGTTGCAATGATGCTTCCTGACACGCTCCCAAGTCCTTAGTTAATCCCAAGTTGGGACTAGTTACTCAAGTTATGGAATTGTGGGAGACTTAGGGCACACTCCTAGCTCTCAGCACTAAAAGGGGTAGAGGGGTGTGTTGAAGCTCTGGGATTAGACTAGGAAGAGGGATAAGTTATTCACTTATTCGAACCTGCATCAAACCAACCAACAAGTTGGTTAGCTCACATTCTGGAGCACCCTCAGTGCTAAAACAAGCCACGAGCAACTTTGGACTCATTTGATTCACCATGGCCCGGACTTAGGGGAAGCCACCACCTTCCCCCATATAATATACTCTGCGCCTCTTTGCGGCACCCACATCCGAATGGCTTTTTGTCTCGGGACTCCCAAGGAGGAGTCCTGAAATTGTCCCGGTTTGGACTCCTGAAACTTTGAGCGACCATAACTATTTGTTCAGACCTCCAATTGGGATGAGGTCTAAAGCAAAGTTGTAGCTCTCCTTGAGAGCTTTCCAACGATGTGTTGCACTCCACCCATATGCACTGGGGTCGGGTCGATTCCCGATTTTTAGTGGTTGGCAGTTTGACTCCTGGCCCTTCTTTTGGCCATAACTTGTGCTGTAGGTGTCCAAATGGTCCATGTGAGGTCATTTTCGACATCCACACTTCAATAACTTTTCAATGATATAAAGAACACCCCAATGTGAGGTGTTTTGACCCCTACCATCAAACTCTGAAATTTCGGGAGTCTTGGAGGACTCCCAAGTCCCAATTTTGGGAGTGTGAATTTCATCCTCACACTTCCTTCAAAGTGGGGTTGTGACAGTTCCTTTCACAAAAAATTAAAAATGTTATTGGCATTATTTATCCTTAGTTTTCGATTCAACTAGATGTTGAATAAATTTTCTGAGCAATACTTGACATTATGAAGGTTCATTATTGTCATGGGAGGAATTTAAAGGCCACCTAGGAATACATCTCTCCTTTGTTTGATGAATTGAAATTAGAGGCACATCCATTTTTCTTCAAAATGATGATGATGGTCAACTTTGTAACAACAATGAAACTTCCATTGAAATTTTTAAAATGTGGGCATTTTTAACCACCGATCAGATCATTTGTCACAAGTTATTGGAATGGTTAAATTTAGTAGAACTTTCAATGGTTAGGGTTTAAAGTAATGGGTTGTAATCATAATCAAATGAACCAATGGTGACAAAGGATTCAACCATAAATGGGCCCTTTTTTAACATTTTGACATTTTCATTCAAAAAAAATTTGAAAGATTTTTTGCAACATATTCTTAAAAATATTGACAATTCCCCCAATAAATTACATTACTTGTGTTACTCTTTTTTAATAAATATGAAATTTTTTAAAAATACAAATTTTATTAGACTCTATGTTTTGTCTTAAAAATAATCATAATTTCAAATCACGTTAAATATGATAATTACTTTAAGCTTTAGTTTTTTGTATCATAAGCCAAAAGTTTGTTCATATGTCATACACATTATGACCCATTTACATCTAACAAATGATTCCTAAAATTTAAAAAAATTATATTTTGAATTTTTAAAAATTTCAAGTATCACAATTTTTAAATTATGAATGCTTTCCATATTTGGATGGTAGGTTGTCATCATTCTCAATTTTTTATTTATTAAAAGAGTCCTTAACCTAATGCTTTATAGAATTGGTTTTGGGGTGTTAAAGTTCAAAAGTCTTTTATTAAGACCAAAACTCAATTAATTAAATTTAATGATTTTTTTTGAATTTTTCAATACTCATATAAATCATTTAGCACAAATTTCCTTCATCAACATGACATTAAAATGACATTACATAAATATGTTTGAAAAATTTGATAGTTTTTCTATTGTCCAACATGGTTTTTGACTCGTTTGATTATGATTGCACCCAATGGGTGAAATCATACTATGGTGACCCCTTTTGGGTTGTCACATAGTTTCCAAAGGTGTGCATGTTTAAGTGTATCTCACCTCAAACTTTTGAAAGAATTTCACAATATTTTTGCATATTGTGTTAGAATATAACACATGTTAAATATGAAAAAAGAAACTATTTCATTTCATTTTATAAAATGAGAGATTGGAATATATTTGTGCAAACAAATGTAATGTACTTGTGTACTAAAAATCACAAATATATTCCAGAAATCATTTACATGATTTTAAATCTTTATGAAAGTTGAGAGTATATTGAACCATGTCATTTCATTTAGTTTATACCATGTTTGGATACCATGTGATTAATTTGAAAATTTGACAAGTAATCACATTCACATGAAAAATGACAAGCATAACTAAACATTGGGCCATATTTTAAATTATTAAAATTGATTATTTTAATGACTAATGAAATGTTAAAATTAATGTAGTCAAAATGAGACAATGGCCTTATTATATTAATGTATATTCTAAATTTACTCATGCATATTTCAATCCATGGGTATATTTATAATGAAAATTATCATTAATTTCAAAATAATATCACGTAACATTAATTTTGTAAAAAGAATCATTACAAGGCCCAAAAATCAAAATTGATACTTAAAATTAAATGTATCATACTTTTAAAATAATTATATTATATGTATTATAATACTAAATCCAAAAGTGCCACAAAAAGGGTCATTGTAGTGTGTTTTTACCTCAATTAGAAGATGAAAAATCTTTTTAAAAAAATTTTTTCATGAAAAAAAAATTGAGAAACTTATTAATTGTTTGTCTAAATCTTGTTGTGCAAATGTATGCACAAAACTTTTATCAGTATGGAAACCTTCCCATTTATTACAACTATCAAATATTGGAACCAACAAAAGAATTAGAGGGTTGCAAATGCATAAACATGAGAATTGCACAACATACCCCCTCCATATTCTACAACAGAGCCCTAAACCCTTGTTTTGTGTATGCATTTGTTATTACCACATCTTTGCATTTTGTGGCTTTAAATTCAAAAGTGTAACTTTGCACTGTCTTTAGTCTTTGTATGTTTTTGAACTTGTTCATGTGGTTTTCTATGTAACCTACTTTTTGTTTTTGTTGGCAATCTCTTGACACCTAGTTGTAACAATATACCCTAAAATTTGACAAGTTGCCACTTGTCAACCAAATGTTGAAAACACCTAACCACCTTCGTCTCCTCTAAAAATCCTTTGAAAAAATGTTGATGCATATTTAAAACATTCGTTTCTACCATTAGTTTCAATGGTCATATTCACACATTTATCAACTTCAAATGTTCAAATTGGTGTTGAGGGGTTATGTCATATCAACCAAATAATATGGTATCCATATTGAGATTTTTTCAATCTATACATATCAATAAAGATTTTAAGAAAATATTATGTCACTTTTGAGGTTCCTTAAATTGCATAAGTTTCATCCAAGGTCATAATTACATGTCAAAATCTTGTTTCCATAATTTAGCATAATAATCATATGTCCTCCATAAGGACAATAATTGAACATAATTTGTTTTTTCAGAAAGGTGAGGCAAATCTTTTATGCTATGGATGGAATCCATAGATCGAAGAGGATATGGTGAGAGGTGTGGTAATAAAGGCCCCAAATGGGTGATTGATTTCAAAATCTCAAATTAATTTTGACTCAGTTTTTTAATATTTGATTGACATTTTTTATTTTTCTTGAGCATATCCATCGTGGAAGTCCATCCAAGATGATTCTTGGTCTATACATAGGTTCAATCTTGAATAGATTCTAAATTTAGATGGATTTTAATGAAGTTAAATCAATGTCAATTTTTAATGTTAGGTCAATATTGATCAATCCTAATCCATTGGTTCGGAATGAATTTTGATCAAACCAAGTTGATTTTTACTGAAGTTCCAAATATCCAATTTTGGATTTTTTAACTCAATTTTGTCCAATTTCAGTTTCAATTTCGATATGATATATTCAATTTTTAAAAGCCAAGTTAATATCGATGAGATTCTAAAAAAGTTGGACCTATTACATGGAATTGCATGATGAATGTTTGAAACACTCTAATATTTCATTCCAATCATATTCACATTTTTCATGTTATTTCATCCGTAGCCCTTCTCACCTATGTGAGTTTGAATAAGACAATGAGTACACCATTGAGCATTGTGTTAGCTACACGTATAGGTTGACCCTACCAGGCTTACTCACAAGCTTACAACACAATGGCCAAGGCTTCCCCATTCTCTAATATGTCTGGTAGAAGTATCATAATTAATTTTCTATTTTAATAATTCATTTATAGCCAAATTTGACTAAACCCTTTTATGCATCAGCCTGCCAACATAATCAAGCACTAACAAGCATATCTGTTTACGAAAATTTTATTTCAAGGAACTTGTCAGGGTATTTGACATGAAATATATCACAACATTACGCATTGTATATTATATATATATATGGGTTTGGTTTGTTGGATAAAAGAATTAAAAAGGGTTGAATCTGTTTTCAAATTAAGCAATGTTGAGACTAAGATGTCACTAGAAAGTTCAAGGTTTAAAGGAGTTTACACAACCCCATTTCAACTTCCCCAGAAACAACACAGGATACAAAATACTAAGAGGAGGTTGTCAAATTGTCATTATACAATAATCATGAAAGACAACTTCCTTTAAAACAATTTAGTTACATATTTTTAACATGCAATTTGACACATGATATTCACAAGAGGTGTATGATTTGTGTGAACCCACATACAGAAATTAGCCTTTTGATAAATCAGAAACACCATGTTCAAGGCTTCTAACTCTAGATCTCATTTTGATTTCACATTATTGGGAGAATGATCTCACGGTTGACAGTACCACTCAACTTGTTGTCAACCTGTTACCACCCGACTTCCAAGTGGTAAAAAAGTATCAATTAGCTTTCAAATGAAAACTTGTTTTAGGGGCCACAAGATGCAACATCCCCTTCCACAAAGTAACTTTTCTAAAATTATTTAGTGTGAAATAGAAATTTTGTGCAAGAAACTCATGTACATTTGGCGTGCACACATCTTGTCTTCCTTTTCATTACTTTTCGAAAGGAAAATGCCAAAAGGAAGGTGCAACATTTTTACGGTAGGTGATGCTAGGTCACAAGTTATTGTACTTGAATTGGATAGAAGAGACAAAAGGAAAGTACATAGGAAAGTTGAAAGCAAATCCTTTGAATCCATGTTTTCTTTTTTTCAGTTTTGTGGTTAAGAAGGTTGGCAAGCTTTCTAAATTTTTAGCTCAAATTCACATTAAAAAAACAAAAATTTCCAATTTTTTGCCAAGTGGCGAGATTTCACCAAAAAAGAAAAATCACTACTTTTGAAAAAGTAGATTTGAGGACATAAATTAATCTATTATAGGTTTGCCTCCTCTTCTCCATTGAAGATGGGGTGCCATGGGAAAATGGACAATCAGTATGCAATGTGGAAAAAGGACATTAGAGCACATTTGCAAGCACAAATTTAATCTTCATGGTAATATAACAACTATTTTAAAAAGGGACTCAAGTTTTGAAATTCCTATTTGAGTCTATGGAGGTTGAAAAAGTTGCATTCATGATGACCATGCTTTTCACCTTAAGACTTGCAAAAGTAGTGATTCCTAAATTTTGTCCAATACATTTTGACCGCCTATAAGCATCTGAAATAAACCTAAACTAAAGCACGTTGCATCTCAAAAGGCCATGCAAATGAAATGGGCAACCAATCAAAAACTCTCCAATTGTTGCAACATCATGTATAGAGTTGCCATACCACCTTTTAACACAAAAAAAAGAAGAAGAGAGCCACATAATTCATAACATAGTTTAAACTCTCAAGAGAAACACTCATTCATTTTTAAATCCATGCAATTCCATAATGTAATATTTATTATTTGCACAAAAGGAAAATATTTTCTTTATTCATTAAAGCATAAAGTCTTCACTCCAAAAAAAGAAAAAAACATTCCTTGTATTTATTCATTATTTTGCTTGTATACCCCCAACCCCACCTCTCATTATTTTAACTAAATTTGCTTATTCAGATTCCCAAAGGGCATTCCAAGACAATAGGTGGGTACGGATAGGGTAGGGTAGGGTAGGGTAGGGTAGGGGTGGGCTAGGGTGGGGCCAAGGTGCTTTAGATATAGGCTAGGGTTGGTAGACCTAGCATGATGCACACAGCCCCTTGCAAAATGCACACGAGGAAATGTACATAATGCACACCTGGAACCTGGAAACGGACGGTGTGTATTACGCCAGGCTAGAATGTAAAGTGTCTAAAGGGGAGGAAGGTTGACAGGAAAGTGGCGGAATCTGGAAATAAAATAATAATAGTTAGCGAATTTAAATAGTTTAAATTGCATAAAAAAACCTTTTTTCCCGGTCACTAAATTTTGATGCCACTGACAGAACTTTTCCCCTCGTACTTGAGTACGTGGAAGGACGTACGGAGATTCTAGCCCACGTGTCGCCACAGGAATGAATTAGTAGCCTGTCTAGCTGGACTAGTCCTAGGGTCTTTCGTACCACCAGTCTACTAGCAGTCTCGCCCTAGGTACTAGCTACCTAGTACTTATTATATCTAGTAAACCCTATTGGCGGAAATAGCTAAGTTTTGCTGCAGATTCTGTCTTTTTGGTGTTCTTTTCCTAAATTTAGGAGTGCAGAAGAAGACGACAATATGTACGTAGGTGAACAATTTCCAGAGCACATTCCGCTGACTTGGAGCGGTGCTACCTACCCCGCCCCCCCGCGCTCGTAGAATCGGCTATAAAACGATACAAATTACAGCTAGAATGTGCAGGCTCTCAGGAACCTTCGATCTCTCTATCTCTCTCTCTCGGGCGTGCGCGGCGCTCTCTCCCTCTCTCTCTCTCTCCCTCTCGGGTCGGTGTCGTCGCTCTCTTCTTCGTTGCAGAAGATCGATCGACAGTGAGTGAGAGCTCGAGTTGGGCATGATCGAGATGTTCATGGATCCCGGATAGATCTTCAAATTTGGCTACCTATTTACAATTTTTTCTCCTCATATAATTTTGACAAGCTTTTGACTTCAATTCAATTCAATTCAATTCGGCGAGTCTTTCAAGTTTCGTTCTTTCTTTCTTTCTTTCTTCTCGAGCTGCATTCGTAGTCTCTGCAAATTCCTTCCCCCCTCTCTTTCCTGGAGACTTTGATTTGTTGAAGGTCCACATTCAACTTGACCTGATGGCCTTCTTTTCTTCGTGAATTTCAGTGCTCGAAAACGGCTGGTTTGACACCTTGCTATCGTCGTGGTCGTCGTCGTGGTGCCGGGGTTGTCGTGAGTTGCGGACTGTTGTTGTTGTAACGGTTGCACAGTTTAGTTGAAGAAGGAGTGGATTTTTGCAAGTGAGGGAATTGCTCCTGCTGTTGTTACATTGTTGTTTTTGTTGTGTTGTACATGTTGGCCTGCTGTTTCTTTGGTTTCATGAGCTCTTTTGATTTCTCCATCTCGACAGCTTCGTTATATAAGCTCGAGCTTCTCTGGATAGACTCAACTTCCTCGCCTCTTCTGAGCTTGATAAGCGTGTAGCGCGCAGCTAGCTGGAGTACATTGAGTCCAATTGCTCGACGTCCAGATTCATTTGAGGAGACGCAGTGCAGCTCGAGATCTAGTAGCCATTTTTGCACGAGTAAATTTACCATGGGATGCGTTCCAACGCGAGTGATGACGGCGGCGTCGTCGTCGGAGTCGCTACAAGGCGCTAGCTTCAGCGCACAAAAGCACGGCGCGGTTGCCTGCTGCCAGCGCTTCTGGTACACGCTGCTACATAAGCTGCGAGAACGAGTAGCAGGATCATCCGCTTATAGCGGTGCTCGTGGCGGACTGAATCGAAATGTGGGCAGGAGCGGCCTGGGCACCTACAGCGGAGTACTCATACCCACCTGCGAAAACATGTGGGGTAAGATTCTTGCTGTACAGATTGAGAGAATTCTCGAAGTTTAGAGCTCGTCGGCACAAGACAGTTTTTCGACAGCGTAGATTTTGATGATGACGGGACTTGGGGAAGAATTTTTCTTTCTCTTGCTTTCAGGTTGTCGATTTCTTCTCTTTGAAAGCTAGACTTTGCAAAACTTTGTTTGCGAGGGATAATTTCTTCATCGCTGACACTACGAGTACGCTGGTTGTTGGACATGCATGCAGGTGTGCTCATCTTTTTGCGCTTCTTCTACATTGTGGGAAATGCTGGAGTGTGGCAAACATTCCTCGTCGTTCTTCTTTCCTTTCTGTGTGCCCTCCTCACCACCATGTCCTTGTGTGCCGTTGCAACTAATGGCACAATAGAGCAGGGAGGCACCTAGTAAGCACGCACGCACTTTCTTCCCTTGTCTATTCCCAAAGCTCTCGAGAACTGGGTAGTGAGGAAGATCACGAATTACGTACTTTCTTGTCGCGTCTTTGGCGTAACCATTCGTGTCAGTACCGCCTCCTTCTCGCCTCTTTCTCGGAGATGAAAAAATGGTGGCACCCCAAAAAAAAAACACAAAATCCGAATGGAAGAAAAGAATCCTGCCCTGTTTCTTATTCAATGTTCCTGTTTTGTGGCAGCTACCTGATCTCAAGAGCATTGGGACCAAAGCTCGGTGGTGCCGTCGGGTGCATGTACTATTTGGGTGTGTTGCTGCTTTCAGTTCTCGAGGTAATAACACTCGACTTCACTCCATCTCCTGCTACTCGAGGATGCAAGAGAAACTTGTCTCTGGAGACTCTCTCTCTCTCAGATATATATTGGCAGTATCATTAGATGTTCCTGTTGTTTTTGGTGGTGGTGTACATGCTCCATAAAGCTTCCACCATTTCGAAGTGCATTCACCTCATACTTTGAGAAACATATCATGGTCCTTTGCTCAGTCCTGAACTTCCCAAAGCTCTGCACTTTGTGGCTTTCTAGTGTAATTCCCCTATAAATTCTGTTGTACTTACCCCCTTGATTCTAGAGCTTGAAACCCTTTGTCTCATGAGCTTGTACTTCAGAACCACTAAAACCTTTCTAATTCAGAGGTGTTGAACCTGCACAACATCGTTTGTGGGTTTGGAAGATTGTGCATTACATCTCGAGATTGTATCATCTTTTTTCTCTGCTCCTGGAGCACACCACTTGCTTGGTCATAATCGAGAATTTGGAATGCTTCCTATGACAGGCACTAGGATCGGTGGAGATGATCGTGTTCGCCTTTCCAGTTTTGGATTTCCCGTCAGCAAATCGCGTCATTGGGGCTATCATCCTCATCATCCTTGGCACTTTGGTAAGACTGTTGTGTGTGACCTTGAGCATTTTCAGAGCAAGTCTAGGGTGGGTGCATGAGCAGCATGTTGCTTCTGCAGTTTTGTACTTCTCTTTCTGTCAGCTTCAGGAAAGAAGTATATTCTTGCCTGCCGCCTTTTGGTGTTTTTTCGACTGGGTCAGTATAGCAAATCTGAGAAAGAGAATCTATAAGCAACATACATCAAATTTTTCTCTTGTATATATTTGATCAGTGGTAACACAAGTTTTGTGTAATATCTCTCCACCAGGTGTTCTTTGGGATAAAATTTGTATCCAAGCTCGGGCTTGGTTTCTTTGCAATTGTGCTTTATACCATGCTTTCCTACTACCTGGGATTGTTTCTGGCACCTCGTGGAAATGTGCCACTGAGTCTCACTGGCCTGTCATGGACTACATTCAAAAGCAACTGGAGTCCTGGGTATACCCAGGGCAAGTCATTCTCGAGTGCAGTGTCGCTCTTCTTCCCATGCTTTACGGGGATCTTGAGGTACAAGACTTATATGCTATTTGCTGCTCTGCACTCTGTGTTCAAGACCAAAATTTGACCTTGAATCTGGGGTTGAAGTTGGATCCTTGTGTGAATCTGCAGTGGGGCGGACCGTGCAACAAGTCTGCGTAAACCAGAAAAGTCAATCCCACGAGGAACCATTGGAGCTGTGGTCCTGAGCTTCTTAATGTACCTGTCTTACATGGGACTTTGGGCAGCAGTTGGCACCCGAGACTACCTTCTTGGAGACAGTGGAGGAACAAATGGGTTGCTTATGGTTGTCAAAGACATTGCATTCCCTCTTTCCATCCTCACTGAACTTGGGATCATTGTTGCCTCAATTGCACAGGCGATGCAATGTCTTATCATCTCACCTCGTCTGCTTCAGGTATTGTCATTGATGGGTACCATTTCTCATAATGAGCAACAAATCTCCAATTTCAATGGCATATAGGCATCATTGAATCAACACCATAGGCTTGCTTGTTACTTCATACCAGGACATGCACCATCATTCCAAGAAATATGTTCTGATATGCATTTGTGGACAATTGTCATAGGCTATTGCTGGAGATGGTGTGGTTCCATTTCTAGAGACTTTTGCAAAAACATCCAAGAATGGAGAGCCACGGAAGGCATTGGTGCTCACCACAATGTTATGTGTAGCTGCAGCCATGATTGGAAGCTTGAATCTAGTTGCACCACTTGTCTCCATCTGCTTCCTTACTTCCTATTCAGCACTTAACCTCTCTTGCTTCATCCTCTCTATTGTGAATGCTCCTAGGTGAACATTTTCAGAACACTTTCATTTTCAATTTGTGATGAAGCTCCTCTCTACATGTGACTCTGGTTCAAAAATTTACTCTTTTATCTGATCTGAAACTGGTTTTTTGTACCAATTTCCTTCCTTTTCCCATGTAGGACATTTGAGGTAGGGACTGTTTATGCTAGGTTTCATTCCACACAAATTGCAGTTCACATTATGAGTTGGCTCCTGAAGTCTCTGTGGTGCTTTTTTGGAATTGAAATCTACAGTTGGAGACCCAAATGGAAGTACTATCACTGGTCCGCTGCATTTGTGGGTTTTGTCTTCTGTGCGGGACTTCAGTTTGTGATTGTCTGGTACTGGGCTTTAGGCGCAATCATCTTGCTCATCTTCATATACGCATATATTGACTTCCGTCAGGTTCATTTCCCTTCCTCCAATACAATTGATTTACCCAAGAGATTAGTCCCTTGTACATAATCTGCTTATGGAAACTGTTTGGCCTTTCTATGGCATAATTCTGGCACCATTTCAAGTGGGTCCTTCAGGAAGTCTTCATGTTGAATCCTGAATACTTGAAGGCACAGTGCCCAAGTCACAGAGACATCACAAAGCTTAATTCAGAAAGTTCTTGGTCCTATTGTCAGGTCTTAGGGTTGAATCTCTTTTCTATGATGCACTCAGGAAATAGGAAATAGTTGGGTCTGATGATCTACAGAACAACACTCCAATCCAACTCAGATCGAATGTACACAAGCCTTCCTGTTGGATTGGAGTGTTAGTAGTGCTGACTATATAGCCAAGGTTTGTGCAGGTTGAAGTAAATTGGGGAACAGGATTAGGAGGATTGCGCCTTCAGATTGCGGTGCATGGTATCCTATCAGTTGGGGATGAGGCACGCTACACTGTAAATTGGCGTCCACAGCTACTGTGTCTCTCAAAACCTCACTCTTTGCAGGATGACAATGGTCATTCCAGCCATCAGTTTCTCTCGCTTGCATCCCAGCTTAAGAAGGTTTTCAGCTGACTTTCTTGCTCTAATTTTGTCTGATACTCATGAGGGTTTAAATGTTGAATTCTTCATCTTTGCTTGTAATCATTGCCAACATCTTTTGACAAATGATGAATATAAGAAAGGTAAAGAAATCTGGGCATCAGACACTCCTGAGGAACTTGGCTAATGATTAACACTTCTGCATGATGGGTTTGCATATAGGGTCAGGGGCTTTGTGTAGTAACAGTCATCCTTGAAGGAAAACTGGAGGAGACATCTGCACAAACAGCTGCTGAAAGGGTAATATTCCTCCTCTCACACTGCTGATACTAAGCTCATGATACAGAACACTTAGGTACAAGAAACTCTTACAACTTCCAGCCACATCACAAACATGCCATCTCATAACCACAAGACTTCTTTTTATGCTAGAAAGTTGCATATTTGACTGCCCCAAGGTTGTCTAATCATCCCAAGAACCACAGTTGTGTCCATGCAGGTAGGTGTTCTTTTTCATGCTATAAAGTTGCATATTTGACTGCTCCAAGTTTGTCTATTACTCCCAAGAACCACAGTTGTATCCATGCAGGTAGGCAGTGTAGGGAAAGGGACTATGCATCCATGCTGTTCATGCAATTCTTTCTCTTTTTTCCACAGAAATTCATGAATTTTTGGAAAGAAAAATAACAACTGTTGTTTGTACAGATTGAACTTGAGAACTGTATGTCAATAGCAAAGGTAACAGGGTTTGCAAAAGTGTTGGTTGCACCAACATTCCGTGTCGGAAAGACATATGCCATCCAATCCTCTGGACTTGGTAGCTTGGAGCCTAACACTTTAGTAATGGGATGGCCTTCAAAATGGCGAGAAGAGGGACATGAAAATAGTGCAGAGGTGAGACTATGTTGAGTATAACTTCTGGTGGTCACATCATTTCTGTTTCAATAAATCAGAAGTTTGGTTGCATAGTTTGGGCTGCACTCTGATTTCATGTTTGATATAAGAATGCATTCTGGAGCTGATTCTAGTGGCAATTAAATTCTTTACAGATTCTGCTGGAAACATTAGCAGAGTGCAAAGCAGTGGACAAGGCGGTACTCCTGTGCATGCATGTGAACCAGTTCCCAAGCATTGAAGATCCACAAGAGGGAGTCATTGATGTGTGGTGGATTGTCCATGATGGAGGCTTGCTCTTGCTTCTTGCTCATCTTCTGCAACAGCATAAGATCTGGCGCAAATGTCGCATCCGTGTGCATACTGTGGCAGAAAAGCTTGACAATTCAGAACAAGTGGCAGACAACTTGAAAAAACTCTTAGAACAGGTTGGTGCCTTAACAATTGAAAAATTGCTGCACATGATGACTAGAAGCTGGCATTGCTCCTTCTCAGGTTGATGAATTGCTTTCCTGTACCCTCTTTACCTTTGAAGTCAACTGTATTGTCTATCATCTTTGAGGTTCTGTAGACAAGCAACTATGTGTAAGGGAACAGCTGTTTTGACTTGGGAGTTCTTGTTGGTGGATGGATGGCCTCATGTAGGTCCGTATAGAGGCAGAGGTTCAAGTCTTAGAGCTTGATGAGGCTGACTTGGCACCCTATACATTTGACTATACTTTGCGCAAGGAGGAAGCTCAAGCTTTTGCAAATGAAGTGGCCAAGTTTAGGTGAGTGGAAACCTAGTGCATTTAGGCTTTTTTTCTGCTGTGTTGTTTTAAGGTCTTTAGCAGATGTGTTTCTGTCATGTACCTATACACACTTGCACTTCCTGCCTGCAGGAGGAATGGATCCAGGAAGAAGGGGTCACCACAAAGGGACAATCAGAAAGTTGGAGGTGAGAGAATCAAGGATGCCATGCCTAATTCCCAGCTGAATCAGCTGGATGGAGGTACCAAAGATATCTGGGAAAGACATGTGCCCCATCCCGATGCATCAGATATGCCAGAACTCACACTGGACTGTACGTATTATGATTTTGCCATGTCTTCATCCTTGGACTCTTTGTGCTGTCAATACTTTTATGCTTTATTTCTTTTCTAAGTCAAAACCATAAATTGTCTTGCATATGGGTTCTTCTCAGACCCTTGAAAGGAGCTCAATCACTCCATTGAATAATTGTCCATTTCTAAAAGCTGTACTGTTTCCTTTCACATCTGAATGAGTGTTTTTGTTACCTGGAGGTGTTGCATAATGTCAGATATGTATTGCACAATTTGTTGCAGGCCCTAAATTTGAGAGAGGATTATCAGAGAAGAAAGTAAGGCAGCTTCAAGTAATTCCAACCTTTCTTCCACATGGGGAAGGAACAAGCAAGTCATCACCATGTGGACACTCTGGAAAAGGTGTCATGAGCAAACAAGCCCTGAAGGTTGAAGATCCTGAAACCAATGCAACTCCCCTTCAAGACAATATTGTTTCTGGTGTTGAATCTTCAGCAACCAGCTCCTCCATGGTGAGCAGGAAAGGGAAGGCTGCTGGGAAAGAGAAGGCACGATGGGCTGATGATGCTGGATATCAGCTTGCAGAAATACAAAACAGCAACTTGGAAATACTGGTGGATAATGGCTCCCTACCAACTACATCAGATGGTGCAGACATTGAGGAGGTGCATTCTGGAAACCCTAATTCCAGGGAACTTCTTTTTCTGGATGTTTTGAGCAAGTCCTTTAATCAGGAAAGTGGTTTGAAGATTACAAAGTTTCTTTTGCATGGAAATCAGGTGCACCATGTCTCCCATGTTCCATTTTTGCAAGAAATTTATGGCTAATATTTTCTAATCTAATACTGCAGGGACAAGGAGGAGACTTGGGGGACAAGGAGGTGCATGCAAGTTCAAGTCAAGTGTATCCTGGCTCACCTGCAAAGATGCAGCCAACCCATGAGATACCAAAACCCATGAAAAGAACATGGGAAGTATTTAGCCAGAGCTACTCAGCAAAGAAACTGAATGAGATGATATTGGAACAATCCCGAGGTGCCCAGCTCATCCTCATAAACCTGCCTGATCACTATGAGGGTATGGAGCCTGCCCGATTTATGGAGTATTGTGAAGAGCTTGCTGATGGATTGGAGAAAGTGTTGCTGATTCATGGCACTGGCAAGGAGCTCTGGGGCATTCATGGTCAGGGACATCATGCCACATAGATCATAATCGACAAAAAAACTCAACATGATATATATATACAATACACAGGCCATTGTAACCACATGTGGCCTTGTCATAAAAGAATCATGGCTTCGAAATACATATAAATGGCAGGTTTTGGAAATACAAGTTTGGGTCTTCAAGAGAGAGTTGAATCACCATGACATCCATTATGGTGCAACTTTTCTGCTTGGCAACAGCCTCTGACTTTCAAAACAGAGCTTGCAAGTTCAACTGCATATGTATACAACATGGACATTTGCTTCTGTAAAAGCTTAAAAGACATGACGAGCAAGGGACTGTTGCTACTAGGAGAGGATTCAAACCATGAGGGTGATAAAATACGTCAGAAAGGAGCAACAAAGATTCATACGGCAATGATCACACCAGGTGAAACATACATTCTTTACACCAAGTTCAATTTGCACAAACATCATGTACAACAGCTTCTGTCCTTCTTTTTTTCCATTCCAAATTGTGGATTAAGGCAAATGTCACTGATATTCGTGGTGCAATAGAAATGTGGAAATGTTTGAAGTTTCATTGACAAAGGTGGAATATTAAACTGGATGATAAAACTACACAAGTCTCACTATGTGTAAGTGGAACAGGAGCTGCACCATTGACAATATAATGCTCTTGATGTATTTTGCAGTGATTGCGTTGCATGACATGGAGATGGGGAATTTGAGATGTTCGGGTTAGCGGTTCCAAATGCACCCAACTGAAACCCTGCACTCAGAAAGTTAACAGCATGCTATATGAAATGATATTAAGTTGGAAAACCATCCTTGAAAACTTCAATGATAGAGTACTTTTGCGAAGTGCATCATTGCATGGTATGTTGAATTATTTTCTTGCTATAATAGAATCTGTTGTACATGACATCAGCCACTAATGTGGAAGAACTCTCAGTTGTCACTCTACTTACACAGATTTAAGAGAAAAAAGAGTGTTATGCCGTATTTGTTTATACCTATGAAGAATAGAAATTCTAAAAAGATGGGACTAGAAAATTTTGCTCTCAAAACACAATAACCAACACATGGAGAAACTGCCTACTTGGGAACACCAAAATACAGCAATACTTTGTGGATCAAAGGCAACTGCCTCAAGATTTGCCTTTGAAGGCAAACACCCACATGATGCCAGTAAGCAGTTGACTTGGTAAATCCCCTTGGGTTGGTAAGTTTCTCAAATTTAAAACTATATGCAACCAGAAATAGGGTTTAATATTTCCTTCTTTGGAAGAAATGAGTATAATCCCTTCAACAAAAAAAGTATTGGAGCAATTTTCATACTTAATTAGAATATTAATAGAACCTTTTTAGTTACCAAAATTATTTTTCCACTCCTTGTATAATTCATGATTCCTAGCAAATGTTTGAATTTTTAAAACCTAAGTATATTGAGCTATTTGAAGGAATTTTGTGAAAAAAAGCCCAAATTCACCTATCATGAGCAAATTTCAAACGTCTAAATAGCCACACTTTGTTACAAGTAGCAAATAGTTGTATGAGCATGTCATTAATATCCATAGTTTTTTACCTAGTATTGTTAAGTTGTCATCTCACTTGCCTTAAGAGGTTGATCCCTTTATATAATACTAACACATGTAATTAATACATGATGCTCTTAAAATGAAAAACCTTGTGAGAGGTATGTAGCTTTAAAATAAATGGTTTATTTGGGGGATTATTTTTTATGACTTCACTTAATAGAATAGAATTTGAACTTTATGAGACTCTAATTGAGAATACTGAATTTGTTAATGCAAAAAAAATTCATAAATTACATGGTAGGTCCCAAAATTGACATGGAACCTACAATGACCATGTATCACAAGGTCATATATGTCAATGGTCTTGCAAAACTGCTGTCATGTTTATCTTGCAAAAATAAACTTATTTACAAAATTTGTGCAATAATTCTTAGTTTTAGTTCAACATTTCTTCCCATTTTGCCATAATTTGACATGGCACAATACTGATGAAATTAACAATTGATACAATCACTTGACTTTTTGTTGGCACGTAAACATCTTGATGTCATATTACGAATTCATGGTAATGTAAGGATAAATAACACAGAGTTTACACTGAAATGAATGGAACCACAAAATTTTGAAGTCACATGTGTCATGAGCCAAGACCTACTAGACGAGGAAAAACCATATTTGTTCTAGTGTCTATGCACATATAACAATTATTTGTTTCCAAATGGTATGTTTAATTGCCCACCTTATTAGGGTCTCCCATTAGGTTGTTGTGATCACAACTGCCTAATGGAAAGCCACTGACATAGGCCTTGTCTCTTGTTGCAAGGACAATCTCTTTCCATTGGAGAGTTGTAAGTATGTTAAAAATATGATAATCATGTTAGGAACTCTCAAAACACATGTATGATGCTCTCATGAAAAAAAAGATAAATGTCACTTTATTATGATAAGTCTCAATTTGACTCAACTCTTGCAATTGGTGAATGCTTGACTGGTAGAGCTGGGAAATGCCTCTCCGCACATCTAGCTTGAAAAACATAATGGAAAGTTGTTGTGATCACAACAACCTAATGGAAAGATGTCCTTACATTTATCATTTCACAAATGCATATAGGGCCAGCTAGCAAATTTTGCTTTGATCCATTGTGTGATGTGTGAACCCATATTTCATGTCTTATTTTACCATATATGAACATGTATAACAAATTCACAAAGAAATATGTGCTTTGTAAGTACTACACATGGCACAACAAGAAAAAATTACAATTTCATGACATTATTATAATATCTCTAACAAGACCTTGACTACTTCACTCCACCATCTTTGGACAAAATAATAAAAAGAATGAAAAGACATTTCCCCTTAAAAGAACCTTCATTTTTTCATGTGTGTTATATAAGGTGGCTTGATATCAATCAATTCATTCATGCATACATTTTGGGAATTCTTTAAAATTAAAGAATATGGGAAATTGTCAACTCACAAAGTACAACATTCCTTTTCTTAACATCTTTAATGTATTTTCCATGTTCTTTGCAAAACATGTGTCCTTAATCATGATGATCATGTTGCATTCAGTATCACCGAACCTTATTTGTGCTATAAGTGCATCATTAGGACCAGGACTTGTGGCAACCTTGGTTCTCAATTTGAAAGATTTATATAATGTAGTCCATTAGTTGAGCCTTACCTAGTTCTTGTACACAACACGTGCACAAATTACCAATATTGAGGCCTTGAATATCAATTAAGCCTTCCACAATCTGACTATTGATCTCCACAAACAAGTGTCCAGTGTCTTGCTAAGTTTTCTAATGTAGCATCCTTAGCAATTGTCCCAAAATGATTTAGCAATATTTAGAGAAAATGTTTGTGCAAAACTATTCAACCTAAAGAGAATTGGCGAGAAGTTGCCCCAACACCAAAAAACTATTGAATTGTGGCAAAATTACCTTACCCCTTGAAAAAAAACCAAACTGAAAAAATTGTCAGATTTTTTAAAGCAAGAGAATTTGTGACAAAATATTCCTTTTTCAATTTCAGATGCCAAAAAATTTCAAAATTTTACACATAGAAAAAAATGCATAGTATGGTGGTTCTTATGAATAGAAATTCTCTATATAATATGAGAGGTAGATTCTTTAGGAATGTATACACGTCTCAAATTTTCATCCTTAGATTAGTAATTAATTACACCAAGCTCTTCAAATTCTTTGACAATCCTAGGATCATAAGTATGGTCTTCTTAAGATTGAGTTAGTTCTTGCCATGTTCTAAGATGAGAAAATTTTTTTAACAGCCCAATTGTAGCACTATTGGTCCCTTTTGTTGGGAACCTAAATTCTAGAAAACACATAATGGATAACCTTGCATAACTTGTTCCACTAACTCAAAGTAGTCTTGTCATCATTCATAAAAATTTCAAGAAATTTGATTTCTAGTATCATGGTTGTTCAAATGTTTTTAGTCACTTGTATCAAGACCTCTCAAAGATGCACCATACCTTCACAATAACCACACTTCAATACACAATCCTTCACCTTATGTGACAAATCACATTTGACAAATTTGAATTTTTTATCTTCACCAATATTTAAACAATCTATAATGATGTTATATTCAACTTTGTAAGTGGGTGTATTTCAAATTAACTCTCAAGTGAAAGCACATTATAATATCCATAAAATTGAGTCATGCAATATAGTTTTTACAAGGTTTCAAGAGTTATAATTGGTCGTGGAACTAAATAAAAGTGATTAAAATGTGAAAAAGACTCAACAATATAATATTATATATATTATAAACACATTCATGAAATTCATGAATTAATTTTGAGTTGTCATAACATATTGAACTTTTAAAAGATTACCAAATCACTTGTCATCATCCATAATAAATGAATATGGACTCAAATACTTTTGTATAAGGCTGATTTTAATGAGTATTTTGGCATAGAATATGGTGTGGTGATAATGTGGTGGAAATGGTGGGAATTTGTGTTGACAATGTGGCATTTTGGCACACAATATGATGGGAGATATCTTAATTATGGATATTTATTGACACCTTGCATGGCTCATGTGGTTCAAGGTACATATCCTCCTTCCACAATGTTAATTTGCCTTGATTATGGACTCCACATGTGGATAAAATTGTGACATCTTAATGTGTTTTGACACTCTCATTGAAACTACCATAAGCCCTTGGATGTCCAATGTGACTTTTAATTTTTTTTTTTTAATTCAAAGATTCATGCAATGAATGACAATGCTTTTCCATAATAAATTTTTGAATTGTCATAACTTTTACTCTTCCTTCAAGGTTGCAAAATTGTCTTCTTGTCTTTTCAAAACCTTTTCAACTTCAATTGCAATATCTTTCCATTTTTGTGAACCTTCTCACATCACATTATTTCCAAGTATCTCAAAGGATAATCATATCATGGTTTTGTGTCTTTGTTCTATATTAAGTAGTAAATTTCAAATAAATTTATTTCATGGCTTTGGTTCATGATTCACAACATCCATTTTCATTTTCAGAATTCCTCATCAATTGGCATTTTATTTTCATACCATGATCACCACTCATTACATTCCAATTAACCAAAATTGGATTCAATAATTTAACTAGTCATGAACCTTGCCTTAACTAGTCATTCTTAAGGCTTGTCATTATGGTCAACCAACCATTAAGAAAAACCTAATTTATTATAACTAGACCTTCAAAAACCACTTTTTAATTCACACCAACCAACCCATATTTTGTGTCATTTCCATTCATTAACTATCATTTCAACTCTCTTATACTAGTATTATGTAGCAACTTCCAACCTAACAATTTAGATTCAAAGCCCTTATATGCTACCACAAAGGTACTATCTTGATGTTCAAACAAAATTTAAATCCAAGTATTTAAAACTTTGTGTAACAATTGCATTGTACAAATGACATGACATTCCAAATGTCATCTACCTTAGGAATAACAAACTCCATTTAAAAAATTATAATCCTTTGATTCAAACCAACTAAATGAAAGGAAAATAAACATTTGGCATTGTAGGGGTGGAGTCCTATTCATGTGTTTCTAATTTTTTTTTGTCAACTTGATTTTATTTTAGTGTATGTTTCATTGTTATTAATTTGAACTTCAAGATTATTTATCTTTAAATAAACTTGAAAGCTATTCACACCAATTCAAGCATTTTCACACTTAATTTCAAGCTCCATTCAAACAAAAGACAATTGTCATGCCCGTACATGGCCTCATACATGATGGCCAGTTACGAGCATGCCCATGTGCGCTTTTAGGGTTAAGGTACGGTCTTAGGCGATTGTATGTTATTAGGTATTTAATTAGGGTTTCAGTTTGTTAGCGGTAGTATAAAAGGCCAGGCCCCTCCTTCCTCTCTTTAGTTTTTTTAGAATTCTTTTGTCAATAGAATTTCCTCCATAATAAGCTAAGATTTCTAGATGCTCACGGCGGCCATTGCACGGCCACCATCTACATACATTTCATGTTCTTCTTTCTTTGCAATTCAATTCTAGAAAAACTACACTTTCTGTTGCTTCATGTTGATAGCGGTAGATTTCTTTTGCCTGTGAGTTCTTGAGTTATTGTTGTTATTACTAGTGTTGCTACTGTTGGTGTTGTTGTTGCCGGAGGGTGCTGGTGTTGTTGTTACCACATGGAGTTGGCGAAGGGTGTTGGTGTTGCTATTGCCGCAAGGAGTTGGCATTGTTACAAGAAGGAGCTTGAGATTCTAGAACAGAGCAGCGTAGCACTGCCCGCCATCATTGCTGAGCAGCGTCACCGCAAGTTGCAGCGATGCGAGCTTGTAGCCCCACCGTAAGCTCCAGCACCATCGCAAGTTGCAACGCTGAAGCTATAGTGTTACGAAGCTACAGCGCTACAAGTTACAGCACCGTTAGTTGCAGCGTCGCGAGTTGTAGCATCGCTAGTTGCAGCGTCACGAGTTGTAGTGTTGCTAGCCTATAACGTCGCAAACTGTAGCACCGCAAGTTGCAACATCACGAGCTTGCAGCCCAGGAGCTTGCAAAGCTTGCAACGCTTGTAGCGCCATGAGCTTGCAACGTTGCAGCACCGTGTTATTGTCGCCCATCATTGTGGAGCTCACAAGTCTTTTGTGATGTTGTGACCTCCGATGTCACGTTTGATTTTCATCCCTCCACGGACTTTCGTTGGACTATTGTCTTGCGTCCTGACATCCTACACCTTATGTCGTGCAGTCCTATGTTTTGACGTCTTGCGCCTGCCGTCTTGTCGTCCTACATTTTGTCATCCTACTTCCTACCGTTTTGTCGTCCTGCCTTTTCATCCATCATCTATTTGACTTTCGTCCGACCTTCGTCCGACCTTCGTCCGACCTTCGTCCGACCTTCGTTGGACGTTCGTTTGACCTCCGTGTGACATCTATGTGTCATTGGTCATTCTCAACAACGCATTGTATTCTTCAATCTGTATGTTGTGTTAGAATTTTGTAATTAGTGCTGTGTACTATCACAAAATTTTAGGGCATGGGACAACACCATGTCTTCGGATGATGAAAACACTACCGTTTAGCCAGAGCCTAGGTATCAGCTACGAAATAACACACAATCCTTTGAATCGATTTATTTAAGCTCACGATTTTCACGACAGTACCATCAAGTGTTTACAACACCACGGTCATCCAGTATAACTCCTATCAGGAATTTAAGTTCAGGTTACACTACATCAAGGATACATCAAAGTTCATTTGGAGGGGTTAATTAGTGGGGTACACCTGCGTTGCACTTGCTTTCACACCATCACCGTATATTCCGTTGCAAGTTGTGACCTCAACACCCATATACACCATGGAGGTCAATAGTTTTTCTGGGAGAATTGAGAAGTTCAATAGAAGGCTAGGTACTATTTCTTTGAGGGAGTTCAAGGTAACTTTCTCAACTATGGTTTGTGAATTGGAGTTCAAGTATGGCGCTAATTACACTGAGGCGTTTGCATTTAAACAATTGGCCCGCTATGTGCACTATGAGGCATTAGATGTCTACAAGTAACATTTTACAAGGATTTTAGATGTCACCCAGATTCCCAATCTAGCTTACGCCATAGCTATCGCCATTGCCTTTCAAGCTACATTACAAGCTACAATTGCACATCATGGGATTGTGCCCAATAATCTGGACCTGGTACCTACCTTAGTAAACCATTCTCCTTAACAATTCATTGTTGTTATCACAAACATTCCTCCCACCACTGACGCGCCAACTTTTGTTAATCCAGTGGGGGAATTCTTTCGAATTCTTGAGTTAGAATTTCTAGTTAAAAGTTCTGAAAAAATTTTACAGCTCCACCTTCTTTTGGCAAAAGGATGAAACCCTCAAGACGCTCTATAGGAAGCTTCTCAAACTCAAAGAGAATACCCAGAGCATCACAGACCTAGAAGCTACCCACTGGTATCTTCATTCGTTAGAAGGTATTCCAACACTCCATGCACAGGTTTTACAATGGGTTTTTGCAAAATTTGGAGACTCATACATTTTGCTAGATGTGTACAACATTTCCGAAAAGCTAGAACTAGCTCATGCACACTATGAGGCCAATACTATGAGGCCTCCATCACGTTCAAGGCCTTAACCTACATTAATTGCGCCAACTAGATCATCACATTTTTCTTCAAAGACTAAAGCGGTGCATTTGATTATACCCATCCTACCTTCTTGCAACTATTGTGGCAATCTTGCCCACAAAGCTAGTGAGTGCAACATTCCTTCCGAGGATCTCTTTTGTGATTATTGTGGGAAAAATGGACATCAGGAATTTGTCTATTTTGCCAAGTTCCCAAAACGGAAGCAATTTTGATTATAACGGCAAAATCTGCCAGCATCTTCTGTTGTCCCTTAACCAAGAGCCAAGGTACTCCAACCTTCCACTCAGGCTTTGCCCACCAAGGGTAATTCCAACAAGAATGCTAAGAAGAAGGAGCATAATGCTAACAAGTTCAAACTCTACAAAATGAACTTAGTTGTCATGCCTGTACATGCCTTCATACATGATGGCCAGTTACAAGCATGCCCATGTGCGCTTTTATGGTTAATGTACGGTCTTAAGCGACTATATGTTATTAAGTACTTAGGGTTTCAGTTTGTTGGCGGCAATATAAAAGGCCAAACCCTTTTTTCCTCTTTTTAGTTTTTTTCGAATTTTTTTGTCAGGAGAGTTTCCTCCATAATAAATTAAGATTTCTAAATGCTCATGGTGGCCATTGCACGGCCACTGTCTACATACACTTCACGTTCTTCTTTCTTTGCAATTCAATATACATGAGAATTTCATCTTAGCTTCCTCTTGTGCATTGTATACATATATGTGCGTGCATCTTTTTTTAGTTGATTAGTTTATACCTTTGACTGGTTTTAGTCTTTTTGTTTAGTAGAGTTTACTATGGATTTACACCCTTATGACACCGTACATCACAACACTACACATCACGACACAACCTTGTTTTATATTGACATCTCAAGTGTTAATGTTTCTTAATAAAACCATCATTAGTTTTGGTGAAAACTAATACTTGTTATTAAATATTCAAGTATAGTTGAATCCAAACACAACATAATAGGTCAAATGCATCTCCTTAAGTGGTTGTTAATTTGGAATACTTTTGAAATAATTTGAAAGAAAAATTGAAAATATTATTTTAATATTTTCAAAGTTTCAAATATATGTCATTTAAAAATATTTTCAAGTCATTTTACAAGTCCTTTAAACAACAAAACACTAATTACAAATGTTTTACAAATGTTTTTGAATATTTTCAATTCATTAGATCAATTTAAAATTTATTCACATGTTCCCATGATATATTATGAATGTTATTATATGAATAAATCAAAAAAATTCAACATCAATTTAAATCATCATTTTAATATATGAAATATTAAATATTGATTACAATTACTGATTTGGTACATGCTAGTATGATTACACCTTATTACTTCATTTTTATATTACTATTGATTGAAAAATAATGTAGACCTTTTATCTTAATAAATGTCTCATATATTTTACACCCAACATTTGAAAAATACCATGGACCAAACATAGATATGAAAACAATCATTTGAAACCATCTACAAAAAATTAGGCCAATTTTATGTTTACATCACAAATCAAATTAGAACTTCAAAGCATCCACTAATTAATAAATAAAATTTTCATACAATAACAAAGTACCATGATCCATTTCTAGGTATTGAATATTGTACTATCTAAGCTAGGCATGCATTAACTATTTTCTTTTTCAAATTGCTAATTTTTTTGATAAATACTTGTGTTCACCCCAAAAAAATAGAAAATGGTTGAAGAAAGTGGCAAACTTTGAACCACAATCTCCTACATTGTTTGAAGTCATTTAAAGACAAAACAAATCCTTTTAAAATTATCATAATATGTTTTCAAGTTTTGTGGGGATTATATATTTTTTAAATGTGAAAATTCTAAAAACTACTTGCTCAAAATGTTGAAAGTCAATGAAACTAATCCATGCAAAAAAATTGGGAACTTGAGACAATTTTGTATAGGTTATATTTAAGGTCTATCAATTTTTGTTTTTGCTACTTAGTATTTAATAAATGAGTTTAAACATAATAATAGGAACTAGGGGCACCAAACCCAAAGTTCATTTCAATGATTGTATTTAACAACTGGCATTCACTTGTTGGTCTATTATTTTGAATTTTTCATATCTAATTTATAATTATGTTTTAAATTTAATAAATTTATACTATATTTTGTATATTGTGCATCCATGTTCTTTACCACATAAAACATGCATACTTTTGTGAAAACACATTTTCAAAATTCATAATTTTGAACAAAATAAACACTTATGAACGAAATATCAACCTTTAATTTACATTGCACATATAAAAAATAATTTCACAAAATTTTACTCTTTCTTTTTTAAATATTAATTTCAAAATATTTTTTAAATTTTTGAAATGAATAATGTACATTTGATAAGAAAAAAACTTTTCACCTTCAAAAAAACACATGTTCACAACAATATTTTAATTGCTTTAAACATGAAAAAGACTTTTGAAACATTATCAATTTGCATCAAAATTTGAGGATTGAAACTTTATAAATAATGTTCCAATTTTTTTTAATAATCCAAATGTGCCATATGTTGCATGTTTAATCCACTAAGAGACAACTATTTTGATTGTAAAATTCATCTCTTAATTAATTAATCATTGTACATTACCTACAATTATCCTTATGTCATTTACAACCTTTATCATTATTGATTGCCTCAACATGAATTTTTAAGAAAGTAAAATGCTGAATTGTCAAATATTATTATTTGTTCTGTTGAAAGTGTAAATGACGTCAAGCACTGCCTGGATTTTTCCTTTGTATTTTCAGCTCCATTACCTGCCTGAGGAAACCTGTTTTCAGCAAGTGGGATCTTCTGTGGAGGAAGGTACCAGCTAGCCTTTCACTATTTCTAAAAAAATGAAAAAATCCCAGCTCTGATTTACGTAGGAAAAGGACCTGAGTAGAGGCCCTTCTCGTATACAAAAGGAAATTAAATATTAGGCACCTTGTTGTTGAACCAATCTAGGAACTAGCGTATTATATTAGGTGATGCTACTTTGGACATGTGAGTGGGAAATTAGAGACTTGTTTTCCTCAAAAGAAGTTTCCTTAAAAGAAAAAGAATATGAAAAAGAATTTCTTACGTAGTTTCTTTTGTTTAAACTCAAAAAAAGTGCCGCGTGGAAAGTAGAAAAAGTCACACCTGGAAAGTAAAGGGAAGAGAAGTATGCCTGTGCACTTTGACCTGCCCGACACTGGAATTAGTTTTTTTCCGTCTGCCCGAAAGGCAAGGAAGCTCATCTCCGGGAGACAAGCTTCTCTGTGTGCGGTTTGCAGATCTTGTTGGCGAGAGAGAGAGCGAGAGAGAGAGAGAGGAATTGCGGAGCTTTGTAATCGGATTTCGGTTGGTGG
>Ga0116227_10001356_pt1 | contig 54192 bp, 40 predicted proteins | sample S1TSphgellanicum_FD_89693 | JGI IMG/M metagenome (GOLD analysis project Ga0116227, IMG submission 89693) | Host-associated microbial communities from peat moss isolated from Minnesota, USA - S1T2_Fb - Sphagnum magellanicum MG | ecosystem: Host-associated > Plants > Peat moss > Unclassified... | reverse complement strand
GGGGGGAAGTAGGTGGTAGGTAGGACGGGGTAAAATTTTGGGGTAGAGAAGAGGTGGGAAAAAAAAAAAAAAAATCGGGCAGGGAGGATGGGATTTTCGTCCATCCAGAAAACGGCCTCAACGGGCTCATCCGCAACTGGTGCATTGGTGGGTGCTAATTCACTCCAGCCGTCTTTCCCTAGTACAACACCCCTTGGGCTGGGGTGTCAGTCACCCTACACTTTACTCGAGTTAATACCCTTGGAGTGGTGTATTCTTGACATAAGGACCCATGTAAAGGTCGAGCCAAGGTGGGCATTCGTATGGATGGTTGAGATGTTTTGCTTTGGAAATTTGGAAAGGGGGGGTGGTGGTCCTTTTTTTCTTTTTCTTTTTGTGGGGTTCAATTTTGTGATGTAACCTAAGTGCATATGCAGAGAAAACATTAAGACAAAATTTGGCTATATTGGCTGGCCACTATTTTTGGCCTGGATTAATAGCCCTTCCTTCCTAAGAACACCCTCTCAAGGGGGGGTGTGCCCACAGTTAGTATATTATCATTTTTGTTTTTCTCAAAGGAGTCATTTGATTGGCCCATCATCAATATCTTTGAAAAATGGGTCACTCCCCCCACATAGGGGTGTTAAAAAAATATGAGGTGTTATTGGGAATGTCTTAGGGAGCACATTGGGAACTTGGGGAACATTTGGGGAATCTGGTGAGGACATCTTGAGAACTTGATGAGAACATAGTGGGAACACATGTGGAATAAGACCCCAAAAAATAAAATAAAAATCACTTCCACCCTCTCCCCAACCCAAAGAAAAAAAAACTAAGCCCACTTGAGCCTTCTCATTGTTCATCACCATTTTTGGCCTAGGCAAAGGGATGTATATACATATATTATGCCTACTCCTTAACATTGGAAGGGATCTTACGCCTATCTTAATGGAGGGTCTATAGGGGAGCTCCAATGGGCATTCCATTTTTTAAAAATCCTCCGACTTTTTTTTTTTACAGGATTTTTTTAATAAAAAAAACAAGGAGTGCACGTATTTATGTGTGGTGAAGCCCTTGTCCCAAAGGCTTGATTGGAATGGGGGGACCCAAGCTTGACATTGGGCTTTACCCTACACCTTTAAGTAGTTGTTGATGTTCTTGTGATTGGAATACAAAGCTTGGCAACTAGTAGAAATGGTGGTTTGGGAGCTTTTTTGAATTGTTCATTAGGTGAAAGGGTTATGACTTTTAGATAATAAAGGGTGGCTATTGTTTGAATGCACCTCTTGTGCCCTCAAAAAATTATTATCTTTTTTTCCCTCACCATAGTTGCCCCCATTTCTTCTTCCCTTGGTCCACCACCTCTTTGCACAAATCACATTTTGTACCTAATTCTATTCCATTTCCTTGACCTTATTTCAACAAGTTGGCACTCCATGCAATAATGGTCTTATGCCCCACCCTCCAATTCCTTTTCTCAACATGGAAATTATGGGAAGAACCCAACTTCTTTTGAGAAGGTGTTGTTATGGATCTTCTTATGGTTGGTAGATCTTTCCATTTCTTTTATTTTTCAGCAATTTTCATCTTCATTTTGGTCTCAATCTCTCTTACAATAGCTGCTGCATTTTTCTCCCATATGTCCTTGTGGCCATTTGCACTTTTGTGTCATTTTACAAGAAGACTTTTGGAAGACAAGTGAATTTTTATTTTTTTTGTAGTGCATGGTGTTCATTTCTCTTATCAATCCTTTTGATCAATTTTTGCATGTATGTTCATTGAACTCGATATATGTCTTAGACCATGAGCATTGACCATGAGCAATGTGAAGTTGTCATTTTAGTACACATTCATAAGTGCTTTGTGGTCATGTCATTTTGTGGCTTTGGACCATAGATACATATCATATTCTTTAACCTTTTGGGAAGGAGTTCCAAATTTTCATGTGAAGGTAACAATCTCACACATTTGTCATATAATTTGTCTTAGTAGTTTGTTGAGCATTGGTTTCCAATTGAAGTTATATTTCTTGATAAACCCATCTAAGGAGCTCGAAACAACTTGAATGTCAAATTGTCTACTATGCCACACATGTTTCACAAGACAAAGCAAATGGTATAAGATGCCAAGCTTGGGATAATTGGAGAGCAAAGGGTTCCAAGGAATAAAGCTTTCAATGCAATGAGCAATGTTGGAATCCTTCAAGTTTCTGTTGTGGAAGGCAAGAAACTAGTGACAAAAGATGCAAGCGGATGCTTGGATTCATATGTGACACTAAAATTGGGCAATGAAAGGGTACAATGAAATTCAAAATCAGCTTCTTTTGCAAAATTTATCTTCTCAAAATTCTTTTCAATGTTTGCTAGTATAAAATTATTTACTTTCAACAAGCCAAGAGTGAAATTTTAAATTATCACAATGATTTGATCTTGTATTTTCACACAACTTCAATTATTTCAAGGTTAATGCCCAAAAATTCCCATCATAATGTATTTCCCAATTGGGTGTTAATCAATTATTTTCATGTTCAAGGAAAATTTTGTCTCAAAAAGCTTTTATCATACTCAAACCCAAGAGGAGGAGTTTAACATTAGTTAATTTTTGAAAGTTGAAATGTGATTGCTTTGTCAATGAAGCATTTTTAGTGCACAACATTGGTATGACCATTTGGGAAGTACTTTTTTAAATTCTCATTTTATTGTCTATGGTCAAAAAAAATTATATATACATGTTCGTGTTCATGGGAAGGATGTAAAAATGTAAAACATTCAAAGCTTTTTCTTACCATTAGACTTGTCATGCCTTTGCAAGATTTTTTTTCTCACTTAAGATCCCAATTCACTTCATTCATGACCTTATTGATAGCAAGACCAAATTGCCAATGTACAATTACTTTTATGTCAGGTGCAAACGGATGTGATGAAAAACAATCCCAATCCAGATTGGCTAGCAGATTTCAAGTTTTCCACTTGCTTTGAAACATCCCATTTGGTGGTAGTTGTACCTCATGCCACTCCCCTTATGTTCATAAACGTCCAAGCTATGCTATCCTTTACTTGTTTTCCAGGATGAGGTTTTTGGATAGTGTCCTCATTTTGATTCAACTTTTGTTTTTTCTAGTGTACAATATTCTAAATATCTCTTATGAAACATGACTTCATTTGCTTAAAAGAAAAAAAGGAATGAAAAGTTGTTAATAGATTAGAAAAAACTATACGATACAACAATCCATGAAAATATTGACATTTAGTTCATTTGGTAGAAATAGAAGCCAATGGTTTGAATCTTTTGATGAATCCCCCACACATCATAAGAAGAGCGAAAATCCACCTAATGTAATTAATTGAAATATTGTGATGAATGGTGATTACATGGATTATATTACACAAAATTTTCAACATGCCATGGATGTTTATTTTTCAACCTAATTTTCAATTGGGTGATTAGGTTGCAGTGCATAATGCAAAGTCGACAAATTCCCTTGAAGAAGGTTTGATTGGCAAAGCAATAGTGTGCATTAAGGATATTGTTGGAATGGGAACAACTGTTAAATGGGTGGTCATCAAGGATGGTGATTGTAAAAATGTTGGAGAAGTTTGCCTTGTTTTGCGTTTCATTAGTACGCCACCTTCACATCTAGGTATCAATTGAAATTGGTGAACATAACAACAATAGAAACTAAATTGGCCTTATTGCTCATGTAATGAAATATATAATAAATTATATAATTGGGATTAATACGGAGGAAACATACTTTGTTCATGGATTTAAAGAAATACATATACACAAAAATATAGAAGGAAAGAATCCATAAAATCTTGTATGACAATAGTGCATATACAGTACTTGTTGGTGGAAACTTAACATTTAAATTTAAGTATGGTGGGCAACAAACTAAGCATGTTTAGATTAATTATGTGTGAATTAACTTGCCACTTGTTGAACATCTTGTGTAATGATTTATAGGGGTTGGAGGGCTTCGTAAAGTCTTGTCCACTCCAAATATTTGTTCATCGTTAGAGAAATCTATGACCTACGACTCATCATTAACATCTCCCGTCATTGAGTCCCCACCAATCTTATTAGAAGCAAATCTTTGTTCATCATTAAAGAGATCTACGACCTATGATTCACCAGTAATATCTCCAGTCATTGACACTCTACCAAGCTTACAAGAAGCACTTCGAGTTGAATCAATTCCATCAACAAAGCCAATGTCTCTCATTGAACATGCTCCAAGTAGTAGTATTACTACACCGATCATTCCTATCAAGAAGAAACATGCAAAAGTTTCGAAGTCACATTTAGCGTCCAAAAAATTGCCAACTACCCATTCTATAGGAAACAAAGGCTCAAACATGCTTTGGACATTAGCTGGAGCTGTGGTTGCATTCTTGTTGGCTGCAATTGCTTTGAGGAATCATGTTAAAAAACATGATCGTCAACACCATAAGGTCATTTTTCTACATCGTCTTACTTCCTCTCACCAAATCTAAAATAACCAAATATAGCTAACCTTGGTAATACATCATTGATATTCTAATCGTGTATTGCTACTATTTTTGTTGTTTAATTTTGTGGAGTCACAAATTCCAAATTTTTTTAAAATGTATTGAAGTTTACAATTAAAAAATTAGATCTTATTTTGGAGATGATACTCAAAACCACAATTTATGTTTTCATGTTTGAGTCTATTTGTTACGATGGTGTAAGAAGAACTGTGTTTTTTGAAAGTTTGAGCCAATTCGTATTAATGTAATAATACACACATCAAAACCCTATGTTGTTTCCTTGTAGTGAAAATGGTAAAAAGGATTTTAACAAGGGGTGTGTCACATTGTGGCCTTGTCATCTACATTAAAAAGTATCTTAAGGCAAAAGAATATTCGAAGAATATTAACACAAATATTTCAAATATTTCACCATGCAAAAATATAATCTTCAAAAAAATCCTCTAAAAGAAACCAAAATCCTTTAAGATATCAAAACTCTATAACTAATCTCAAGCTTCAACACAAGCCAAAATATCATCTTCCGAAAATCCTCATATAAAAATAGACCTATTATTACCTAGGGGCCAAAATCCATTAAGCTACTATGCTCTATAATAAATCTAAACACAATATCCTTGTCTTGGTAGGCAAGGCCAACAAATGCATGATCATTTTCTTGGAGCATGCATTTACCTTAAAAAAAATTTTAATTTTTTTACAAAAATAAAAGTAAATAAAAATAAAATAAAAACCTTCTTGGAAAGGGCATGCAGTCCACAATTCCAAAAAGCTTTCGTAAAAATTGAATAAAATAAAATAAAATCAACCATTTCAAGCTCTAGGTACTTTATAATTCTATAGTTTTGAATCTGTGGTCTTTCATTCAGGTGAAGCTTGACAATGCACTTTGCAAAAACAACAGGTGCAAAACTACTGGATGCCATGGATTATTAATATCAGATGATGAGGCTTTCAAAACAAACATGGGTGTACTTGATGATTATGATAACATATTTCCTAATGGCTTTGCATACAAACCTTGACAAAGTTGTCACTTTTTAAGATGTGATCATTTTTTTGATGTAATAAAAATTTCTAGTCTGGATACCATTTTAAAATCCCTTTGTTACTTGTTGTTCAATAAAATGAACAAGTTAAACATTAGTTCGATCTATGGGAAGCCCCTAATTGCATGTTAAATGCCATATGCCCACCCATTTTAAAACTTTAATTTATCATTATTACCATCTTCATACATATGAAAAACAGGAAAAAATGGTTGACACTTAAATGCTTTACATGTCATGACCATAAAGTTCAAAAACATTTAGTGGATCCAAATTGTGGGCAATCAAATATTAAAAGCATATATATATATATATATATATATATATATATATATATATATATACAAACAATGTTTCATTTTCCAAAAAAATTTGTCATCTTTCCAACAAAAAAACCTCAGAAAATATTGAAAAAATGTGGAAATTCTAGTATAAACTTGACTAATTTTTCCAATTTTCGGATGCACCTTGTGCTTAATCTACATAACATGGCAACATGCAATGTAAACATGATTATTAGTGCTGCAACAAAATATCCACTTAGTCATCCACATGCACAAGGTGCCATCCTAGTACACAGTAACATTCATTTTAAGCTTTCTATACATGACCCTAGTACTACAACAAACATCCCAATAACTCCATAAATAACCCCAAGCTTACCATTTTAGAAGATTTCTTGAAGTATATACATCATGCACTTCACATAATTCTATTTGTTCACAGATGGTGTATGTGCCTCGTTGATGCAAGAGGAAATCCACAACATCCACTACAACACACCACTAGAAGTCTAGTGCAGATGGAAAAATGGCCAGAATCTGACATACCATTTATTCATTACTGATGCCTCCCTCGTCAATAAAGCTCTCCTCGTCCTGGAGGTTGCAACCATGAAGGCGACAATTTGCTGCATCCATATTGGTATAATCTGAATAAAACCAACACAGTACACACCAACTGTTGGCTCTCATTGTTGAGAGACAGGCACCCATGCTCACAATCATGCTTGCCTGACAACAGCATCTGACAGCATCTGACCATCTTCACGTAGATACATCTGAAGAACTAACAGTTTTCAAGTGGAATTGCCTCAGGTAAGCTCCCCAGAACCAAAAGCCATATACCCAAGTTATCTCTGCAAATTCCAGAATTTCTATGTGACAAGGGCCTAAATTGGGATTTCCAGACTCTATTGACCTCTTGAATTGACCAGGTTGTTATCTTTTCTAATCTCAAAGGACGACAAAATAAGCACCAATTTCCATAACAGAAGAATACGTTGAACAACCAATGAAACACACCTTCAACCTGAAATTGTTTAGTGAAAACAACAAATCAGCCTCAGATACAAGTTTCATCACAGTGGACCATGACAACTGAGGGAGAAGGAACTGATTAATTTTGTTTGGATATAATGTACAAGTGCTGACAAACTGTTTGAAAGCTACTGTGCACACTGGTAACTAACACAATTGTAGACAGTGGAGGTGGCTTTTGATGGAAGAAACATACCATTATGTTTCCCGTCTACAGAGACTATTTCAAAGTCTATTTATCCTTATGTGCTCACAGCACAAAAATACTCAAAATGGGTACACCAATGTACACCTCACAAAAGACCCTTGCTGCAAACCTTCAATCCAACCAGGGCAATTGTTCACCAAATTATCCACCAAATTAAATTCAGTGGAATTAAATCTTGGGAGGAATGGCTTCCATGTCCATTTATGGTGATGGAGGTCGAACAGAGCAACCAGCACAGATGGTTCGTAGAAAGCAACTGCAAGAGTGCCAATGCCACCACTTAAATAATGTGCCTAGACACACAAATTTCTGTGCAAGTGATAAGAAACATCTTGTACAGCTCACTGAAAAGGACAACTTAGAGCAGTACAGGACAAAACAATACTGGAAGAGAGCACAAGACTGATGCAATTACAATGCTTCTGCTTTGAACTACCAGAGGAAGGGAGAACATAACCTGGAAATTTCAGACAGGGACTCACCTGCGCACATCTCTCTGCTGTTTTATAATTATTTTCCCCCCTGTTTCACTCTCCATTCTTGAGACTGATTGGTTTCTCGAGAGTCGTTGTGAAGGATTTCTGGAAAAGCCAATGCGTCGTGATGTATTTCTTCTGGATGTCACCATGTTTTGCAACCAGGGGTCAGGTGTTACTGCTGATGTTGAAGTTGTGCAGCTGCTGAATAAAAACCGCTTCGCTATTCTGCCTGCTGTTATCACCTCCACCTTTGCTTTCCGTAACTGCACAACAAGTAGACAATATTTAACTTCCTGGTCATCTGCTAACACAACAAAATCCGACTACCAGCCCAGCTTACATCATTCTTTATAGTATCACTCTTTGCAACACTTCTGGAACATTGAGGCAATAAGAGTTCTGTTCTCCAATGTCAAACCAAGGAAACAGAAAAAGTGAAAAGGCCAATTTGCTGCTTGAAGTTTAAGTGTCCAAAACACAACTACTTTAACAGTTAAACCTCAAACCTAGGACTGAAAAAGTGGACCACTCTTTCAATATTGAAGGACAAAACAATTCAAACAAAAAGTAGGCAAAGATGAGAATAAAGATACCTTTTCTATGGTGTTCCCTGCAGCTTCAACTGCTGCTTCACCAGCATTAGCAAACCTGTTTACCCACACTGCCCATAATTCCCATCCAAAATTCAGCTCACTTCAGATGTCACATGAAAATTTATCTGAAATACCATACCTGCTAACACATAATGCCTGCATACTAACATAAACTAACCAAATGTACAGTACTGTATGCAGAAAGCATGCAGTTGCAGTACCATTTCTTTTGTTTTCACCATCACAGATAACTATTGTATCAAGATGGAAGAAACGAGAAAAAAATGCCAGCAGCTAGAAATGCCTTACATGGAAGCTTTTGGACACCAAGCCTTTCACACAGCGCATCACAGAAGTGGTTACAATTGCGCGAGAGTGGATCATAAGATGACCCATTCCACTCACGGCTAAGCTCTGACAAAATCTGGCCAACTCGTCTGCGTGACAAGAGCATGTGTCCAAGTACAATACTTTCCCGATGTGTGTACATGGGGTTCAATGTCGGTGTACAACAGAACACTCCAGTGCCAAACTCACAGTACCCAAATGACCATTCCTCATCACACACCTTCATACAGGAAAAGCCAACAGAATTCCACACTCAACTTTTGCAAAACAAATCCTAAGCTTGCCTTGAATTATGGATCCTCAGAATGGCACCAAAAATAGATCATTGTGCACCACATGAACAATTAGGCTCTATGCAAAGAATCCTGCAAAATGTTGCAGAGATTTGATCAATGATAGTAGACTGTAGAACCCTAAAATAACAATAAATTGTTCAAACTCTGCTGCCCCTGAGTCTGCACTCTAGAACCAAAAATGGCAAGCAGAAGTTCTTTGTTAAAAACTTTGGTCATGCATGCAATGTCAAAATCTAAATGAAACTTTCCGTAGAATCAAGTGACACCACCCGTCCTGCTCATATGACAAACAAGTTGTGCACATCCTTCGTAACCTTTCTAAAGAATTTTGAAAGGATCTTTTTCTTTGCAGAATGCCGTTTATTTGCAACAAACAAGACTGTGGAACAGTGAGTGGCAAACCTGAATAGCGCCGTGGAAAATACCACCGATGCCCATGCCATCGCGCAGTATCTTATTCAGCCTCTGGATCATGGCGTTTGCTCGTCCACTTCCGCTGTTGGTGACATCGTACACGTGTAACACCACTTCCGTCATCCCCTCGTTTCCGTTCTTGTGCCGACAAGAAACAAAGACGACAAGGAGGAGCACTTGCAGTGCTCTCTGATCTTATCCTTATTTCCGTTCCTTGAAACAGACACAGTACGAAACAAGCACCAAATCACAAACGATTTCCAGAGTCTTGTTCTCGTTTGACTACAAACGTAGCTCCTCTTGGTGCCTATTATCGTGCCTTCCAACATCGAGAAGCGAGAGAAAGAAACAGCAAGAAACAGACACATCGATTACCAAGACCGCGTGCTGGTGCTCTAGTTCTCCTGACAGATCAAACGAGAGAAAAGAGAAATAGAAACAAAATCTCATTGCACAAGCTCCATTGTTTTCGTTCTTATATTTCTTGCAAGTGCACAAGCTCCATCGCTTGCTTTCATATGAGACGCGAAGCTTCAGTTGATTTCCATTCTCTCCTTACGCTTAAGAACAGAAATCAGAAACACGAAGCAACAACAATAAGCATTAAATTCATAAGCACTTGCGCTTCCCGATCAGAACAATTCTTCATCCTCGCTATTCCTGTTATCCCTTCCCTTCAGTAACACAACAAAGAACGAAGAGAAACCAGAGCACGACACAGAAAAACACACACACGATCACACTTCCTGTGTTAAGTTCGTTTCTTACTCACTGTTCCTCTTGCGCTCGAAAACACGACACGATCGCTTCGGTCGCACTTCGTCTTGCGTTTGCTTCTTCTTCCTCCTCCTCCTCCTCTTCCTCTCTCTCTCTTCCTTCCACGCTACCTACTCCTCCATTTCTCGTCCTCCTCCTCCGCTGCTGCTATCCCTGAACGCGCTGCCGTCGCCGTCATTCCTCGTACTCGTCGAACCTCCACTCCAATTATCGACAATCAGCAGCATACTTCAAGACACCATCGACGAAGACACTGTCCGTAATCTCTCTATTTCCCTTATTTCCCCAACGAAAAAAAAAAGGAAGAAATACAGAAAAAGACATCCAATTTTTTTTCCTTCTCTCGTTCAGTGCCCCTACGCATTCTCCCTCAAACTTTTGCAGTTACGATTGTGCAACAATCTACTGCGTGAAATGCTCGCTCACTCGCTCCACCTCCATCGCTACGTCGCGCTCCGTTCCTCTCGTCCGCTCGAGCGCGGCTGTTTGTTTGTAGGCCGAGAGAACAAAGGGTGGAAGAAGAAGCCCCGAGTAGTAAAAAAGTAAAAACGGACTAAAAGACGTAAAAGAACGTAAAAGAGAGGATGAAGGCAGGCGGGCAGGACTTACCTATATTCAAATTTATTTACCCTAATTTGGGTTACCGGTTTTTACTATGTTTCTTACTACGATATTTAGGTTGAAGAAGAGTAGTAAAAAGTTTAAAACGTAGTAAAAAACCGTAAAAGAACCTTAAGGAACGTAAAAGAGACGACGAAGGCTGGCAGGATTTTTACCTATATTCAAATTTTTACCTTTTCACACATGGCCAGCAGGCAGCAGCCGCCTTGTACGATTTGGTACTTCTTTTAACCTTTTCCGTTTGTAATTTGTTACCTTCACCAACTTTCTCATATCCTCCAAGTATTTGAAAACTACTGCTCAGATCCCGCCTACTCAGGTACAAAAGGCTTGATTAGTACCCTCCGGTTATTTACGTTCCTAAATTACTCGCTATTTATTGTTATATACATGAATTAGTTCCATTCCAGGATCAAGGAATTTCTTTTTTTTCTCCGTTTTTTTAATATCGAAAGTTTGGCAATTTTTTCCCCCAAAAATTAGGAAAAGTAGTTCAATTTACACTTCATAAACAATCCCAAGAATTCCTGAAAACTCTCAAAAATCCTAAGCCCCTTATATTGGGAATGCCCCCCACAATGGGGTTTTTTTACCCTACAGAAAACACCCATTGAAGGCAGTGTTTTTTTGCCAGGCAAAATTTTGCCAAATTTTTTGACATAGAGAATGGGAATTTTTTTTGATATTTTAGTGTGAATTCTACTTTTCCTTTTTCGTTGAATTTCCCCTAATTTTAAATATCAAAAAAGTGAAAAGAAATTTTTAAAAACACTGATTGAAGGGGCAAAGTTTTCTTTTTTAAAGGGAGAAAAGGCAGAATATAGTCTAGAAGGTGAAGTGTCAAACTCACACTTGAAAAGCATTGTAGCCTAGCTACTTATTGGAACTACAAAAAAAAGAAGTGCTCATGAGTTATGACTTGATGAACACAAAATGGTGATTGTGTAAACTTTTATGGAAATTCAGTCATCGGCCAATGATCGAATAGGCAAGATGACCTAGTTTGCCCAGGAATTGAATGTAGTTGAGAACCTACATGAGGCAATTAGGTGTTTTTTCAACTCAAAGCTTCCAAAGGACCCAATTCAAAGAAGAAAAAGGGCAAAAAAGTTGTTAAATTGGTGTTCCTTAGTGATCACTTGCTGTTCAAGCCATGATCAATTTGTTGGGGGGGGTTAACTAACTTCTTGTTGAAATTTGTTCAAAGTCTTTTTCATAAAGAAAAACATACACAATCAACAAAACCTGGTGTAGATTTAGTTTGTTAGGTTTAGGGTTTTAAGGTCTATTATCTATACATAATAGACCTTAAAACCCTAAACCTAACAATCAATCTTTGGCATATCATATCACAAGAAGAGAGACCCAAAGACAAGTAAGTAGCTAATTTATTGTTTTTAAGAGTTGGTTAAGTTAAGTGGTGTGGAGTAAATGACCAAGCCAGCTTACCATATTCATAACTATATGTAGCCTTGAGGTATTGGATTAGATTGTATTGATCCCATGAATGAATGTACAAAGTTACTTGAAACCCATACAAAGGTATAGATAGGGTAACCTAATAATGGTTAACATTATTGAGCACATATGCAAAGCACTGAGAAGCCATTACATTAGCCATGACTCTAGCCACCAACAACCAGAAGATAATAATTAAACTGCCAGCTTCAGTTGGCTTTTAGGTTCGCTGAGGTTCTTCATTATCCAAGCCAGACTGTGTGACTTGTTTTGGTAAACCCACAGCAGGTTTGAACTTTGAAACACTTCTTCCTTTTTCTTCTCAGATTACTCTAGTTACCTTGGCAGATTTGGCACAAATTATATATTTTTAGAAATGATGAATTTTTTTAAAAATTCTCAAGAGAATTATTTCGTGAAGGAAAATGAAGAAAATTTGAGATTTTTTGAGATTATCTTTTTTGATAATTGAATTTTCAAAATTTGGCAAACATGTGCTAAGGCTGCCCCTGAAGTAACCCTCTTTCATGTTCCTACCCAATGTTAAGTGTAGGGTAACGCCTAGGCGAGCAGGGAGTTCCATGGAATACTCGGCCTCAACGTGAGAGTCAAGGGGGGGTTATTTCGAGAACTCCATGCTTCCCACCTCACGGACGGTTATTTCAGAAACTCCCGGCTCTCCGGCTGTTACCCGACATAAAGCGTACAGCCCTTGCTCAGGATGAAGAGTCGCAGGATAGTGGATGAAGACTCAAGTTTTGATGATGAAGAATCCGGAGATTCTGCAGGACAGGATGAAGAAAGGGGACATCCCCTAGAAATTCATAATTTCCCTCCCGGTTCCTGGGGGCAAAATTATCGCCTGTACTGCCCGTATTAATTGGTGTACATTTCGTGGGCCAGGGTTTTACAAACTAGTAGAAATTTGATTTCAGAAATGGACGGTTGTGATACATTACAGGAGAGGATGGAATAAGGCACCTCAAAAAAAGAAAAACCCTGTATAAAATTCAAGGACAGGAACCCATCCATCAAAAGTACAGGGCAAAAGAGAGCACAAGAAGACACAACCCAAAGGAAAAACAAAAGCAAATTATGAATAAAAATAAAGTAAAAACCCTATGCAAATAGGACCTTTGGCTACAAGATGACGATCAACGATAACAAAGAAGACCTAAGACGAAAGAGTTATCATCTGCCACAAATCAACTAGTGACGGAGGTGCATCAGCTACGATGTGTGGAAGAAATGAGGAACCTCAACCAAGTGCAACAACCGGCTAAAGAATCGTTATGGCTTGTGCACGTTGCAAGGTTATGGACATGCGCTATCAATAGTAAGAAATAAGCATCAAGGGGAATAAAGAAGACTGCTAATGACGTGCAATAATGGTCTATGCACAAACAATAAAAAATGAATCAAAATAGGAATGAAAACACTCATATGTCTCAATATCAAGAGGAATGAAGTCATCACCTTGTGCTCGTTCGGCATATGATCGTGTCTTTTCCTCAACAACCATCATCGCTACATGTGTTATTGTTGTTGATGTTTGCTAAACCATATATGTGCAAGTTGAGTCAGCAATGACAACATCCATCAAAGTCCGAAAACCGTTTCTAGTGATAAAGATATCCATTCATCATTAGGTGTGGTGAGGGAAAAGGTGGGAAACCTCCTTTTAAACATGTGTTCCACTCTCCAATCAATAGCTACAACAATATCTTGAAGTGTGTTGTGGGCTATTGTACACTTACTTCCGTAAAGGCACTAACAAAAATGGGTACCTAAATTGTCAATGGTATGACCACACTTAGACCATGAAAGATGGGCAATTGTAGGATGTGGCAAGCCAAAACAAGTACATAATGTTGTAAAAAAATGGGTTGAAAATAAACAAAATGTAAGTGTGGTAAGACGAACTAACAACCAAGCGCCTACCCCTGGACCCACACATGAATAGAGACATGTTTGCACGATATTTGAAGAATGTCTACTGGAAACGAAACAAACTCCTACTTATGTAGGTGATTTGCCAAAGAAACCTACAACTAGGGATAAAATTGAACCACTAAACTTTCAAAGCGTGGGACTTGAAAGCAAACAACCTAAGGTAACATGGCTTAGACATTTCATAGTGTTATCTGGAACGAGGAAATGTTAATTTCAACATGTGCTACTACATCCAAAAGAATAAGGCAATCATCCTACTAGAAACGAATGACAAGTGTAGGAGCAATAAATGCCCAACAACCCACAAACATAAAGGAAGCAATCCGAACCACAGAAAGGAGGTCAAGCCCACCCAAAGAAATAGGAAAAGTGGCCTGACAATGAGCTAAATGACCAATAGAACCACCAAAAGTTCCCACACCAAATAACTTCTCCAACATGGTTATGGTATAAATATCAAACTCAACATAATGTTGCAAAACACATGGAGATGGAAACATTATGCAAAACAATTAGCCTAGGCATTAGGCATAGCACAATGAAAGCATCGCAAAAACCATTTGAGGATTTGTAAACATAGGCATATTAGATATCATCATAAAATCTTCATGAAAAACCTCAACCTCAAACGACTCAATGAATGATGTGGAACCCACCGGTGCACCCGAAATATGAAAACCCAAGTCAGGAGTAAGAAAGCCAAAAAGAAGTGATATAAAGTGGTCCAACCCTTGTGGAGACCAAACTACACTAAAAGCCTTAATGTTAATAACTTTTCTTGCAATTGTAAAAACACAAAAACCACATCTAATGTGGGACCTAATATATGTGTATCATATGTTAAAGAAGGGAAAACACAAGTGGGGGGCTACCACTATAAGGCGAAAAGTGCAAAAGTGAGCCAAAACATACAACGCTCCTCCCAATGGGTCCCCTTGTCATGTACCTAACGCCGACAAAATGATTATGAAAGCGCCTTGTCAGGAAGCCTGAGAAAAATATTATGGGGATGGGCGTGTGTAGAATCATGAAACAAATGGGAAAAATTAATCCACTGAATTGGGCGAAAACCTTAACTCTTGGAAATGGTTGATCATGACACCAAATTGAAGGCGTTATGGCCATCCACCTATAGCACCACCCAATCTGGATGGTAATCTAACATCATTCAAACGTTGTGAAACATTGTTTCACATCCACCACAAGTCATTACACCAAATTGATGAGGACTAAAATGTTCTATGATAATATCCCTAAATTAAATAACTAAAGTGTAAGCAACTAAATGATAAGTCACCTCACCGATCATGATAAGACATATACCTTTAGATTGTTTTTCCAACGTTAAAAGTTGATATGTAAAAAAAAATGCGATACTAAAGGTGGAACATGACCTCAAGCAATGTGCCCAAATATTTCGAAAAAGAAGTCGAAGCCACTCGCAAAATCATCTGGGACAACAATCTCACAAAAGTTCATACACCATACGTGAGGGGTCATTGGAAGAAAGATGTGGTGAACGAACCAAGGCAAAGACAAATGTCTTTCAATTTAATGTAACCTTTGTTTCAAAATGGAAATCATCAACGAAAGGGGGGGGATCAACCTTAGTAAGTGGATGGAAAAGAAAAGGACTTGTGTGAACTCATCTATGGGGTTGCAAGTATGTTCGGAGCTAGCGCGCATATTGTTCAAACATATTCCCCTACATGAGCAAGGGCATCTGTGTAGCATAATCATGTTGATGGAAGCGGGGCAAGATCTAAAATCGACTCCAAACGTTTGCAAGAAATTAAAGCGAATGCTCTACTCATGTGCTCCTCCTATAATGCCTCCCAGTCACCACCCATGTATCAATGCAAATGAACACAAATTTTTTGGTGGCCTTTCTCACCACCCAATGGAGGAAAGGATAAACACCAAAAAAGGAATAACAAAAAAACATGCCAAGTTGCAATATTAGAAAGATCGGATGCTAATCAAAATAAAAAGATATGCAAAGCCCACTAAACATCAACTTGGAGAACATATGGTATATGATGGTAAGAATGAAGATGTAATAAACCCAAATGGAAAGCATCAATGATGTCTATGAATGCAATCCATGTCCATGTTAAAAAAGGAGGAGAACATGGCAAAGTCAAGGGTAACACTCCCCCAAAAATAAATGACTACCTATGAATGATGCATGAAAATTGGTGTTGCATTAAAACCCCCCCCTGCACTAAATAAATGATGGCAAGAGGGACAAAGTATGCGAGGTTGTGGAGGAGAAGACCACATGATGAGAAACTCCTATTGGGTGTGGCAAGCGAGGCGAAAAAGGGGCCAATGAACTAAAATAGGATGAAGGACTGGCCGAAGTAAATTAAGAAGGATGGAAATGATGGGAAAATCAATGGAAATTGGAACACATCTAAGCTTAAGGGTAAAGCTAACTACTCGCTCTCTATCAAGTGCCTATTAAGAACATTAGGATGTCTAATGAAGCTTTGGGGACAAAAAACCAACAGGATCTACCATCCCTATCCCTAACCTAACATATATGGTTTTAAATTAGAAACCTAAACCTCAATCTCAAAAACCCCAATTCAAAAGACCCCCTTAATCACCTTCAAACCCTAAAACTATCACTATAAAAAAGGAGTAATTACAAACAAAGCAAAAAAAAAACTACTTCTTTTGAACCTAGTGCTATTAGCTTTATACTAGGACCATAAAATTTCATAACCAATTAAACTTTTAAAAGAGATTTGATATTAGTATTAGACTGGTATGATTTTTTTTTCAAGACTTGATACCAATACTAAGCTAGTATGAAAATGATTAATTTTTTAAAAATCAACATGAGTTAGTATTGTAAAAACTTATGGTCAATATTCAATTGAACAAAGGAACAATCTAGTTATGGTATGAACTAGTGAAAAACAAGGAACATGAACATCCATTAAGTATATTAGAAAATAGTTAAATAAATATTAGTAAATAGTATTGAACTAAAAGGTGTTAATGTAATTGTGCTTATGTAATGGTGCTTACACAACTAAACTAAGTAACTAAGAAATGATGACCTAATGTAATACTACTTACATAACTAAACCAAGTAATTAGAAAATGATGGCCTAATTTTATTTGCCAATCAATTTAAAAGCTTCTAGAATCATCTAGAAGCCTGGGGAATGTGAAAACTAGCAACCCATGTCACACTCTATTCACTACTTAATCGACAAATCTACTACTATTACAAGTATTTTATCATCTTATAATTAAGTTATAGACTCCAATGGCTTTTCTAAATTTTCTAAATTTTATTTTTCCTAAAAGCCTCATGGATATATCAGCTAATTAGTATTTTGACATGACATGTGAAAGTTCTATTTTGGCATAAGTACCCATTCACAAATGTAATGATATTGAACTTTGATATGTTTTATCTATGCATGGTACATAAGATTTCTTGCAATTTTCATGCAACTTTGATTGTCATAATGAATCAATATATACTTGTTTATTGATTAGCCCATGCTACTAAATAACAACTTTAGCCATGCAACTTTTTTTTCTCCTTTAGTGAAAGACTGATACTTTACTTTTGTTGAAGAAAGTGCAGTAGTTGGTTGTTTACATGAACTCCAAGTGACTGGTCCACTTCCCAGTTGGAAAATGTATCCTAAGGTTGATTTGTGATTCTTAGTGTCACCTATCCAATCTACATTAGTGTATCTTTTGAGTTTGTTTGACTCCCCTTCTTGATAATAGATTCCAAACTTAAATGTGCCTTCCAAGTACTTGAAAATGTGTTTGGCAACTTCTAAATTCACTTGTTTAAGGTCACACATGAAGCAACTATTACACCAACAACATAAACCACATTTAGTTTAATATTGGTCAAGTATATTAGTTTACCAACAATTTTCCAAAATGTTAGTAAATCAATAAGCTTGGAATCTTCTTCTTTCCCCAATTTGAACCCCTTTAATAGAAACATTGTTGCAGCATTACAATGAGTTAACCCAAACTCTTGTAAAATCTCTAAAATGTAAGTGTGTTGACACATGAAAATTCCATTCTTGAATGAAATAAACTCAACATTTAAATACAACCAACTTTTCCAATATTTGACACTTCAAAAATACATTCAAATTGTTATATTAACCATTTGATTTTGAACTCATGATTGTCAGTGATTAGAAGGTCATCAACATAAAGTATCATAATCAAGGTCTTTCCCTTTCCTCAAGGAAGGATATGTTATGGTATGTTTCATTCCTTTTAGATCAACCTATTTTTGGATGTACTTGTCGATTTTACCATACCATGTTCTAGGAGCTTGGTGAAGGTCATACAAGGCTTCCATTATCTTGCGCACTTGATATTCCTTTCCTAGAATAATGTGTCCTTTAGGCTGGGTCATGTACATTTCATCAGCAAGAAGTCCATTCAAAAAAGTAGTTGTCACACCAAGGTGAAACGTTTTCCATCCTTGATGTGCCACAAATGCCACAATGTAGTGGATTGTGCCCCACTTAACCACTAAAGCAAAAGATTTTTGGAAGTCTACCTTTTTTTTTTGCTCAAACCCATGAACAACTAGACAAGTGTTATACCTATAGGTTGAACCATTAATGGTAGGTTTCAACTTGTAGGCCCATTTTACAAAAAATGTTTTCTTGCCTTGAGGCAAATCTACAAGTTGCCATGTTTTGTTGCTATAAATAAAATCAAACTCTTCACACATTGTTTGACACCATCTAAGGTCATGTGACAGTTTTAGCAAAATTAATGGTTCTACAAATGTTGGACAATCCAATTCTTCTAATTATAATGCATAAAGATCTATGGGCCATCATTATTTTAAATTAATTGTTGGTTTGAACATAGTCCTTCATCTAAAAAGGAACACTCCTAAAACATGAATTTTGAGGTGGTGATTGTGTGAGTAGTAAGGAATTTGATGACTTAAAACAATATGATGAAGATGGTTGTTGTGATAAAAGTGATTCAAAATGTTCTAATAAAAATATTGCATGATTTTAAACACGAAATTCTACTAAAGATTTAGGTCGAACTTAATTATTTGATTTGTCAATGTTTACTAATGTGGGCTTAAATGTGTCAGTGAAATTAATAACCATGGGTTCTATGTATGACTGCAAATTTGGTTCAAATCCAGGTTGTGATGTAATAATTTCATAAAGATTAGGAATGGGGTTTTCATATTTTTGCAATGTCCAAGGTGAATATTATTGGTTCATGAATGACTATTCATCAACTCTAACATTTATACTAACTAGTATCTTGTGTTTCTAAGGTATAAAATAACAATATCCCTTGTTACTTCATCATAACCAACTTGAACCGCTTTATGAGACTTTGGCTCTAATTTATTTCTATCTTCTTTAATTATGTGCACAAAAACTTTGGAGCCAAAAATGCATAGATAGGAAAGGTCTAGTTTATTTCCTAAATAATGTTTTTTGGTGGAATACACAAATTCAACCTAGTGGGTGAAAAGTTATAAAAGTATGTTGTTATGTTCACTCCTATCCATAATTTTTTGACACATTGGCCTTTAACATTAGGCTCCATGTTTTTTCCAACAAGGATCTATTCATTCATTTTTTAATTCCATTTTGTGGCAGAGTGTGGGGTTGAGTATGTTGATGATGAATGCCATGTTAGCAAAATTGTTTGAAATATTTGGAAAAATATTTATTGCCACTATCACTTCTGAAAATTTCAATTCTCATGTTGATTTCATTCTTCACCATCTACTTGAATATTTTGAATTTCGTCAAAGTTTCACTCTTGTGGTGCATGAAATACAACCAAACCTAATGTGTCTTGTCATCGATGAATGTTATGAAATAATGTGAACTTGAAAGAGATTGGACTAGGAAAGGTCCACAAAAGTCAATATGAATTAATCCTAGGATGTTGCTTGCATGATTTTGACTACTCTTAATTTTCTCACAATGTTAATTTCCAAGTTCACATCCTTTACACATTTTTAAAACATTTGGGCTCATTATGGTATTTTGGTTAATAAAAGCATTTACTTGTTAAATAATGTAGGCTTTGGAAGTTAAGGTGAGCAAGCCTTCTATACCACAATTTTGATTAATCACAAACTTCTATTACATTGATTATCAAGTTTGGATTCAACAATATTAATTTATAAAATCCATTTCCTAGATCTTGATTTGCTTTAGCAATGACCTCTTGAATGACTCAATGTTTGATCACACAAACTTTATCATAAAAAATTACATGTCCCTGATCAATTATGAACCCTACTAAAAAAAGGCTTTTACATATACCATGTACATATAGAACTTCACAAATGACCTTTATTTCTTCAAAGGGTGTTTGAACCATCATAGTGCCTTTTCTAATTAATGGATGAACACGACCATTAGCTAACCCACTTTGGTAACACTAGGAGTCCTCTTTAAGTTGTGCAAAGATATCTTATTCCCATGACATGGTTAGAAGCACCCAAATCTATGTACTAGTTCAGGCCATTTTTATTCATGTAAGTTGAGGTTATTGTAACCTCAAATAGTTCTATGATGGGAGCATGTTGTTTTTCATTTTCTCCATAATCAATTTCCTCATCCACAATGTTGGCTGATTGACAAAGCTAACTAGATTCAAACCTAGTACACATGTTTGCTTCAAGTTTACAAATGTCAACTACTTGTTCATGATAGTTTCATAACTAATGGCCAATTTGATTATAATAGTTGCATGTCTTTTTGCAATGTTCATTAATGTTGGATTTGAAGGGACATTGAGCATGTACAAAAAGAGATTTTTCATCATGCTTATTGTTGTATCGCAATGTTCAACAATGTTCTTCATGAATTAATCATCCAACTAGTTCATTAAACGTTGGAGAGTATCCTTTAACAAACAAAGATTGAATATATGGATAACAACTGTCAATACGAACATTGAGCACAATTTGGATGAAATTGTCATTGTCAATAATGACTTTGATTCCACCTAATTGAGATAATAAAGACCTAACCTTTTGAGATAACTTTCCACACCAATTTCTTCCCCCATTTTAAGTTGGTTCAACTTGTTGCAAAGAAAGAAATTTTTTATGACATCTTTTATCTCATACAAGTTTCCAAGAAATTCCTAAACTTCTTGAGGATCTTTTTCTTCAAAGAACTAGTAAAAGTTCATATATCACAAAAAAAATTATCATTGACATATCCTTTTCTCACTTGTATGCTAGATTAAGCTCATGTATGACCTTGTGTATAAAACATATAGATGATGTTTCAATGGTAATTACTACTGTAGTAGTTGTGATTATGGACTACATAGGAGTTGTGACTATTGGTCATGCAATAGACAAACTAGATCCACCATTAGTTATTGACGTTGAGTTAGTAGGGCAATCACATCCCAATTTTTTTCCATTTTCAATAGATGCTTAACTCTATTTTCCAATTGAAATAATTGGTTGATCCTACGAGCTTGTTTGATTTTAGAAACAAATTGTATGAAATGCTCGATATTTTGACCAAAAAATTTTAAATACTGGAAACAAGTTCACCAAAAAAAAAACTTTGATAGACCAAAAGTAAATTTCATTGGTTTTCCAACGAAATTTATGCCCACATATTACATATAATTGACTTTCATATTAGAGCTAAGTTCATAGAGTATTAATTATATGACTACTTGATACATCTTGAATTAAGATTGATAAAAGCCTAAGTTCTAATACCATGTAGAAATTTACAATCAATATTAAATTGAACAAAAGAATAATATAGTTATGGTATGAACTAGTGAAGAACAAGGAACATGAGCATCCATTAGATATAGTAGAAAATAATTGAATAAATATCAGTAAAAAATAAGGAATTAAATGCTGTAACATAACCATGTTTACGTAATAGTGCTTATGTTATTAAACTAAATAATACTAAGAAATGGTGACTAGCTAATTTTATATCTTGATCAATGTAGAAGCCTATCTGGAGTGTGAAAACTAAGAAGTATGTTCAAGAATAGATATTTTAACAATGATGATTCATTGGAGCTAGTTTAAATAAAGAAATTTAGGTTCCATGAATCTTCCTTTTGGATGATAATTCCGAAGTAAATTTTTTTTAATCATTTTCAAGTAAGGAAGAATGGAAATGTGTTTTTTGGAGATCTATGTGTTTTTAAAGTTTTTTTTAACATCATATTTTGAATACCTTTTGCATCAATTTGCGTCCCATTTTTCTTCAATCAAATTTGAATGCAATTCAAGGGAATTTGAATTCCATTTAGTAAATTTGTATTAAATTAAAGAACTTGTATTCAATTAAATTTGAATTAAATTAAAAATTTGAAATTCAATTCAAGTTGCATGTAATGTAATTCAATATTTTCATTAAAATGGAAGTTAATTTCCAATAAATCAGTTCATTTTTTCCATCAATTGATTATCACTAGCAATGTGACAGCAATCAAAAACCCAAGTACTAGATACATGCCCACCACTCGGTACTACCAATGTTGTGTGGGTTTGTTTTTTACCCAAATATATTTGTTGGGCATGGATAAGGTATACTATTTATTTTAAACCATTTGAAAAATATATGCCCTTATGTTGCAACAATAAATCTGAAAAATTATATCTTATTTGTACCTTTGGATATATGCAAGACATATCCATATGGGAAGGAAATATTTGCTAAAACTTTGGGTAAATAAGATTATGAAAAATAGGTAATGAAACCTATATATATATATATATTCAATTTGTTAATGTTTCTAATTCTACCAATCTATTGGAATGTGTTCGTTGTTAAGAATTTTTTCTTTGTTACATGTTTGCATGTCTTACTTACGATACTTAAACTCATGTAAATTAACTTGGAATTAGTTTTAATGTGAATGTAGTTCAAAATATATAATGTATGGGATATAATCCAATCTCCAGAATGTACAGATCTTTTATTGTTGCAAGTTTTATGTGTTTTATGCAAGTTTATTTTGCATTCAATTAGTGTGATTTACATTGTGTTTTCTCATCTTGGATTCATGTATTGTTGCAGGTGAATCATATTTTGAATCACCAAAAATGATGTCTAGCTTAATAATGTCAAAACTAAATTTGTGTTTTCGCATTGGTGTGTCTATTTGTGATTTGCACATGAGTTTAGTGTGGCAAGTTGTCATGTTGTTTTGTTTTCGTTATAATTAGGGGATGTAGCTTGCTCGATGATTCTGTAATTGTTGAGGTTGATTTTCATGTAAAACTTATTTGGGAGTTGAACCCAAATGAAGGATGGTAATCTAAAATTTGTTGTGTGAAGGAAAAAAAAACCAAATAACATGGTAGAGGCCCTAGCCTTTGTCACAAAGGGTCTTCAATTTCATTTTCTCTTTTATTTTTTCCTTCTATCTCCTCTTTCTTGGCATGGACAAAGGAGGTCACACAATAACAACATTGGTAGCAACAACTATCACAAGAGCCATTGCCACCAATGCCATTATTGTTGGAATTATAACCTAGTGTTAGGCCTCATCAACAATAAAAGGGAGGGGCAAGAAAGGCCTACCTCCTTGTCATTGTCTTCTTTTTCATCACCATCATCATTGTCACATTGTCACAATAATAGTAGCTAGCTACTACAACAAAAGGAGGAAAAAGGGGGGCTGCAAGAGCTTGGAACTCCATTATGTCATCACCACATGAATCCAAGCTCCCTTAGATATCCTAAGCTCAAGGAGCATTGGGAGATTCACAAAGTTTGGATGAGCCCTAGGATAAGGGATTCAAGGGCCAATCTAAGCCTTGGTCCTCCTTTTCTTCTTTTGTTTTCAAAATTTTGAACTTGGAATCCAAAAACAGTCATGTTTGGTGTCAATCCAAACCTACCATTTTTAAAAAAAACTTTCAACAATTTTCATCCATGTGGAAGACATTTCATCCATCATTTGGATGTGCCATTCACCATTCATGAAACATTTTTCATCCATTTTAACTAGTTGGCCAATAAGGGTTAATGACTGGACATGGATTTTAAACAAAATTAAAATAAAATTAACATTTAAATCATGAACACATTTTATCCTATCATTGGACAAACATTTTCCCATCAATTGAAAATTCCTTTTTAATCTAAAAAAAGAAATTTAATTTGGAAATTTGCATCTCTTGCATATAGAATCCAATTAAGGTTCTCTATGTTGTTGATCTCTTAAAAATGAAAGATCTATGCTTGTGTAAAATTGCAAAGTATTTGGAAACAAATATTTTTGGAATCTAAAAGCAACCTACCTAAATTTTGCATTAAATTTTATTTTTTTTGGAAATTCACATTATGCATAATGGAAATGGAATTGAATTGTGGGGAAGATTTCTTATCCACTGAATCCACATTGCCCTACAACTAGAGCTCTAAAACAACTAATACAAAACTACACTACAACTAGATCATAGAAATATGGACAATTAATGAAAAAAATGTGACATAAAAAAATCAGGGAATTATACTATAGTTGTAATTTAGTTATAAATAGGACACCTATACGATTAATGTACTCATTGTACATATGGACATAGTCAATGATATTTGACTTTTTGGCAAATCACATTTTAGTTGGATTTAGCAACTACATTACAACTAATGTACAATGTCCACATATAAAATCATGCCATGTGTATTCGTTTTCGCCACCCATTAAATATGACATTTTCAACTAGTTGTCAATTATGATTTGCATTCATACAACTAGTTGTGCCATTATGTTGGCACGATAAAAATATTATATTTCAATTATTTTGTGATTATTATTTAATTGTTAATAAATTAATAATTGAAAATCGTATTTAAACTTTAATATTTAATAATAATTTTTCAATAAACTAATCATTATTACATACTAGTTAATATTAATTTACTTAAGTACTATGAAATAATTAATTAGATTAAATAATAAACTATTCATTTTCAATAATTGGTATAATCTAAACAATTAACTTGTTAATTGAGTAAAATAATTAATTTATAAATAATTAAATAACTATATAATTTTTTTATTGTGACATTAATTAATTAAATTTTTTCAAATAATTAATTATCTGATAACTATATCTTCAACCCAAGTTCATATTTAATCTTTAATTTTTAATAATAAAATTTTCAATAATTTATTAAATATTAATTAATACATAATTTAAATCATTATCATGAACTAATTAAATTGAATTGAATAATTAACGATTAGTCTGAATTAATTAATCATTTAATTTAGGTAATGAATTTTATAAAAAATTTCAGATAATAAATTATTTTCAGTAAAATAATAAATTATTTGAAACACCTAACTAACAAATTATATGATCTAGATTGATTGATTCAAATAATTTTCCAATTACTTAATTCGAATAATTAATTCAGATAACTAGGTCAAATAATTAAATGAAATAATAAATTATCAGATAATTCACATAATTAATTTTGGGAATCTAGATCATTAATGATTTAAATTTTATTTGATAACTAACTAACTAATTATTTATTTGAATTAGACTTATTAATTCAAATGATTACTTCAGATTATTAATTATTGATAATTAATTCACATATATAACTATCCAATAACTATTTACTTAGTTGTACAATTTACAAAAAAATAAAAACACAAAGAATGTGGGAATTTAAAAAAACATTGTAACCTAATTTGCAATTAATGTGCAACTAAAAATGTTAACCCACATGTTTTGTCCTTGAATCCCATTTCACAAATCATATATATATATATTCTTATTTGTTCACATTAAAACATAGTGCTAATTTGGGATGAGGTCAAAAAAACTTAACTTTAAAAAAAAAAACATAAAATAAATAAATTTACATAACTACTTTTTAATTTGCTGATACTTCTACCTTTTTACTTATTTGCCTATTTAGATAAATAAATAGTTGGTCCTACTTTTTTACCTATTTACCTAGGTAGATAAATAAGTATGTAATGTAAATAGGTCCTACCTACCTACTTATGTAGCTATATATATCTCAAACTTACTAGGTTTCATGGGTTCATACAAAATTTGTTTGATATGTTTGTATAAAAATCACATGAATTCCATATTATGGTTCATATGAATGATGTTTTACGTATTCAATATCTTAAATATTTAAACAAATGATACATTATTTTTGAATGACATAGGTGAATGTTTATGTTTAATTCACAAAAAACACATAGTTTTATGCAAAAATACATCATGATAACTGTATGAATTTAGTTAATATGTAAATCGTACATATTTCACATCAAACATCATAAGTACAAAACACACATCATTTATTATATATATATATATATATATATATATGATTTATATTAAAAAATTAATGTCATTTTTACATTTTGAAACTCATGGATTTTGCATGGACATATTATTTTGTTATTTTCACACAAATTTTTTTGACATTTTGTGATTTTCAAAATTTGTGATGTAGGTATGTAGCTTGGGTAGGTAGATAGGAACTACCAACCTACCTGCTTATGCCTATGTATTGACTTAATTATTTAAATATATATTTATTATAATTTAATTATTTTCCAAATTTTAATTAATATGCTAGATGATAACTTTTGATTGTGCCATGTGTCACAATTCAAGACCATACAAAATGAATAATAATAATAATGGATGGTGGAGATCAATATTTCAAAAAATACTAATTTTCACCCAAAAATCTCCATAGTGCCACATGTCAGATTTTGATGGACTAATGAAAAGTAACATCAACATGACATCACCATGGTAGATATAAACTAGTTGCATTGAAATTGCACAATAGTTGTTCTTAGATAATTGTAACCAAATTGCACAAGTTGCATATGTATAGGTTTCACATATGGTGAATTGCATATATTGCAAGTCATGTGATTTGTTTGATAACATTAATTCCTGTAAAAATATTCTATGTTACAATGAGTTGTGATGAGTTGAAAATAGTCATTGTGGCTCAAAAATCCAATTGCAAGGCTTGTTGAAAATCACTTCATTTTTTCTAGTGTTGGATGTTGTATTTGCTATGGAATTGCAAAAAAAATTGAGGTTGTTGTCTAGTGGGGTGCATGGGACAAATGCAAGGCAATTGCTAGCAACTTACATTAATGTTAGCAAGTCCAAAAACTACACATTATAGGTGGCAAAATACCACACCATCAACAAATCTAGACAAATATTTGAATTCCTATTATGATTTTTTAGTAGAAATCACAAAAATGAAGATTTATGGTTCATAAATTATGCATCTCCACTTGTGTTTGTTGGTTGCACCTTTGTTTTGACCTTGGTTTAAGAAATATTGGCCATGGTTGGGCTTAGCATTCCAAGATGAGATTTTGGGATGCAAATTTCATGTACCACGGTTGGGTTTAACATTCTATGACCAAGTTGTAAGACATGGGTTTCAAATATTGCATGGATAGTTTGTATTTCGAGATGCATTATTTAGACACAAATTATTGCATTGGACGTTTGCTAATCATGTTCAATTTATGCATTTTCCCTAAACAAGGTTAAAAGTTAGTGGCAAGGGTTAAGTTGTGACAATGTTGGTGTTATTGTGAATATTACGGATCTGATCATTGATTGTTTCATTAATTAGTTGTGGTGATGAAATTGGGCTAATGGCTAGTAGACAACATTTGTTGTGTTCACAATGTGATTAAATTTGTTTGCCTTGTGAAATGTTTTGTGGTTGCAAAGGTTTTATAATTTTGAAAACTTAGAAGTACCAACATCCCATTAGGTTTAGGGTTTGGAGTCCCAAGATTAGGGTTTGAAAACTGAAATTTAAGGTTAGGGTTTACCACGGAGGGGGCACAAGATTTGAAGGGATAGGCAATAAATCAACATGTATCAATGTGTTTAGATGGTAGGGAGTGTGATTTAATCATCCACACAATCATTATTTATGTTTGGGGGGGATTCTTTAAATTCCAAAGCAAATTCACCTTCACAATTAATCACCCTACCATTGTTGTAGGACATGAATGACATTTATGGAACCACCAAAAGGCTTCAATGGTATTTGGAGGTGGTTGGCATCCTTAAGTTGGATAATTTTATGTAGGAATTTGTGAATTGATGTGACATACAACAAAATCGCTAATTTTTCACACCCTTCATGGCATAGAAAGGTTTGTTCCAACATTTGGAGGGACATTTGTGGATGATTATCATGAATTTAAATGCACCCATGAAGTTGAAATCAAAGCATGGTGACTATATTGGGCACCAAATTATGTTTCCACCATAATGATAATGATTCCAAGTGGGATGTTGACAACCTTTAGTATTATTTTGACAATTGAAAGTGACACTACTAATGGTGATGGAGCCATTAGAAGTAGGAATGTTAGTGGTGGTGGAGCCATCGAAAATCCTAGAATTGTTAAAAACAAAAGTGTTGATGGTGGTAGAACCTTAAAAGTGGTGGAACCACTAAAAGCAATGGTAGTGGCCCTTCCATCAATACATAAGGTTTGTTCATGATGTTTAGCCCTATAATGGAACCCTATGTTGGACAATTGTGAAGGAAAAAAAAACTATAAAGTTTGCAAAAGTTTCAACAATAAGGTGCATGAGAATTCATGAAAGGCATATGCATGGATGAGGAGGCTCATAACTATGACACAAGGTGCTATGAAAACACAAGTTGTCAAATTTTTGTATGGAATTTTGAACAAGGAGCTTAGGTATTAGGTGTAGGATGCAATGTTACTTTAACCTACACAACCAACCTTGGCAAGTGTTTTTCAATTATTGAACTGCATTGACTTGAACATGGTGGAAGAACATGGGGTGACTATCAATTTTAACAAGGATAACTTAAAGAATATATTGACACCATTAATTCAACAATAGTGTAGTGTGACCAATAAAGGTGCACTATAGAAGACTAAGTTGAAACAAGATGGTTCCACATCATATTGTATTAAGTGAGGGGGAAGAAGAAAAGTGTTGTCCAAAGGTGTGGTGGGCTTCATTAGAAGAAAGACTACTTTAATCCACTACTTACTGTTACCTCCAACCCTAATCCCAACTAGTCATGTTCCCATTGCAATTTCTATAGGTGTGATGCAAATCATTGTTACAAATTACACTTGGAACTATGGCATAAATAGCCAAAACCTTATCCTTTATCACATTGACATTATTGGAGTTGTGTGGCATAAGGCTTTAATATTGACCATAGTTCTTTATGTTGTTCCCAATGTTAATAGTTGCAAGATCTAGATGTATTAACTTAGTATTTTGTTGTCACCAAGTTGTAGACCTTCCTATACATTCCAGCATTGATAGGGTAGGGGTTATTCTTAGTGCGGTGGTAATGCATAACAAGGATGGTGTTTTCCAATTGGAGGGGTTATGAGTAAATGATACCAACCCTATAAGGTTTTATTATATTCAAAATGTTCAACCCTTAACATTGGGCAAAACAATAGTGGAGGGTCTTGGATTAACCAATGCCAATTTTGAACCATGCATGTACCAAATTATGACATCAATGGGCAGGTTAAAGAAAGCTTGGGTGTCAACCAAATAAAAGATTGTCATTCAAGTTAATCCTCATTGACCATCTGATTATACCATGGTGTGGGCTTGAATTGTGATCACCCATGTTACATTTTATGATATATTGGTTAACAAAGTGGATTTATATCCACTAAACATTACTTTAGATTTTTTGGGAAGAAATTGCACATTATCGACCAAAATGCCAAATAAGAAACCGTTGTAAGGTGTTGTTACAAGGGAAATTCATTTCAGGCCATTTAGGAGAATCAAGCAAGTCAAGTTTGGATGTGTTGTACCACTTGGGGTGTTTTGGTGTTATGTGTTGTATGCATGTTGACAACAATGGTTGTAAGTGTCGACATAAGAGGACATTTCATGGTGTTAATTATATTGATTTGTTAATGTTTTCAATTCCACCAATTTGTTGAAATGTGAGGTCAACAAACCATTGAGTATGATGATCAATCTTGAATAGAGAGTGAATGTCTAATTCACAAAAGCATCACATATTTCTTAGTTACAACATTTTATGTATACATGTTTAATATTATGCAATTGAAGCTTCGTTTATCATTGAGTGAATCAAGGTTTTTAAATGTGTTTGTGCATATTCGTATTTAAAGATGATGTTTGTACATTGATTTTTTCATTTTGACATGAAATTGGTGCATGATCTTATTGAGTTTTTCCTTCAAAAAATATATTAATGCTTTCAAAATGTGGACATTTTTTCATTCATAATTAAATTGATAAAAAATACATGCCTTTTTTTAACCCCAAATAGGGGCATATGATAGGGGGTACCCATACCTTATTCATCTACGAAAACCAACAATTTATTCATACCCAAACCCTATCCCATGGAATTTTTTAATCTTAATATACACTTATAGAATTAACAAAGCCATTGAAATATATATATACCGAAGGATATATAAAAAACAATATACCCATATAACATGGGTTGCCACATAATTAATCATCATCATGGGGTATGAGAAAGGAATAGGAAGAAGCCACTATATGTTTCATGTTCACATATTATCCATCTTGCATGGTGCCTTTATGGGTGTTAGTTCAATAATCGAGCTAGTTGGGCTTTCCTAACCTTAATTTTCTTTTGTAAAACATCCCAAAGAAGAAATGGGAGAAGTACATGTATTGTCACCAAATTTCACTTAAAGAATTTCAATGAAAGATGATAATTACATCTAACATTTTGGTGTTATGAATTTCTTGCAAAAATCTCCAGGATTCCGAAACCCCAAAACCCCCATTCCTACCAAACATTTCAATTCCATGTTAATTGGTCCAAAACTTGTTTAAATTGCCAAAATTATATCATAAAACAAATGAACATGCTAATACAACAACCTCAAATAAATTTCATCTAGTGTATTTGAAGGTGGCCTTCCTAAGTGAAATTTCCTTAGCAAGGCAATTTCATGTAAAACTCCTAATTAGAGGAAAATTAACTATTTTGGTTACCTTGGTTATTAAACTAGAGAAACACCATTATTAAGCAAATTTATCCTTGATTTCAAGATTTGCCCTCAAATCCCGTAGTGAAATATTCTTGACATCATGCCTCCCACTATATATATTTGCCCCCCTAAACTTGTTAGGGTAGACACACCCACCATTAAACACAAGTCAATAGTCGAACATTTATTCATATATTTCTTGTCATTTTTCTAATGATTTTCATGGCTCTGGGTGCACTAAGTGGAGGTTTAAAATACCTGTGTGAAATCTAAAGGTATCTCAGCAATGAAAAAGAAGCAGGAAAAGAATGTGCAGGTCTAGAGAGCAAATTGTTTGTAAACAAATGCATTAGAACCCCTGAACTTTTAGACCTAATATTTTTCTCATTTCTTATCCATTTTCAGCGATCTAGAAAACAATGGGTGTTCCAATTGACAGTTTCATGTTCTGATAAACTTGGGTTTAAGTGACGCCTCAACACAAGGAAATACATTGTGTCAGTATACTCAAAGTGAATACATATATTGTGTGCATCTATCCATGTGTGCTTCACCTCTCTAAGTAAGTATACACCAGTGTTGGGCAGTTGTCTGTCTCTCTTCCAAAGCAAGAACCAGCAGGCCAGGGTCAGGTTTATAGACCCTTGACTGGTGGTTCTCATAAAAACAAAGAGCCAGTTTTGAGCTGTAACTCATGGTTCTCAAAAACTCAAAAAATTGGTCAAATTATGTACCCTCATGAACCACCAGTTCTGTCAGAAAACCCCCCAGTCTTTTGAAATTTTCCAAAAAGCCAGAACTTTCACGAGCTGTTTTGTTCTGAATTTTTTTAAAAACATCAGGACTGGAGGTTATATAACTTATAACAAAATCAAAGAACTGCCCAACATTGGTACACACCTAAGACTGTAACTTCTTTCACAGTGAGAGAGTCTGGCAATCATATGGGGATTGCAACAAACAGTCTATGACAAAACATAGTCACTGTTCAGAACAATCACATGGAAATCAAAGTGTTGAACAACCATGGCGTCTCCCGTACTTACTAGAACAGGTAAGTCTATGACACCATCATGTCCTTGGTATTGTCATATGGAAACCATGGCGAAAGAAAATGTGTGGGTTGGTCTAGTACAGATGCCAGAAGAAAGATAATCGATACCATCACGTCCTCAGTGTTCTCACATGGAAATCGCAAAAAAGAAAAGATGGATGTCTCATTTCTCATGCACCATCTATTCATCCATCATGATCAAGCTAAAATGGAGTCTCCAAGAGTACTGGTGGATAAACCCTAAACCCTAATCCACAGGGTTTTCTATCCCCTCACAACAATCTTTTAGGCTACTATTGGAGAAAAGAGGAGTGAAGTGAAAATCACCAGGAGTTCTTCAGTTGCCTACTCAAGCCAAAGTTCCACAACTCCAAGAGGAGCTTGAGATGTGCATAGGTTTTTGGTGCAGCTTTCGGGTCACATCAGGTGCATTTTCTTTTGATGTCAGCAGCAATCTTTGTTTTCTTCTATGCCGGAAGACTCATGTGGCAACAACACCCAATGCAGTGTTGAACACAGGAAGTAGTGCAGGATCATCTGGAAAAAAGTCGAGACTCCAATGCCAAAAAGCCCAAACTCAATATTGAGTCACCAAGATATTCAGTGACCTTTGACAGAAACATTTATGGTAGTAACAAGCCATTATAACTGACATGATATCAAAGACAGACACTAATATGCCCATGCAATTTGCTGGAACATTGAAGGTGCAAACAGTTCCAGCAAAGTGCAAAGCTAGCATGACAAGAATGGGTGTGTTCACAATTGAAAACCATGTGAGTATAATTCACAAGGTTTAAGATCATCACCTTCATTACAAATAGTAGGTTAGTAGCTTCCAGTCACTTCATTAGCTCCTGAAGTTGGGTTGCAGATAATTATATAACAATCTGCCCAAAACTATGGGTAATTTCAGGAAGCAAGAGGAACACTGCCATAATGTTGGCTACCACTGAAGGCATACAATGAATCTAAGTGAACTTCCTGATTTCAAACAGCAAGAGAGACAAGAATGGCCAGAAATCCACCCAAATATTTTCCAATCAGCCCTGTAACTGTTTTGGAAAACATTGTCACAAATGTTTATAGTACTGAGGCACAGTGAACTGAACCAGGTAGTGAGATGCAAAAGTGTATCATTGGTATTCATCACATTTTTCCCAGCTTTTTGTGATATTTAGTGGTGGTGCTCCAAAACCTGTATCCAGAAAGTCCCTACTGCATCTTTGATTTCATCCATTGCTCCAGAGTTGACAGCTCTTCAGGTGTAATGGAGTGACCAACTCCTGGAAATGCCTGCTCATGATTGCCATACCACAAAGTACACCACTGTCATACACTTGCTAGTAATCATATGAATCTCTATCATGGATAATCCAAATTTGCAAGTTCAAAATATGCATTAGGATTTTACCTTGAAATCACATTCAACATTTGCACGAGCCAGCAAGGGAGGGGCTGCTTGACCAGCACTGAAATCCACAACCTGGTCATTGAGTCCATGCAACCACAGCACTGGTGTCTTCACAACATGCAACACAGGTCAACCACATTGTCACATGCACATCAGAAATCAGCCTGCTCACAACATAGTAACACAACAACCACATACAAGGTCACACATAGCACACACAAGCTTGCACATAACCCAAAAGGTGAAGGTATTGCTCATATGTGCAGATAAGATTAAAAGCTGAGATATGGGCTATTCTGGAGAGGCATCCATACAAGGTTTTCCTATCCTGCAAAACACCCTGGAACAGATAGCTATGGCACCCTTCATTCCCAGAGACTGCCATTTCAGATTGGTGAACTGGTTTTGGTCAGTCCCAGGTAGGTCTGAAGCAATCTCTCATCAGGATTCATCAATAGAGCTCCTAATGTAGACTTCCAGGGTGACATCTGACATTGGAAGAAGCCTGCAATTAGTGGCCAAGCTTCATGCCCTGAAATCCTCCTGAGGATAGCATTCCAAGCAGCAGGGAGTAAAAAATAAACCCTTGACAAGAGAACCTACCTGCTTTGCCTCTGGTGTAATTTTGCTGACAAACCCAGCCCCATCCAAGGGTACCCAGCCACTGAATACAGCAGCCCCTGCCAATCTTTTAGGATACAGCATGGCACTTGCTAATGTCAATGCACCTGCGCAAGAAAACAACAGCAGCTGTTATCACTCTTGATAACGATCCCACCCATAATTGATGCAAAAACAGAGAACTAAGGGTAGACCTGCCTCCTTGACTGAACCCGCAGAGGAAAATGTGGTCTGCACTGACACCAGCAGCCACCTCCTCATCTATCATCTTATGTATTGACTCCACTGCCTCGATTACTCCCACCTCCATTTTAGGTGATTCCTGTAGCCATCATATGGAACTTGTGAATTAGCAACAAACTAAAAAACTCCAGTGGAGTCAATGAGAAACCAAAGAAGGCAAGAGGACTCACAGCAGTGACAGGGATCTCCTTTAGGTCAAACCAGCTTGGCATTAATGCACCATCTGCCACCATTTTCATGCACATCATGATGTCAAACACTTACTCCAACCCCCCTGCAACACCTTTTCTCATTCATGCACATTACAATACAGTAAACTTAGGTTATCTTTCACCACCTCCAGCACACCATTGAAGGAGACCTGACAACTTTCTACATGTGTTATTAGTCTGTAGATACTGCCACCCATGTCTTACAGCATGCAACTGGCCATGCATGCAGCCTTGGTCCCAGGGCCATAGCACCAGAAAAAAAACTTTCCAAAGCACAAAAACCTACATCTGGTTGAGCTTCCTGTAATTCAAGATCTTGACATGGAGACACAAAATCTGACAAGCCAGGAAGACCATGAAGAAAGGGAAAATGCATCAAACATGGAATTTGACAACATGTCAGAAGAACAAGAACAAGAACAAGGAGGAGTGATAGGTACACAGATGCTGCCACAGATCCATCTCCACACAGAAGGCCTAGCATTGCAAAAACCCTCATCCAACGGACTTCAAACCCTAGAGAACCGCATATGGTTACAAAATTGAGTGAAACAATAGAGAAATACAATTGCACCAAATGCAAGGGACATAAAGCTCAATCAGCCAAAGCAAGGAGTCATTACAAAGAGAGAGACAGAGACAGAGACGTACAATTGCAAGTGACGCGCTGCTCAGGAGCTGAAGGGAAAAGCCATTTGAAAGCAGCGAAGGACGGTCCCTTGAAGAAGGAGGCCAGGCCTTCGTTTGCAGGACCAGAATCCCCGAGGCCGTGCAGCCATATGACGACTCTCCTGCTCACTCCCGCCATCTCTTCCTCCGTGTGCGTCTCTTGTTGCTCTCCTTCTACTGTTTGCGACCAGTAGGAGTACTTGCTGCAATGAACACACCAGAAGACGCGATCTGGATTGCACCGCAGCGATGGCGCCGCGCTCGAGCAAAACACCAGAAGCAATGCTGCTGCGAAGAGCGGAATGGCTACGAGAAACGAGAGGCCGAAGACGACCGCTGGAAGTCGCCGTGCGGCGAACAATAACGCCATGTTCTGGGTCGCATTCCGACGGTGATGGCCCGTCCTTTGGGGTCGTCCTCTCGATTCGAAGGAAAAATAGGATGAACGATGAACGTCAGCTAATTTTCTTTCCACAGTACTTTATTTACAAACAGAAAAACAAGTGGATGATCAGCCCATTCATTCATCCATTATTAGTAGAATGTGTCAGCCTTTTAAAAAAAAAAACTCTAGGAATAAGGGAATTGGAAAAATAATCTATTTTTATTACTAAAAAATTCTAAAAAGGGTATTGGAAAGTTAGCCTTTATTTATTTATTAGGAAAAAGGAGATTGGACAGTTAGCTTATTTTTATTATTTGGAAAAAAAATTATTGCAAAGTTAGCCTATTTGGATAGTTTGTTTTCTTTTTCTTTTCCTTATTAAAGGTGGGGTTTGGGATGTCATCTGATTTTCTTTTTTTTTCTAAAAACAAGAACATGTTGGATAGAGATGATCAAGTATTGAAAGCTTTACTTCTTGAGTGCTTCGTGGGTTCTAAGCACAATAGCTTAGACACCAGATTTGGCGGTCCATGATCCATGTTTTCTTATGCTTTTAGAGATGACCACTTTTTGTAGGGTAAAGTCGAAAGTCCCAGGGTGAGGCCTACCCAAAATACAAGGGGCCTAGTTTGTGGCAGTAAGATCCCTCCCTCTCTTCAGGAATAGAGGCTTAAGAGCATGCCTACCGGTGGACTCTGCACCTTAAAATCAAATGAAGGAAAGTCAAATTATGCCGGTTTAGCTCAGGAAAATGGTTTTGCTTCTGCACATGTGCTGAGTTCGCTGAGGTTGGTAAAAGGTACAACTTTGCTGCGCACGTGCCAGAGAAGAGTGTAATAAATATGATCTGCTGTTCCCTGTTTTCTATTGGCCAAACATAATTATTGGTCCAGGTGGTTTGCTATTAGTAGTTCCCACATATTTGCAGTACCCGTTTCAGGTTACGGGTGGGGTTGCAAAAATGTAAATAACTAAACTTGGATTTGCGAGGTATTTTTGCAGGGTGACATACTAAGCTGGGGATGCTCTCATAGTATCAATCTTAATGTTTAGGGGAGGGGAAATTCATGAATATAAGGTGCCCTACAAAGCTACTTAGGAAATTTCTCTCAGTACTTGAGTAGGTTGCAGCAACTACTCTTTAGTAGTGCATTCACACTTGATGTTAAATCATCAGAATGGTTGAAGTAGGTAGTCAAAAATATAGAAAGACGTTTGAAAAAACTTACTTTCATATTTAGCTTGTAGCCAAATTTGGCTAAATCTTCCTATGGGTCATTGCCACTTTGGCTACATCACACAACTGACCCCAAAATTTTAAATAAATAAATAAATAAATAAATGCAAGGCTAGTCTCGATCACAAGGCTAGGGCTCAAGACTTTGAGGCAAGGAGTCCCTCCCATTGAGGTGAAGTGGGGGGGTGACTTTTTTGGATTTTTGGTGTTTTTAGTGTGTTCTCACAACTACCAAATGGCTCTCAACATGTTCCCAATGTTCTTAATATGTTCCCCAAGATGTTCCAAATAGCAGCACACCTTGTTCCATAACTTTTGCCCAATGTTCCCAAAGTTGAACCTGCATAACCCCACGAGAAGACAATATTTATTGCAGACGCCAGAAGCTTCCTCCTGACAAGAAACCCTAGAACCCGAAACCCTAAAATCCGAACCCTAATCGGGAAGGCGTAGAATGCCCACGGAAAGAAGCTTCTTTGTGCTTGTTGCTTGCTTGTTGTCGCGAAGCTGCCGCGAGACCTTGTTCCCTACGACAAGCAAGCTTTTGTAGCGTGTTAATAAGCTTCACAACTGTTGTAGTAGAAGGTGAGGAGCGTGTCTTTCTTTGCCTTTCCCCAGAGAACTCGCATCTGTTTGCGAACAGGACTTTCCATCTATAGGTACTTTGGCGAAGGTGAAGAAAGTACAAAAAGCTCAGGTTCACAGCTACCAACATGTCTTCGTGGAGTGAGTTTGCTGTTTTGTTTTAGTATGGAGGAATCAGCCGCTTTTCGAGTCTTCTTCTATTAGGTAGCTGATTTAGGGTTTCGCCTCGAGTTGCGTCCACCACAACAATCTGTTTTCTCCGTGGGTTTTTAGTTTGCGAGAGAGCGGGATCCGTTTCTCTGGAGGTTATGCACCTCGAACTCCTATTGAACAAGGTGCGTCTTCTGTGAGATCTGTAACCATGCCAATGTCGTGTGAAGTTAGGGTTAAGCTCTGAATTGGAGTACCAACAATTGCTCCGAATTTCCCAGATGAGGTTTTTGTGTTCCCCAGGTTCATTCATATACATGCAGGGTACATCCAAATAGCGCAGATACTGAACCTGGAATTCCTTTGTTAGGAGTGTAACTGTCTAGTTCGGAGATGTTCTGGATCCAGGGGTGGGTGAGGGAGGGCATCATCACCTTTTGATAGCCGATTTTGGGTTTTGAAGCACTCTGTAGACTTCTGCACATTTGGGATTTTTTTGGGTACCAAACTAGGAAAGAAAAAAAATTGCTGCAAGTTATGGTGTGAGTTTGTGAGTTTCTGCACTTGGCACTAGATTCCAAGACATTCAATTAGAGGACATTGAATAGAAATGTGAGGGAAATCTGTGCTCTCTTTGCAGAGGGGAGAATGGACATTCCTGCCACAAGCAGCCAAGTGAAAAACAGACGTTTAGACAAGAAGAAGAAGCAGCTAGTGCTTCAAGGAAAAGGAAGCAAAAGTGACTACTTTGATGTTATTGGCTCAGAAGCAAGAGTAGAGGTGTCATTTCAACCACCAAAGCCAAATTCCAGGCTCAACTTCCAAGACATTCAAGGTTTAGTGCGCTGGGCGTTAGCAGATGGGTCCAACCCAAAATGGGTCTTCATTAAAAACAAGCCTCTTGTTACAAAGGTGGTGATGCTGCACATACCAGGTTTGGATGCTGCACTTTACATGGCACATCCAGGGTCTTTTAGAAGCCTGAGTGAATGTTGTGGGGTTCCTCGGGCTGCTGCTGCAGTCAGTCCTTTTGCTACTACAGCTCAAACCTTAGAGGCAATTTTTAGCTGCCCAAAGACCCAAGCAGGAACTTCTCAGAATGTGAACCAACCTTGGAAAAAAAGCCGTAGTTGGCATCTAGATTCCAATCAAAAGAAGTCTCCTGATGCAGAACTTCTTGAAGATGGGACCTCAGATTCAGATTCGGACAAACAGATAGTCAAAAGGAGGAAGGGGACGATTGGAGATTCACAGGGTGATTCAACATCTGGTGGAGCATTTCCAGCTTCCTATTATACTCTGACACCACAGCAGATGCATGAAAATGGGTACCCAAAATATGAGGTTGAGGAAGATGGTTCCTCACCGCAGAATAAGTTGGGATTTATTAGGACACAGCCAGCTGCAGCAGGCTCAAAGCCACGGGAAATGGTGGCCATTGATTGTGAGATGTGTTCTACATCACTGGGGTTGGAACTCACTCGAGTGTCAATGGTGGATCCCCTTGGTAATGTGATTTTGGACAAACTGGTGAAACCAAAAAATGAAATAACAAATTACAACACTCGATTCAGTGGAATTACAGCATCTATGCTACTTCATGTTACAACAACTCTTGGAGATATTCAGGAAGAAATTTTGGAGTTAGTGTCTGCAGAAACAATTCTTGTTGGACACTCAGTTGAAAGTGATTTAATTGCACTCAAGGTATATCATCCTTTGGTGATTGATACAGCTTTGCTCTATCAGCATCCTGGTAAGGGTTCTTCTTCAGTCTACAAGCCTGCACTCCGCACTCTGACTGCCAGATTCTTGAGACGAAGAATCCAGGAGAATAAGAATGGTCATGACAGCATCGAAGATGCTCGTGCAGCAATGGATTTGACACTCCTGAAGATTAAAAATGGCCCTGCTTTTGGGAAGAGAATGAAGCCACACACTGAAAATTTGATACAGGTGTTGACTGATCATGAGCGGAGGTGCACATTGATAGATAGCAGAACAGTTCTTCATCATTATGCTGTGGGCTCCTGTAATGCAGTCATCACAAACTCTGATAGGGAAAGCCTTGCCAAAGCTGAAAAGGAGGTGAAGAAAGCTTCAATAGACTTTGTGTGGGTGCAGTTCTCTGAGCTGCATTCTTATTATGAAGATGAAGCTCGAAGTTCTGAGAATATGGCTGTCCGTGTTGCTGAAACATTGGCCTTCATGACATGCAAGAAGGGACCAAAGACCACAACCAAAATCAAACCAGTTCTTTCGCAGAAACTTCAAGCTGTGTTAACAGATTTGGACAACCACATAAAAAGGCTATATGAAGCCCTTCCATTGAACAGCCTGATGATTGCTTTCTCAGGTCATGGTGACACTCCAGGTGTGCGACAGCTGCAGGAACTGAAGTGGAAAAGCTTGCAAGGCCTGAAGCAGGCCAGTCTTCAACGATGGACCCAACAAAATGAGGCTGTCTTGGAAGAGTTTGCAGCTCGAGCAGAGACTACACTTGCTTTTGTGTGTGCAAAGACCTGAGCTTGTTTGAAAGCTGTGGTCAGGTCCCACCTTGCTTGGAAGCTTTCTCAACCAACATCATTTCAGAAGGAACATCTCTTAAATGTGAGTTCAAGACCCAAAACAGAGCAGGATGGATGGACTGTGGCTCTTGAATACTTTTTTTTCCTTCAGGAGAGAAGTTTGTCAAGCAAATAGCTACACTACAGTGCTGTAAAATTGGACACAACAACTCATTTTTGGTGCACTGCAGGTCTAGGCTTCTCTGTTTCTCTTCAGACAATCTTTTATGCACATAGACTTCCTATGTACTTCCATGCCCATTCCTGTCAGCCATTGTCAATTGCAACATCAGGAAACTGCTTTCAATTCTACGAGAGTGGTGCTGATTTTGCAACTGGGTAGTTGTTGGTGCATCAAAATAGGAGGTAGCAGCTGGTTTTAGACAGTGCTGTTTTCTAGGAAGGTGGTTTTTGCCAAAGTTTGCCAAAAACTTCAGACCTAGCTTGTGCAATGCATCCTTGTCATACACTTGGACTTTTATCATTCCTGTCAAAGAACTGTGACAGAATTTTTCCTAAAATCTGCTACTACTCTTTCTCAGTGGGCTTCAAATTGCTAACTTCACTGTTGTGGATCTCTAACTCTGTACTATGTTTGCAGAATTGTCTGCAGAGGATTGAATTCAGGTTGCTGAAATGAGAAAATTTGGAGTGCTACTCCCCAGTTACACAGGGCTATATATCCACAAACAGAATCTGGATCCTTTTCCGGATGGAAATCATAACTCTCCAAGCTGGGGAACAAACAACAAATCACTATGTCAATTGGGTATGTAGACAAGAGCTGTTCCCAATCTGCTATGCAGTTTGGCTCTAAAATCTGCAGCTCAATATCTCACATGTGGAAAGGTTTGCAAGCTTTGAACACAATTGAATTTTTGTGCATTTGAGAAATGTTCACAACAAATTTAAGGTCATTTTTCCTTCTGAACTATAAAACCTAATTTCATCACTGATCAGTATTACTCTGCTTGGTATACTCCAATTGGGTTTTGATGGGCCATTGATTATAAAAAGGTTTATAATGCTTCTCATGACAGGAGGGGGTTTCCTGGGGTTTGGGAACTCGATGTTCCCCTTGTGGTTCGCCCTCTTAGGTGGTTCTTTCGGCTTCTTGGATGAGGGTCCTTCCATTTTGTACCTTGTATTCCCCCTTTTTTGGGTGCTTTGGCTTATTTATGATTGGCAGGGTTTCATCATCACTTTTGTGCCCATATTTGTCAATCCCACTTTGATTGTATGTATTATGTATTCTTTTTGAACCAAGCAACAAACTTTATGATGAGTAGGAAAAGTTTTTATTGCAATGCTCCAGTAAAGCTACTCACACAAGTCTTGGAATTCTTTTCAAAATTTGATGCCACGATCCATGAACGGTTGTTCTAGAGCATAAAGTTTTATTCAAAATTCAATCCAAAAATGCAAAATATAGCCATGCCCGTCATTGAACATAGGTGAATGAACAATCAGGGCAAAAGATTTGGTTTAGGCTAGTCAATGCACCTTGATTATAGTGGCCAACATGTGTTTTGCACCTAATGATTGAATGTTTAGTGGTGAACAAATGTGTCAGTTTTTTTTATAACTCACACTTGGGTAGAATGTTGTGTGTTTAGCCATGAGATAAGTTCAAAACATTTGAGTGGTATTTGCATCCCACTTAAAATTAATATTTTGTTTGTTGATGAGAGTGGTTCTTTGCGTCTCTAAAAAAGGAACATTGCCCAACCTAGCAACCCAAGTGTTTGGTCATAGGTGTAAAGTAGGGCAATAAAGAAAAAATTCCAAACCACTTCATAGAAAGCAAGTGTTTGATAAGGGGGAAAAAAGCCTTTCTTACAAAAACTTGAGATTCACATTACTTCACACTACCATTGATGTTCAATTGACATGAGGTCAAAATATTAATATATTTTTAAGTGATTTAAATAGATTATTTAAAGATAATTAGCAAATGGGCACTGGTAATCCATGATCATATTTGGATTGTCCATGAAATCATTTTCACTTCCATTAATTCTAAAATATGAAGATTCATTTTTACCTACTAAAACATCAACATTTTTAGCATCCATGATGTTTTTTTTGGCAACCCTCATTGCTTCAAAAGTGATTGTTTTGGGCCTTTCCAATGTCCCTTAACATCCTTCTTACCAAGCTTCCCAATGACCTTTAGTTCAAAAAATATATAAAATATAAAATATTTTTAACCTTAATGCCCACAACATTCCCTATTTTAGCATCCATGATGTTTTTTTGGCAACCATCATTTCTTCAAAAGTGATTTTTTTCGACCTTTCCAATGTCCCTTAAAATCCTTCCTGCCATGCTTCCCAATGACCTTTAGTTCAAAAAATATATAATATTTTCAACCTTAATGCCCACGACATTCCCTATGTACTTCTTGGTGTCCTCGGACATTGTATCCAATGCCCTCAAGGTGCATTTTTGTTAAAACAAGCCAATCCCTATGTAACAAAGTCATTTTTTTCTTGGTTTCAACTCATAAATTAAATTGGCATTGAATTTTTTAATGAACTTTCACAATGTTAGTCCTAATGTATTATGAAACCATTTGGAATTTTTTGAAATGAATCTAATGAGTTTGGAATACTCAAAATGATTTTTCAATGTTTAATGTCTATTTTTGTTACTTAATAGACTCTCTAAAGGCTTTCTATTTTTTTTCAATGACATATTTATGAGATTTTAAAAACTAAACAACTACATAATAGCATAATGTAACATGACCTCTAAGTCATAAATATTATAAAAAAATTTAAGTTGACATGTATTTCATGATCTCAAGAATATTATTTTGAATGACCAATGATATTGGCCACATCACTTTAATTAAACTACCCATTAAGGATTCAATCAAATGGACACCTTTTGTTTATTTTAATTAAAATGCACTCCTCAACCCTCAATGTTTGGTAATATTTGCCCCCTCTTGCCCTTTTTGCATATAATTTTCACATGATATTTATGAAATTGCAAAAAATCACAAAAACATATATAATTTATGATCTATGAATAAGACAAAAGTAAAAAGGAGATTGAGTACTATGCATAATATTGAAACTACTCATCACAATTGTTTTCGCATGTTAATTACAAAATGATTTTCTTTTCCATTTTCACCTTTCGCATTGACATTTGTTCCTTTGTTAATAATCTTTTGAACAATGTCAACATATTCATATGAAATTGAAATAAACAACACATGTTCATATGTGAATGACGTGACATGTTGAAATAACTTTGATATAAATGAATTTTAACAAAAGGGTAATAATGATATAGCTTCCATGCTATATATGAACGATGATGTGGGGCTTGTTACCCAACCAGTAAGGGGTCAATGGTCAGCTACAAAACCGCTTGATCACAGTTCATCATGCACGGTCTTTTCAGCCTGTCCGGCTTGTGAAATGTCATGTTAGATTGGCTACGTACAACCTTCGAACATGTGCGGTGGGTGTGGAGGGGCGGCTAGAGCTGGCATTGTTGGTGGGGCAATTGTCAGATCTGGGCATTGGACTTTGTGGGCTATAGGAGCTACACTAGCCAAACGAAGGCAAATGCAATATCCCTGTGGAGGGGGGCGATTGGTCCGTGCTTTGGTCAGGTGGACGCATGGGGCGTGGGCCTCCTGATTTCACCTAGCTGGAAGCAAGTCATGTTTTCCTTCTACTAGTTTGGCCTTCATTTGCTTTCAACTCGTTTTAGAGTGGTTGTTGGCCAGCATGTGACAGTGGTGGTGGCCTATGGGCCCATAGATGTGTTTGACGCTTACATCAAGGATGCCTTTCATTTGCTCTTATTTGGTTGCTTGAAGGTCATGCTTCCTACTGACAAGGTGGTGGTGCTAGGTGATTTCAAAGTTGAGCTTAGCTGCGGCTGGGAGTCCTCTGCTGGTGCGATGGGCCGGCATCACCTCCATCACAGTGAGGTGCCTTTTGACAATGGGGAGCGCCTCTTGGATCTGGCGACATCTTTTGGGCTCCACGTGGCCAATGCTTTCTTTCCACACTGACTTGGCCACTTGGGCACCGAGTTCCATCCTCCCACCCAATGCTGGTACGTCGAGGATTACATTATGTGCTTTCGGAGCCTCATGTGTGGGGTGTCAAACTGCATGGTCTTTACCAATGTCTGCCATGGCAACAGTGACCGCCAGCTGCTGGCTGTCACCCTGTAACTGCATCTGTGAGTCCTTCCATGGGTAGTGGCCTTTGGTGGGTTGTGGGATGCAGTTGCCCTATGGGACAAGCCGCATGCAACAACGGACTTTTGTCGCCTTTTGCGCAATCGGTTTGTTTTGTTGTCTCCTAACCTTTTGGACCCTGAGGTGGAGTGGTCTACCTTGGAGTGTGAGAACTCTGAGGCCACGGGGCAGGTGGTAGGGAAGGCCAGGCCTGCTCACTACCACAAGCTTAGTCTCACGCAAACAACATTGTTCCTGGTTATTGATAAGCACCAGGTTCATCATGCTTTGCTGGGCCACCCTTAGTTTGTTGAATTACGTGCTTTGTTGGGCCGCCCTTATTGAACTACGTTTGATTTATAAGGAGGCTAATGGGAAGGTGAAAAGGGCAGTTGCTACTGATGCGAACGCTTTTGCACAGAAGCAAGTTGAGGTTGTTGAGCGTTTGTAGCAGGCCGGTTGCCCAAGGTAGTGGGCTCAACATGTCAGGTCCATGGCTAGTGTGGTGTCGGGCTAGGGTGCCTTGCAATGCATCTTGGATTCTCTGGTGTGCCACTTCACAGCCCACAGGCCATGTTATAACGTTTTGGGGAGCATTTCGCCGAGGTTTTGGGGGGTGGGGGGACATTTCACTGTTAGTTCGGGATCTCTTGGACACCTTGGTTTGTGAAGTTGAGTCTTCCCTAGGTGCTAAAGGTGAGGTTGAACCCTTTTTGTGGGAGGTGGTTGAGTGCATTGCACAATGCAACGGCTTTTGGGGAAGATGGTATCACTGCCCCATTGTTGAAGGCAAGTTTGGAGCCTGCTGCTTGGCTCCACATGGTCATCTTGGCTGTTTGGCATAGTGGCAAGGCCCTTTAAACGTGGAAGAACACTTTGGTGGTTCCACTATATAAGGGCAAGAGCTCGCACTATTGCAAGGACAATTACCGGGGAATCAATATGTTGAATATCCCAGGCAAGGTTTATGTGTTGTTACTGATGCATCGTTTAGGGCAATGTGTGGGCGGCCAACTACATGAGGCTCAGTGTGGTTTTCATGGTGGCAAGGGTATAGTCGATGCAATGTTTGTCTTGGGCCAACTTTCAGGGTGGGCCTAGGTTAACACCAACTTGCAAGTACACCTAGCCTTCATTGACCTCACCAAGGCTTATGATAGCGTCAACCAAAATGCCCTGTGGCAGGTTCTTTGTACCTATGGTGTCCCTACCCGCCTCATCAACCTCTTGGAGGACCTGCACTTAAAGACACAGGCCGCTGTGCGATTTGGTAGTCATTTGGGGGGCAACTTTCCCGTGACTAATGGTGTGCGATAGGCTGTGTGGCTACCCTTTTGCTTTTTAATGTGCTCTTGGACTTCATCGTTAAGGAAGCCTTTAAGGTGCTGCCAAATTGTGGGGTGGAGGTTGATTTTTGGTCTGGAGAGGAGCTCGTGTACACCCCTCGTTCGAAGCCCTTGTCTTTTGCCACATTATTGTGTTGTTGCATGTAGACGACATGGTTCTGTTCAACACGGATGTTAAGAAGCTGGTGAAGATGTTGAAGGTGGTTGATTTTTAGGCCTCTGGTATGGCCATGCGCATCAATGCTACCAAGACCAAAATATGTCAGTGGGCAAAGGTGCCCCCAAATTGCCTATTGACACCCCCATCCACAGTGGCTCGATGTAACTGGTGGAATCTTTCAAATATTTGGGAAGCATCGTCAACTCCTAGGCCAACTTGCACGAGGTTAATACTCACCATGGGCTGGGTGTTTTTGCCCACTTCGCCCATGTGTGGGGGAATCACCACCTCTTGGTGTAGACCAAGGATAAGGTTTTTAGCTCTTTTATCGTTCCACACTTTGTCTATAATATTGAGACATGGCCTTTGACACAAGCACAAGGGTACATGCTAAAAATCGCATATAGTAACTACCTGAGGTGGATTTTGGGGGTTGGCATCGCTGATTGCCACAGCTTTGAGCATTTGAATGGCAAGTGCCAAATACCTTTTCTAAGGTGGCTTTTGGCCCGAAGAAGGTTGTCATGGCTGGGGCACATGGCTAGGATGCCTGAAGAAAGGTACCCACGTCAGGCGTTGTTTTCATGTATGCATGGTGCCAAGCATTCCAAGGGCTGCCCTACCCAATCCTTTGTCTCCATAATGTGCAAGGACCTTTAAGCAATTGGCATACCATCCGCACAAGGGGGTTGGTATGAGCGTGCTTAAGACCAGCCTTAATGGTGGGCTAACATCAGGGAGCTGCCCACCTGGAATGGTGCCTTGGTGCCCACTTGGCAATAGCCTCTCAAGTCTTGTTGACTAGAGGTTCGGGCATAAATAGCCTTTGTAACTTTTGTCCGTTTGGTTTGGTGATCATGTGGCACCATTTGGCTGACACTTTTGACATGCATTACTTGCGTGGAAAGGGCTAGGCTGGTAAAATGCAATGATGATGAAAAATGATATGATGCAATGTGTAACATGCAATAATTGTTTTTTATTTGCACCAAGATTAAAAACATAAAAATAAATTTTAAAATGAAAATCCTTTCATAGTAAGAAAAATTTCTAAATGTTCTTGAAATGAGAGACACTAATCCATTCTTATATGAAATTGAGGTGCCAACAACATTATTGTACAACTTAAATTGAATTTGAATTTCAAAATTGATTTCAAATACATTAATGAAATTTGAATTAAATTCCAATTAAATGATTGGATTAAGATTCCATTCAATTCCAATTCAACAATTAGATTAAGATTCAATTGAATTGAATTCAAATTTAATTAAATGGGATGCAAATTAGTGGAAGACGTATTCCAAATCTTCTTGTGAATATGTTGTTGGAAAATAAAAACTTTAAAAAGATAAATGTGAAAAGACACCTTTCCATGCTTTTCACTTAAGAATGGGCTAAATAAATTTTAGTTTGGAACTATCCAATCTATAGCAACTTATGGAACTTAAAGTTGTCTTACCTAAACCAATTTGATGAATTATTGTCACTATAAATATGCCAAAAAATACAACCCAAATGTTTAGTATAAGATGTAAACCAACACAATAAATCAATATTTTTGTTTGTTTCACACAAAAGACTTGTTTATTCATGGGGTTGATTTAATTCCGGATTACAAGTGTTTTTAGGTAGAAACGATTTTTTGAGTGCACAAAAAGGACTTCAACATTCAATACATAACATCTTTACATTCCAACACAAAACAACATTAATGACCCTAAAAACCATGCAACTCCCTTCCATTGCAAGCACATTGGATTCCCACCAAAAACCTCGCCTTTCAATCACTAGTTAAACCATAAGAGTAACATATCAAACTTTTCAAGAATGTTAGAAAATTTTAATGTTATATTAAATGAGCTTCAATCTTTCTTTATAAATTTTATGTTCTACGGTCAAAGTCTTAAGATGAAAGGAAAACAAATTTGCAATAAGGGGAAGGAAATGGCAATGTAGGATTTAGCTCACAAGAATGTGAAATACATGGTACTTTATTAGATCAACTCACACAAGCATTAACTATAGAAAGAAAAAGTTTTTATGTAGATCAATTTTTCCAAAATAAATACAATAAATATTTACATTATTATTGGATCCGAGGGTCTACAATCCCAAGAATAGTATGGAATTTAGGTAGATTTCGTTCTAGAATTTTTTTTCATATTACAACCAATCAAAGTTTGAAGTTCACATCTATGGCTTGCACATCAATCACATGTGTCAATTTAGTGTGGGATGATTTGTAAACTTTTATGTAATATTTTTTTCTAGTGAGAATTTGGAAAGTCATGCATTCCTTATTATTTAAAACTAACACATCTTTTGAAATCTTGGGATAATTATAGGAGGCCAAACTTTTTACCTCTTATAAGTCCCAACCAAATGTTGCCAAGTACTTGAAGGCTAAGGCTACTCAACAAATGACTACCATGATGTTCAATATACCTCATACATGACAAAATGGATTCTAATAACAAATCAACAATAGATAATGAAAACATTCCATTTACAAGTGCACTAAAAACAAACAAATCAACAAAAATAAATAGGCTTCTACAGCTTCCCAACAAGGGAAATGGACAAGTAAGGCCTTGGAAAAAATAATGGATGTAGTGGATGGAGGTCAATTCTTTTTTGAGAAAAATAAGCAAGTTTTGGCACATACCATGAACCTTTCTTTTGAATCATTTGAATGGCAAGACAAGCTCAATGAAAGTAGGCTCATAAGGTGTGTTAACAAATGAGGAGGATAAAACACTTGTGGCTTAGGTTTTGGGTATGCATGAGGTAATACTTTCCATTACCTAAAATGCTAACACTTACTAAAACCAAACCTACCCCCTTCGAACTTGGATTGCTTGGAAATAATTGGTGGTATGCGTTTAAGTGCCAAATTCAAAACTCAAAAGGATTTGAAATTTGCAAAGCACTAGGTTTAACAAGTTAGGCATTTCATTATATTAGAATTTTCAAATAGTCTAAATTGAACATAAATGTAATATTGATCACATCTAAAACTTAGATGAGATAGGGATTTAAGCAAGGCAATAGTCCAAAATGAAGGTTATGGCAAAAAGAGGTTAACAACATGTTTACAACACCATTCCCAATTTTGGGGAATGGTTAATAGTAAATTGTGTTGTGAATGCAATGGAGGCTTCCCTATTTAGATTTTACATATTTAAGGGTAAAAGGATGAAAGAAGATTACATTAGACATTATAGATGAAGGACATGCATGGCAATGCAAATAAAAACATGGATGATGTCTAGTTTCCCATTCAAATGATTCTTTTCATTTTCTAAGAGGTTAGGGGGCTTCTTGCAATCAAATTGGCATCTATTAGTCCTAAATGGGCATGGTTCACATGTTAAATTATTAGCTATAAAATAAGCACAACAATTTGGGTTGGATATGGTCACCTTACCTTCTCATGTTTTACAATCTTTAGATGAAAGTTGTTTCAAGCCTTACAAGACTACTTATAGGAAAGAAAGAAACAATGCCTTGGTTAGAAACAACCATTGTGAACTAGAAAAATGCACACTTCTTGGTTGGGTGGAAAAGGATTAAATCAAGCATTATTAAGAAAAAATCATCAGTGGATTTAGGGCAACACGAATCTAGTTACTCAATCCATTGCCACATCTACTCACAAGAAAAACAAGGGGGGACAAATTGTTAGTAAACTAGATTTAATCACACACATTGACATTTAATGAACATTAAAAGATTTTGTGGTAGAAAACAATGGATAAGGACGCAACAAAATTTATCAAATAACAAAAAAAAGAAAAAGGAGGATAAGAAGGTTAAGAAAATTGTTGAATTTTTCATTGTGGTTAAGAAAATAGCTCAAATGCAATTAAAAAAACTTTAGTGATTTTTTTGTGATAATGTTTGGTTTATAATTATAGTAAAAGAGGTGAGGCACACACTTCACTAGAATTTCAATGTGGGATTTAAATTCCATCTTCTAGGGTTTAAAGGTGTCAAGCTAGGGAATACGTTAAAGATTCAAAAAATAACTAAAGGCCATGGCAATGGTTTTGCAAAAATTCAAGGGCCATGTTGTAGCAAGGTTACAACAAACCACCAACCTATGAAAGAGAGAAGTTAACTTGGTGCATAACAAGAAGAGGATGGAAACGATTAAAACAAACATGATCATGTGCACACCAAGAGAAGGATGAATAGGAAGAGGATGGAAAGGATCAAAATGAACTTGATTAGATGCACAACCTAGAAAATGGGACAAATAGGAAAATGATGGAGATGATCAAGAAGAACATAATCACAACCATGAATCAAGTGTGTAGTTTAAAGAAAAGGGACAAACATGAAGAGGATGGAGAGGATCAGGACAAACATAATCAACTACACAAATAGGAGAAGAGGATGAACATTAAGAAGATGAAGAGGATCAAAATGAACAATCATGACCATGATTAGGTGCACAACCAAAAAAAAAGGTCAAACATAAAAAAGATGGAAAAGATCAAAATGAACATGAATAAATGCACAACTAGAAACACATCAGGGTAGATGCAAGCTACAATGGTTCAATATCAACAGAAATTACATTCTTTACAAGTCCATACAATATTTTTTTAAATGATTCAAATGGATATGGTTGTTACTTTAAAAAATAATATTATTCTAATATTTGAATAATACATGCTCAATCATTTACAAACCTTCCCAAATTTATGTGAAAACATGTGTTTAATGTAGTTGACATGATTTTTTGATTTGGAAGTCATAAAAGGAAAACCTACAAAGTCCATAAAAATAATGCCCCATCTTAAACTTTTTTAAACATATGCTTTTGGGACAATTTTTTTGAAAAATAAACAAAAATTGCAACTCATATGGACTTATGAAAATATGGTCAAATTTTAACCATTCAAAAATCCTTAGTTATTAAACAATTAAGGTTTTCAAAGAAAAAATTCTTCATATGAGTTTATCATTTTATACTACATTATATATTGAGCTCCAATAACAAATTTGGAATGTGAATCAATATAATTTTTTTAATTTTGTGATGTTTTAGTTAGACAACTAGTTCATATTTTTTGATTTCAAAAGTCCATTACTATTAACAAATGAATTTTTTTATCAATAAGTGACCACACAATTCTTTTCATAATGAAATTATTAATCGATCCAAATCCCAATTAGTATATTTAAGGATATATTAATCATCATATGCATTTGAATAAAAGGTACCTAAAGAAAAAATAATGTTTCATCACAAAAGTGAACCATCGTAATTTACATCTACCCATCAAGAGAAGGGGATGAATATGAATGGAAAGGATCAAAATGATCTTGATCATGATCATGTACACATTATGAAAAGGTGATGGATCCCTCGTGATCAAGATTCACTAGTAGAAATCAGCTAAAATGTAACCACTCCATTTACAACTACATGTGATTTGTAGTCGTTTGCGACTAAATTTGAAAATATTTGCAATTACAAGACCAACTTTCAACTATTTTGGTCATTTTCACAACTATGATGCAACTATTAGAAATTCCATCCTATGGTTGCATCAATTTTACATTTATTTTCATCCATTAATAGGTTAATATGTCCCATTAGTCGCAATAATCATCAAATTAGTTGCATATTAAATATATTCAACACTAACATAGGGGTGTATTTTAATGTATGTATTAAAATTATATATAGATAATATGCATACATATGCATATAGTTCATATAATGAATCTCAAAATTAATATTTGAACTTTGATCTTTTTTATTCAAATCTGAAAATTATTATTTCAATTGTTTAAAACATTATTTGAATTTGAAATTTTTGATTTGAATATTATATTTTGAATTTAAATTCAAAAAGACTTATTGATTTAAAAATTGATTTTGAATTCTAAATTAATATTTTTGAATCCAAAAGTTAGTATTTCAATTCAAAAATTTATTAATTGATCATAAAAATGACATTTTAATTTATATTTCAACTCTAAAAAAATTTCATTTAAATTTTAAATAATCATTTGATTCGAACACGAAATTTAAATTCCAAATTATTATTTTGGATTCTCAAAATTAATACTTCAAGTCTGAAAATTGGTAATTGAGTCTAAAAATGGACATTTCAATTTTGAATATTCTTATTTGAATATGAAAATTGACATTTCAATTCTGAAAATTGTTATTTAAATTCAAAAAACTTATTTGATCTAAAAATTGATATTCGAATTTTAAATTATTATTTTCCAATCTAAAAATTATTATTTCAATTTAAAAAACTTTATTGAATCTAAAATTTGATTTTAAATATTTTTATTTGAACTTGAAATTTGATATTTGAATTATGAAGTTTTAAAGTTTAAATTTAAAAAAGTAGGTAGGGTAGGCAAGCGTAAGTTAGGGTTTCATATAATTCTGCAAAAGTTCAGCCAAAATTCAACATGCCAAAACAACACCAAGTTTTCGTGAAAAATTGACATCTTTATGAAACTTGCCTCTTGAAATTACAATCATCGATTAAAAATAAAATCAAAAAAATCTTTTACAGGGGGTTCCCAAATTTTTTGTTCCAAGCGAGAGAAAGGATGTAATGAACCAAAACAGAACCAGGATTTCTATTTGCACGAAAAAAATGACATCTTAGTCTATTTGTGAGAAGGTTTGTGCTGGAACACTCTAATCTCTTCACCTTCAGGGGAACGAATAACTCACCAGATGCTTCCAACAAGATGATAAAACAAAACAACTAAAAATTCGGACGACTCCCGTAAATTTTTGTTTTTTGTTTTCCGTGTTGTTCAACAGCACGTCACACTCGCTCCAAACAAAAGAAAAAAACCCTCGTAATCAATCCTTGTAATTTTTTGTAATTTGGGAGATGGAAATTCGCGTAAGTAGAGGAGTGATTCTAAACACAGAGACTCGGCAGATCGGAAAGTCACAGAACAAAATCCTTCTTCAAATTTGTTGTTGCTAGCGTCGACAGTTTTGAGACTTGCACGGTGGAGGGGTTTTCGCAACACACACACACACGTGTCGTCCACAAGTTTTTTTAATCACCTAACACCGGACACGGAAATTTATGTCTCCGATGCACTTCGGTGAGAACTGCTGGTTCTGGTTCTTATTTGAAAATATGAGAACTCACCCCCTTCATCTTCTATTCAGATTTTAATACCTGAATAGGAGGGTATCAATTATTTATTTATTTATTTATTTTTTGGGTTAAAAACTAGCTCGTTCTCGAAGTGCTGGTTCCCAAGAACTTAAGAACAATAAAGTATGTATATGTGGTTTTCACTACCAGCATTGGGTGGTTCTCTATTTTTTCTGAAAATCGTCAGGTCTGCCCTTTAAAAGACTTTATGAAACCACCTTGATTTTTTGTTTTAATTTTTAAAAATCTTCAACAGACCTGGGTAGGGTTGGGTTTCAAAAATTACAAAACATAATTTTACCTAGGTTTTAAAGTGTGAGTTTTTAGATATTTCATACCAATTGGTTTGTCGTGATGTGTAGTGTTGCGACATATGATGTCATAAGGGTGTAAATCCATAGTAAACTCAATAAAAAGACTAAAACCAGTCAAAGGTAGAAACTAATCAATTAAAAAGAGATGCACGCACATTACTTATAGTAAAGGAACGATGAAGCCACCCGTGAAGCCGGACGAACAGTGCTGAAGCTACTGAACTTGCACATGGCTTGAATTCGATGCCTGCGTGTGTGCTCAAACACAGTGATGACCGTGAGTTTTGAGCGATCAGTAAGTGGTGTCGAAATCACTACAGAAAAGTTACACTACTATTGTTGTGATCCCCTCTTGCTCCATCACTACTGCTTGCATCCAAAGAGCCGGACGGATAGTGCTGAAGCTGCTGAACTTGCACATGGCTTGAATTCGCCGAACGGACAGTGCTGAAGCTGCTGAACTTGCACATGGCTTGAATTCACCGGACAGACAGTGCTGAAGCTGCTGAACTTGCACATGGCTTGAATTCGATGCCTGCGTGTGTGCTCACACACAGTGACGACCGTGAGTTTTGAGCGATCAGTAAGTGGTGTCGAAATCACTACAGAAAAGTTGCACTACTATTGCTATGATCCCCTCTTGCTCCATCACTACTGCTTGCATCCAAAGAGCCGGATGGATAGTCTCCTTTCTATTCACTTACTTACTATTGCTGTGATCCGCTCTTGAGTGATCACTAAGTGGTGTCGAATTCAATAGCAGGCTTCATCAGGAGGACCAGAAGTGTAAAGGAACAATGAATGT
>Ga0116227_10001355_pt1 | contig 54230 bp, 40 predicted proteins | sample S1TSphgellanicum_FD_89693 | JGI IMG/M metagenome (GOLD analysis project Ga0116227, IMG submission 89693) | Host-associated microbial communities from peat moss isolated from Minnesota, USA - S1T2_Fb - Sphagnum magellanicum MG | ecosystem: Host-associated > Plants > Peat moss > Unclassified... | reverse complement strand
TGTTTTTTTTTTTTTTTTTTTTGTTTTTTTTGTGGTGTGGGTGTGGTTTTTTTTTGGTGGGGGGGGGGGGGTTTTTTTTTTTTTTTTTTTTTTTTGGTCCCCCGAGCTTTTTGTTTCCAATAAATCTTGGGGTTTTCTTTAATCTGTTCTGTCTTCGGGAAGAGTGTGTTGAACTTCTTTGCTTTTCACTTTTTTTTAAGTTGCGGTTTTTGGGCTTCTTCAGTTAGGGTTTGAAAGATGTGGGAGGCTTTTGATTTTTCATTTCTGTCGATCGGGATTTTATTGAAGGAGATTTGTTGAAATCTTGGACTGAAGGAGAAGAAGAAGGGGCCGGGGTCTGTGGGGACAGGTTATCAAACCTGGAACTCAAATGCTCATCCGCACACAAGCACGGCGACATTTGTGGCCACAATTGAGAAGAGGAAGAAGCTTTTGCATCAGCAGCTGCTGTCCCTGTTACAAATTGTTGGTGACTTCATCATCAGCTGAGACCTCCTCCTTCCTTTCTCCGACCAGCAGACATAATTGCTTTCACCAAATTGTAGGGTCTAGGGTTTTGCAACATGGAGTCCCAACATCAGCTGCATCCGCTTTCTCTTTTGAGCCATCTAAACACATGTCATACCCCAACCATGCTGACAGATACATGGCACAGAGATTCCTCTCCCGGCTCTGGCCATACCTGTACAGGTATCCAGTTGACAACAGAAAGCCTCTTGGCACCAATGACACCAAGGCAGAGACAAAGTTGGAGATTCTTAGGTCACGTGACAGGCTCCGAATGCTTATTTCAGTGGGGGTCGGAGCCACAGCATTGCTTGTGCTGCTGGGAGCAGCAGCAGTGGCCGTATCCCTTTCAGATGGAGATCTGAGTGGACTTGTCAGGTCTGGATTCTCAGCTGTATATAATTCTGCTGCAACAATTGTTGAAAGTTTGGGGTTGATTATGGTGGGCGTGGAGAAGAAGATGGTACAGTCTGCAGTGGATTTTGTGGAGGCAGGTGCTGCTGCATGGGTGATGGTGCAGGTACTTGCTTCTGTTCTAGCATCAGCTGGTGACAGTGCCACTCTCAGTGCTCTTGCCTGGTGGCAACCTAGAGTAGCATCATTACTTGCAGGTATGACCATGAATCATCTATGCTGTCAGGCAAATCAAGTTATATTATGTGTTCCTCTAAGTTTCAGAATTACTTTCCTGATGCACGAATCTGATAAGAAATGGATTATACCTGATTTTGGAGAGTCCTCTTTGTTGCTCAGACCTTGCTGCACATTCAAACCGAAGACAGGCAGTGGTGGGCTCAGGGAATGGCTTAGTAGTTGATTGGCTGCTAAAGGCTGTTGGAAGTGACAGGTAAGATTATCTTCAAAGTCACATATGCATCTTGGCAGAAGTATCCTATTACAAGTAGTCCATCAGAACCTTCAGGTAATGGTCTGTGTGAGAATTTATTGGTCTGGTTATTGTTGGTTTCTAGACTGCAAGGATCCTGGAGGTGTTTGCTCAACTATTTGCCACCATCTCTGCACTCTATATGTTTGTGTTTTTGATGGCAGGCCAGCATGTGTGGTGACTCAGGCAGAGGCATCACGAGCTCTTGCACACCTGCTTTCGGATAAAAACACTTGTGAGAGTGTGTTGGGCAGGCCTCATGCTTTGCCCTACTTACTCCATTTTTCAGCCTCCATCAAACCTCATGATGGCATTGAGGTTTGATACTCACCATCTAACCCTTGAGAGAATTTTCCACTGCAGTTAAGTGTTGTTTCCTATCCCATAGCTGTCATGGAACTGCCCAATGTGTTTTGTGTATTCTTATCAATGGAATGTACATGGTTGCAAGTGCTGCAGAACATGAAGCAAGTATATAAAGAGGAAACCAACTCAAATGAAATGGGGAGTGCATTGCAAGGAAAGAGGCGGCTTGTGGCTGCAATCATGGACCTTGTCCACTCAAGCTGTGATGCAGGGGATGGCATAACTGGATTTCGTCCCATGCTTCCAGGTTCCTTTGCACATCTTTTAGAAGACTTTGATTTTTCTTCTGGAAAGATTCCTTTGTCAAGCCATATGTGCAATTGTAATTTCCTGTGAGTTTGTTTGCTTTAAATGTTAAAATGTTTGGTATGGGGTTTGAATGACATTCACTTGTCTTCTCTTTTTGTCATAGGTTTTTGTTCTGTCTGGTGGTGTTCACCAAGACTATTTCAACTTTCTGTTTGCAGGGAAAGCAGACCCAGCAGATGTTTCTGCAGCTTTGCAGGTGGTGCAGGGTGGGTGGGTGAAGGACGATGAGGGGGAGCCTGCAGGAAAAGACCTGGGCAAATCTGTTGGTGTTCTGGTGTCTGGAGGTGCAGAGAACACTGAAGTTAACCCAAGAAATTCTTCAGCATTGTCATTCTCAGAGTTGAGAAGCAGGTTGGGACAGGCTTCCAGAGGATCATGGTTCTGGGAAGACACTGTTGCCAGCAGTTTGGCTACAAGTGTCACCTCAGGTCCTGTAGCAAGCAAGAGTCCACTGAGGGTAGAAGGTGGAGATGGCTCTGGAGGGATGAGGGGAAGAAGGTTCAGTGAAAGTTCCAGTAGTAGTATTGGTTTATGGGATGATCTTCCTGGAAGATATGTTGCAGTGACATTAGCAGCCTGGGCACTTGCCACGTGGGCTCAGGCATCAAGTGCCAACCGATCAACAATTGTACATATTGACAAGAATGGGGAGGCCTTACTGGGTGCTGTGCGTGAACCTGAACGTACAGTGAGGTGGCATGCAACAATGGTGATCAATTTTCTGTTGCAGAATGCAGACCAGCAAATTAATGAGGTGGCAGCTAAGTGGAGCACTGCCCTACTGGCAACAGCATCTCAGGCTGGGAGTGCACAGGACCCACAGCTCACCCTCTCAGCTCTTACTGCTCTGACAGCCTGTGTATCATGCAGTCAAGGTTTGGATGCTTTTTTGTCGCAGTTCCTTTCAAAACTTCTAGATAGTGTCCAAGGCTTGACATCTGAAACTAAGTGTGTGGACCTTGAGCATACATCCATGAGCAAGTTTTGCATTTCAAGTAGCAGTGCATTGTATTGATTGCCTCCAGTCAGATGACACAATGACCCCCACCTTTCCATGGCCAGGTGCAAAAAATTTGGTCAAACAGGAGGGACTACCAGTGCTACGAAGGATTGCAAAGGAGACTGAAGTGCATGCCCGCATTCAGGGAGCACTTGCGCAGATCCTTGATGTATTTACAGCATCTGGGGCAGGGCTATCAGCTCAGGAGAGCCACAAATGGTCACCAATTCTTCTGCGCTGGGTGTGTAGCCAGAACTCTGAAAGTGTGACAAGAGATTGTGGATGCCGCATATTGATGCGGGTGGTGAACAGTTTGGATCAAGGGGGAATTCCAATTTCCCAAGCATGGCTTGCAATGCTTCTCATGGACGTTGTCAGTGACCGTAATGTGGTCAAGACCAGAAATCAAAAAGCAAGAAGCATGGTTCAGGTTAGTTTGTACACGTACAGTGTTGTTAGATATATCTATTTTTCATCTCTAGAGGCTATTGTCAGGATGTTTCAGAATTATGGATGTAAAATTCATCAGTTTCTTCCTGTCCAGGTAGGTTAGTTGGAACCAGAAGTAATGAAGAAGGAAAGCATATTTTGAAGGATTGGACTGGGTGTTATTGACAGAATGAACGACTTCAGATGGCAACTGATGCAGCTTCACAACTTGCAAAAGTTGTTGCTTTAGAGGGCACGGTGGCAACAAAAAAATCACTGCAAGCTGTTGCAGAAAGTGCAGCACAATTACCAATGGTGGATCTGCTGGGCTTTTTTGGGGCCACTGATACAATACCTGCATCCGGTAGCAAGGAGTTGCCAAAAGTCACAGCTGGAGAGGCTGCCTTGGTGACCTTGAAGGCTGTGAAAGCGCTGACAGAATTGACAGCTGAGGATCCGGTCAGATTTTTCCCTATGCAGATTCATGCATTGGCTGCCTTCCACTTAGTAATTTGTTACAAATGCTTAGAATTGCTGCACAACTGTTTTGATGTTGAAGCTGTATGTGACTCTTGAATCTTCTTCCCAGGTGGGTAGGCAACGACTGGTAGATGCAGGAGGGCTGTTTTTGTTGAGACGTATCTTGCTCTGTGATGACTTTGGTGAGTGGGTTGCTGCTGAGGCATCTGAGAACCATGCTTCCCCCCAAGCAAGCAATGCAGGAATGCAAGAAGTGCGCACCCCAGGCAAGGCCAAAATGTTGTCCAACTCAAATGAGGCCATCATTGCCCATATCAGGAAACATGCGATGCGGTTCCTTTCTATTCTCTCATTGCAACCCTCAGCAGCTCTTGCACTGGGAAGTGACTCTGCATGGTGTGACTGGCTGGAGGCTTGTGCTGAAGGCAACTATGGCAAGGACATAAAATTGCGGAGTTATGCACGTTCTGTACTGCTGCATCTCTGTGAAGCACAAGGAATGGTGCAAGTTCTGGGAGGTAAAGGACTGCTGGAACGAGATGCAGAAGGGCACAGTGAATTGGAAATCTGGCCTCGTTACGAAGACACTATCTTCATCATGAATCCAGAGGCTCGGTACTGGAAATGTAGGGGAGATAGTAGGTCGGGTCATGAAGAGCTGATATCAAAAGGTCTCTATGCTGGGTTCCCAAGTGAGTCAGCTGCTGCAGAGATGGTGCGCCAGAACCCCTCTTCAAAACCCTGCTGTGGCTCTAGCTGTTTTTTGAATTGATCTGACAGTTTTGGAGCTTTTGGCTTACAGGATGATGATGAAAGACCAGTCATGGATGTGGTATTTGTTCATGGCTTGAGAGGTGGACCATATAGGACATGGCGAATAGCTGAGGATAGTAAGACATCAACAGCAAGTGGGTTGGTGGAGAAGATTGATGTAGATGCTGGTAAGAAGGGCACATGTTGGCCTGAAGAATGGCTGGCTGCTGACCTTCCTCGGTCCCGCCTACTCACTGTAAAATATAAGGTGAGCACTGCTACCTATCACTGAGATTTCTCTGCAGATATCTGTGGTATTTTGTTGCTACATTTGGTTATAATGTTGCTTTTGGCACAATAACCCTCCTTTCTATTGGAAGTAGCATGGAAGCATGATGTGCATTGTGTTGTTGATGCCACATTCCATTCTTTCCAACCTTATCACCTGCTTCATTTGCAGACAAACTTTTCACAATGGTCTGGTCCTACCCTTCCACTACAGGTATACTCCTGCAGATAATTATGCAATCAATTTTTTACCTGATATTATCATTGTATAGCCTGTTGGAAATCTATTCCTGTTCAGATTAAATAACTATATGTGTACTTGCATGTTTGTCCTATGAATCTGGTGTCTTAGCGAGGTATTGTGACTTCTTAAACATTCAGAAATGAAGGAAGAATGGAAAACAGGCTGTAAGATGGTGGAGTGTGGGGCATGGCTGCATACAGGAAGTGAGCTCAATATTACTGGATAAATTGATCGCTGCAGGTGTTGGAGAGCGGCCTGTTGTTTTTGTCACACACAGGTTAGTCTTTCAGGCATTTGCAGTGCTTAATGCCTGAGTATAATGAAGTTGCACTCAAGTCTAAGACAATGGTTGCTGGGGTTTTTGGGATGGATTTTTTGGTTGCAGCATGGGAGGGCTGGTAGTGAAGCAAATGCTGTTACAAGCAGGACAAGATGCAAAATGTGCCCATCTTGTTGACCAAACTTCAGGCATTGTGTGGCTTCAGCATCCTCTTTTTCTGCCTCTCCTTGAACTTGGATCAGTTGTTCCTTTGATGATGTCAATCTAGATTGAATATTGCTAGCATTGTTTCTCTTGCACTGACTGTCTTTGTTATCGCTTTCTGTGTAATGCTGCAATGTGAATGATTCTTGGTTGAGAGATTGTTCATCAGCAGATGTAGAGATTGACTGTCTTGCAAATGGTAGTGATGAATGTCTCTTATATATTTTCCACATCAATTTTTGAGTAACTTCAGAATCTGGTAGCTGGGATTTTCATTGCTGGGAGGCCTGCTGATGTAGTTTGTATTCTACCTCACAGGTATTTTATAGTACCCCACATTTTGGTAGCAAGCTTGCCGACATGCCTTGGGGGATTGGTTATGTACTGCGACCTGCCCCTACGGTGAGTATTTTTTGACTTTTGGATCCATTTCCTAACATAGATCCTTTTGAGTTTTCTGCAGTTTATTTTCAGAGTTTCTAAGTTGAAAACTTTGTCTGGATATTTGATAACAATGAGCTCCATTTGAGGCACAATGAATGACAATGCAGGTAGGAGAGTTGAGGAGTGGGTCACCCAGACTTGAACAGCTAAATCGCACTATCAGCCTACTTCACAGCAAGGGTCACTTGAAGATACTCAGCTTCAGTGAGGTGTGCACTTTCTGTTAGCTTGAGCAAATCTGAATGTGTTGTCACATCCCCTTTGTTATGCTAGATCAGTATAGAATTTGTCTTCAAGCTTGTTAGTTTGCACTTTGCTGCCAAAACCCCTTTTTCTGTGATGCAAATTTCCTTCTGTGTTTAGGTCTTACTATCCAGGTAGAAGATAGTGGTGAAGAATGTTGCTTTCGGTTGCCTTTGGTTTTTCACTCCTTCCAATATTTATCAGTGTTCACAATTTGAACCAATTGATCAATTCTTAGCCTTGCTCTTCATGCTGGAACTAACTGTGAAGGACAATTGCACTACTCTGGACTCATGTTTTGCAGAGTACTGTGACCCCACTAGTGGAGGGCTATGGAGGGTATGCTCTTCGGTTTGAAGTTGTCCCCATTGAGTCTGCATATCCAGGCTTTGGCGAGCTAGTGGTACATCTACCTCTCACCCATTGTTGGTTTTTGTTTGTCAGTTCCTATTGGGTTTGTGTTGATGTCACGATTGTTAAAGAGTGTGGCTATGCTGCGGGCAGACAGACAGAGGCCTTTTTTCTGAAGAGGTCTTGTAAAACTTGTGTGGGTGGTGGGGTGGGTTCATAAAAATGGCAGGTCCTTGCAGGCACAGACCATATCAACTCATGCAAACCACTGAGTAGATCTGATCCTGCATACACAAAGACACTCGAGTTTCTGCAGGAACTCACAGACCAAGCCTTGGAAGCTGATCAGAAAGCCAAGCAGCAGTGAGAAGGTTATTATGCTGCAGATTTTTAGGGTTTAGAACCTCTTGAAGGAGGGGAGAGAGAGAGTTTGCCTTGATTCTCAACACTTCCAGGTGCTAGCAATTATTCCAAATGGGAAGATTTTGCTAAAGATTTTTGAATGGAAGTGTTGAGGTATAATTTGAGAACTTGAGTGCAATGAAAATAAGCTCATGTAGCAACTGTTTTATATTTTACTGTGCAACTACAGACAAATCTGTTTGTTGAAATGACAAACTTTGTTCAAAACAAGGAGGAGAAAGTGTGCTCAATTGTGTGGCTGTCACTGTGGAGGTTCCAACTCCTCCAAAACTCACCTGTTGGCAGGTGCTGCAGTTGAAAAATTTGCATCTTCTGCCCTCCGAGTCACCACCAGTACACAAGTCTGGCTGCATCTGTGTCATGCATTTCATGATTGCACATGTTTGTTTTGCATCTTTTGCTGTCTCTGTGTCATCGCCATTACACAAGTCTGTCTGCATCTTTGCTCTCAATATATGTTTGTCTACATCATCTGTTGGCTGTCTTGCTGTGCATCATCATAATATGTTTGTCTACATCATCTTTTTTGGCTCTCTTGCTTGTGTCAGGAATGGTGACATCCTTTTCCACATGCTCAGCAGGATAATCTTCTTCTCATTGTTTGAGCAGAGTGCAGAGTGTGGCATTTGTAACAAGATTATGGACTCTGTGCAGACCCAGGAGTCTTCCAGTTATTCAAAACATTGCAATTCGTTTGTGAAGTTTTGTTTGTCATAGTTTTGCATTTTTGTTGCATTTGAACACATCTGCAAATTGTACACAGTGTGCACACAATAATGTCATTTGTCAGTGGAACCCCCTCTTTCTGTGCTGTTAGAAGGTTAAGAGGAAAAGGCTGCAAGACAGCAGGTGGAAGATGATGAAGGAGCTTGGAAGGAAGCAAACCATCGCCGGAGGAGCTATGGAGCACAAAGTCTCGTCCATTGCTATAACCGCGCATGTAGATCTGTGATCACCATTGTCATGTCTGGTGTCGTGATCCTGCATTTCTCTCTTTTGCCGTCTCAACAGGCTTCTTACTGCTCCACAGATCCATCATCTCGACGAGCGCTGCGAGCTTTTCAAGCCGCTGCAGGGGATCTTGAACTCGGTGCGCTTTCCGTATCCGCCACTCCTTTTCATCTCTCAGTATGTTGTCTTGTCTTTCTGTCTGTCTGTCTGATATCCCTCTCAATTTCGATCTCGATCTCGAGCAGTTTGCTGCAAACAGGCCGCAACTTTTGGATCTTCATGAAGCAAGGGCACTCTGTTGTCCAGATTTTGTCTTTCAGGGTTTGTTGCCCGTTGCTGCCGAAGGAGCGAAGAGAGGTCTGCATCCGAGCGCGTTCCCGTTCCCGTAAAGGCAGGGGGAGGATCTGTGTCCTGGTGGTGATGTCTGTCTTCTTTCCGTGTCTGGATCCAAGATTTTCTTGCATTGCATCAGAAACTGAGTGCAGAGGATTTCTTAAGGTTCTTGAGCAGTACCGTATAATTCTCTGATGTTCTCCGGTTGCTGTCTTCTGGCCTTTGGGTAGTTCCCGGGCTGATGTTGTGCTTCTTTTCTTTGTCTCCAGCAGCCTCAGGAAGGATCAGAGTCGAATCGTGATTTCTGTGAGCAAACAAACCACGGAGGGAAGAAGAGCATGTTTCTTCTTTGAGAAACCAAGTTTTACAGCATCTTGACTCAGCAGCAGCAGAGATATGGCAGCCACGCTATCTGATGTATACGCTCAGGCTCGCCATACATTGTTGCAGGTGCGTGATGGACTAGAAAGGTTGGAGCGTTTGGAATCGTCAGGACAGCAGCAGCAGCAGCAGCCGAGTCCTAGCTTCAGAGGTGGAGTGGGAGTGGGGCAGGAAGGGCCCCTTGTTGTGGCGCCAGACCTTGCACAGCGAGTGAAAAACGAGCTAGGGCAGCTGCAAGTATGGAGCACAGAAATGGATCGCTTGTGGAGGCAGATCATACCTAAAGGGCCTCGTGATCTGTGGAAGCGCAAGGTGGAGCAAGTGGCAGAGGAAGTGGAGGCTTTGAAAGCAGGGCTGGAGAAGTACCAGGGTCGCCAGCGTCGTCGGCAAATGGAGGCTCAGGAACGAGCTGAACTCTTCAAGAGAACAAGAGGAGATGGAGCTCAGGTCTTACAGGTGTATGACGAGGAAGCTCAATCCATGCAATCTGTACGCAACTCTTCCCGCTTGCTGGATGATGCTTTTTCAACTGGCACTGCTGTGCTTGCCCAGTATGCCATCCAACGGGATCGACTCAAGCAAGCTCAGCGCAAAGCCTACGATGTATTGAATACTGTAGGGCTGGGGAATTCAGTGATGAGAGTGATTGAGAGGCGGCAGCTCATGGACAAATGGGTGGCGTATGTTGGGATGCTTGTCACCATTATCATTGTGATAGTCTTCTGGAGATGGACTCACTAACCAAAAGATTTGGAGAAGAGTAACAAAGAGGTTGTCAACTGTGAAGCTTTCCAGTTTGGTGGCAATGGGAAAAAAAAATTCCATTTGCAACATGCCCACCTCCTGCAGACAAGCTGGAGGTGCTGGGGATTTTGTTGCCAATTTGTTTATATCAGTTGAGATGAACCTATCCACAAACTAAGGTGCAGTACAGATTGAAAGATCCTATGCCACTGAGGGCTCGAGCAGGGACCCATTCATGGCATTCTTGGACCAGATAGTGATTTCCGAAATCTGCACACTGGGCTCAATGTGTGCACAAGAAACTGTTGCTGATCATGAGCAACAGAGCATGGCATGGGTCATGGCTGTGTTTTTAATGGGTTTTTCACCTCTCTATGAACAGTCATATAATTTGCAAGTTCCCTGCCGTGTTCCATTGTCTTCATTCAATGCTTTGTATTGTAATATGTACCTACTCTTTCTTTACTTTTGTACAATTCTATTTGGATGCCTTGAATCCGAAGGGCATCAAATTCCAAGGAGATTTCCATTCCCATAAGTGCATTCTTATTCACCTTCACAGAATGTCTGCAGAATAATGGCCTGCTGCATGAAATTTTTATGGTGCATGTGATGGGAGTTTCTTAAGGCTGTCTAGGTGTTTCAGGATCTGAACCATGAGTGAGGTCATGCATGTCTGGTGGATTGTCTGGCTGTTAGGCTGGGCATTAGTTTTTGTAGATTTCTGGTTGCAAGGAACTCAATTGTTGGGGCCTTCCAGCATTTCCAAGACACTATCCAATTCCAGGGATGGGTATGCAGGACTTGGGCTCTGACCCAGGTTAGTTTCAGCTTGATGTTGTGTCAGGATGGCAGACAGCTAGGAATCATGGTTAGTGATGTGCAGGTCTGCATTTCTCTAGTGGTCAAATTGTGGGTAGTTGTTGCAGGTGGTTGTACCTGACTTTTGAAGGTTAACAACTAGGCTTCACAGTGGGGCCCTATTCGAAGAAGCTGATCTCTGCCTTCACATTGCTGGTTTCATCATGTACAGGAGTGTATGAGTGAGCAGCCTCTATCCAACACTTTAGAAACACCTATGAGAAAGCCATAATGGTATGAATTGAATCACTTTGATGCAATCTGCTGATGTAGAAACTGACACCTTCCTATTAATCTGATTCCAGTCACAAAGTTCAGTCATATGCATGTGAGGTTTGTAGATCCCTCTAAAGTATAGTGATCATTCATATTCACATTCTTCTCTTGTAAATAATCTCCAGATTCCCTCATGGTTCTTTTTCACATATAATTCCTGCATTCTCCATGATCATATAAAAGCCTTCTGGATGCAGTTTTTCTAGTTTCGTTGTCTGCTTAATCTTGGTAGCCAGTTGGCTCCATATAAGGTGAGGAATCTCTACTATAACCCTCCTTGCATTTGACTGTCAACACATATCCTGAACCATTGCTTTGTAGCCAGAGGCAGTGTTGCACCAGTTTTGCTCTACTTAGATATGGGCGTGAAGTAATGCTTCTTCTGCAGGCACAGGCACCCTTGTTACAAAAGGATTTGATCCCAGGATCCTGAGCAACATCAGTCCCTGGAACAGATGTGAAATGCATTTTCACACTAGGGTATCATTGGTGTATCACTCAGAGTTTTTGGTGAAGGTGAGTTTCCATCTTACTTCTTGCATGAACTAAACTAAATTTTGTTGTGTTGGTTTATTATGTGGAGATTTCAATATCAAGTACTCAATGGAAGCAGTCATAGAAATGTGGAGTACCAATGGCTAGATGTATGGAGACTTCAATAACAGAGTGAGTGGAAGCAGTCATGAAGATGCAGAGTTCCAACAGCACCCAGTTGGTAAAGACCCAAGCCACAATTATTGCTCATCTTCTTACATATTCCTTTCCATATTGTAAATAAAGACTTTGCGTATAAAGAGTCTCTCAATTTCACAAAGGCAGGAAATTACTCACCAACAGATTCTTGAATTTATCAACCAATCCGTTGTTCTCAAGCTTGGTTCTGGTATATGCATCCAAAGAATTGATAGCCTGTTTACAAGTCCACATTGGTTTTTGCTCATTATATACAGATACCAATATAACCAGACAAAAGAAGGGGGAAGCAGCTGTATAGTGTAAAGAGTAGTTTGGTAGCATTGACAGCAGTTTTGTAAGTCTCATTTGCACAAAACTTGGTTGGCCAAAGCAAAAAGGGGATGAATGAAAAGTCACCTTGATCCACTTTGCAAGGTTTGTTCAATTGGCTGTGATATCAAACTTCACACCAGAAAATCCAGAAAAGGCAAGCTGAAATCTTTCAATGAAAGGGGCATATGCCATGTCAATCTGCCACTCAAAACAAGCACATATTCATATACGAACTACCTGAAAATCAACAGTAATCTTTTTTCCAGAAAATCTTTTCATGCAAGCATTTTCTACATTAAATGATTTGCAAAAGATTTATGCAAAAAGACTCACTGAAAGATGAAAGAAAAGAAGAAAACCCCGCAATCCAATCCTCACCAAGCTAAATTGTCCAAGGAAGAAAGGTTCTTCATTGGCAAATCTCCCAAGTGCATTCTCCAATCAAGCACTGGAGCTGGAAAAGGCGCAATATATGAGGCAGAAATAATGAGAAGAGAAAGCATCACATTTGGACAAAGAGGACCAACTCCTTTCTTTCATGCTCCTTCTGAAAGCTTCAATTGTCAGTAAGAGACAACCTTCAAGTTTTGAAACATGACATAATAACAACGTGCTCCCAAATTCTTAGCAAAATTTGACTCTAGTTTCAAACAAGTGAAGAAAAACTGCAAGACAAGGATAATAGGAGGAGAGTGGACAGAGTGCCTACCTACAGCATGGTCTATATCAGCTGTGGTAGCATCATAGTAGTTGATTCCTTCACACCAAGCTTCTAAGAAGGTAAGATCGTACTTCAATAGTTCTGTAGCTGCCTCTTTCTTGTCCTTGTCCTGTCATCATCCAAGCAGGCGCACCATCCATAATAATACATGACTATAATTCTTGTGCATTTTCAATCATACAAAATGTGTTTTCCATTTCATAAGTTGCCTTCTTTTTTGTCACTTACTCGTGGCACTTTCATCATCTGGGGAGGAGTCATGGTTTATGAAACTGCAACTTCATATACAAAGCATTCTGTCAATAAATGTGATCTCATGATTTTCACATATTCCAAGATGTAATGACATCAAGATTGATGACATTCTTGTTAGCACATATTTGAAGATGTATTATCAAGGTTGATGACATTCTTGTTAGGACATATTTTAAGATGTATTATCAAGGATGATGGCATTCTTTTTAGCATTCCAGGATGACAAAGAAGTAAATCTCTAGGGATACGCAAACTTTAAAGCAAGAGTTAGTAGACAGACACACAGTTGGTCTGATGGTTGGCCCTCTAAATTCTTGGTCGAGGTACTCAAACGAGTCCAAGTTTTCCCCCTTCACTTTGCCATTATGCTACAGTACAGGAACCTATCCTCTCCAATAGATAGCAGAAGTATGAAAATCAGGCCAAGAGTTTTCACAAAGTTCAAATTGTGCTGATGATTGGAAATTGGAAATTACTTCAAATTTTTTCTTAGTAGAACACCCAGAGGCAATGAAACGCAAATTAAGTATTTTTAGGTACTTTGCCAACAGGATAAAGTTTCTCTGTGAACCAAACAGGCTTGTCAGCAACACCGATTGCCACACACTCTATTTGCTCATCCAAACCCTGTGCACACCACCTATCATCAGTGATTCCCTGCAAACTAATCTATCTGCAAAATGAACCGAGTGGATTAGTCAGCAAATCCCCATAACAGATCACATAAACAGGTAGTTTTCAATTCATTTTCTTCTTGTGCTTATCAATTGCAGAAACCTAACTGTGAATTTGTTGTGGACCATTACGTCATATTCTATACCTTACATCATTGATTACATGGCCAAGAGTAGATTCACATCAGGGTAAATAACCTAATCCTTTTAAGTAGATGTACAAGCAGCTAGAGCCACGTTCAGCAACCACACAGTGCTCCACAATCAACACTCTTCATTTGTCCATTTCTGCTGTTAGTTTATAATCCATGCTAATTTGTGAAAACATATATTACCTACCTTGCAATTGCAAGCAATTCAGACATATTGTGCATATACACTCAAGGGGCTGTACTACAGTCTGTTCAGAACAACCCACATAATGTTTAAAAACACAGATCCCGTGAATTAATTTTGAGCAGAATAAACCATGAATTTAGTATAAATAATAAGTTTGCAAAATTTAAGATGGTGAAATGCTTGCCTTTCCCCACCATGCAGGTTGTGTTGAATTTGTGAACCTGACAGGCATTTCCACCTTGCCTTGGAATTGATCAGTACTTCTAATCCTGCTCCAGATAATGTCTGGTGTAGAGATTATGAGATTACTTGCTAACTTCACTTCATCAATATTTCTACCCAAAAAATTCATAAATATGTTTGTCAATGGTAGCATGGGGTTTAATGTTTTTTCTTTTTCTTTTTCAGGATTTGATTTTTACATCACCCTAGAAGTTGATTAAGTTGTTATCTTTGAGAAATTTGTAAATGTGGATAAATATACAAATGAGATTCTGGAACGAACAAGGCCAAAAGTATCCACTTGCAGTGTCTGTTGCAATGTGCAAAGCTTGGACAATAAATGCTCACTTTCATGGATCCATGATTCATGTAAAAATTGATTACATGGTTGTGCCATCAAAAAGAGCTGGGCAATACTCCAACTTGGAGCTCAAGACTTCAGGAATCTGCTGGCTGCAAATTGTCCCTCACCACCAACCCAATCCAAGATAACAATCCATGTAGCAAGCAGCTCATAGCAAAATGACTCTGCCTTTTACAGCAGGTTCAAACTTCAAACTAAAAGACTTCCCTTATTGGATCTGAAACTTCTTATCTCGATGCATGCACTTCTATGGAAGATGCCCATCCATCACATTATGTATTAGGCACCTTAATGTCAAACCAGCTTGATGATACTAGGGTGATCAAATACTGGGCACATTCATGATCACACACATGGAGCTGCTGGAGCTAATTAGGTTTTTCTGAGATATACCTTGTAACTGTGATTGGTGGTGCCATGGTGTGAATTTGAGAAAGGTAATGGATGGATGGATGGTCTCTATGATTTGCTTAAATTTCTTGTTCAGCTGCAGCGAAAATTAGATGACTTGATGATCAGCAGTCAATCAGGAATTTAGCATCAGACATGCAGTCTTGGAAAAGAAAAACACAATTCCTGGTCATTTGTGAGCTGCTGACACCCAAGTACTGCAAAATGTATTTTAACTGAAGATCATGAGAAATAGATCTATATCTTCCAGTTCTGTCTGTATGGCCCGATTGATCAGCAGCAAGATCACAATCACCCAACCCCATCAAACCTCAAGAAACACTGTCTGAAAGAACAACCCATGAATTACAGCTTTGTTGCCATCTAAAAGAATGAGACCCAGAAATCTACAAAATAGTCCAACTTCAGAGTGTGATAGTAAAGGTGTAAAACGCACTGATCATGCAGCAATGGACTACAGCAATGGACTTGCAGTCTCTTTGTCAATGGACTCTGTGTTGAGTAAGGTTTTATAGCAAAACTCTCAGCTGTCTGTCAGCGTTAATATCAAATTGTGAGGACTCAACACTGAGGATCATGTCCAGCACCCCCGCTGTTGCAATCCCGAATTCCTCGTCCCCCATCCACGAGATTCTGCTCACGAAGGTGGTGAACAGCAATCTCTCACTTCGCCACCACTTTCCCAGTACACATGCTGCCTACAAAGTCCAATGGGTTTAGGGGTTTTATTACTTACCTACCTACTAACAACCCACAAGCCCTTACATACCTACTAACCATCAGCTACATGTATACACTTAACCCTAAACCCTAAACCCTAATCATCTAGAAGCATCCACTTAACCTAGACCTGGCCACCTATTATCCTACCTACCTACCTACCTACCTACCAACCCACACAGGATAGTGGCCGCCTATTTATCCTATCCTAAGGTCAGTTTTTGTTTTTACTACCTACTTACTAACAAGACATAGCGCTTCCCCAACTGCTAACCATCTACATGCATCCACTTAATCTAGTAGTTGCTATCTATCATCCTACCTACTTACCAACCTACAAAGTTAATTACCCACCTAATAATATGTACATACCTACCTATCAACCTATGCCGGTAAGTGACCACCTATAATCCTACCCTAGGCTCGTTTTCTGTTTTTACTACCTACCTACTAACAACCCATAGCCCTTACCGACCTGCTAACCATCTACATGCATCCACTTGATCTAGTAGTTGCTACCTATCATCCTACCTATTTACTTACCTATGAAGTTAACTAGTCACTTAATAATATCCTACTTAGTTACTTACTTATCATCTTACCTACTTACCTACCTATCATAATAAGAAGAAGCTTGCATTGCACAAGCTTGGTCAAAGCTTTGGAAGGAGCAACATGTGAGCAGCTTTTGAATTTGACAATGTCAAGTGAGGTGGGGCTGACATGAAAGTTGTCTTTCATGTGATGGGTTTCCAAGAATTCATTTTGCCTTTCAAATGAATGATGGATGAATATCATGTTTGCCTTTCAATTGAATGCATCATGCTGGATGAAAATTTAGGATTATTGGACCAAAATACATCATTTGAAGGCTGGGTGTTCTCTATTGAAAAAATGGTTCAAATTTTTATTTTTATTTTTTGATTCCCATTTCATGAGTGTAGAAAATGTGATGGTATGTGCCATCTGAATTTGACAATATTTTGTGATGGATGCATTCTGAAATTTTTTGGCTTTTGAATGAATGAATGAATGAATGAATGATCGGGCAAAACTAGAATTCATTGGGGTACAAAAATTTACATCACATGAAGAGTAACTCTATTGACAAATGGTTCTAAAACACATTTTGATGGATTTGAGAGTAAGAAAATATGGTGGTGTAAGATTTACATTTTGGGAACTTTCAACTCTGATGTCTTGAAAGACATGTTTGGATTATGTGACCCAGCACCCATGGATCACCTCTATCTATTGGAACCATGTGATGACTTGGTGGACTATGGATGAATCACATCTGAGTTACTAAGGGTCCACCTTGGTAACCTATTATGTAAACCCTCATGCTTCCCCCTCACAATACCAAGGTAACAACTACCTATGTATAAGTGGGATAAGTATCATAAGTAAGTAAAGGTGTATTCACACTTGGTGTTAGGAACTCTAGTGTTAAGTCCCCTAACATCATGCTAGTCATTTAGGACTTAATCTTGCTTAACCTACCATGAAAATTTTATGTTAAGCTAACATTCACTTAACATTAAGCTATCACCTATTTAACATTGCATGCCACCTAGGATGTTACCTAGATTTTCATTTAACACTGACTTAACGACAAGTGTGAATGCACCATTAATGTAAGGAATGGAAGTGGTTACTATGTAGGTAGATAAGTATGTAATGCACTTGAAAGCCACTATATAGGTATGGGGAACGGGCTGAGCCAAAGGGCATTGGTTGGTTTTAGGGAACCTTACTACCCAACAACCCAGAAACACCCTCTCAGAGTGCCCTTCTTCCCCTGCATAAAACACTACTGACCTAATTTCTGGAAGTCACATGCTTTGGAGAAATGACAAATTCATAAGGCAACTCCCAGCCTAAGTACCTTCAAGTACAATAGAGAAAAATTATTAGGTCAATATTTTACAACTTGTTGGTAAAGTCTTTCTTTTTTGGGTGAGAGAATTGGTTTTCATGGGCTCAAAATGATTAAACCTAGCTCTAGCTCCTGCCATGGCAAGTTCCTTGAGGATCTCTGCCAACAACTAGGCTAGCACTCTTTTCCCACACGTGTATATAGTACATAGGAGGGGCACCGTTTGTGCTGTCTCACTTCTTTTGAAAACAAGAACCCCCAAAAAATGACTTTACAAGAACCGTTCAGAGGCTAACTATTTATGAAGGGACGTTGGAAGTTGTCATACTGAAACAGTTGAGGAAGAGGAAGCAAAGATGGAACCTTCCTTCCCCATCTCTTGGTCACATATTTACTTTGAAGGGTTCTAAGAAAAGCCTTGTAAATAAAAATCAAGGATGGGAACCCATCCATCAAAAGTACAAGGCAAATGAGAACACAAGTAGACACAACCCAAAGAAAAAACAAAAGCAAACAATGAACAAAAAATCATGTAAAGACCTTACACGAAGAAGACTCATGAAATGACAATTAACAATATCAAAGAAGACTTAAGATGAAAGAGCTATCATTAATCAGCTAGTGACGGAAGTGCACTAGCTACAATGCGTTGAAGAGATGAAGAACCCCAACCAAGTGCAATAGCCCGTTGTAAAATCATTATGGCTTGCGCATGCTGCATGGCTATGAACACACATTGTCAATAGTAAGAAACAAGCATTGGAGGGATTAAAAAAAAATTGTTGATGATGCACAATAATGGTTTATGCACAAGCAGTCATAAATGAATCAAAACAGGAATGAAAACACCCATATGATCAATAGCAATGAGAATGAAGTCATCGCTTGGTGTTCATTCAGCTTATGATCGTGTCTTTTCCTGAGTAGCCATCATCATTGCATGTGTGATTGTCATTGATGTTTGCTGCACCATATATGTGTAAGTCAAGTCAACAATGACAACATCCATCAAGGTTTGAAAGTTTTTTTGGTGATAAGGATATCCACTCATCGTCAGGTGTGGCAAGGGAAAAGGTGGAAGACCCTCCTTGAGAATATGTGTTCCATTGTTTTAAGCAATCGCTACAATAGTATGTCGAAGTGTATTGTGGCCTATAATATGATCATTCCCACATGAGCATTGAAGTAAATGGGTACCTAGATCATCAATGGTATGACGACACTAACACTGTGAAAAATGGGCAATTGTAGGATGTGGCAAGTCAAGATGGGTGCGTAGTATTGTAAGGAAGTGGGATGAAGATAAACAAAATGTAAGTGTGGTAAAATGAGTTAATAACCAAACGCCTACCCTTGCACCCACACATGAATGGAAACATGTTCACATGATATCTAAAACAACATTTATTAAAAGTGAAAGAGATTTTTGCTCATGCAAGCAATTTGCCAAAGAACCCTTCAGGGGATAAAATTGAACCGCTAAGCCTTCAAAAGATGGGTGTCGCAACCTTAACATTGGGTTTGCAATTAAATGTGAAGTGCAAAAGCCCATGAAGCCAAAAATGTGTTTAGGTGTGAACATTCTCACAAATGGGGGAGAGTGGAAAAGATGAAGCCCAATGACTTCGAAATGCACTCCCACTTTGGGAGTTGCACTCGTGCAAAAATTGTGAATGTTTGGAACCGTGGTTGGAAAGGCAAACAAGCACTAAATTGGGCCCCCAAGACACCATTAGAATGGTTTTGAATTGTAAATGTTTAAAGTGCCCTTGCATTGTTCATTTAAATTTGATTTGCATGAGTTATGATCAAAAGAAGGGGCGGGAGTCAAATTGTGAATTTGATTCCCAATCACAAATCCCTTGAAAACAGGGATCAAATGAGGTTCGATTGGGGCGTGATATACACCATTGGAAAATCTTTTTGAAAGTTGTAAGATATTGCCCTTGTATTCTTAAAATATACATGATTTGAGAAAGATATGAGCATCTAAAGTTTTGAAATAGTAAAAGTCCCAAGGAAAAGTGACATTGGATGTAGTCCTTGTGGAGAAGCATAAAGTATATTATAGGGAGGGGAGTGGTGCCTCTTCCCAAAGGTTGCGAGCCATGTAAAGCTTGTGCTTGAGATTGTCCCTATTAAGTCCACCGCACCATTTCCATTCAACTTGCATTAACCGCCTTCTTTTATTGGTTGTGTAGGTTGACTTCATCTTGAACTCTTACTTGTGAGTTCATCCTAATCCCATCCTGGAGTTTTAGCACGCCCTCCTACCCCCAAAGTGCTACGAGTTAGGGAACGTGCCCTAACTTTCTTTTTCTTTCGTTATTTCATTCTAGGACCCACCTTTGCGATTCTTGAGGAATTTGGGAGTGCATAAGTGGGACCTGAGAGCGCACAACCTAGGGTAACATGGCTTAGGTATCTCGTAGTGCCATTTGAAACAAAGAAGTCTTAGTCTCAACATGTGTTATTATATCCAGAAGAACAAAGTGATCATCCTGCTGGAAACAAATGACAAGTGCAGGAATGATTAATGCCCAACATCCCAAAAATGTGGGGGCAATAGTCCGAACTATAGAAAGGAGGTTGAGCCTGCCCGAAAAAGCAACAAAAATGGCCTGACAATAAGCTAGGTGACCGATAATACCACCAAAAGATTTCACACCAAGTAACTTCTCTAATTTAGTTATGGTACAAATATCAAACTCAACATAATGTTGCAAAATACTTGGAGATGGAAACATTATATGAAGCAAATAGCCAAGGCGTTGGGCATAGCACGACAAGAACATTGCAAAAGTTACCTAAGGATTTGCAAGCATAAGGAGATTAGATATCATCCCAAGATCTTCATGAAAAGCTTCAGCCACAAACAATTCAATGAATGATTCGAATCCCACCGGTGTGCACAAATACAAAATTTAAATCATGAGTAAGAAAACCAATAAGAAATGATATAAAATGGTCTAACCTTTATGAAGACCAAACTACATAGTTCATTGGCTGCACTAAAAGCCTTAATGTTGAAAACTCATGTTACAATCATAAAAAAATAGGAACCACATTTAATGTGGATGTACTATATGTGCCAACAAAGGGAAAACATAAGGAAGGTGGGTTACTATTGTAAGGTGAAAAATGCAAAGGTGAATTAAAACAAACACCATTCCTCCCAATGGGTCCCCTTGTCATATATTTGATTTCAATAAAATGATTATGAGATCCCCATATCAAGAAATTTTTCAAAATACAATGAAGATGGGCATGCATAAAATTATCAAAAAAATAGGGAAAATTGATTTTATAATCGGGTGAAAACCGTAACTTTTGAAAAATGTTTGATCGTGACATCAAACTGAAAGCATTATGAGCATCCTCCTATAACACCACCCAATTTGGGTGTAAATTTAACATCGTTCGAATGCCATGAACCATTGTCTTACACTTGCCACAAGTCATTACACTAAATTGATGAAAACTAAAATGTTCCATGAAAGTATCCAAAAATTGAATAGCCAATGTGTTTGCAACTAAGCAATAGGTTGCCTCATTAATTACAATGGGATGCATGCCTCTAGACTGTTTTTCCAATGTTAAGAATCAAGATGCAAAAAAAAAACGTAAATTAAAAATGAAATAGACCTCAAACAATGTGCCCACATACTTCGAAAAAGAGGTCAAATCCACTTGTAGGATCATCTAGGACAAAATAGTCTCATAAAAACTCATACACCATACCCGAAGGGCCATTTGAAGAAACACGTGGTGAATGAGCTAAGGTAGAAATAAATGCCTCATGATCTAAAGTAACTTTCATTTCAAAATGAAAATCATCAATGAAAGGGGGGAGATCAACCTCAGTAAGTGGTTGGAAAAGGCGAAAGATCCCCACGATCTCGTTAGATGGGGTTGCAAATGTGCTTAAAGCTAGTGCACGTATTGTTCGAACATACTCCCTTACATGAGCAAGGGCTCATGCATGACGTAATCGTGTTGATGGAGGTGGGTAGGATCTAGAGTTGATTTTAAACATTTATAAGAAGCTAAAGTGAATGTTTTAATTGTGTGCTCCTTTTGTAATGTCTCCTAACCACCACCCATGTATTAACGCAATCAAACGTGAATCTTTTGGTGGTGTTTCTCACCACCCCATGGAGGAAAGGACAAACACCAAGAATGGAATAATAAAAAAACATGTCAAGCTGCAATATCAAAAGGATCGAATGTTAATTGAAATAAAAGGATATGCAAAGCCCATTAAACATCAACTCAAATAACATATGGAATATGATGGTATGAATGAGGATGAGGTAATCTAAATGGAAATTATCAATGATGTCTATGGATGTAATCCATGTCCATGCCAAAAAAGGAAAAGAACATGGTAAAGTCGGGGGCAATGTTACCCTTCAGATAAATGATTACTAATGAACGATGCATGAAAGTTAATGCCATGTCAAACCCCCCTACACTGAATAAATGACCACAAGAGGGACAAGGAACACGGGGTTGTGGAGGAGAGGACTATACAATGAATGTTGGAATTTTTTTTAATGGGCATGGTGTGTGAAGTGGAAAGAATGCTAATGGAGCAAAAAAGGATGAAAGAATTGGCCTAAATAAACTAAGAAGGATGGGAATGATGGGTGGATGGATGGAAGCTATAGCACAACTAGGCATAGGGGTAAAGTTGACTATTTGCTCTCCATTGGGTGCATGTTAGGAGGGCTAAGATGCATGGCGATGCTTTGAAGATAGATAACCCACACAATTTGCCATGCCTATCAAGGCTTAACATATATAGTTAAAAATTGGGATCCTAAACCCCAATCTCAAAAACCCCAACTTGAAAAACACCTTTAATCCCCCTAAGACCTTAAAACTATTGCCCTAAAAAATGCATATTTTCAAATAAAACAAAACAACTAGAAAGGGACATATAGAAGCAAACTCATGAAAACACAAAAAATGGGTGGGAATAGCAAATGAACCTAGCTACATATTTGCCATTGTTCATGTGCACATGTTATTATTCAAGGGCCTTACTTGCCCACCTTCCTTGCTTTGCCTTGCCCATGTCCTACTTTCCCTCACCTTTCCCTACATTGTTTACTTTACCTTGCCCCTACCCTACCCTACCTATATTATATTATGCAAAGTACTATCCTGGTAAGAGCACATTACACCCTGGAACTTGGAACTAGGGTTTCACTCTTTGCTTAGTGGGTGTGGGCATTACCCTACCTTGTGCACATCTCTCTTCACAAATGTTTTCGCTATGATTGTCGTTATCACTACCATTGTCGCCATTGTTTCTATAAACCCTTCTACTTTTTCTTTCTCGCATTAAATATGTAAACTTCCTAGGTGCAAAGAACAGAATAAGCTAAGGGGCACAAGCGTGTTGGGGTTTATAGAATTTATATTAAATTTCGTGTTGTTGCACACTACTGGTGATGATCAACTTTTCTTCTTATGTTTTCATATGGTTTTCAATAATTCATCATCATTTATATCAATGTCAATGTCTAATTTAATTTAAATTAATATGCATTCATGGACATGAAAAGACACATGTTAATTTATTTTTTCATATCCATGTGGGTAGATATGCAAAAAGAGTGAGGTAGTTACTAGGAAAGGTGGGAGATAGTTATTAAAAAAGTTAATAGAAAAAGGAAGTAGTCATTGAGAAAGAAATGAAGTAATTAGGCTTGAAAATGAGGTAATTATTTCTAAAATTGTCTTTGGAATGGTCCATGTATGACCATATGAAGGATTTCAAAAAATTCCCCATATACTAGTTTTGATTACTCATCATTGGAACTAGCGTTTTGTGTGTATATAGTTTAAGATATAACATATTGTCTAAATGTAATATGGAACTTATTTACACCCGATATACGTATATATATAATTGTGTAAGATTATTTCATGCTAGGTAAAATGATTGAAATGTGAATGTAAAACAAATACATTTATATATATTTAGTGTAATGACCAAGAAAAGCCTTTGCAAAATTTAAATAAGTCCATAAAACATGAAAGATAATAAAGTGCAAAACATGTACACACAAATTTTCTTTCATGTTAAATGTTTCACCAATCTTTGCAAATGTGCTTTAAGAATGAGGTACACAATGATTTTCAAAATCAAACATGCATTTGTGATGTAAAATTAATGCATTGAATTGACATATTAAAATATGTCAATATGAGTATTAAGGTCAAATCAAAATACACTAATTATTTAAATTTCCTAATACATGTTAAATTTTCATTTTCACTAGTTTGTGTAAATGTATGTGAGAATGATTTATGTTAACTCCATGTAAGGATAGATGGGTGTAAAAAACATCTTTTTGTGTAAGTGTTTAGTTCTTATTATAAATATAGTTACAACCAAAGGTAGACCATGTTGTATGTTTGGAATTGGGTAAAGTGGAAGGGGTGGTCAAGCCTTATTAGACTAAATAGTTAAGTGGTTCATTTTAAACCAAATAATTTGTGGGTTTTGGGTTCAAAGAGACTAAGGTTTATCAAGGATACATGATATATTCTTTTACTCAAACATATGAGATAGTGGGGGAATGGTATCCGCATTTCCTAAGCAAATTCCAAGAAAACACAATATAACAATCATAGACATCATTTGGTTGTATTTAAGCACCAACACCAAATATTTTATAGCTTTAAAGGTCATAAAACACTTTCAAGGACATAAACAATTCCATTCTCATCCCTCATGCACATCCTTGTTTATTAGTTTTGACATGTAAAATGAAACTTGGGTACTTTCATTTAATTTTGAAAAAAATGGATTGAAATATCAACATTTATTCAATAACAAAAAAAACAAAACAAAACCTCAAATGTTTGGGTAGAAAACATACAAGATCTTATTGGCCTTCTCAAGGCAATTTGCATTCAAATGTTATTTTCATTTATTAAAATGGATATATATAAAAACAACCAACATCATAAAGTCATTCAAGGAGCTTGGTGTTGTGTGATCTTATGTCAATGCTTACAACCATCACTATCAACACACATGCAACACATAACACATAAATATCTTGAATGGTACGATAGATTCAAAATTAGATTCACCTACAACAATACATAAATCCAAGCATAGAAAACACAATGCAAATCACACAAATTGAATGTAAAAGAAACTTGCATCAAACATTAAAAAACTTCTAAAATTAAAAAAAATGTTTTGAAATCTCAAATCACCAAAAGTAATTTGAAATCACACAATTTGAAATTATATCCCATACATTAAATATCTATTATCGTGTTCACTCCAAAACCAATTCCAAGTTAACTTACCCCAATTTACATACAATAATTTAGATGTAGACATGTAAAATAGAAAACTCATGACATTAGCATCCTAATTATTGATATACATTTTAAACTATCAACATTTCATGAATGATTGCACAATCTCAATATTATTAACCTTTGAAATTCAACACAAAGATTTCATATAAACTTGAACAAACAATATTTCAATTCAAAAATTATATATATGGGTTTCATTAATAGAAAACATTAATTTGCAACTACAATTTTTGAAAAAAAAAATAATGTAATTAACTTTCCAACTAAAAAATCCTTTAGTTGTATAAATGAAGTCACATTGAAATTTTAGTCACAAATGATGACTTAATGTGATGTTAGCACATTTTTTATGGATGAAGTATACAATCAACATACACACTTCCATCCTTTGACCAATGTATAACATTTGCAACTACTAACCATTCTTTTGCAACTAGTAAATAACCCTATCATTAATTGCCATTTGTCAACATGATAATTTTTTGGGAAAATATTTATTATTATTGAAATATTAATGTAGGCCATTCATTATGGATGGCCATAAATTTCAACACATACGTTAATCAAATATTGATGTGTGGAAAAACTTGGAATTTGTTTATATATGAATTTATATAATATATAATGAGGAAAAATCAACATGGTCCAATTTCAACTATTTACATGATGACATTTGTACACAAAAAAACTTGACACGTTAAGCACTTTAATGAAAATTAAATTTTTATTAAAATCTTGATTTCAACCATCCATTATGATTATTCAATTTAAATGTATTTATATTGTGACATGTGGCACAATCAAAAGTTACCATGTGAAATCTTAATTCAATTTTGAATAAATAAATATTTATTTATTTACATAGGTGGGTAAAACTATGTGCATAAAAACATACCTACCTACCTAGGATACATACGTACCTAAGTTATTTACTTACTTACCCACCTAGCTACCTAAGTAGGGAGGTAGGTAAAAAGGTAAAAATGTAGAAATGTAAAAAAATAGGTGAGTTAAAAAGTAACCATGTAAATATTTTTATTTTATTTTATGTTTTGCTTTAAGGAATAAGGTTTTTTAAGTTCATCCCAAATGGCACATGATTTTTAATGTGAAATTCAAAAAGAAGGCACCTACTTTATGTACTTTGTAAGATGACATTAGAAGACAAAACATATGGGGCAAACCTTTTAACTACACCTTAGTCACAAATTCAATTGCAATAAAAAATAAAATTTTCACAAGTTTTGTGTTTGTTTTTAATTTTGTAAATTATACAATTAACTAGGTAAAACACATGTAACTAACTAATTAACTAATAATTAATTACCTACCCACCCACCCACTTACAAAATGAGAAAAAAAAGATGTTTTGCAATTAGCTTTACAATTCAATTTTTGAGTTGTAAAGGACATTTACAACTCATTGTATTTATATGTTGTGAATGTTAACAGACAAGTTACATGAATTGTATAGTTACAACTCACCGTATATATGGTGCAACTCATTGCAATTCAATTGCAACTCAATCCAAACAACTCATTTTCAACTAATATTCAACTCCATTAAAACTACACCCATGATGTCTTGTTGACATCATTAATTGTCATCCATATATTAAAATCTAACACGTGGCATTATGAAGATTTTAAGACGTAAAAGAAATTTGAAATATTGATTTTCATCGTCCATTATGATTGTGAATGATGGTTCGAAATTGTGACTTGTGGCATAAAAAATTGCCACATGGCATATTAATTTTATTTTGGAAAAAAATAAATAAATAAGTAAACTATTTTAGTAGCTAAATAGGTTTTAAGACCTACATACCTACATATTTACCTATGACCTACCTATCTACCAACCTACATAGGTAGGTAAAAAAGTAAGACCTACTTGTTTTCCTAGGTAAATAAATAGGTAGGAAAGCACAAGATTAAGTGCATTAAAAAATAACTATGAAATTTTGTTTTTTATTTTATGTTTTGCTTTTAGGTTAAACTTTTTTCAATTCATCTCAAAATGGCACATGTATTTTAATGTGAGAACATAAAAGAATATTTTTTTAATATAATTTGTATGGGATTTGAAAATAGAACATATGGGTTAAATCTTTTAGTTGTTTATTAATTGCAATTATAACACTTAAACATTCAAGGTAGGCCGGGTCCAAAGGGAATGTGCCATTGTTTTTGGTGTTTAAAAAACACTTGAACCCCTCCTATTGGCACATCTACTGCCCAAAAAATCATCAAAAAATAATAAAATTGAGAAAATGATGGCCCTTCAAACTAAAAGGGGTCAAGAACTCAAAAAAACAAACCACCAAATGTTACAAAGGTCGATTCCCAAACACATACAAAATTCCTTATATGTTGTTTTATTGTTGTTAGAATTCAAATATGATTTGTAAAATTTCAGGTGGCATTCTTATAACATTTTAAATCATTTCAAATGAATAAGAAATAAGAAAGTTATGAGGTTTGAAAGTAGGAGAGGTCCCAAAAAAAAAAAAAACTTGTTTTATAAATTGGAAAACTTGTTTCTCTTCTTGTTATTTTTTCATTACACATTTTCCTTCGCACTTCAAAAATGATATCTAAAACTTGAGGTAACTTTCCATAACATTTTAAATCATTGAAATGAAACACATATGATGAATATGTAAATAACTAATGAATATGTGTGCTTATTAAGTTATAAGTAATTATACTGTAGTCATAACATAGTTGAATAGTAATATTTTAGTAGTGGCGCATTAATGGCCATACTAATTGTATAAATGGGAATCATAATCGAAAACAAGTTGCAAATGTATCTTATAATGGGTGGTGGAGATGTGGAGATGTGGCATCGTCACACGTATGTACATTGTACGTTAGTTACAACATAGTTGGTGTTTTAGTGACACATTTATAATAGTTCTAAAGTAGTTGCCACATGGAATTACATTGCAAGTCTTCAAAAAATTAAACATGGTTAACTACATATGTATGTATGATGTGTATAAATTATCATATAGAAAACCCATTTTCAACTCACTTGTAACTATAATACAATTAACCAATTTTTTGACATGATAATTTATTTATTAATACACCATATTTCTAAGGGAATAGTTGCACATTAGTTATAATACCCAAGGGATAGTTGCATAACAATTGCATACGAATTGTTTTTTAAGTTTTTATTATAAAGTAACGTGGTTTTGGCGGATGCAATTTTTCATAGTGTATGTATTATTGTTCAATTATTTTAATAATTTTTAAACTAGCATTGACCATAATTCTTTCATGGTTTCCAATAACTAATCAATTAGTTCATAGTAATAATTCAAAATTAATAATAAATTACTTCAAGAAATAATTACTTAAAGTTTTTAGTATATATAATTATTTGGAAATTACTTCTAAAACAATAATTTTCTATTTATTAAATTTCTTACTTATTAATTTAATTACTATATATTAAATCAGTTTTAATAAACCATTAATATTAACTGATTAAATTTATTAGATATCAACCATAATTATTGATTAATAAATATTAGATGTCACATAATTTAATAGATGTCAATTAAATAATAAATTATTTATCTATTTATATTGAAGAAATATTAACTAATTAAAATTTGAATATTAGACCAAAAATTCTATGTTATGAATTTTATTTATTTATTTATTAAAAAATCATTAAAATTTAATCCTTAGTAGTGACTAAAAAATTTAATTTGTGAAGAATTTATTATTTATAAATAATTGGCTGAATAAATATTTAATAATTAGTAATCATTAAGTATTGACCATAACTTTTGATTAGCTACTTAAATCAGATTATTGAGATATTTCAGAACTAATCATATATTTCGGAATGAAGTAAATAAGGAATAATCAGTTAATTATTTAGAATAATTATTTATTTCCTAATAACTAAATATTTAACTTATTGACTTGTGGATAGAAATATAATAATTTTTAATTAACTGACTATTATTTTACAATTCTTAATTAATCAAACAATTAACATCAATAATTCATGAATAATGAATAATTATTTGTATCAATTTATAATTTAATATATAATTATCAACAGAAAGTTTTGAAGCAACTAATAAAAATATTATTTAATTAGTTGGTATTAGTTTAAATATAATTAAATGATTCAATAAAATTATTTAATTCATACTTGATTTTAATTTAAAATTTATTTGAAAATATTAATTTATCAATAATTAATGCTTGTTTAATACAATGATTATACCATATTAATATGACCTTGCTACTATAATTTAATCATACCTTAATAAAAATGGTATATTCTAAAATGAACCATACAAAATCAAAATGATTTTTTTTTCAATCCAATATACCTATAATATGGTCAAATATATGTTTAATGTACTTTGAATACAAACTAAATATTTTAACATACCATGAATAGAAGTCAAATATGCTTAATATAATTTTAATATAATTTAAATTCACTTTAATATGATAAATAAGCTTAATAATTATTTAATGTACCTTGAATAAAATCTATATAATATATTTTTAATGTAATCCACAAAAACCTAGTGTAAATTAAATGTATAAACACACCATAATAAGTAACCAAGTTATCATTAATTTTGCAATTAAATGAACATAGGAGCCTATTATTGGATGAAAAATCCAAGAAGCTAATCGATATGGAAGGATGTGTAATTTAATAGTTGCACCATAGTTGCAAAAATAGTCCTAAAGTTTAAAAGACGATGATTAGTTGTTGAAATTATAAAGCAAAGTTGTAAATGATAAGTAGTTGCATGTAATGACACGTAGTTGCAAATTGAATGGTTACATATTACAAAATTTCTTCTAGCATTTTGTTGGTCAAACATAACAATGTAACCCACATTTAACCCATGAGGTAGGAAATCCAATTGATTTTAATTTCAATATGAGGTTCACCATAGGTTTGAATTAGAATGTAAAAAAAATGTAATGACTAGTTAATATATTTTCAACATGCATGTATAAAATCCAAAACTAAAGAATTTTTTTCAAAGGAATGAATGATGAAAATGATATTAAAAAAGTTGAAATGATGGTGGGATTTACACTTCACAAAAAATGATCAATGGCATAGAATTTCCAATTCTTTGATCATCATTTATTTTCCTGAGAATAAACAAAAAAATTCATATGCAACTAGCAAAAGTTCATTACAACTTCTACCTTAACATGACCTCAAAGTCCCATGCCTACATTTATTAAATGTGGGTTTCTATTCAATGGTTTATTTTGTGTTAATATGTTGAATGATTTGAATTTCTCATTATTTGTTCATATAGTTGCATTTTTATCCAATTTATATGATTATTTGGTATTTGATTTTTTCATTAACATTTGATAATTTCTTTTCAATTGAATTTTATTAAAGATGAAAAGGATTATGCATACAATAAATTCACAAATGAGTCATGACCTGAAGAATTAAACACATGCATGAAGATATCAATGATTATGTGAAGATACATGGAACTCTCATTGTTGTGTATAAATCAAAAAAATTGTCAATTGATATCAATGGTTGATCCTTATTCACCACCAAGATAAGAAATCATTAATGCTAATATCTTTGGTCTAGTAATAACCACCTCTTCTAAATGCCTCAATTTTTGTTCTATTATTTTGATGGTAATAATATTATTTTGGTCATTATGTTAGTCATGGGTTTTAAATCATAAGTGATAAACCTTTGATATTGCAAGTCACAAACCATCATATTTTAGGGCATCTCCAATGTTGAAACTCTAAACTTCCCTATATAAAAGATTTCCAAGGGTTTACAAAAGTGACATGTGATGGGCCAACCTTAAACATGTACATGACCCATCATCCAACACCACCTACACATGTATGTCAATTCATGATTTCCATTCCTTTGATTTTTTATTGTCAATGCAACTTTTGTAATTTTTAATCTATTGAGCTTTGATGAATGTATTTGCAAAGAACTTGATGCACAATGTTAGTAGGTTTTGATCATCTTAAATAAGTTTGCAAAAAATTTCAAAATGTGGCTTTAGTAAATTTGAATCCTCTAGCTTGATGTTTTTATTCTTCATTTTGCAACTCCATAAGTGCAATGTGATCATTGATCAACTAAATTTAGACCCACATGTGCCATTGTTTTGTTGTTTTCTTTGTTGCTATACAACACATTAATACTTTTTTGTCTTCTTTTGTTTTGTTGTTGGTTTTTGTGTTCCATTATTTGTAAGTATTGTGAAACAATGCCGGTGGTGATTAATAGCCAAGTTGCAAATGAACTTATTTGATGACAAAAATGAGGACAATTTTGTTTTGAACCACATTGCAATAAAAAAACATGATCTTCTAAAGCACATTGATGCAAATTGGGTTCATGGGGGTAGTTGATTAACTATTATGAAAGAGTGAGAATTTGGTGAAGAAATAATCATGCATGATTATTTTTATGATAATATTATTTACAATCACCAACAATTTTGAGATGTTATTTGTTCCTCCAAAATGTTATTTCTATCAATGGGCGTGATGGATATTTTGTGTAGCAATGAGATGTTTGTAGCACTATGGGGTTGTCTACTTTGCAAAAGTGTATTGCTATTGTTTGAATGCTTGGTTATGATGTCATAACTAATGCAATAGATGAATATAGTTGCATGGGAAAGAAAGAACCATGGAAAGTTTAAATTGATTCATGAAAATAGTTTGAAAGGTGTTTGAACTAATTTGTTTACAACAACCAATTCGAACATCTTAACATCAATGTAACAATTTCTAGGGATATTTGTTCTTTTGATTAATTGCATGCACTACAAATGGATGAATTTTTCAACTATTTTGCAATTATTTATTGACAAAGTCAAGAATGCTTCTATAATTCTATGAACAATTACAAATAAAAGACTATTTTAGCATGTTGATTTTGAATTACAAGGTGGGATGACAACTTACATGTTTTGAATAGGTTTCCATTGGTTTTTAGTTTGTTGTGGGGTGCAAGTAATGACATTGAATTTCAAATGAATGTGAACACTATTCAAAGTATTATTTTCTTGTTGATGGGATCTATCGATGATGGTCAATTTTTGTGTAGATTATGCATGAATTGTTTGGTGAGAAGCAAAAGCATTTTGCTGATAAAATGAAATGCAAAGGAACTTAAAGGTGTTACAAAGTTAGTTTTCAATGGTTCAAAACTTGTGTAGACAATGGGATCAAAATGTGGTTTTAAACATTTTGTATGCATGTGTAATCATGCACAACATGATTATAGAAGATAAAAAGAATGTGAGTCTAGAACATTGTTTTGATGTTGTTCAAAATCACATTAAATGTGGGTTCACAATCACCAAATACACCCAATGTAATAAATAGATTGAAAATGTTGACATTCATTACAAATCATGCAGTGCCTTCATTGAATATCATTAGGCTCTAAGAAATGACAATTAATTACAATGAAGTGAATTTTTTTTTCTACATTTGTTGTTCCCTTTACTTGTATTTTCACTATTTTGCAACATTTTTTCCAAATTCCAAACTTATTACGTTTGGTGGAGGGGATGTTTTTGGCTTTAAAAGGTTGGTGATGACGAAATTGAATTGGCATTAGATTTTGTTGAATGACTTTGTTCATCAAAATGCATAGTATGCACACATCTCTATTGTCATTTTTATCTTTCTACTAGTTTAACAATGATCCTAGATGTTGACAATGGTGATTGACACCATGTTTTGTGCATGGCACAACATAAGTTGTTGCATGACCACTTACAATTCATTTGTGATTGAATTTGAGTATTTTACATGGAGATAATCAAATGGTAATTTGTTTTCACTTTGTTCCTAAAGCTGGAATAAGAGTTAATGTTTTTCCAAATTTTTTGGTTGGTTTTGATTGAAAACTCTGGAATTTGATGTAACAATTTTGTTTTTGACACAATTTCATTTGTTTGATGGATAAAGATTGCAAACAATGATTAGAACACAATTGCATAAGCATGGGTTGAAACAACACATTAACCATGAACTAACCTTGACACAACACACCTCATCATGTATTAATTATGACACATAGCACTAACCATGAACCAATTTTGACATAACATACTGACCAACATTAGTTATGTCAAAGCACACATTAACTGTGAACCAACTTCGACATAACACACTAAAAATGAACAAATTGCAACACAACACATTAACTTTAAACTAATTGTGAACTAATTGTGACACGATCAATGTTTTTATTTTTTTGGGGTGTAGATTTTCACCAAAAAGCTCACAAAAAATAAGGTGTGAGAAGGGATTGGAAAAAAAAAGGCTCAAAATAAGGATGGCATTGCAAAGCCTCTAGGGCCCTCGAACATCATATTGCAAGCACTCCTCCATTGTCAAATAGAGTGGACCCACTTTGCACTAAATAATTAGATGTTCCTATTTCCAATAATATAACCGACTAAATACATTTATTAATGGTAGAAATTAACTAATAACTATGTGGGGACAATTACCTTCTAATCAAGGGAGGTCTTAAAGAATAATAGTGGCTCTCCATCCAAAGTACTTAATATTAGGAAATAATATGAACATAGATTTTTATTTTTATTTTTATTTTTGAAAGGATGAAACCATGATTTGTTTGGCTAAATTGTTTTCAAATTGGCTAAAAAATGAGTTCATTTGATTTTTCAATCATCAGCAATTAAAAAAAAAAAAATCAAAATATTTTCTTATAAAATCGGCAGATTTCGCTATTGGGTTCTAGCATTTGTAGGCAAAAATATGAAAGATGCTTTTTAAAAAATTTACTTGCATATCTTGTTTGTAGCCAAATTTGGCTAAACGTTCGTCCTTACGGAGGATGATTGCCACTTCAGCTACATGACGAAAACGACCCGCCAAAGAAAAAAAAGGCGGGAAGACAATTTGAAACAAGGAAGCGGAAATTTCGCAGAAGATGAAGTGTTTCTTCTTCCGTACCGTACGCATTTCGTAAAGCCCTGGAGCTGGCGTCTTCCGACGCAGAATTATTCGTGTTCAATTTCGGCGAAGAATCTGCTGCTGGAAAATATGCTCTCTCTTTCTCTCTCTCTCTCTCTCTCTCCTCTTGCACGCTCCACAAGGGACGCACGCAAGAAGACTAGCAGGAGCATTGATTCTCCTCTGGTGGTTGCGTTCGAACTCGAGCTGCTATCGTCAAACCTGAGAGGAAACCGCTAGCAGAATTTGTCAGAATTTCAACTCGTTGGGTGAATGAACCAGGGAAAGCGAAGAACGGAGTGAAGACGAGAACTGAACACCAGATTTTTAGGTAGCCTTTTCAATCCTTTCAACCAAGAAAGAATCGAAAGATCATCACCTTGAGCTTTGTGAGAAAAAGGAAAACGGCAGATCAATCTTGTTGGTTGGCGGTGTGTGTCCTTCACCTGTTTCTTTCCACGTACCAAGCATCTCTCTGCCTGCAAAATCCTCTAGTTGAAGCCCTAAAGTCCAGACACACTTCCACCCTTAAACCCTAAAACCTGAGCACACCCGCTCAATGTTTTTGGAACTTCCTATGCAGTAGTACCGGCTAAACTTTGGAAATAATGTTGTGTTTTTGGAGGAAGTCTTAGATCCCATTTCATTATTAGTGGCACAAGGAGCAAATCCTTGTAATATTGAAAACAGAGTGGTAATTAACCTTTGTCTGGGATGTGGTGTAGTAGGTTTAAGAAGAGAAGGTTGACACGCAGTTGAGTGAAGTGGTTTTCTGCATGGTACTGACATTTGTAGTCATGTCACCAACATACCTTAAATCTGCAAATTATCATTCCAGCCTAGGAGCAAATTGCTACAAGGTAGCCAGACTCTGTCTTGAGAGCTTCATGCATATGTAGGCAACATGTGATTTACTTTGTGTAAAATCAGAAAAAACTTATGATCTTGTCAGGATTGAGGTCATTGAATTCAGAGGGCTAGGTTCTGGAAATCTCTGTACTGGAAGTGGAATCTTGTGAATTGAGGATATCTGTGGGGCTCAGTTTTTTGATGCACCAGGAGAAGATGGATGTGAGTTTATTCAGGGCAAAATTAGTGTGGTGTACCTATTCTGAGGCTGCATCTACAACCATGAAACCTGTCCTCAGACCAGGCTCATGCTTTGGAAGCCTCTGCCACTTATATATCCAGAATGTATTGATAGGTGCCAGGGGGATTGTTGTGGGATGAAGCTGATACAATGCTCAGTATTAGGTGAAGCCTTCCTGCACTTTGAGAGACTGGGTAAGCATCAGAACACGAATTTGGAAACCAGGCTTATATGTAGTGTATTTCAATCCCTCATAAAGGATTGCCAGGTCCACTGAGGGTATGTCAATGCTGCAGCTAAGAATGGTAAGTATGTTACACCTGTTAAGGATGTTCATGCGTTGATGAAGGCTAGTGAGCTTGTCAAGGAGGACTGCAAGGGATTGGACCTCAATCAAATGCTTCAGAAAAATTGAGGCCAAGCTAAAGGTCTCATTTGACATCCTTGCTACTGCTTTGTGTGTTGAATCATTGTTTTCATGTCACCTGGTCATTTGCCTGCTCAATGTTGGTTGCTGTCATATAGGCAGCTCTTGATTACCAGGATTGGAAGAGTTTTCTGAAGAGATGGAAATATTTCCTAATGCTACTACTGATAAGTTCCCTGTTGCAGGAATTGGTCCCAAGGGTGCTGCTTTTCTTTTGACAAAGCATGTATCTTGATCTGGAGAGGTCAAACCTGCAGTCTGAAACTGCTGAACAGATTGATGCCAGGAAACCATCTCAAGTGACTTTTGTCTGAGGAGGAGGGCAAGGAGATTTTACATGATGCTCTCCAGAATGACAGTGATGGAATATTTGATTCTCAAGGAAGAAAGTAACGAAGGGCTTGCAGAGGTTTTTGAATTCATGAATCTAGAGATGTGAATGTTGTGCATCATCTAGGGTTTAAGATACATTGTTTTATGGTTCAGGGTTCACAACTCAGTGTCCATGGTTGAGCTCACATTTTAGGGTCCTCCCCTCAAATTTTCGACTCATGGTCATGTGCTGTGCTCCTTTTTCACTTCGTGGTGTCATCCTTCAGATTTCAAACACTTGCCTGGGACATGATTGCCTCTGAGGAAAAAAACACACATTGGACTCTCAAAATGTGGTAGCCCCTCACTGAGAATGATCCAGCAGCAAACAAATCCAATCCACAAATCCAGTCTTGCACTGGATCCTGAGGCTGTAGTAGATGCACCCATTTCTGCTGAGGGCATGAAATTAAGCAATTGATGGTTGTGTGCAGATAGTGTAAGTGTACCTAGTCTTCTCTCTCAAATCTGTTTGAAAATCCCTGTTCTTGTTGCTGAAATTCAATCTGGATTTTCAAAATACTATCTGATGATGACAATGACAAAAAAATCTGGTGGGTTTTAAAATTATGATTGATGATGATTGCATCTGATGTTGAATCTGGTGATCTTGAAGATTCTGCAGCAATGAATCTGTTGTTGAATTGGGTGATCTTGAACACTCTCTGGTGATGAGTCTGGCTGTTGAATTTTGATGATCTTGAAAACTCTCTGGTGATGAAGCTGTTGTCAATGATGGTGATCTTGAAGACAGATTCTCTGTTGACAAGTCTGGTGCCAAATCAAATGTTGAATCTGGCAATTTTGAAAACTCTCTGGTGATGACTTTGAAAACTCTGATGATGAATCTGGCAATCTTGAAAATCTCTGTAGTGATGAATCTGATTCCAAACTTTTGTCCAGACAGACAATGTCCAGAGATGCAAAATGCAAGAGAGTTGTTCAAGAATGTAAGCAGCAGCAGCAGCAGCATGTTAAGTGCACAAGAGTTTTACGAGAAATAATCAGCAGCAGTATGTAGAGTGCGCAAGGGTTTTTTGAGATGAAAGTAGCAGTAGCAAGTAGAGGGCAAATTGAGAGTGGAATGATTCAAAAGCAAAACAAACAATTTTCTGTTCTACAAAACAAATAAGGAAATTTCTGGAATTTCGAGGGTTGGAACTGCGAGAGAACCGTCTCATAGATCGGCGGCACACATGCAGCAGCGCAGCAAAGAATGGCAACCAAAACAACCACACGAAAAGAAGAGCTCAGAAAACCAACAAGTGTAAAAACTTGCGCCCCGCGTCGTCGTCTCCTCTCTCTGACACATTTTGCAAGTCTTCGTCCATTTGACTTCCCACTTTTGGATGGCGATCTGTTTGTTCACCCTTTGTGATTTCCGCAAATTCCCCCTTTTATTGTCATCATCATCGGTGCTGGTGGCGTGGTCTAGGTTTTGCCCCTGACTGCCTTCGTTCCAGTGTCTTTTCTCTTTCCCCTTTCTTTTCCTCTGCGTCGGCGCTGCTGCAGGCGGCCGCAAACCAAACCAACTCTCTAAGAAACAGAAACAAACAAAGAAACAAACGAAGAAGCTGCACTGTTGTTGTTGTTGCTTTTTTTTCCGTACGATCTGCTGCTTCGTATGAGAAATCGGCTTCTTCGTCGTTGTCCCGCACCTCATCAGATCGTGGCACGTTTGTTTGCTGCGCCTTCTCTCTGTCTCTCTCTCTTCCTTGGATACCGGTATTTATCTTTCTCTTCATCGCGGATTACTCGTGTTGTCATTAGCGGCTTCCACACGCACCATCACGACCAGTAGTAGTGTCCGTTGATGCTCGCTCCCCTCCAGCACTCCCACGTTTGTTTGTTTGTCTGAGCATGTTTCTGGAAACTTCTAGACCGAAACGATCTGTCTGTCTGTCTGTGTGCAGGAGGAGGTGTGGTTGAACAACCATCATCGTCTCTGTCTCACCGATCGATCGTCAAGACGTGCTGCTTTGCAAATGTAGCTCGTTATCGTTGATGTTCTGATTGATTTGTAGTTTTTTTTCCATTCACAAGAGTTTAGGTAGTGTGTAGGTATCATCATCAGCAGCATCATCAGCGTCTGTCGTCGTCGTCGTCGTCTTCTTCTTCGCGATTTGTTTTTCCGCTTTCTTCTCTAGGCTGTCGTCTTCTCTCTCCCTATGATGATCCTATTTCTGCAACAGTAATAAGGCTACTACTCTCGCGGGCAGATTTGCATGCAAAACCAACAACAATCATGGATGCTTGCGGCGGCGTCGCTTCAGTCTTCCTCTTCTTCTGACGACTACGTGACACGCAAACAAACAATCCCCTCCGCCCCGCGCGCCCGCATGCCTAGCCGCTAAACAAACGCTTGTAAGTACATACTCCTCCGCCGCAGCCGCAGTGAGTGAACGTCCATCTGTCCGTCCGCCCGTCCGTCGTGTGGGATTCAAATCTTTTGCGTAGGGAAGTGTGTACGGCAGTAGCAGCTTCTGTTTCTTCAGCTGGAGCGTTATGCCACCGATATGGTGAATGTCCGATGCAAGCGCGCAGCGGCATTTGCTCAGAAGGAGTGTCGAACAAGCAGCAGCAAGCAGCAGCAGGTAAGAAGATGCAATAGATTTTGTGAGGAGAAGATCACAATTAGACGCGTTTGTGTTTCCATTTGGTTCTGCAATTCAAGGGAAAGCTTGTTCTTTGATCGTCTTCTTCCTGCTTCTGCTGCTGCTGCGCCTTTTCTTCCATCGATCATCTGGCTGGTTTCGATTGTGTACAAAATAAGCCAGAAGATTTTATGAGCCGATGAGAGGCGATCGCCGCAGTGTAGGCGGCTTCTGGAGCTTCTTACATCATCGTTGTCTCTCTCTGTGTCTCTGTGTTGTTGTAAATGGCAGCCGCTGATGAGGGCGTGGCGTTCTCGAGGCTAGTGAAAAGAGCTCTTCCCTGCAAGAGTTTGCAACTTGAAAGCGGTGGAGAAGACGAGAGGAAATGGAGCAGGACGATGAAGAATTCGAGCAGCTGCTGTGTGAAATTCCGCACGTTACGTCCACGAACCCGGTTGTCGATGTTCCCAGGGCGACTTCCGCGCCTCCGCATCTGGAAGAGCTGCAGCGCGTGCACGGATCGGAGATAGAGGAAGGTTCTTCTACCGGCATGCACGAAGATGAGGCTCTTCCTGCTGTGAAACCCTTCGTAGACATCCGTTGCGATGAGCATTACGAGAGCTTTTATAGGTCTTATGCCGGTGTGAAGAAGCTCCCTCCTCCTATGGACAACCGCACTCTCTACAGCGACCTTCCTGTACTACTCTCTCCCAAATCCTCTTCTTCTTCTTCTGGTTCTTCTGCTACCCACATCTCTCCCTTTCTTGCGGAACTTACCCTCGATGGCAATCCTGGTGGCGGCGGCCACCAGCGGAAGCAGCATCGACTGGATATGCAGAGGAAACAACATCAGCTCACCTCTCTTCAACAACAACCACAACCACAACAAACCCAGCAGCAACAGCGGGAGCCAACTCCGAGCTTTCAAGCCCCTGGAGCTCACCAGTATGAGGGGGTGCCTTCTTCTCAAAACGATAGGTCCTCCTCCTCTGATCATCATTTGACAGCAGCTTTTGGAAACCTCAGCTTTGAGGAAGGGAGTAGCATTTTGTTGCAATCCTTGATTGATGACAAGACAGGGGGGGACAACAGAGCTATTCTTAGCAATGGGTCTGTTTGTGGCAGAGGTAGTAGTGCAGTGGTACAGCATCCTCTCTCTAATGGACATGGCCTAGCAGGGTCAAATGGATTGTATTCACACTTGGATGTTTATGGCACAGAATCTTCTGCCCCTTCATATGAGTTTTATGCATCCAGATCATCTCCTTCCCTGGATCTCTTTACAGGTAAGCCTGTAGTGAATATGAATGGACTGCGGAATGGAAGCAGCTGCTATGATGGAATGGGTAGTGAATATGCAGAGGTTGTTGCAACACAGGCTTTTAAGAAAGCAATGAGGCAGCAGAATTCTCCAGGAGGGGGCTATGGGTCTGGAGGAGCTGGTGGTGCTGCTGGTTCTCAGTATCACCAGCAGCTGGAGGTTGTGGCAGCTACCCTGCAGGCTGCAACAAGAAACCCATCTGCTGTTGCATCTGGAAATATATTACCCTCAAGCCGGTTGCAAAAGCAAATTCCATATGATTACAATGACATGGATTATTTTGCAGCTCAGCAGCTTGTTGAAGCTCAGGCCCAAGCACAGGCAACTGCAACAGCAGCACAATATGCACATTTGGAGGAACGGCAACAGCAGCATCGCTTGTACGTCCAGCAACAGCTCACGGAGCGCCAGAAACAGATCCAGCTGCTTGCAAGTCTTCAAGCTCAAGTCAATGGAAGACCAGGTGGGGGGGGTACTTACCCCAGTGCTGGCAGCATGCCCATTCGAGGCTCAAGAAATGCCTCTGCCCTGCAGCAACTTGGATTTGCTGCTGGGGCAAATGCACAGAACAATCAAGCTTTGGAACGGAAGCTGAGGCTTCAGCAAGCACTGAATCCCCCTGATGTGATTTGGGGTTCAAACACAGAAATATCAGAGTTGGGTTTCTCTGACAATTCTTGCAGAACTCCAACTGTGGGCAGTGTTTGCAGATACTACCTCCAGGGTTTTTGCAGTCGCAGTGAATCCTGCCCTTTCTTGCATCCCCCTTTACATGGGACCAAAGCAGTGTCCCATACCACTCCTGTAGCTGTGAAGGAGGCTTCCCGTTCTACTGCAGTACGGGATGGGAGGTTGCCTCCATATCCTGATAAGATTCTTCGTCGAAATACTCGAGTAAGCCATTCTGGGAAGACAAATTCCTTTTCTCCTGTGGCAGGCGCTCAAAGAATAGGTGACATGGTGGTATCAAATGGTCATGGACATGGCTATCTGAATGGGCATTGTTCTTCTGGATCAGGTCATATTTCACCAACAGACCTTTCTGATGCACTTGCACACCCACAATTGAGAATCCAGGATCACATGGAGTTTGATGTTGGACGGCTCATGACACCCCACAGCTTACAGCAACAGCAGCCCCCCAAGTACACAACACTTGAAGAGGTTGAGGGTCACATCTATCTCATAGCAAAAGATCAGCATGGATGCAGATTTTTGCAGAAGAAGTTTGATGAGGGAGGCCCTGAGGATGTGGAGAAGATTTTTCATGAGATTATCAGCCACATTACAGAGTTGATGAAGGATCCTTTTGGAAACTATTTGGTGCAAAAGCTGCTCGAGGTTTGTGATGAAAAGCAGCGTATGGAGATTCTACGTTCTGTCACCATGGATGGGGAACTTGTCAGGATTTCCTTGAATATGCATGGGTAGGTGTTATTTCTGTGAATGAAAAATCAGTTTCTGTGTGAGGCTTAAGGAACTCATGTAGAACACACCTGACTATGGTTTTTTGTGAGAATACGGTCAGTTGTGTTTGAGGTTTGAAACTTGGGTTTCACAGCTCCATTGCATAACTTGGACCTTTGGGGGCAGTGGGCACCATTTGTTTAGGGTTTTTAAAGTGCACACCTGGTCGATAGTTGACAGTATTAGAGAGTTGATCTCTAAGCAATTTTTGGAGGTGTGTCTCACAGGGTGCTCTCTGTGGTGTGGTGAATTGATGTTTTGACAGTCCATGTTGGCATGAAGATTTTGAGGTTCTAGTATTGTTGCAACAATGGTGCTGTTGAACTTGCAATGCACTTCTTGGTATGGGCTACCAAGAAATAAGTGCAATTTGTGATCAAAACTGACATAAGTATGTGGAACCCTGAGTCACCCTAAAGGAACTTTTCATTCTACAGGACAAGAGCAGTGCAGAAGCTCATCGAGACATTGAAGTCACCAGAGCAGGTAGCAATGGTCATCACAGCTCTTTCCAATGGTGTGGTTGAGTTAATCAAGGACTTGAATGGAAATCATGTGGTCCAGCGTTGTCTTCAGAAACTCAGTCATGAGGACAGCCAGGTATGCAGGTTCTGAAACATTCATGATTCAATCACAGTTGTGGATGTCAGGATATCCATGGAGATGGTAGTCAATTTTACAATGATGTTATTCCATGTGTGTTTGTCTTGAGATTGGTTCTGTAGCCAGTGACCCAAATCCTGGATGATACTTTTGGCTAACTAATAAGGGCTAGGGTCTCTTTACTGGCTGGCACTGCAGTTCATATTTGATGCAGCTGCATTGCACTGTGTGGAGATAGCTACACATCGCCATGGGTGCTGTGTTATGCAGCGCTGTGTTGACTTTGCATTAGATCATCAGAGGCAACGCCTAGTGGCTGAAGTTGCTGCAAACGCTCTTACTCTCTCACAAGATCCTTATGGGTAAGTTTGATGTTGAGCATGGAGGGAAAATGACAATATTGAGGATTTTTTTGGTTGTCTTGAGACACAGTGCCATCTGTGCATACTTTATGGTTGACTTCAAGTAGAACATGGAAATGCAAATTGTAGAACATGATAATCTCAAAGAGTACAATGGTGGTGTGTTCTGTACACATCTTCTGACACACATTGTGCTGGACTGCAGCAACTACGTGGTGCAATACATCTTGGATCTCAAAACAGCATGGTCATCGACTGAGGTAATGGCAAGGCTGGAAGGGAACTATGCTTTCTTGTCCATGCAAAAGTTCAGCAGCAATGTGGTGGAGAAATGTTTGAAGCTTGGAGTTGAGGAGCCACGCTCCCGTCTAGTTCGGGAGCTGATGACTAGCCCACATTTAGGCCAGCTACTTCAGGACCAGTATGCAAATTATGTCATCCAGTCTGCTCTTTCTGTATGCAAGGTACTTACCCTTTCTGCTGACTCAAAAGCACTGTTTGACAGCACTGTTTTGCATCACAATTTGTTGTGATGACTTCTTACATGCTTGTGTACAGTGTCAGGTTAGTTGATTGCACTGGCTGACATGAACTTTACCTTCTGCTGTTTTCTGAGCAGTGATTCCTCTTCTACATATTAACATCTTTGGCCATTCTTCTCTTCTCAAGTCCATTTGTGGTTCTGGCTCAGTCATGATTGCAATGTGTTGTAGCTGAAATGTGGCTTGGTTCGAAGTAACTTCGGCTTTTTGTATTGAAAGGAGCTCAATTCTTCTCAATTTGTATTTTTCTTTGATTGCAGCAGGGTGCTTTACACAGTGGGCTGGTTGATGCAATACGACCACATCTTCCTGCCTTGCGTAATAGCCCCTATGGAAAGCGGATTTTGTCACGCACAAATCCAAAGAAATGAAATGTTTCTTGCCTGTGAAGTTTTTGTGTCATTGGTGATTTACAGGCTCACTACGACAGAAGGTCGATGATAAGAGGCTGGGCAGTTTTTTGTAGAGGAGGCAAAGGCATTATTTCTCAAGCTTGTGCTATAGCTTGTCCAGTTGCACTCACTGTATGGACCATTTAGTACTCACTGTAGCATGAAGAGGATTGTACAAATGAAGGTTATGAGGGGTCAGGCATCAAAGGGCAGCAGGTATCTTTCCATTAAAGGAGCTTCACTATCTGGTGAACTGTGTTTAGAGTGAGATTATGGGGGTGAAAAAAAAAAAGCAAAACAGCCCTTCCAGTCATATTATTCATGGGCTACTACTACTGTGACCATTCACCAAGACTTGCAAAGCAATTCTTGGAAGCTGGTGTGGACTAACGGAGGATGGTTATTATTCCTGATCGAGTTTGAAGGGACAGAATCGATGTTGGATGTATATGAAGCTAATGTTCCCTTCTGGTCTATCAGATAATTACACACATAGGGAGCATAATCAGAAGAAACAATAGTTGACTCAGCAGTTAGTGAAAAAATACACCATACTGTTAGTTCCTTTCACAATGACTGGGTATGATCAATAGCCAGGTTGTATCATAGTGATGCAATGATCAAGTTTACTGTAGCCAGGTTGTACCAAGTGCCAATTTTCTTCTGGCTATAATGGAATGTGGAAAGTAGTTCATATGCAGACTCTGACTCAAGCCCCACTGGGGAAGTGAGTGGTTCAAGGGGGCTGATTTGATGGAGATGGAGCATCAAAGAACCAGTGGTTACTCTTGTACTATTGGAACATTCATTCAGCAGCAAAGTTCTGACTCCTTGCCTGCCCAGGTAAAATGCTTCAGAAAAGTTTAAAGTTATAAGGTATGTATAAGGTATGTATGGTGTACTGGTTGGGGTTATATGTTGGGAGTTTCTTCTCTGTAACTTATTCCACCAAACTCTCTCTCTCTCTCTCATCATATGTGCCTCCTTCACACTGAAGGACTGGTGGTTTCTGTCACAAATGTGCTTCACTAATGTGCTCTGTTGCAAAGCTATTCACTTGTAGATTTGATCACAAATTTACAATGTTTTGATCGGGTTATTGTTGATGTGTTTTGGACTATTGAGTGTAAGTTATATAGTGCATTCTGTAGCATCTAATTTTTGGCATAGGATTGACTTTTTTTTTGTACCCTAGTGCTATTTACAATGCATATATGGTGGTAGGTCAAAAGCATGACCATGGTTGTAACTTGTAACCAGGTGAACTGCATCAATGGCAGAAGGCTTACCTTTTACAAGCCTTGTTTGTTTCTCCAGAAAATCCACTCACATGAGTTGACCTAAAAAACCTCGTTAAACCTCTCTAGTGTTGCATAGCAACCATCAAAGTTGTTGTCTGGACTCCAATGGTGAACCAAAAAAATCTGTGAAGGTTTTGGCCTTTTCTGGTGTATTGTGGTCCATTGAAATGCTAAAAAGTGTAAATCCAAGTTTGTTTTGAAGCACCATACTTTATTACAAAGTGAAAGCAAACCTGCAATTTATTTAGCACGAGTTTCACTCTGTGTTTCATCATTCTTTTTCTAAACAATTTTGGAAAGATAAGTTTGACACTTAAGAAATGAACGATGGAGTGACCTAACAAATGGGGTCCGAGTATGATGGGCAAATGGATGTTTGTGGTGAGTGTAATAAACAACAAAGCAGCCAAAAAGGACATCAAATGTAGTGAAACAGACATAGCTTCAATGTGGTGTGAATATGTGTAAATATAGTATTCTAAGCTTTTATTATTATTATTTTAAAGACATTTTAAAACATAATGTATCCTGTTTTAAGTTTATATAATATATTTTAAGACAAACATATCAATGGTGTGATTTATGAGGAATAAACAAGGTACATTGTGTATCTAACATAGTCTTTAGTAAAATACAATGCAAGTCCTTTCAAGTGTATCCATTGAACTAAAAGTAACACACAACATGCTATCTTGATAATTTGGGCAATTGTTTTTTTGTCTAATAGATTTAGAGGTTTTTTTTTTTTGGAATGTGATAAGAAAATGAACTCCCAATGATTTTAATGTATATAAGATAAATATTTGTTAAAATCTAAACCAGTGCAATAAAATAATTCTATTTTGCAAACTGACAAAAAAATTGTCAATTATGTCATTTAACAATGTTCAAAATATTCATACTTTTACAACATGCAAATTTTTTTTTTTAATTTTATTTTTCCATAAACAGTCTTAGACAACAAGACAAGATTTGAATACCAAAAGAACTGGCGATTCTCTACCTCCTTAATTAAAAAAAATTGGGAATTTTTAGAGGAGGAACCAGTGAGAGAAGAGTTGGATAGAAACACCACTTATGTGGGAAGTGGTGCTTTTTTTTCTTTTTTTCCTTTTTTTTTGGGGCCAATTTTGCGATGTAGCCAAGGTGGCAATTGTCCGTAAGCTGATCTAGCCAAATTTGGCTATTAACAAAATATGAAAAGAAAAAACTTGAAAATCGTGATGTATTATTTTTTTGGTTGCCTACTTGAACCATGTATCCGAATCTGGCAATTTTTGAAGATTTTTTGGAATTTGATTCTGAATCATTGAATTTGTGACCATAAAAAGAGGCTGGTGGGAAAAGGGCAGCACTGCCATCAAATCTTTGAGATATTGGATTAGTAGTGAATCAAGTTGAGTTGTTGTGGAGTGTGTGTAAATTGAGGGAAAGAGAATCACCTATGTAGTAGAGGCTTGCATGATTGTTTTGCTAGTTGAGATCGAATGTCAAAATAGGGAAGGAAGCTGGGAAAGCTTTCTAGCAAGAGGTCTTACATTCCCATTAAGTCGGTTGTGTGTTGTATCAATTGTATGCAGAGATATTTATGTTATGGAAAAGTTTCATCATCTTTATCTAATGGAAATGTATGATGATGAATGAATGACATTGATCAATGAGAAATCAAATTAAATAAATATTTGTATGGAATTTTTTTTATAACTTCCCTATATTGTAATTAAAGATCATGTGCAGATATATAGAATGATCTATAATGGAGCTCATGGATGTTTTCCTAATATCACCTCCCATTCTAATGACAAGGCCATCCTTATAAATGGTATAATGGTTTCCCTTGTAGTGGTTTAAGGTAATGTCCACAAACAAGCTTAGGTTTTGTATGAATATTGTAAATGGAACATGAACCTTTTTCAAGGGCATTTTCAAGGTGTTTGACTCCCATGATTCGTCACTTGACTTGTAATTTGCTAATGAATAATGAATAATGAATTGTATTTGTCATTGTGTTCCAACACTCTTGTTGACCAACAATTTCAATAAATGGGCTTTGGAAACTTTCCTAAAATGGTTGTCGATATATGATTTTCTTCCAACAAGGACATGTTAAACAGAAGATGGGACTTGAATCAATATTGAATTGAACTATCACAATTTATTTGTCTAACAATGGTGAATGGAGTAAGTTGTTAATTCCAGACTTTTTTCCCACAAGTAGTGTTGTTTGAGATGTTAATGAAGTCAAATTGAAGTTTACTTATACTTCACAATGTTGTATGTATCATCATTTTCCTTGTTTCATTTTTATGCATTTTGAAAATGGGAAACGAATCAAATCTAAATGATTGTGAACATCGTTGTTTGATCTTAGATTGTAAGGCTGAGAACCTTGCTTATACCCTAAACATCAAACTTAGGATATACATGACAAATCTAAAAGCACGTGATGTTCAGTGTGTTCACAAATGCATCATTTTGTTTAAATGAATTGTATTACAAGTAAAGGTTCTAACCAATTATCTTAATGATAATTCACCATCCATTGAAAATATTACTTATTGAAGTGGAGAAGGATACTTAAGTATCAAATCAATCTCACACAAACTGAGTTTGCTTTGTTCCTGAAACATACTGGAATTTATGTAGTTGTGAAATTGAATTATGAATTATTCAACTCTCATAAATTAAAATTGAATTTCAACACTGTTGTTTGTAGAGATGTTTAGTCAAATCTGCATCTACATCAATTTATGCATGCACATTTTTCATATCAGATTTCAGATCTCTGTAGCAAGTGTAGCCACTCCTGAACTCACATTGTGGCTGACCTTTGTCTGAAGCATGGCCCTCAAATAGCCCAAGTGTGGCAGGGGCCCTGACAAACACCAAAGAGGTGGGGCAACAGATGGGAACAAATGTAGAGAGAACAAGCAACAAAAGAAGTCTCTTCAAGCAGTCAACCAGAGAAATCCTTGTTTTATGTACAGAAGAAACATCAGATGACACTAACTGATAAAGGTCACCTTACACTACCTAATGACTGACAACAAAAGAATACAGTTTTGAGTCATGCCAATATTGAGATTACTGTCAATAAGAGGCCACCATCATCTTTGATCAAAGAACTTTGCAGCAGAATTGACTATCATGCATTTTTTCCAGTTAGTTTTGCTGATATCGTGCCATCCAGAGGAGGGGTGGATAATGCTATGGGGGTGCAAAATTGGTTGGACATGATTGCTCACCGCAGTGAGCTGAATTGTGTGCTATGGGCTTTTAATTATGGAGCTCAGGAAATTTAACCTTGTAAGCTAGAAGTGGGGAGGCAACCTTGTTTCGTATGCGCATAGATCGTCGCACTGGGGTCAGCTTTAGCTCCTGCATTTCCGAGCCCTGCAACATCCAATCAGATGCATCATCAGTTTATCAACACTCCTGAACTGCAGCACTAACAAACAAAGCCTATCTGTATAGCTTAAAATCAGAAACCTGTCTGCTCAATGCTTGGAAGAAGAATTGGGCATATCTATGTTTCTCCAGCTACACCCATTTGAAGGTTTTGACTTCCAAAAGGAGGCAATGGACTCAGCAGTTCATTTGATTGTTTCTAGCTCAACTGCTATATGCAAAAATATGCAAAGCACCCATACCCGGGACAAGAGATGCTACAAATGTGAAAAAAGTTACACAACGTCTACTCCACTCATACCTTGAGCTCTAAACTCTTAAAACCCCAAATAACTCCTGTGGAGAGCCAAAATTTGCAGTATAGACCTTCAAATCAAACAGCGTTCAGTGAGTGTTAGAGCAATTACCTCATTGGAAAGAATGGGTTCATAGGCAGTAAAACTGCCCAGTTGAGAATCATCCAGCAGTGCAGAGAGCTCACTGTCTGCAACTGATGATGCTCCACTAAATCCTGAAGCTGTAGACATACTTGATTCTGAGGGCATGTATGAAATACTTGGTGCATTTGATGGTACAGGGGTGCGAACTGTGGGCAAGAAGCTTCCCACTGGAGTCCTCATAACTGGTGTTGTCAATGAGTGTGTATGTGGTGTAGGTGACATTGTGTGCCCACTTAGTGCAGGTTCCACTAGCACCTTTCTCAATGAATTCCTGCTGCTGGCTATCTTATGTTCATGAATTGGAACTGAATCATCAGTCTCAGCTTTGAGTGCTGCTGTTGCAGCGGGCTGAGGAGGAGTGTCATTCGCCACTTTTGGTTCCAGTACAGTCTTTGGCTTGATGCTGTCAGTAGTGTGGGCCTGAGGAGCATTGGATATCACCTCTTTAGCTTTCAATGGTTTCCTTCTATGTATTGCTTTATGGCTTTTCTTGTGCCTCTTCATGAACCTCCTCAAAGGAACAGCAAGAGCAGCAGCAACCGCAGCTGATGCCATCCCAACAAGAATGAATTCTGGGATCATGCCTAGTACGCTAAGCTCAACCGATGGCACTGAACACATTCCTCCTTCATGATCACCCAATCCCATAACTGAGTTTATGGTGATGCCTCCAATACTTTCCTCAGTGTCCACAGTTTTGTGCAGAGATTCTTTCCAAGTTTGCTTCCAAGCCATCCCTTCTTCAGAAGATTCCACAACTTTTCCTTGACTAGGAGGTATAGCAAGTGAGTCCTCTCTCATACTTGATGCACTCATATGTACAAGTGTTGTACACTCAGTGTTCAGTGCATCCCCCTCTTCAGGAACTTCAGTTGACAATCCTGCATCAAAGTTGGATTCAATCTCATTGCAACTAATGTCCGGTGCTCCTTCATCTTGAAGATTGTCATCCTCCTGCACCTTCAGAGCAGACCGAGTTGGTATCTCTCAGTAAGCAACACATTGTAAGCAATCCAGAAACAAGTACACTTGCATACACATCATGGGCATGCAAGAATTAGGAAATCCTAAGCCTGTTCCAACTACTTGCATTTGAGTCTTCTCTGTTCCTTCATTCCCAAATCAATTGTGTTCACAGATGGCTTGGAAATCAAGGATACCACTGAAAAGTGTTATGGTTTCAGACTTGATGCTTCTCTGACTAAGCTGATCAGTAAATAGAAAATGGTTTTCTAGCAGAGGGAGTGAACTATTACCATCACAGCCTTCACCAGGTGCAAAAACTCCTGCATATCCCCTTGTCCTGCCTGAAAACTTCCAGATGTTGGTACCTGAGGCAACTGTTCAATACGCACAGCCTCAATAGGTTCCACAATGATACCTGGTTCAGAGGAATCCTGCAGATTGCTTCCATGTACATCTAATTTGTCTGTGAGGGACTGGGAAGGGATTACAATTGAGGATTTGTGATTCTCAGCCTTCCTGGTTTTGATCTCAACCGATTCTGTGCCTTTGATGCCAAAATGAGAATCAAAACTGGAGAACTGAACACTTGGGTTGCTGTGAGATAAATTTTGCCATGGTTCTTCCACCAAAGGAGTCATAGCATGGGTACTCCTCACATATCCAGATTCAAGAAAGGCCATACCAAAGGTCGAGAAGTGGATGCTTGGCTTGTGCATTGAAAACAAATTTTTCCATGGTTCCACCAAAGGGTTAGCATCACTTGCTCTCCTCCCACTCAAGATGCTGGATGAAAGAAAGGCCATGAGCACCACCACAAATGTAGACACTAAGAAGGCACCAGCAAGACATGTAACAAACATTGGCAATATTCCCTTCTTTTCTGACAAGTTTGTGATCATCTTGTCCTCGACTTCTGCTGGTGGTGTATCTAGTATATCCTGAATACTGGTTTCAGCTTCACAGAGGGTTTCCTTGACAACTTCACTGTTCATATCAGTCTTAGGCAGTAGCAGCAAACGTTTGGGGCTTGGAATGCCTTCGTCATCCTTGACCAGAGATTGCAGCATGGATGCTGCTTCCTGGATTCCTGCACTATCCTCTTCAATGATTTTAGCAATACTGGACTCCACATTATCTGTTGCTCCCTCCACTCCACTACTGAGGTCTTCAGATCTTGACATGTTTGCTGCTTCCTGCATCTTGGTATCATCCCCTGCACGTCTGTCCTCAATTCCCACCTCCACAGTAGTACCCAGTGGTCCTGGCACTCCATTTTCAAGCTCCTCAGTTTGCTTAACAATTCTAAGAGAATCTAGAGAGCATATTGAGCTCAATAGGTCTTCTGCAGCTACTACTAGCACACTGGAATTACAACTCTCAGAAATACCACCATGATCTGAATTCTCCACCTCCACCATTTCGGCTGCTCTGATGCCTTCAGATCCTGATTGATTCAGCTCAGCTACTTTGAGACCAGCAGCAGTGTCAGGTTGGATTTCAGCAGCAGTTGGACTTCTCTGCAAAAGATCTAGCCTGCGATTGGGTCGGTACCGAAGAAACTGAGGCCTTGGTGACAAGAAATTTTGCTTTGGGTCATAAGGCCTGGACTCAGTTGACTTGTTCCTGCCGGACAAAAGAGGTGTTGTTCTTAGTGTCTCAAATCCAGCTCTGTTGCCAGTTGACGTGTTGTTGTTGCTGCCTTTTGCAGACCAAGGGGGAGGAGAAGGAAACCGTGGATGTCTCAAATGAGAAAGAGCTTTGATGGCTGTCTCTTCTGGGTTTGGGCTAGCTGGATCATCTTCAAGAATCCTCTTGATCCGTTGCTGCAATTCAGGTATGGAGATTTCCAGGCTATTTGGAGATAGGTCTCTGAGCTCTTCACCACTGTCCTCTGTTCTGGATTCCAGCTCCATATCTTTGGCTGAGCTCAAGATCAGCTCTGGTCTCTTGGATGAAACCCTCTGTTTCAAAAGAGGAGTTGGTGAGAGCTTAGTAGTTGACAGGCTCGACATAATTGAACCCCAGTCATTATGTTTTTTGTGCTCCTCGCAAAACTCCGATTTCAGATTCTGCTTCTGCTGTGGAGGTGCCTTCGATACCGTTGCAGTTTCTTCTTCAACCTGCGGCAAATGCAGTGAACTCAGCATCCTGCAGTTGCCTGCAAAACATCACAATAATGTTCATGCAATCTTCAAGTTTCTATTGAGCTGCTCATCAATGATGCAGAAAGAAAACCGGACTCCAAAGAAACTTCCATGGTTGCACACAATGGGTGGATGGAGTGGGTGACCGGGAGAACCCCATCCCAGGAACTCTGTGTTATGGCATGTAAATGCCAAGTAGCTCACTCTTGGGCGGATTGGACCAGCACCCACTTTGCAAATTATGGACCAAGCCACAACAAGGGAGGAGGAGGAGGAGGAGGTCCTAAAAGGTCTACTTACAAGAAGCATCAAGGGGAGATGGCTGATTGAAGAGTGGGTTGGTGCAACTCAGCAATTCCAGCATCTCCTGCTGCTCTCTGGGTGTCCTCTTCGCCACTGAACTTATCTCCGAAACAGGCGAATTTGGATCTGCTAGTTCCCTCGGATGGTGTGGGGAAATGCTTCCAGAAAACGACATCTGAAAAACCCCAAGAATATATGTATGGACGTATGTATGTTCTGGTCTCTCGAGTTCTACGAACCTCAAAACATTTTTTCTTGACTGCGGAGATTTGAACAAGACGAAGCAATACCGGAGGAAGTACTAGCTCTCGGAATTAGGGTTCCAAATTCTCTGTGGATTCTACTGTTCAAGAAGACTCAGAAGCTTCATGAGGGCGGGTTCGACTACTGTTCAAGACATATTAGGACCTTCACCAGGGCAGGATCTTGGGATCAAGATTCAGGAGCTGAGTCAGGGCAGGGGTTGTAGCGTTCAAGCTCAGGATAGCCTAATCGGGTGTGGGTTCTCTCTCTCTCTCTAGAGTTCAAGACTCAGGAGAGAGCTTGTCGATTGATTGATTAATGCAGGCAGGAAAAACAACGAAAGCTACTGAGATTTTTCAGTTTTTCTTTTCCTGAGAGCCATTGACCAGAAACAAGGAGGAGAAGGAGACGACTCACAAATATTCCAAGCTCACCATCCTAAAAGGAAGTAAAGACTCAAGCGCGTCCGGACTGAAAAACAACGGGAATTTTTTTATAAAAAGAAAAGCAATAAATCGTGCCACAAATCATCGATCATCAAATGACAAAAAACCAAATGCATACACCCACTAAAAAAGAACAAAAAAACACAGAACAAAAACAGCGAGCGCGCGATCAACATGCGCTCGCTGAGAGAAGAGACAGACGAAACGCGCGCAGAGAGAGAGAGAGAGCGCTGTGGAAAAAGAGCCGTTACCGGATTTGAAAATCAGGCCGTTGGTAACGGTCTCTTTTTTCAACGTTATTTCAAATCCATTGGAAGCTGTTATACCTTATGACGCAGTTGCGAATGGATGGATGGATGAACTCCAACTGGGTTTGTCTCAGGTGTCACTTGGATTTTTATCTATATCAAGTGTTTTTTGTTTTCTGGCAATTTTTTGCATCCTCGTGAGGTGAAAAAAAGAAGCCAGTAGTACAAAGGATTTTTTTGGGAAAAAAATGGTGTATTGTTGCCACATTATGAAGGATTATTTTTTTGAATTTTCCATATTTAGAAATTATGTTGTAGCCTATCATTAAAAATATAGTACAATTCCTAAACTTTTCTACTTTTCCTACGGGAGATGTAACAAAATTTGGCTAAGTCCACTTGTGGATGAGGGCTTGGGTGAAATGACACCATGTTTGGAAGTTACTTGGATAGAAACATGGTGGATGAGATTGAATACTTTGTCCCCATGCCTTCGAATTTTTTCATGAAGAATTTTGCACTACGTATGTCGGTGGTGTTGCACCAACATTGCAATACCCATTTCTACGGTCTCATACCATGGTCAAAAATGTTAAGAAATGTAGCACCAATGTTTTTTTTTAGGTGATTTATTGTCACTTGTCAACTTGTCATTTGACCTTACAACTTTGTTGTGTATTCTTTTTGAAAAAAATTGGTTCAAAGTTGCCAAATCTGAGATGATCACCTTGCAATCCTGTCATATATCCTTTTGTTAGGTTTTCCATCGGTATCTTGACCATGAAATAGGATTAGTTGATCACCAAATCCAAGGGTGTATCCCATTCCTCTCACCAAAAATATACAAGTGTTGTCACAAGGGTTGCCATCTATGATTTCCTTTTCAAACACTTTTGTTACTTCTCTTTCATTCTCAACACAAGCACTCATCACCAAACATTTTCGTTAAAATTTGCTAATCACCTAAGTATCACCTTTCATCACCATTGCACAATGCAATGTTCATTGTGAATCTATGATTATGTGTATATTTGTGTGCATTCACACTATGCATTGTGGGTTATTGTTGAGGCTAGAATGTTCATCTTGATTGTTTGCACAATGCAAGCAAGCTTGCAAGGTTGTGGGCTTAAGGTTTAGGGTAAGATTCATGAATCAAGGAATGCATCAATTTGGTCAAGCTTGCAAATCATGGCATGTTGTAACGGCAATTGTTCATGCCTAGGAGATGTAGCAACAACACCAACAACGACAACTTGCAATGTGCATTGCACATCATCAAGTAAATTTTCAAATCTCTTTAGTCAAATTAATTTTCTTTTAATGTTTATCGTTTGTGTTGGTTGTTAGTCATAATTCATGACTATGTTGTTTTGGTTTTCTTTGTGTCTTGATGATTCATGAATAGAGGCAAACATTGGTTGTGTAATCTAGTTTTCTTTTGTCATGATAAATATTTTATCCTTTGTGCATTGAAATATGATTTTTGAGGTTCAATTTCTTTTGTGATTTCAAGCACTTGAGCTAGTTGGTAGCTTGTTTGAACCTTGTATATTTTGTCATTTGAAGTTTTATCCTTTATATCCATCATCCATTGCTCCTTTGCAAACCTCCCACCCCCCTCCCCCCCAATTTAGGCATTGTCATTTCTAAAGAACCTTAGTCCTTGAATACCCTAATTTTGCATTTTCTTCTTCGAGCAATATCAAGTTTGTCAAGGTTCAATTTCACGTGCATAAAACCAATCATGCTTTTCATGTCTCGTTTGTTTTGGGGACATTATGACAAACAAACCAATAGAGTGGATAAATTTTTGGGCGCCTAAAGATAGAGAGACAAATGGTTTGGTA
>Ga0116227_10001354_pt1 | contig 54245 bp, 65 predicted proteins | sample S1TSphgellanicum_FD_89693 | JGI IMG/M metagenome (GOLD analysis project Ga0116227, IMG submission 89693) | Host-associated microbial communities from peat moss isolated from Minnesota, USA - S1T2_Fb - Sphagnum magellanicum MG | ecosystem: Host-associated > Plants > Peat moss > Unclassified... | reverse complement strand
ATATAATAAGCTTTTTCTGCACGTCCAATAAATTGATCCCTTAACCTATCGGCGGTGATGCTTTCCCCGGCGCCAATTAGCTGCTGGTGAGCATTCATTACTTTAGTTTGTAGGGTGTCTAAATAGCTGTTTAAAGCTCTTGTTTCTGATTTAGTTCCAATACCTCTCCCAGCATGACTATTCCATACGGAAGGCTCGCAATCCCTTCCTGCGGACACTTCTGCTCGTTTACCATTAACGGTAATGCGCATATAAATAGGCTTGGGGCCCGATGTATAAATTTTTTGTTGTTTTAAATAAAAGAGCAAACTGAAATTCGTTGTCATAATTACAAGTATTAAAAAGTTAAACAAATGTAGGCTTGCAAGTAACTCATATCAAGATGTTTACCTATTGAACAGGTTGAATATCAATAGTTTATGACAAATTCGGTGAGTAGTAGTTTGGCTTTATGGTACTCACCGAATTACGCACTTTTTTAATGAGATTTAGTGCATATTTTGGTGTTTTAACCAAAAAACAAAAGCCTGCAATCATTTGATTTGCAGGCTTTTATCATATTTTAATACTGATTTTAGTGGTCCCGACGAGAATCGAACGTAACCCCTCTGATATGCTTTAAACGCGGTTTCTGGCGCTTTTGATAGTAAAAATTGCTTGCTGACTCACCAAATTTTCAGTCGTTTTTGGTTGCAAATTCTATAGTCTAAATTTCGTGAATTTTCTTCTATTTTGCAACCGTGTTAGTGCTGTTTTGAAAAAACGAATAGAGAAAGAAGACACCATTGTCCACCGCAATTTTGAACTGTTGTTTTTGGGCATCAGGATTTATTGTATGCCAGCAGGATGGTATCGGATCTTTAATAAAATAATGTACTCATACCCTAATTAAAAGCTTTAAATAAATTAAAAATGGAACAAAATCTTTGGGTATTGAAGTCTGTAGAAGACGCCGACCGCGCTTTACGCACTGTTGATCATTATGCTGACAAATTGAATTCTGTATATAATTACGATAGTAAAGTGGCGAATTTCAAACAGATTAAATCAGGTGATCATATCATACTGATTGACAAAGAAAAAATACTCGGATTCGCAACAATAGAAAGGATCAGTGAAACTACCGGCGAAAAGGTTATCCGAAAATGCCCGATCTGCGGTTCATCCACTATTGATATGCGTAAAAACATGTTACCGAAATACAGGTGTAATAAAGGAGATACCTTCGATAAGCCGGATGAAAAGGTGGTCGAAGTAAATCAATATTCTGCTCATTCTTCAAACAGTTTCCGAAAAGCTACCGAAAGTCAGTTGCTCTTAAATGACTTGAGGCCTTATTACAGAAACGGATATAATCAGAATATGTCCATGCAGCTATTGGATAGTGAAGCGCTGAATATTTTTACTGAAGCAAGTTCACTAATTAGAAAAACCGATAATATAATTTCTCCATATGAAGCAGGTGCGGACTTAACAACAAACGATTATGAAAAAAATGATCAGGATGAACGGTCGACTGTTTTTCGCCAAATTATACAACGCAGAGGCCAACAAAAATTTCGCTCCGCATTATTTGACAGATATGGATATGCCTGTATGATATTCGGTTGCAAGATAACGGATATTTTAGAAGCTGCTCATATCAATCCCTACCGCGGAATAAATGACAACCATATTTCAAACGGCTTAATTCTTAGGGCCGATATTCATACACTTTTTGATCTTAATCTGATCGGTATTGAGCCGGAAACTTTAATTATACATTGCCATTCTAAGATCGTAACTGAATACCAAAATTTGAACGGCCAAAAATTATTATGCATGGCGCAGAAAAAGCCTGCTAAGACCGCACTTTTAACACGATGGGAAATATTTACAAACGTAAAAGGATAATTATCCTAACGATCTTCTGAGCCATTCGGATTCATCCAAACCGACTCTTGACAATGTTGCAGCATAATCAGCTACAATTCGTTGCGAATGGAGATCTTTAAGATCCAGTACCCACTCGAATTTTTCATCTGTTTTTTCGGAGTAGATTTGCTTAAACACGAATTTACCGTTTAGCATAGTTGCTTTTACCACTCCATCCTTAGCACCGACAAACTTCAATGTCCTTAGACCGTAAGATTTATTGCCGAGTTTCAATTTAACATTATCTTGGGTAATAAAATTGAAGTTTCCTGTTGTAACAGGTTCTAAGGGCAAGAAAAGAAATTTCCTTTGTTCAGTGCTGGAAATTCTGACACTATCGCATTTCTGCTGAATACATATCCAATACTTTCCGGTTTCTTTACTTTTTAATACGGTACCAAGCGTAAGTACGGGCTTAGAACCTACAGGCAAAAAAACATTTTTATGGTGTGTTAACTTCGCAAACTCACTAATCAGTTCAGCTTTTTTTGGTATGTCAGCAAGATTTATAAATAAATCTATATTATTTAATTTAAGATACTTAACAAATTGTTCCGCCTTACTTTTGGTCGCTAACGGAGTAAAAATATCTAAATATTTTTTTTGCACATCCTGTTCCTCGGAATAAAGCAGGCTTAGTAACAATTTTTTGTCTCTGGTAAATGTTGTTGCCGGGACGTGATCAGAGCCGTCCTGCTTTTTAAATGACAACGTTTCAGTATCTATTTTATCATTTATCCAGCTTGTTACGACGCCTTTGGAAATTTGATTGTGCACTTGTTTGTAGTGAAGCAAATCTCCTATAGAATCCTTGAAGATTTCAATGATCAGATGTTCGGCGTCCTCATTGCTTGGAATTGCCGATTTATGCTCCAAATAAGCGTGGTCCAGCTTTTTGTTATAAAGGCCTAATATTTTACTCGTATTTGCTCTAAGCGTAGATAAAGATTTTAACGCAAAATTTGACAGCAAACCTTCTGTAAGTTTGGTGAATTCTGATAGCAAAAATTCAGGCAGTTCTTCATACTTGACAACCTTATCTTTCAAATGTGGTAAATGTGTAAACCGCTTGTCCTCGCCGTCTTCATTATTGCTTTTAGCCCTTACTAAAATTTTCAAGTTTTTATACACGATCTGACAATCCACTGCGGTCAATATACTATCTGGCAGGGTGTTGTGAATTTCCGTGGCAATTCCATCCAGATCAGTTTCGCCGGTATAAACTAAAATGACTTTTAATCCGTCAGTATTAATCTCAACAATATGTTCAATAATTTCCTTGGTGTAAGTTCCGCGTACTGTCTGATCTTGCGCATCGGCTTCGTCATCCTCATCTGCATTTTCAATGACGGCTTCATTTTCATCAATTTCAATAAACCAATCTAATACTACTACATCTGCCTTACCTGCAATCGCTTTAAAATGCTCTATATCTTTCTTTGTTTGAGGGTCGTAAACAGCGCATATTTTTTTCTTCGCTGCGAAGGTCTTGGTCAATTCAAAGGCGTCCAGATCGTGAATAGCATCCTGTTCATTCCCGTTTCTTTGATAAACTCTGTCATCAAGGAAAACGACACTCTGCATAAAGTCATCTGCTACCGCTTTTGATTTGTTGAAAAATAGGCTAGTCATTTTCTGTTGTTTTAGATATTTTAAACGTTACAGAACTTTCCGGCCTCGGTTTGTCAAGCTTGATCTCGTAATTTTCTGCTTGCAATACCTCCCGGCTGATATTCAAGCCCATTCCCCTGCCTGATTCTTTTCTCGAAAATCCCAATTCAAAAATCCTTTCCGAATCTTGAATAGGAATCTCAACACCATTATTTGAAATATAAACTCCTTCATCGTCTGCATGAAGACGGATAATCTTATTGTCAGCGTTGCTTTTGTTAAGCCAATAGATAGCGTTATCTATTAAATTAACAAATACCGGGTAAAAAGTAGATTTGAATCCGAATAGTCTATGTTTCTTAAAGCCGTTGGTATGCAATAATTGTATTGTATGCCTTTCAAATCTGGATTTGAAAAGATCAATTAGGAAGGTTTTAATTTCTAATAACGATATCTCCTCCCTCTTTCTATTCATTCTTCTGTTTAGCGGGGTAAATAAATTGAGGTAGCCATCTAAATGTTCAAAATTAATTTTGATATTGTTGTAAACACCATCTAATTGTTCGTTTACATCAGACCATGCTTTTAAATCTTTTAAACTACCTCTGATAGATTTAATCGTACTGCTGAATTCGTGATGCAAGACGCCAACCGCTAAACCTAGCTGACTGAGTTCTACATCCGCTTGTACACGGTCTCTTAGTTCTTCCAATTCTTCGGACATTGCATTGGAAATATCATCATCAGTGATGATATTTCCATCGTCATCTTTATTAATGTAAAAGGAGGTGAATTGACGGATTATTTTATCCATAACTGTCTTATTTCTGTTAGAAATAAGGTCGATCTCGTCCTCCATCCGTTTTCTTTCTTCTACAAGATTGTACTGTGAAGTTTCCCTTAAACTGAGATTTTTAAAACTGTCTTTAACTTGAAGAATTTGATTTTCCAAATCAATCATCAAATCGGAAGTCAAGTCCTTTATCTGTGCCGAAACATCACGTACTACCTCCTGCGTCTCCTTCCTCTTATCCGAATTTTCCTTTCTGGCCAATTGGGAAATAGATTCAACCGCCAGTTCCAGACGTCTCCTTTTATCAACCTCTAAATTTAACTTTGTTGTGACATCGCTGATATAAGCATCTATTTTTTGAAGTGCGTCCTCAATAACAAGGCGTTCCAGGATGGAGAATTCTTTTAAGTACAGTTCATAATCTTTTCTTTGATCTTTGGTCGGAGCAAATCCTCTGGGAGATAATACTCTAATATCTTTTTTATAGTTCGTGATTTTTTGACGATAAACGTTTTCATACTCGACCAGCAATTGGCCCGCTTTGTCCAGATTATCTTCGTAAATCAAAGCGTTGAAACTTGAGTTAGCTTCTAGTAAAATGATATTAATGTCAGAAACAAAAACTTCATTGGTCAAGTTGTTGAAAAAGTTACTTAGATCATTGGAGAATCTATTTTTTTTTCCTCTTGAAAGTTGATCTCGTTTTTCTAATGCTTTATGATTTCGCTGCAGTTCTTCCTTTCTATTGTACCAAAATTCAGATTTTATGGTTTTACCTTTATCATCAAAAAAATCAGCTGCTAATTGAGTAAAGAAGTTTTTCAGAATATCCTGAAGTTGTCTATAGGCCTTATTTTCTATAAATCCTTCTCTTCCGGCTTTTTCCGACAGATTATAATTGTCGGCATTTGTCAACTCAATCGCGCCGAACATCCTTCGATATGAAAAGAAGGCAGTAGAAGCTCTTTTGCTTCTATTTTTTTCGATATCTAAAAAGTCATAATCGGAGTCGCCGTAAGGTAAAATTCTTATGTTGTCTCTATAAATATAAATGCCGCCGAATTTGTCGCCCTTATGATAGAGTCTAGTCCAATTTGTCTTGTCTACAGTTGATGTTTTTGCGTCCCCCTGTAAATAAGCAAAATTAATTTTGAAACTTCCACATTGGGTAGGTCTGAAACCATTGCCGTTCCATGTAACGATGTGTTCGTAGTTTTTCTCTCGAAATACGCTCACATTGCCTTTAAATTGGCCATAATCGTCGAAAGTCCCTTCAAATTGGTGGTCAGACATCTCAAAATCTTCCGGGGTGAAAAACTCTTCTTCTTCAATTAAAGCTGAGTATGTTCCGTCTTCACCTTTATAATCACGAAAATTTATGTTAATTACCGGATCGGGATGGCCGGGTGTAATTGTGTTGTGAAACCCAATAAGTAATTTTTCAATTTTTGATGCTTCGTTACTCTTTCCATCCTCAATATTATCAATCAAAAGGTCATTTACCGGAGTAACAAAAAAATGGGTCCCGCCGCGAGCACCCTCCAATTTGAAATTGCCGATTAGGGAATCTGTAACCGCTTTAGGATCAAAAGAAAGTTTTTCAGTCGTTTCTGAAATATTCAAAAATTCCGAATCTGAAATCTTTTTTGCCTTCCTCAATGATTTAAGGGATTCTATCAATTCTTTTTTTAAAGATTCTATATCTTTTTGCGAAGGATAATGATCAAACTCCTTAATGGGTATGGCAATGTCTTCCAAATTTATATTCGGCAACTCAAAGATGCTCCAGTTAATTAAAACTGCAACGATGGGATATTCTTTTTCTCTGCCTTTAGCCTTTGTAAGAATTAATACTTGTTTGCCAATTGAAGCGATAGCTAAGCGACCGATTCCTTTTTCACCCATAATTTGACGTCTGGGCTTACTTTTGTCTACAGGAGGCAGTAATTTAACATCTTTTGTAAATTTACTTTCTGTCCCTATGGTGAGCCATCTGTTCTCAAATTCATCTTTAGTCATGCCCAAGCCGTCATCACGAAGAAGAAGAAGACTGTTCTTTCGAAAAAAGTCAATATCAAAATTATCCGCGTAAGCATCATGGGCGTTTTTTATCAACTCATTGATAGCTGTAGGAATGCCGGCAATTTGTTGTCTGCCCAACAAATCCAGTGCCCTGGCTCTGGTTTTAAATTGTGCCATTACAATGATTTTGAATTATTGCGCTACCTATAGATTCAGCATACTTCGGCGGAACTGCGTTGCCGATCATCCTGGCAGTTTTCTCTATGCTAGTCGTTCTGAAAAGGTAGTTTTTGGGAAAAGATTGAAGTACAGCACCTTCTCGGAGCGATATCGCTCTGTCTTCTTCCGGATGGGCAAACCTGCCGTTTGAAATACTGAAGAACTTAGTAGTGATGGTGGGGGAAGGACGATCCCACCACATCCGTCCGTAAGTGTCCTTAAAATTAACAGAATCGTTTTTATGGCAATTGGGTGCCAGTTCTTCTATGTCGGCATAAGAAATCCTGGTTCCGCCATTCTTTTCCGTCCGTAGTAATCGCTGAATATTGATTTCCTCTAATCCGGCTACGGTATGCATGAAATCACTACTGTCTCTATTGCCGTGACAAACCGCGGGGAATCCGTTTTCAACGCCGATCACATCTCTGACAGTGAGGCGACGCTCACTTTTTATCGGAGCAATCTCTCTCTTTGTTACGCGATTGGCGATTAAAGTGAATCTCTTTCGGTTTTGCGGAACACCGTAGTCACTTACTTCATGTATATCGTAATGTACTTTATATTTATTTTTTTTCAGCCAGTTAATCAGGCCAGAAAGTCCGCTTTGTTTTTTTTTACTAAGCACTCCGGGAACATTTTCAACTACAACATAACCCGGAGAAAAATATTCGACAAATCGCCTAAACTCTTTTAAAAGATTTTTTGTTTCTTTCGATTTCTTCTTATCTGTATTTATAATACTCCAAAATTGACAAGGGCTGCATCCAATCAGGAGTAAATTATCATCGTTCTTCTGTAGAGACAATCTGTTTTCAAGATCCGCTTCTTTCAAATCAAATACGTCCGCCAGTATAAATTCCGCGTTTTTAATATTTGCTTTATAAGTTGCCTCACAATTTTTGTCGAAATCAATCCCTGCCAGAATTTCTATCCCTGCTTTTTGCAGGCCGTAACTCATACCGCCACCTGAACAAAAGAAATCCACCGCTTTAATTCCGGTGTTTGAAGTAGTGTTATTTTTATTAATCGTATTCTTAGGCACAGTTCAGGTAATATAAATTTTATACCAAAGTATAAAATATTATCCGAAAAAGGCTTTTATAATGAATTTTGTTAAAATTCAGAGGTATTGTATAGGTCTTATAACAATTTACTGATTATCCGACCGGGTATTTTGACAAGCGTTTCAATTAGTAATTTTGATTTAAGTTCACAACCCCAAATCAGAACGACATTCCAACCGCCATGTAATAATCTATTTTTAGCAGATTCGTCATTAGCTGCATTCTTCTGAATTTTGGCCTGCCACCATTCAGTTTTGGTTTTCGGCAACGCAGCATATTTACAATCGTTATGGCCGTGCCAAAAGCAACCGTTAATAAAAATTACCGTTTTATATTTCGGAAGAATAATATCAGGTGTACCGGGAAGAGATTTATCGTGAAGCTTATAGCGAAACCCTTTTGAAAAAAGAAATTTGCGGACCAGCAATTCGGGTTTCGTGTCCTTGCTGCGCACGCGGGACATATTAAAACTACGTATATGAGGAGAATGTCTGTCTGCCATTTTTATAGTGCAGCAACAAAAATGCCATATCAGGACGGGTTTTGGGAAGGTAAGGGAATATATTGATCGAGGCCGGTCGCTTTTAAATAGATTTCCATCGATATATCGTAAATATCTGCTCCGTTAATTTCGCATACATAGAAAGCTTCCTCGTTCAGCCGGTTTCTCAGCGCAGCTTCGGAATCGGAATAGGATCCCTCTCCGGTATCCGCATTAATATAGTTTTTAAAATCATCATCGGGATGATAATTCAAGCCTTCTGCCGTTAGCTGAACCATAAATTCAGCTACATCATCCAGGTTTTTTATTTTTTTGATCATATCATGGTTTATTTGGTCTCCTGTTTTCCTCCGCCTGGCGAAGCATGATTTCAATACCTTCTTCTTTTGACATTTTATTACCCAGTTCCTTCAGGGATTGTTCATCATTATAAATTCCGTTCGGATCATTCCACATCAGCCATTCGATAATATCTGCCCTGCTCATCGCGTTGATCAGCGCAAGCAGGTTGACTTCATCAATTTCAACAATTGATTGGTAACTGTAGCCCGACTTTTTCCAGAAACTCATAGTCTTTTATTACTGCTTTACATTTTATTCCACGATTGAATATAACCTGGCAGATCTTCCGCTACTACCACCAATTGATCTTTCCTGACGCTTATCCGTTCGGCATTATCAGGGTCTTTCAAATTTCGCTGAAGTTCCTTCAGCCCGACAACCATGATCTCGTCGTCATCGCTGAAATCAGCGGGATCTTCAGATATAATAAATACTTCTTCCTCCTCCATATCAGGCACCGAAGATGTGATTTTACAGATTTGGCCGGGTCTGGCAGGAATTAACGATATGTCCATATGAATAAATTGATAAATAATAAATTTCCGAATAGCTGATACCCTTAAAACGATCACCTGCGCGTATTTTTCTTACTTAAATATAGTAATTTATTTTGAATTAATGAAATATCGACAACTAAAATATCCATTTAATTTGAACAAAAGTTACCGTTTCCGGCTCTTTTTTCAGTCAGGAGAATCCGTTAGGGATTGGCGGCGATATCCTGCCGAAGGCAGATAAAGCAGAAAGCCCGGCACCGATTAAAATCGGGAAACGGCCAAATTTTTCAAGTTGCTTTAAGTAGGGTTCCGAAAACTACTGTGATATTTTTGACTTGCAGATTAAAATTTATTTTAGGTAACTTTAAGGGTCTAATTCCTTATTATCAATCATTTAACCCTTATCAAAAAATGGCTAATACCAAAGATCTCGGCAGATCGATCATCGACTTCGATCCCGAACAACCCCACCTTGATTTTGCAGATTTAGGATTTTCCTTGTTTACCGGTTCCCCATCTGATTTATTACCGACGGCGGTTCCCTGGCCTTCGGGTAAAGTTCCGACGCCGGAACCTTTGTCCCCGCCGCCGGCTCCCGGTGACGACCTTTCCCGCTTTGCCGGTTATGACGCCGTCGTGGTGACCTGGACAAGTGCGGAAGCAGCCGCTTTGGCGGCGCTGTATACACCGGGCTATCCGGTTTCGAGTTGGTATGAGTATCGGCATGATGTCGAAAAATACATCCCGTTGGTAACCGGCCATAAGGCGCCGTTCAATGATACCAATCCGAAATACGCGCGTTATTATCATTCGATGGGTCTTTATTTTCCTTGTATCATCGGTAAGGCAAAAGTGCTCTTATTTAAGTCAGGTTTACATTTTTGTTATGACGGTCCGAAATTCCCGGTGAAAACGCTGATGGAGGAAATTTATGCGACGGTAAAACCAAAGGTGTTTATCACAACCGGAACCGGCGGCGCAATCGGCGCGGATGTCTTGCTCGGCGATGTCGTTATTGCACCGCACGTCAAATTCAATTGTATTGACCAGTATAAAGATGTCGATTTCCGGAAAGATGAATATCCGACTAGCGCGCTTCCGGCGGGTGTATTGCCCGCGATTACGAATAACTTGGTGTCGGTCAACGCCGCAAGGATTGCCGGCGCGCGGGCTATACCAAAGATGTGGAATGACGCGCCTGCTTTCATTGTTACCACGGATAAATTCGCTTTCGATGACAGTACGGACCATGACCAATTGCAGGGTCTCGGCCGCGCCTGTGATATGGGCGACGCGATGGTGGCCTGGGCCTTGGAGCCTAATATGGCCGACGTCCAATTCTTCGCGGTGAGGAACGCGTCAGACCCGCAAATTCCTAACCCGGATAATGATATGAAAGAAGCCGGTGACCGCTCGAGCGCTATTTACAAAAAATACGGCGCGCTGACTTCGGCTGCAAGTCTCGTAGCCACCTGGTCAATTATTACCACAATAATCGCTTAACCGATGGATATCACCATATTGATGCTCGACGTGGGCGATGCCGATTCGATTATCGTTCACCTCACAAGGGAAGACGGCGAACACCTGGTCATTTTGGTGGACGGCGGACATCCGGGTGATGCCGGTACCGTTTTAACGGCTTTAAAACCGATTCTTGAAAAAGCAGGCAAAGCTGCGCCGGACCTGATCGTCTGCACGCATTATGATGATGACCATATCGGCGGGCTTCTAAAAGTCTGTCAGGCTTATGGTAAAAGCATCGGTTGCGTTTGGATACACGAACATCAGAAAATCAAAGAGGCCGGCGAGCTGGCTGCAAAATTATTGGAAGAAAGAAAAACCTCCAAGCCCGCTCTTCCCATCAAGAACTTTGAAGATTATACGGAAAGCGAGCAATTGGAAACCATTGATGATCTGACGCTCGAATCCTATCAGCAAATGGTTACCTTATTGAATTACCTGACGTCGGAAGAAATCAATCACGCGCAGCCATTTCAGGGTACAGCCTATAACGGTTGGCCAATTACGGTTCTCGGCCCGACCGTTCCTTACTATAACGAGTGCCTGGATAAAATCAAGTCGCCGGCAGCTCTGCTGCTAACGGAAAAAGCTGCCAATAGAAACGACAAAGGCGGGCTTTCGCTATTGAATATTTTAAATGAAGTGATTGGCGAAGGCCTTGACGCTTGCGGTAAACTGGCTGCCTGGAAAAAAACGGTCACGCCTATTAATCTGATCAGTATCATTTTTCAAATTGTCATAGACGGCAAAAAATACCTGTTCACCGGAGATGCGGGTTTAGATTCACTTCAGCATATTCCCGATTATAACAATGTGATAGCTAACCTGTATTGGTTAAAGGTCCCGCATCATGGCAGCAAAAACAACAGCTCTCCTGATATGATCACACTCATGAAACCGGAATTCGCAGATATCTCCGGCGGACAAAAATACTTAAGCCCGGAGGTGCAGCAGTGCTTTATTGACAAGGGAGTGAAGACAAGGGCAACGAAGGATGAGGGGAATTTGACCTTTCCCTATCCGGCGAAATAAGGCAGCAAGTGCAGACCTTCCGGCTGGGCGCGTAGAACGGCCGGGTTAAGCGAAGCGTACGATCCGTTTATGGATAAGCGACGGGAAGACGGCGGGGTTGCGCTTGCACTTCGGGGAGGAAAATGGGCTGAAAGAAAGAGCGGACTGTAGGGCAGCGAACGGATGAAGCTCTTTTTCTTCAACTGCTTACCTTGATACGGCACGCTTTAATTTCATTTTCTTTTTTTTCAGATTGCCATATTACGCATTCCTTTGTTCCTTATGCCAGCGATATGGTATCTGCGCCTTATTATTATCTTCGCTTAAAGCGGCATGTTAAATAAACGCATTACAGTAGCCATGTATTATACCCGTACGCAGCTTGAAAAAGATCATTCCATCGCTGAGGACGCGGTGATTACTGATGTACTTTTTAAGGCGCTGAAAAGAGAGGAAAAATTAACCGTTGCGGAGAGTAAATTTATTTGCCGGAAGCTGGACAGTACTCAACATATTACAAAACCGGAAACTATGTTTCGGATCATTGCAGACCAAATCCGATCACCTGACGAATTGCTGGTAATAAGGGGCTTTTTTGACCATTGTAAAGGAAGATTAATAGTTGATAAAAATAGTTTGCCTGACGATGATGGATTTATAAGTACAAAAACCGAACGGGCCGACGTTCCGGAGGGAATCATTTATTGCGAAGGACGAAAAGCGATGGTTAAAGGCGAAGATATACCAGCAACCTGTGAACGAACGGGATTGAATTTCTGGTGGTGCCATAACAGCAAATGTTATGGTTCATGTATATCCAGCCATGACGAATGGCAGGAATATACCTTACTTGATTTCTTGCAAATCGGTTATATAAAATTTAAAGAGGCCGACTACGAGGTCTTGTTAGGGTACGTCAATAAGGTCAATAAATTCCTGGAACATATGAAATGCAGGAGTTGTAGTCAAATTATAAAGCCGATGAGAGGGGATAATACCAGAAATTATGGGTTTTATCGTGTAAGCAATTTTGCCTGTACGAAAGAAGGTTGCGAGCACTTGAACGAGGAGATATACCTTACTCATTGTATTAATGGATTTTGTAGCGGAGTAGTTGATTCAAGGGACGCGGTTAAATGCAAAAACCCGGAACATCCTGAAACGCAGGGTTGGTATATTTGCAATGATTGCTTTGCATGCTGCAATACCCAGGGCATTGAAAAACGTCGATATATATTTGATCGTACCGGGCAAAATTTCCACGGCGCGACCGAAGGACATCGTGATCGAGGTCTTATTTGTTGCCCAAAATGTGGCAACGAAATGAATAACGAAAGCAGCAATGCCGAAGATTATCGGAGAGTACTGGATTGGTTCATTGGTCACCGACATACTTCCAGTTTTATAGTCAGCAGTGGGCAGAGAACTGATGGGAAATATTGGTTTAAAGTTCAAGCCCCTGTTTGGGACCAGGAGCGGTTGAAATCATTTAAAAAGAAGCTTTATAAATATGTTGCAATTGGGTTCAACGTCCCTGATATAAAACAGGAAAAAGACAATTACCTGGTTGCGGAACCTTTTCATGCCCCGCTATCGTCGGTGACCCGAGTGCTAAGTTGTCCATCATGCGAACACCAAATAAACCTAGTATCGGTGTTTGATCATTATCTTGCGATAAAAAAATACCATACCCATATTGACATGCCGCCAATAAGCAATTAGTTCATCACTCAAAAAAAAAATCGTTGAACTATGTTGTCGCATTCCCTAACCCGATTAATTTTCTAATTTTAGCAGTGATGGAACAGGAAAGCAACAATATCGTAACTTACTCACCTGCCGCCGTATTGAATTTATTCAATAACTCCATTTCCGTCAGCGCGACCAAGCGCATCATCCAGCTAAAGGGGATTTATGTGCAGGGAAAGGGCGCACTTTACAGCGGGTACTTTTATGATACTTTCAGGGATGAATCCTCGGACGCTCAAATCACTATCCTGGTGCCACCGCTGATCCGTAATGAGTTACAACCTAATAAAACCATCACAGTAAATGGCTTTATCACGAAACGCATTGTAGGCAATTCCGGCAGCATACAAATTCAACTCACTGTCACCGACCTGGTGGAACAAACCTTAAATAAATATTCCGACGAGGAGATCAAAAAGATAACATTGATGCAGGCAAAAGCGTCCGAGGGATTCCGCGATGTATATTCCTGGCTGAAAGAGAACATAATCAATGAAACGCCTTTTAAAATCGGCGTTATCATGGGCAAATCCGGCATCATCGATAATGACATCAAACACCAGCTTAGAGAATCCATCGGTTTTTACGATCTGACCTTTTATAAAATCAACCTGAGTTCAGAACAGGAAATTACAGCAGCAATGGTTAAGTTGAGTGATGAGGGCTACGGGCTTGTTGTTATTTCAAGAGGTGGCGGAGAGAATATGGAAGTATTTAATAAGTTAGCAATTGCAGAAAAGGCCATTGGTCTGAAATCCTTATTCGTCACAGCTATTGGCCACAAAGACGATATTACGCTGCTACAAAAGGTTGCGGATAAATCCTTCATCACGCCATCAGAATTCGGCCAATTCTTGAACGATATTTATAATCACACTGTTGCAGAACTGGAGAATTCCAGGGCTAAGCTAATAGAGTCCGTTAAAACGCAATTGGCAGCTAACTATCAAAAACAGATCGATAACTTAAATGAAAAGCTAAAAGGCGTTGAAGAATTAAAGCTGGCATCCCAAAATTTGCAGAATGAAAAACTAGTAGTACTCAACGACCAAATTCAGGCATACAAAACCCAAATTTCCACGCTTGAAAATAAACCCTCTATAAACTGGGTGGCAATCATAATTGCGGTAGTAATTGGGTTAGTGATTGGCTATTTACTACAGCATGCGTAAGGTAATCCCTACCAGCCCGGTGAACTTTTCTAAATAATATTGAATCGTTTTTAATTTAAAATCTTCCCAATAAGGCTCCATGGGCGCAAGTGTTTCCATATGTGTTAACACCTCATCCAGTACAAAACCAAATTTATCACCCTGTTTTTCTGCCGCTAATCGTAGTGCCTCTCCATGGATCACACCGGCAAATTTAGAAAGGAACAATAATTGCACCGCAACCTTATCCTGCACATTTAAACGCGGAATTTCGACAATCTCTGAATGTTCAGAATCTAAATCTGCCAGGCGCTTCCGGATATCTACTGATAAAGAAGGCAACATGGTTAAACCTACCATATCATACAATTCATTTTCGAGCGGGTCAATAAGCGATGGTTTTGACAAGAAGAATTTTTTACTCCGACCATCAAAGAAAAACAGATCCTCAGTATTTACAGGTGCAGTCATTGCATTGCAAAGCCATAATAAATTAAACCGTTCAATATCTGTCATACTTGCTAATGTACTTATTAAATGAAAGCTCTCAAAGAGCCGATGCCATTGATATCTTTGCAAAATGACTAACGAAGAACTGATTGCCTGGTTTAAAGATAAAGAGCTTCCTCAAATTTTGCGCATTAATAGAGCCATTACGCAGCATGAAGTTAAAGATGCCGTCCAACGAAATATAGGAGTTATCATTACCAATCCGAATGACCATCGGGCAAAACACCGGTTGATAGAGATCATGAACGCCCTTCAAAGCCCGTATAATGGGCCTGAAATTCCAAAGCTCTAAATACCATGGATGAGAATTTATTACGCTACCGCGAATATCAAAGGCTATTATTGGATGACATTGTACCTTCAACGATTCATTTTCTCAGAATTGATGAAAACAACATCCCGCATCCTTACGGGTCAGGTGTTTTGGTACAAATCGATGAACATTATTTTGTATTTACAGCTGCTCATGTCATCGAAAATACGGACGAAACCATCGGGGTTGGCTTTCTGGAAAATAATTTTAGAACTTTGGGTGGTACAAAACTATTCAACCAGACCAATAATAGGGAAAATGATAAACAGGATGTCGGAATCATCAAGCTTGATGATCCGTCGGTTCGATATTTGAAAACGTTATATAAGTTCATTCAGAAAGAGGACCTCGGCATCAATCACGAGCCGGTTTTCAATCCGCAATATGTAGCTGTTGGATTTCCTGCTACTAAGTCGAAATACAATGCGTATAAGAATGCACTTAAGAGTGTTCCATTTAATTATATAACTCATCCGGTCAAGCCCCAAAACCCGATCAAGGTTGACTTTAACCCCGTTTCGCAATTGCTCATACATTACGATAAAAATGCAGCGCGCAATTACCAAAGTGGATTAAGGACTCAGGGCCCTGAACCTCATGGAATGAGTGGCTGCGGCTTTTGGTACTTGCCTGTTTCCGGCTTTGTTTCCGGGAATAAAGAAATCAAATTAATATCTATTTTGACAGATTGGCGGAGTGGAAAAAATTGCTGGGTGGGGGCCAAAATTGATTTGTTCACGGAAATTGTGCGGCAATCTTATCATTTGGATATTCCAGCCTCTATCATGATTCAAGTAAACATTGAAGATTGAAATTTTTTAATAATGTATTTTCTTGTTACAAAATTTACTCGATCGATTACGTTAGTTCGTAAGACTCCCGCAGGTAAATGAAAATACCGGGCTTAAGTTCATCAAGGCTTGAAAGCCGGATATGATTTTCGAATTTTTTACCTGCGGCTACGCTTTTGACTATAGGTTTATCTTTGTGAACGACTTTAGAATAGAATTTAATATCAAGCCACTTTTTCATCGGCCGGATCACCAGGAAACCAGTGTGCCGGTAAAAAACGATGCAGTTGGGTGTCGTGCTGATGAGTACCTTGGGCCAGTCAGCCACTTCTGCGAGAATCTTATCAAAAACCAGCACCAGTTCTTCGGAACGGCCCTCGAAAAGTGTGGCAAGGCTGACGCGCTTACAATAGTGCTGGAAGTCAGTCCACGGCAAATCACGCTCGCATTTGGGACAAGTCCAGCTCATGGGTCAGCAAGCGTCTAATATAATAGTCCATTTGTTTTCATCATTCAAGGCATAGGTCAAACCGTCGCTCATTTCATAAACATCGCGTCCGCACTTTTCGCTGTAGAAACTTTTCATTTCGCGTATCACCTGCCCGCCATTCTCCTGGCGCAAATAAAATGACCATGTACTAAGTGATGGGTCGACATCACTCAGCTTTTGGTATTCACCCTCCTTTACAAATGCAGAACTCATAGATCAGTAATTTAAATTTTTTTTACAAATAATGTGCCTCGATGCGATCAGCGATCTGCACGATGACTTCTTCGTCCAAACCACCCGGATTAAGGCAAATATGGATATACTCGTCTTCATCCGGCTCAAAAACAGCAACCAGTTCAATGCCTGCAAAAACTTCGTATTCACATTTATCAGCACCATTATTGACGACCTGAAAATTAAACACTTCGCCTATTGATACTACACGTATCTTGAATTTCTCCATTGGAATGAACTTGTCGTTCTAATTAAAACCCGTTGGTATTGAATTTGTTATATCCGTACATCTAAAAACTAATACTATGGCAACAAAAGGAGCAAAAGTGGAAAGACATTCGGTATCCGAACAGCCACATGAATTGAAATACGAAGCAAAAAAAACGGGCACAACACCCAAAAAGGTAGAAGCCGCGAAAAAATCAGCCGGAAGCAATCAACGTTCGGCGGTAGAGAAGAAAATTAAATAGTAATAATTGTGATTAAACCAAGAGCCCCGCAAGGGGCTTTGTTGGCTAAAACAGATGGAACGAAAATTAAAACCTAAAGCTGAAGACACCCGGACGATTGATATCGATGATGCCTATACCCTGGATTTTTGGGCAAAGGAATTCAATGTTTCGAAAGAAAAATTAATGGCTGCTGTACGTGCGGCTGGCACTAATGCGCCGGACGTTAAACGCGAATTAAAGAAATAAGAATATGGGCCTGAAAGAATACGTCAAAAAAAGGGATTTTAAAAAAACATCTGAGCCGAAAGCCGGAGCCAGTAAGGATAAGAATCACCTGATCTTCGTCGTGCAAAAGCATGAGGCTTCGCGTTTGCATTATGATTTCCGGCTGGAGATGGACGGCGTATTAAAAAGTTGGGCGGTGCCTAAAGGCCCGATGCTCGACCCAAAAGTAAAGCATTTGGCAATGATGGTGGAAGATCATCCTTTTGACTATTTGAATTTCGAGGGCATTATACCGGAAGGCGAATACGGTGGCGGCACGGTGATCGTTTGGGACGAAGGCACCTATGAACCTATCGAGCCGATAAAGGGCAAAAAAGCACAGGAAAAAGCATTACTCAAACAACTGGCTTCCGGCCAACTAAAGATAAAATTGCATGGGGAAAAGCTGAATGGTGAATTCGCTCTGGTCAAAACACACGGGATGGGTGAAAATGCCTGGTTGATGATCAAGCATAAGGATGAATTCGCCACTGGTGACGATGTGACCAAACAAGATAAATCGGTACTTTCCGGCAAGACCATAGAAACAATGGCCAAAACCAGTGAAAAAGTTTGGCAGCATGGCCATGAGGAAGATGTTGTACCCGACCAGGAATTGGCTGAAGAAGTAGAGACAGCCGAACCGGAAACTACAAAAGCTGATATTGCAAAAATACTTAAAGACGCTCCAAAATCAAAAGTTCCCGCGAACATCAAACCCATGAAAGCTACGCTTGTCGACGAACCTTTTGATGAGCCCGGCTGGTTGTTTGAAGTCAAATGGGATGGATACAGAGCAATTGCAAACCTGAGCAAAAAGGATGGTGTACAACTGATCTCCAGAAATAACCTGCCCTTTGAAAAATATTACCCGATCAACGATGCGCTAAAAAGCTGGAAACTGGATGCCGTATTGGATGGCGAATTATTGGTACTCAATGACAAAGGGATCTCCGATTTCGGAGCTATGCAAAATTGGCGCAGCGAGGCGGACGGCAACCTGGTCTATTACATTTTTGACATCCTGTGGTACGAGGGAAAGAACCTAATGGGTTTACCGCTTAGCGAAAGGCAAGCAGTTTTGCAATCGATCTTGCCGACCGACAATGACCACATCCGCCAAAGCAAAGTATTTGACGCCAATGGAATTGACTTTTTTGCCGCTGCGGAACGTATGGGCCTCGAAGGAATTATTGCAAAAAAGGCGGACAGCGCATATACTTCGGATTTACGCAGTAAAGAATGGCTGAAGGTAAAAGTACAAAGGCGGCAGGAGGTGGTAATAGCCGGTTTCACTAAAAACGAGGGCACCGGTAAATCTTTTAGTGCTTTAGTACTCGGCGTTTATGATAATAAAGGTGACTTACAATTTGTCGGAAAGGTCGGTACCGGCTTTTCTGATAAACTGCAAAAGGAAATGATGGCACAATTCAAGCCGCTGATCACGGATAAAAGTCCGTTTGACTATGAGGTGGATGTGGACAAACCCACTCGTTTTCGGCCGAAACGTATGGGTGCTAAACCGACCTGGCTGAAACCGGAACTGGTTTGCGAAGTTGGATTTGCTGAAGTTACCAGTGACGGTGTGTTTCGGCAGGCTTCGTTTAAAGGGATGCGGACAGATAAAAACGCGAAGGATGTCATTTTAGAAACGCCGGCAGCTACAGAAGAAACTGTAGCCGAAGCTGATGAAACACCGGTTGCCGAATCCAAAAAAACAAAAACCGCTAAAGACAAAAAGCCTGATCTGGCATTAGCGCCGGTCAAGAATACGGAACGTAAAACCCTGCTCAACCCAACAGAAGATACACAGGTGAAAAAAATCTGCGGGCATGAGCTGAAATTTAACCACGTTACTAAACTCTATTGGCCCGAGGATAAGATCACCAAAGGGCAGATGCTCAACTATTACTATAAAGTCGGCGAATTGATGATGCCTTACCTGAAAGACAGGCCCATGTCACTCAACCGTTTTCCCGGTGGCATCCACGGACAAAGCTTTTACCAAAAGAATGTGACCGATAAAGCACCCGATTGGGCCAAAACATTTGATCATGTGACCGATGAGGGAAAGGTCACCAAGTACCTTGTCGGCACCGATGAAGCCAGTTTACTTTGGATGGCCTCTCTGGGTTGTATTGAGATCAATCCCTGGTTCAGTCGCGCCCAAACTCCTGACAACCCAGATTATTGTGTGATTGACCTCGATCCGGATAAGCACACCTATGACCAGGTGGTGGAAGCCGCCCGAATCACTAAAGATGTACTGGATGCGATTGACGTACCCAGCTATCCTAAAACATCCGGCTCGACAGGTATGCACATTTACATACCGCTTGCAGGCAAGTACACCTACCAGCAAAGCCAGTTATTCGCCAATATTATTGTCAAACTCGTCCACAAACAGATCCCGGATTATACCAGCCTCGAAAGAAGCATTGCGGCACGTAAGGGTAAAATGTACCTTGACTTTTTACAGAACCGGCCAGGTGCCACTATCGCCGGGCCCTACTCGCTTCGGCCGAAACCGGGAGCCACCGTTTCCACACCGTTGAGCTGGGATGAAGTTAAACCCGGCCTGACTATTCAGCATTTTAATATTAATAATGCAATGGATCGATTTAAAGAAGTAGGCGATCTTTTTAATGGCGTATTGGGTGAAGGGATTGACTTAGAAAAAACCCTAAAGAAAGCGCAAAGCGTATTCAAATAATTTGTCTTTAGTCGCTCAGTTCGATCCAAACAGGCGCGTGGTCACTGCTATGATCCCATCCACGTACAGCTTTATCGACCTTTGCGGATTTTAGCCTGTCCTTTAAAAGATCGTTTAATAGAAAATGATCCAGTCGCAAACCTGCGTCCCTGCCATAAGCATTGCGCAGATAATCCCAAAAGGTGTAGACACGTTCATTTGGGTATAAGTGACGGATGGCATCTGTCCAGCCGGAGTCTACCAGTTTTTTATAGGCCGTCTTACTTTCGGGACGAAACAGGGCATTCTTTACATATTTTTCAGGTTTATAAGTGTCAAGGTCGGTCGGCATCACATTGTAATCGCCGATCAGTGCAACGGGTAAATTAAAGGTTCGCAGCTTGTCCGCATGAGCCTGAAGCCGTTCTATCCAACGGAGTTTATAATCGAACTTCGGACCAGGCCAGGGGTTGCCATTCGGCAGATACAAACAGCCGATCACTACCCCATTAATAAAAGCCTCAATATAACGGCTATGGGTATCTTCCGGCTCACCTTCAAGTCCTCGCCGGGTTTCCTGTATCTCGCCATAACGGGATAAAATGGCGACACCATTCCAGCTTTGTTGCCCGTGCCATATGGAATGATAGCCAGCTTCTGCTAAAGCTCTTTTTGGAAATTTGTCATTTGGTGCTTTTAATTCCTGCAAGCAAACAACATCGGGTCTGCATTCATCCAGCCAGCGCAATAAATAAGCCAACCGGCCATTAATACCATTGATGTTGTAGGTTGCAATTTTCACAACCAAATAACACGCGGGGTTTAATATAGTTACTACGGTTTAAAACTTAATCTGCTCCCGGTGCTTATGTATACTTATGACAACTGTAAAAAATGTTCAGGCACTCAGCGCAGAAAAGCTGTTTGACGTATTAAAGACGGGCTTTGCCGACTATATCAACGAGAAACTGGGTTCAAACCTCGCCATTGAATTCGCGCATGTATTTAACGAGATCAATCTTTCCTTTCCTGAAGTGATCGACGGCCCAGCAATCAACATCGCTGTTGCAGATGACGAACTTACCGTTACGCTGCTGGCTACGGAAAGTGATTATAATGCGGGGTTGCTGGATGAACACCTGATCGGTTATCTCGAACAGCAAGCCTCATAAGTAACACCTGAATTATATGAAAGAAGGGAAAGGCTGATATGAAACATGGATTAATGATCGATATGGATGGCGTGATCTACGCCGGCGAAGAACTGATAAAAGGTGCCGATGTATTTGTTAAACGCTTACTGAAGGACAAAATACCATTTACTTTTCTATCTAACAATAGTTCCAAGAGCCGCGCTGATGCGGTAGAAAAACTGGCTAAGCTAGGTATCAAAGTAACCGAAAAGCATATTTATACCAGTGCAATGGCAACAGCTACCTTCCTGACGGACCATTACCCCGATTGTAGCGCACACCTATTAGGCGAAGGCGGTTTATTGAAGAGCCTAAAAAATGCCGGTATTCGTATGACTGACAAGAAACCTGATCTGGTTGTTTTGGGTGAAGGACAGGAGTTCAGTCTGGACAAAGTACATAAAGCCGTTGACATGATCCTGGCTGGCGCACGCTTTATCGCCACGAACCGTGACCCATCCCCGCGCCGTGAAGGTTGGAACAACCTGGGCATTGCAGCCACAGCGGCAATGATCGAAGAAGCAAGCGGGCGCGAACCTTTTGTGATCGGCAAGCCAAGTCCTGTAATGATGCGTTCGGCGGCTGCTTATATGGGATTGCAACCCGAAGACGTCACGGTGATCGGCGATACGATGGAAACCGACATTATCGGCGGTATTTATATGGGATTCAAGACGATACTCGTACTTTCCGGAATTGCAGACAAGGAACAGTTGATCAAATATGGCTACCGGCCGCACCTTGTCGTGGATTCTGTTGATGAGATCGAGTTTCCATTAGCATGGTGGAAAAATAAAGGATCAAAGAAATAAAAACGAACCCAGCCTCAGGCTACAGGGTTCGCGTTTTCGAGGAAGCCGCCTACTGTTGAGAGCAGCGACTCCAGGTCAAACGGCTTATACAAGATACTGTCGCATCCGCCCGGACTGGTCTCGTCGTTCCTTGTAAAATATGCAGAGAAGATGACCACAGGGATATGCCTGTGTCCCGGTGTGTCTTTAAGTTGTCTGCAAAGATCGCCTCCGTTAGTATCCGCCAGTTTATAATCCAGGAGGATGAGGTCTGGCGAAAAGTCCCTTACGGCATCAAATAGCTGGCTGCCCAGCGATATATCCAACACTTCAAATTGCTCATACCGGAGCGCTTCGGTAACGACATCCAGGATGGCCTGGTGGTCGTCTAAAATTAAAATACGTTTATTCAAACCTTGAGTCTTAACCTAGAATATCGGGTAACGGGTAAGAGCGTGTGAGAAACTTAAGCGGTCCGTTGTATGGTAGGTGATGTATAAGTATAACAATCCGGGAGCGAAATGTTTTGCCTCAAAGCTCAACCGCTATTCTCCGGGTAAACAGGAATATTTTTTGATCATGCTTCTTCCTCCATGCTTTTTATCCGGAATGTTTCGCGCGCGATCAATCTACAGTTTGCGCCCAGTTCATCCAGCGTACAACAGATCGTCTTTATCTTTACAGGGAGCTCATTAACAGTTTCCATCAGGTCGATATGGAGCAAACAGTCTTTAACACCTTCGTTGCCTTGCAATTGCGCGAAGAGCGTATTAGCCGCTTCGCGGTCGTTGCCAAAAAAGAATTGACCATAATTAACATACCCCTGCGGTGTTTTCAGGCTCAACAGGATATAGAATTGTGTTTCCATAATAGCTAAAAATCAAAAAGCCCCTGCGCATGCAGGAGCCCTTCGGATTAATATTATTAAGAACTTATTTGATCTCGATCTGACGGCGAATCGCTTTGGCTTCTTCGCGTTTAGCAATATCGATACGAAGGATGCCATCTGTATAGGATGCTTCGATATTCGCATGGTCAGCACTTTCAGGCAGGGTGAATGAACGCACGAAGGAGCTGTAGCTGTATTCACGTTTGCTGTAGTTCTTCTGGTTGTCCTGTTGCTCGGTGGTTTGTTCCACCGAAATGCTTAGCTGGTTGCGTTCCAGGTTGAGTTTGAAATCTTCTTTTTTCAGACCCGGCGCGGCCAGCTCTACATGATAGTTATTCTCGCTTTCGCTGATGTTTACCGCAGGTACGCGGGCCACCATGCGGTCGCTGAAGAAAGTGTCATTGAAGATTGAATCGAAAACATCATTAAAGCCTGGCATTAATGTGTTGTTAGCTTTGTTGTTGAATTTAACTAAGGTCATGGCCTTTTCTCCTTTAAGTTTTACTTTAAAAAATATTGAACAAAAAATTAATTAAACTTAAAACGCTTGTTACAAGGGTTATGCCAACCGGTTAACGCTGAAAAATTTGCAGATTTTGAATGAAAAGTTTTCAGCGCTGCTGTCATTTTTTCTGTGATCGTGCTCAAGCCGGTTTGATATTTAACCCTACCAGGACCTTTTCCTTATCCGATAGATCGCCTACCAAGATGCGGACGGGAGCGGGCAGTTTTCGAATTAAAGTGGGAATAGCGATGATCTGTTCACTGGATGCTAATTCAGGGTGTTTTTTAAGGTCGATGACTTCCAGTGTATAACCATCCTGGATATGCTCCTGATAGTATTTATTAATATTTTCAATGGCGCGGTCCGCTTTTTGGGTCTGACCCGCAATATAAAGTGTTAAAATGTGTTTTTCACTGCTCATAGCTCGAATGATTATTTGACAGCACCGAAGCAAGGTGCCGCGGGGTTAGCCTAAATAAACATGTGCTGGGTAAGAGAATGGACGCTTAAACGGTACGTTATCGAAATAGGAAAGTCTGTGTATAGTAAACAACCAAAGCCGTAATTGTTTTAAGGCAAGGCATAGCGTAAACTTAATTCAATTCCAAGAGCTATTTTGTTTCCTGATATTCGATCAAGCCATTCACCAGCTTTTGCCACTGTCCTCCGGAAATACCGACCCGGGCCATCAGCGCGATGGCGGTATTGCGTATCTTATCATGCAGGTCAACCTCCTCGTTGTTTGGCGATTCGTTCCGGCCGTGTGCCCCTGCGCTGACTACCATGCCGTCGCGCCGAACGATGAAGGTGTTGGTCGATTCGTCCGTGTAGAAATGTGCGATCTCCGCTGCGGCCTTGCGAGGATCGGCTACCGGCCGCAACGTCATCAATACATATTCCTCGGCCGTATGCGCGTCGCCTTCGGAAGTCAGCTTTTCAACCATTACCCATTCTACACCGCCGCCTGCATCCGGTCCGGGCCCCGGAAGGTCAATGCTGATAAAAAAGCTTTCTTCTGCCATGACCTCCACTTCTTCGCCCTGGTTATTGCACAGGGTAAATTTTGCCGAGCCTGCTCCGGTATAGTTATGCCAATTGTTTACAGAAAGCATGCGTCGCGCTGCCGCCTGAAAGCCGCTATGTGCCGACTCGAGCGTATCGTATTTTTTATCGTGGGTAAAATCAGTCTGCCGCCCGGTTTTTTGTTGCGGCAATTGTTCCAGCGCTGTTTTCATAGCTATTTTATTTAATAATCCATCCATTCCAGTGTACTGATATCAAAGCCCAGGCTAATAGCCTTTTGCAAAAACCGTTGTTTCATTTCTTCGGGCATACTGCTTTCGCGCGACAGCAACCAAAGGTAACTCAGTCCGCTGCCGGAAACTAAAGCATATTGATAATTGTCATCGATATCCAGGATATTATAATCGAGGTAGATCGGCAGGAAATAAGCGACCTCGAGTTGGCCTAGCGTTTCCGAGCCTTTAAATTTGATCGTGCCTGTGGCTTCGACAGCTTTATTTTTGACTGGGTTGAAGGCGCGGGTAACGACTTTGATCGTGCCGTCCTCGTTCAGCGAATATTCTTCGGTCAGGTCGCGCAGGTCCTTTTCAATCAGGTTAGGCAGCCGGGCCACCTCGTTCCATTTACCTAAATATTTTTCTTTATGGAAAGGGTCGACAATAGCACTGGCCGGCACTTTCTTTTTTGGCCACAATGCGTAAGCAATTGCGGCAACGCCAGCTGCTGCCGCTACGCCGATCAAAGCTTTACCTTTTTTCATTAGTTAATCTTTTATTACGGCATCAGTCGCCACCTTTGCCACTTTTTTAGGAATAATTGTTTTCTTATCGATCACTTCAGCAGCCGTATCGCTAAGCCCTTCGCGGAATTTCCGGGTGATTTGCCTGCGGTACTGCGCGCCTTTATCGGTTAAGTATAACCAACCCAAGCCAATGCCAGCGGTTATACCAACCGCGATCCCTACGATCAGGCCGGTATGGTCTTCTTTTTCAAATGGATTTTTCATAGAAATAGTTTAAATGTTAAGCCCCCTTTTTGACCGCCAGACTGCTCATTAGCTGATCGTAAAGATCATCGCTTTTGGCTGCTTTAGGTTTTAATTTCTTGATAGTCGGACGTTTTCCTTTAGCCTTTTGCTCGATGATATTCATCAGTTCCGTATGGTATTCGTCCTTATACTTCGACAAGTCCAGCGGCTCCGCATACTGCTCAATCAGCGCCAGGCCCATCTTCAGTTCCTTATCACTGACTTTAATATCATCATCCAGGTTCAAATCGTCCTGGTCACGGATCTGCTGCGCAAAACGGATGCGGGTTACCACGATGTCCTTATCGACCGGGTGAACGATACACAGGCTTTCGGTGCTCCGTAAAACGAAGCGCGCCAAACCTGCCTTACCGGATTTCTTCAGCGCTTCCAATAACAGCGCATATGCTTTATTTTTTTTGGTGGCAGGTTCCGTGTAATACGAATTCTCATAATACATGGGGTTAACCGAGGCCAGGTCAACAAAGCTTTCGATCTCGATAACTTTGCTTTTTTCCGGCGCGGCAGCTTCAAAGTCTGCACCTTCGATGATCACATAATCATCGTCGTATTTGTAACCCTTAACGATCTTATCATAAGGCACTTCCTTCTTAGTATTTTCATTGACGCGCTGGAATTTGATATGCGCGTGATCTCGGCTGTCCAGCATGTCCAGGTCGAGCCGGGTTCCTGTACGGCGGAAAATACTTTAATAGGTATGCTCACCAGGCCGAAGCCGATAGAGCCGGTCCAGATACTTCTCATAGCTTTAATTTTCTAATATTGTCATTGATCCCTTGCGGGTGGTGCGATTCGATCTGGTCCGCCAGCATATGCAAAATTTCTTCATCCACATTCCCGGGGTTTTGGCAGATATGCAGGAAATCGTGGTCATCCGGTGAAAAGCTGGCAACGTATTTACCATTCTCAAATACACGGTATTTACATTTATCTTCTACATGGTGAACATACTCACCCACTTCGAAATGATGTACTTCCTTGTCCTTGCTGATCGTGATCGGGTAATTTTCCATACATGGACAACTGCAAACCGGCGCAATTGTTTATCCATTTGTTCTGTTAAGACATATTGAAACCAGTTGGCTTTCTATACGTTATCAATTAAAAAAATCTAATTATGGGCAAGCAACACGATACGATGCCGAACGAACCGCAGGAAGCGCCCGTTCAACCACAGCAGCCGGAAATTCAGCAACCTAACGACCCGAAAGGGCCTGATATACCACAGGAAGCGCCGCAAAATGAACCGCAGGAAGTTCCTCAGCAGCCAAATCCACAACCGGAGATAAAGCCGGATCAACCCGGTTCAGATTTTAACCAAACAGAAGTTTAACTAAATAAGATCATTATGCCATGGCCAAAAGGCGATTATCCGCCATCTTATAAAAACCAACCAAAATACCTCCGCGAAAAAGCGGTGGAGATCGCTAACGAGGTTTTAAAAACAACGGGAAATGAAGGGGAGGCGATCGCGACCGGATTAAAACAGGCGCGCGCCCATTTTAAAAATCATCCGGAGGAAGTACCGGCTAAGAAGAAATGATATGCCTTCAGCCGTTATCGCCGGATATGAATATGATGCTGACCAGCAAACGCTGGAGATCCGCTATCATTCGGGCAAAGTTTACCATTACCTGAACGTACCGGAGAAAGTGTATAAAGAAATGCGGTCAACGATGGTGAAAGGAATTTGGTTTAACCGGAACATCAAAGGGAAATATCCCTTTAAAGAGGTTACGCCCGGACATACGCAGACGCAAATGTTCAAGGACAGTCATACCGAATAATTTTTAATGTTTTTAAATCGGCGGTTAGGCCGTGGAGCGGGCACACCAGTTTACCATCCTGCTCCAGCATACCGGTGCCCAGGTGCGGGCAGCGTTTTTCTTTGCACGTTTGACCGACGTAACCGGTGTACCAATTCAAATACTTCTCACTGTCCGACGGTATCGCCAGACCCGTTTCCATTCGGACGCATTTTACCTTTTGTTTAGCGATACCTTTAAAGTCATACAAGCCGCTGTTTTCGGTTACAAGAATCGTTGCAGTAAAGCCATCGGTAATTTGAAGACGGTGTGCCATCCTGGGATGAATTTCAAAGCGACCGTCAATATGATAATGGCGATGGGGGAAGTCGAATGCCAGGTCGGTATGGGGCAGGTCGATCACCGGCACAAAATAGGCACGGCTATCTTCTTTCCACAAGAGGATAGCGCAGGACACTTCATAAACTTCGCCGGGTACGTAGCTCATCATCAAAAATAACTTAATTCCAGCGAATTTGTTCCTGCTGTTGGATGATAGCGGGAAAGAGGTACCGGTTACTAAAGGCGGGCGACATTTGTGTAGCGCTAATGGTGGCGTCGAAGACTTCTTTACCAAAAAGTTCCAGTGCCTGACTGATCAATTGGTAGTTCGGCTGGCCGGTTTCAAGTACAATAAACTTTTCGGTAACGCAGTTTCCGTTGGGTAGCTCGTACCAAGCTTCTATCCACGCTTCATCTTCGCTGTTGCTCGTGGTTAATTGCAGGCTGATGCCGCCAATCTTAAATATCTCCATGTTTGACAACTCTAAAAGTTAAATTAATTCTCGGTTTCATCGGGCGCGTGGACTTAGCGATGCGGTGATCGAAAGCTTCCTGCAAGCCGGCTTTCATGAGCAGAAATGAACCATGCTCCAGCCTGACGGAATAAATTTCTTTATGATCTGTTTTACGGCGGATGTCAAAACTGCGCACCTGCCCGAAAGTTACAGAGGCAATGACCGGACGCTTGCCCAATACATTTTCCTTGTCGCTGTGCCAGGCTACCGAATCGTTGCCGTCACGGTAATAGTTCAGCAAAACGCTGTTGAAGCTAACGCCACATAAGGGCTCCACCTTTTCCTTGATCATCAGCAGTTCCGGTGTCCAGGGGATCGGTTCCTCCTCCAGCCGCTCGCCATACCAGGCAGTAAGACGGGGCGTCAGCACTTCTTTGTCCCACATTTTTTGGGTGCGCTGTTTCCACGGAGATTCCCTGATGAATTTCGCCATCAGGTAATCGCTTTCCTCCCGGCTGAACAGGCCAGGGATGTATTCAAGCATTTCTTTTGGCAGGCCCTTACTTTGACCGGCTTCCGGGAAAAAACACAGCTGCTCCATCATCGTCTTAGCGTTTTGAATAATTCATCCATTTCTTTTTGGTAGCCACCAATCGCGCCGGCAGCTTCTTCCTGCTCCGCAACATCAAGCAGATCGCCGTCATAGATCCAGTTATCGGCTTTATCAAATAAAATTCGTCCCATCTCTTTTCCTTCCAGCGGATCGTAAAGCCGGTATCCTTCGCCGTCATCCGGGAAAATATGCAGCCAGATCCCGCTGCTGAGTTTCAGCGATTTGGGCAGATCATCAAATAACTTTTTTCTCATGAAAACAAAAGTGGAGAAAAAAATGTAAAAAAGTAAAAGAAAATGCTAAAAATATTAGCATAACTTTATAGTCCCAAAATTGCAGTAGTATGGACAAGACAAAACAGGAGATCATAGACCAACTTCGCCAGGACCTGATGGCCTGGGAAGGGTTCCGCCCGCCGTCACCGGGCGAGCGGCAGGAATTCGGCCTCGGGCCAATCGAAAATGCTTTTCCGAACCAGACTTTTCCAACCGGGGTGTTACATGAGTTTATCAGCAGCCGCCCGGAATTTACAGCGGCTATCGGCGGTTTCATAGCCGGGATTATGGCAACGCTGCTTCAAAACGGCGGTGTCTGCGTTTGGGTCAGTTATACGCGCCGGATCTATCCTCCTTCGCTGAAAAGGTTTGGCGTCAACCCTGACCGGATCATCTTCATTGATGTGACGCGTGAGAAAGATGTGCTGTGGGTGACCGAAGAAGCGTTAAAATGCAGCGGTATCGCCGCCGTCATTTGCGAAACCCGGCTGCTCAATTTTATGGATTCGCGGCGCCTGCAATTGGCTATTGAGCAGAGCCAGGTGACCGGATTTATTTTGCGGAAGGACACTAAACAGGCAAACACCACGGCCTGTACGGCCCGCTGGACGGTAAAGCCGCTGCGGAGCAAGCTGCGTCCCGGTATTCCTGGGGTAGGCCACCCACGCTGGCAGGTGGAATTGCTAAAGGTTAAAAACGGACATCCCGGTACCTGGACAATGGAATGGAGGAACAGATCCTTCCTGCATATCCTGCCTCAAACAACAATTATAACTGCAGATAACCAGCGCTATGCCTAGACGCTTTGTATCCATATGGTTCCGTTACTTACTGACCGACAGGGAGGGCATCCGCCAAAAGTCGCTCAGGGAAATGCCTGTGGCATTTACCGAGCCCGATCATGGCCGCATGCTGGTAACCGCCATGAATGTACACGCGGAACAACATGGCGTTAAACACGGCATGACCGCCGCCGACGCGCGGGTTATTGCACCGGGTATCCAGCTATTTGACACAAAGCCCGGAAGAAACATCAAGTTACTGAAGGGGCTTGCTGAATGGTGCCTGCGCTACACGCCGCTGGTCATGGTCGATCCCCCGGACGGCTTATTATTGGACGTGACCGGCTGCACCCACCTGAAAGGCAGCGAGCAGGAATACCTGAAAGATATCGTTGCCCGGCTCAAGGCGCTTGGCTATACCATCAGACCGGGTATGGCAGATACCATAGGCTGCGCCTGGGCGGTTGCGCGCTGCGCTGAAACAGGCCTTATCGTCCCGCCCGGCGGGCAGCGCAATGCCCTCATGCCGCTGCCGCCAGTTTGCCTGCGGCTCGCCCCGGATCTGCTGCTGAAGCTTAACCAGCTTGGTTTTTACCAGGTCGGCAGTTTTATCCATTTACCCAAATCAGTGCTCAAAAGACGATTCGGCGGCAATATGATCTTGCGGCTTTACCAGGCGCTGGGCCAGGAAGCTGAGTTCCTGCTTCCGCTGAAGGAACCGGTGCCCTATACAGAGAGGCTTGCCTGCTTAGAACCCATCAGAACCCGTGACGCTATTGAAAATGCCGTGCATACACTGATCGACCAGCTTTGCAAACGGCTGTATGGCGAGGGGCTTGGCATTCGTAGTGCCGTATTGACCTATTGCCGTATTGATGGGAAGTCCGGCCAATTAACCATCGGTACTAACCATCCGAGCCAGCGCACCGAACATATTTTTAAGCTTTTTGAGTTGCAGTTGGATCAGGTTGCGCCGGGTTTGGGTATTGAACTGTTTATATTGGATGCGCCGAAAACGGAACCAGCCAGCGATAAACAAAGCCACCTGTGGAATGGTAAACCGGCTGCGGACAGCGAACAGGTTGCGGAACTTCTGGATAATATTGCCGCCCGCGTAGGTACCGGGAAGATCAACCGTTACCTCCCGGATGAGCACCACTGGCCGGAACGCGCAGCGGCGCCTACCGCCGATCTCAGTAAAACGCCCGAAAGTGAATGGAACGAGGACTGTATACGACCTGTGCAGCTGCTCAAACCACCTGAACCCATTGAGGCGATGGCGCTCACGCCGGACTATGCGCCGAGGCAATTTGTTTATCGGAATGAGCGTCACATCATTGTGAACGCCGACGGGCCGGAACGGATCAGTCATGAATGGTGGGAAGAGGATGGCGGCTATCGCGATTATTATGTAGCTGAAGACGAGGAGGGCATGCGTTACTGGCTTTTCGGCACCCCTGCTGACCTGCCGGGACAGACACGGCGCTGGTTCATCCATGGCTATTTCCCATGAGTTACGCAGAGTTACAGGTCACCAGCAATTTCAGCTTCCGGCTGGGCGGCAGCCACCCGGAGGAACTGGTCGACACCGCCGCCGATCTGGGTTACAGCGCCATTGCGGTTGCTGACCGCAATACCTTTGCCGGTGTGGTGCGCGCCTATGTGGTCGCCAAAGACCGGGGCGTTAAATTTATTCCTGCCGTCCGGCTTGACCTGCTGGACGGACCAAGCCTGCTGGCTTATCCAAGAGATCGAGCTGCTTATTCGCGACTTTCAGGCCTGCTGACGCTGGGTAACCTCCGGGCTGAAAAGGAAAAGTGCTACCTCTACAAGGCAGATGTCTATGCGCATAGCGAAGGCAGTATCTTCGTTATCGTCCCGCCCCTGAAAATTACTGCCGATTTCGAACTCCCCCAAAAATTCAAGAACGAGGCGGCAGAGTACCGGCAAAACCTAAAAGACCTGTACATAGCGGCCAGCCGGACTTTTACCGACGGCGACGCCAAACGCCTCTACCTGCTCTCCGAACTGGGCATTCCACTGGTCGCCACTAACGATGTGCATTACCACGACCCGTCGCGCCGTGAGCTGCAGGATGCCCTGGTCTGTATCCGGGCGAAACGGACGATATTTAATGCCGGCTATTTGCTGCACCAAAATGCTGAACGTTTCCTCAAACCCGCTGCCGAAATGCAGCGCCTGTTTCAGGCTTACCCGGATGCCATCGACAACAGCCTGAAGATCGCTGCCGCCTGCAACTTTGACCTGAAAAGTCTGCAATATGAATACCCCGACGAGCTGGTTCCTGATGGCATGACCGCTGATGAATATTTGACGGAAATTACTTTTAAAGGCGCGCATGAATTTTTTGGCGAAAAGCTGGCTCCTAAACTGGAAAAGCAACTCAGGTTCGAGCTGGACTTCGTCAAAAGGCGGGGCCATGCGAAATATTTCCTGACGGTTCACGACTATGTGGCCTGGGCGCGTGCGCAAAAGATCCTTTGCCAGGGCCGTGGCTCAGCCGCCAACTCGGCGATGTGCTATTGTTTAGGGATAACCCCGGTGAACCCGATGAAGTACCGGCTGCTGTTCTCGCGATTTATGTCTGACGACCGCCCTGAACCACCGGATATCGATGTGGATTTTGAACACGAGCGCCGTGAAGAAGTGATGCAATATGTGTTCAACAGGTTCGGGCGTGACCGGGCGGCTATCCTGCCTACGGTGACCGTGCTGCAAAGCAAGGGCGCGATCCAGGATATCGGCCGCGCTATGGGCCTTCAGGTGGATACCGTTAAGAAGTTGTCTAAAGCTTTCGGCGAACTGGCTGACGAACATATCGACGAAGAAACGATGCTTAAGCTGGGCTTAAACCCGCGTGAACGGCATTTGAGAAAAGTGATCGAACTGACCGGGCAGCTCATTGGCTTCCCGCGCCAGCTTGGCCAGCACACCGGTGGGTTTGTCATCACGCAGGGCAAGTTAAGCGACCTGTGCCCGGTTTTTCATGCAAGGATGATTAACCGTACGAATATCGATTGGAACAAAGATGACATCGATGCGCTTGGCTTTATGAAAGTTGATCTGCTTTCGTTGGGCATGCTGACCTGCATCCGGAAGGCATTTGACCTGGCGAAAAAACATCACGGCCTTGACCTGACGCTCGCCAACATCCCGCAGGATGATCCGAAGGTTTTTGAAATGGTTACGGCTGCGGATACAATGGGTACCTTCCAGGTGGAAAGCCGTGCCCAGATGGTGATGGCACCGCAGCTGCGCCCCAAAAACTTTTACGACCTGGCGATCCAGGTTGCGCTCGTGCGCCCGGGCCCTATTCAAGGTGATATGGTGCATCCCTATATCCGGCGACGGCAGGGGCTGGAGCCTGTTACCTATGAATCCGACGAAATCAAAGCGATACTGGAACGCACGCTCGGCATCCCGCTTTTCCAGGAACAGGCGATGGAACTGGCGATCGTTGCGGCCGGATTTACGCCGACCGAGGCTGACCTGCTGCGCAGAAGCATGGCGACCTTTAAGTTCAACGGCCTGGTCACGAAGTTTGAACATAAACTGATCAACGGGATGACTTCCCGTAGCTATAGCCGGGAATTCGCCGAACGCATTTTTAAACAGCTGGAGGGTTTTGGCAGCTACGGTTTCCCGGAAAGTCATGCGATCAGTTTTGCGCACCTGGTGTACGTGTCCTGCTGGATAAAATGCTACTACCCGGATGTATTTGCTGCCGCCATCCTGAACAGCCAGCCAATGGGCTTTTACCAGCCCGCGCAACTGATTAGGGATGCTTATAAGCATGGTGTTTCCATGCGCAATATTGACATCAATCATTCGGGTTGGGATTATACGCTGGAAGAAGCAAAAGGCAAGTTCTGCGCCCTGCGTCTCGGCTTCCGGCAGGTCAAGGGTTTACGGGAAGAAGATAGCCATTTTTTGATGGCAGCAAGAACGCAACCCTTTACGCGCATGGAACAGCTGGCGGAGGCCGGCGTTTCACAGGCCGGGATCGTTTTGTTGGCGAAAGCGGATGCTTTCCGTTCTATCGGGCTTGACCGCAGGCAGGCGCTTTGGGAAGCCGAAGCGCTGAAGGACAGGCCTATCGGTTTGTTTGCCGGGCAGGAATCAAACAGCGCCTTTGAACCGCAGCTTCAGCTGCCCTTTATGCAGCTTTCCGAGCATGTTTTGCAGGACTATGCTTATACGGGCCTGTCTATCAAGGCGCATCCCATGAGTTTCCTGCGCCCGCAATTACAAAAACTGCTTGCACTCAGCACTCGGCAGGTTAAAGAGGCGAAGAACTGCCAATACGTGCGCTTGGCAGGTATCATGCTGTTCTGTCAGCGTCCGGGCACCGCAAAAGGCGTTTGTTTCATCACATTGGAAGATGAAGAGGACAGCTGCAACCTGGTTGTTTTTAAACAGAACTTCAAAAAATTCACCAAAGAGATTTTATACTCCGACCTGCTTTGCGTCGAAGGCCGGGTACAGCAAGAAGGTGAAACCACCCATTTGATCGTTACGAAATGCTATGACTATTCCCGGCTGCTTGGGCAGCTGAGCCACAATATGGCCGCACAAGCCCGCCAGCTTAAAAACACCACGGCTGCAAAGAAGATCGACCCTTATGCCGATGCTTATTTTGAAAATGTGTTAAGCGCCGAAGACCTGAAAAAGCCGTTCCCGAAAAGCAGAAATTTTAAATAAGTCTTAAAAAAGCGTCAGGTTTCCCAGACGTCCGGCTATCACCGTTTCTTCGCTAATAACTCCCTGCTCGTCCGTTGGTTCAGGTTCGAATGCCGGCGCTGGCCAGTGATTGAATTCCAGTTCCTCACGATACAGATAGGAAGTATTCAGTGCCGGCAGCTCTTCAAAATCACGTGGCGTAGCTTCCAGGGCTTTCCGGTAATCCGGGTCAATGGTACAATATTCTAATAAACGGGATGGGATCTGCGTTCGCGCGATCAGCTGCAACCGTTCTTCGCCGGGTTTTTCCATGAGCCATTCCCAGGCAAGGTCTTCCGTTAATATGGTAGGCATGCGCAGCTTGGTATTATGGATCTGTTTCATCAGGTCGTTGGCCTTGATAATGCCAATGGCCACCGTATTCACGAACTGGGTGGTTTCAGGGTCCAGCCATTCATTGTACAAGCCCGGCATAAAAAAATATTCCTGGCCTTTTACACTCACCTGGTAAGGGTATTTAATAGTTTCTTTTAACTCCTGGCCTTTCTTGCCGATCTTTGGAATATGCCGGGATTCGACGATACCAGTAGAGAGCACCAGGCAGCGGCGGTTCCGGGCGGCTGAAGCCCACATCGACGGCTTGCCGTCTTCTTTCACGAACAGGTTCTCAGACTTAAAATTCAGCGTCGTGTATTTCGCCCGGAAGATATTGGCTTCCGCACGCGTTTTGATATAGCCGGGAACATAGCCCCATTCCGCCTGTACGATATCAAAATCTTTTCCATCCTCGCTTTGCACGAGAATAGCGCAGGGTGCATAATTGAACCCATTATGTACGCCAACGTTTAAGAAGTCATATCTGCTGACTGCCTTTTCGAGCGCCTTTAACTTGATAAATTCTGCCCTGGTAACTTTTTGTCCGTTGTAATAACACATAATTAACCTTTTTCCTTTCTTTTTGCCCGGATAAAGTTCGCAATTAGCTTGCCAACGTCTTCCGCTTCTTTCTGTCTGCCTTGCGGAACAGACGTCCACCATTTTTTACCGCCCGGCGCTTCCGCTACAGTAACCACCAGCGGCTTGCGCTTTTCTGTAAATGCTATATGAAAAACGCGCATTTCCTGCAACTCGTGTTCGGTAACCGTTGCAGGAATACCTTCATACTCAATGTTGAACGGCGCTTCCATATCCACTTTAAAATTAATAATTTTACGATGATGGTACAAAATTTTATTATTCCGGTGATCTATAAAGGCGAGGAGACCGATTTTGAGGCCAGCTTTCAGCCCTGGGGTTACACCTACCGTATAGCGGTCGATCTTTTCGGAACGACCGTGCTGTTCGAGCCGGATGAAGAAGGCAGTTACCGGGCAATGATGAGTCCTGATGCGATCATTATCAGCAATACGATTAACAAACCATTATTACAGGCGATCATCAAGGTGCTGGAAACAGTTCCCGAACCGTAATTTTAATAAATCAAGACAACAATGCTTATGGAAATTTTTATTGCAAACGTTCCGCATAAGCTGGAAGAACGGGGATTATAAAAGATGCTAACTCAATTCGGGCAGTTGCATCGGTGAAATTGCTGACAGATAAAGAAATCGGAACTGGAGCAGAAAGATCAGGTAGGCAGGAGGATTTTCAGCGGCCGAAACGGGAGTACCGTAACAGTGATATGGGAAACAACCAGGAGATCGATGGTAACAGGCAGTAAACAAAAATCCCCTCACACTCGCTGTTTGGGGATTTTAACCTAAACCTTATCACAATGCAGGCAAAGAACTGCCTGCTTATAATGGACAAAAATACTAAAAAATGGTTTAAATGACTTTGTCAGCGCTTAGTCACTTATAAACGCTGGTGGCGGTTACTGCGCATAAATTCGCTGAAGTGGCGCTCCATGTCGCGGCGCTCCGCGTTTTTCTTCAACCTGCGGTTAACGCCCCATAGAAACCACGCCCATATACCGAACGCAACAGCATACAGGATCAGCGGTGTTTTTGAATACAGCGCACCCATAAATGCACCCGTAGAAATGAAGCAGGTAAACACCAGGTAAACAAACGTTTTCATAGTTAAATATACTAAATCTATTAGTAAGTTAGATGTTTTTTATAGCAAAAAGTTTAATTAATCTCATAAATTCTGTTGTGCTGCCGGGCATCCTGTACATGGGCACGGATAATGTCTACCAGGTCAGAGTAAGGTATGCCGCGCAACCAGATCACCGGATTTACCGGGTCGGTACTTTTCAGCTCCAGATCCATTAAACGGAACAGCTGCAATAAAAAAGGCTGAGTTATAACGTAATCCTTCACACGAAAAAGCTCTACCTGGTCAACCCGCCTGAAAAATATTCCACGGGTGATGCGGATAATTTCCGGTCCGACTTCATAACGGATTTTTCTTATATAGATAAAACGGTAAAATGCCAGTACCGTACTGATCAGGCTCAGGCCGATCAGCAAAGGACAAAAGCGCCAGGCCAGCAGCAAAAATCCTACCCCGCACAGCATCAACGGAAATATTTTTATAAAGGCAAAAATACCGGCTGGCCTTAACTGTATAATTTCTTTAGGTTCCATAAAAAGAGTTAAGTGTTAAAATAGGCGTCTGCCTTTAATTCGTCAAAGAAAGTGAGGTGATTCCTGGGCCGGTCGCAGCGGATGCCGAAACGAACCCCAGCCGCCTTTTCAAAAGCATGCAGGCTGAAGTTATCCTGGCTGAAAGACAAATTGCGGGAACGGAAATTCACAGAGATCAGCTCCTCACCATCAGTGAAGATCTTCAGCGGCAGCTTTTGTAACCCGGCAGCCATCTTCAGAGAAGCTAATCTGCCCGTCAGCTCATTTCCATAGATCAGGCAAAAAGTCTTTCCATTAAGATGGTCATTTATCCGGCCGATGTGCTCAGTTTGCAGACCTGCACCGGTAGAAATAAAAAGCAAGTTTTCGGTATGGGACAGGTACACCGCTTTTCTGTTCAGCCAGGAAACTGCGTCAAGTGCTGAGGCGCCGATAATGACCTGCCTGACCTGTGAAAAATTAAGGTTGCCGGCCAGCCACAGTTTGGCTGAAACCGGCACCCGGTGAAAACCGAAGCCGAAATGCTCAAAGACATCCCCGTACCGGAAACACAAATTACCTGACTCGTCGCTGGTGTAAAATGGCGCAAAGAATTGCTGCACCTTTTCGTTTACACCCAGACGCGTTAAATAAGGATGCATCAGCGGCTGATCGATTCGGTTTGTTCTTCAGAATGTTCATTCGACGGACGGGAAGCACCTGCCGTTTGCGTATTCCTCCCCCGGGAAATATCAGCTAATGCTTTATGATAGTTAGTACCCGGTTCTTTTTTCTGCGGCTTATTGAACAGTGCATTTAAGCCTTTAAACAGGAGATAAGTAATTCCGCCGTCTATCAGCACCGAAGCAATCAGGGCCAGCCTGTCTGAACGTACACCCTGTTTATCTTTGGCGGTATACTGGATGGTCGTGCCATCGGCAGTTTCCACCTCTTTGCCTTTACGGTATTTTTCCTTTTGCTCCGCCGTAAGCGGGAGCCCGTTAATTTCTTCCGGAGCAAGGATCTTTTCCGTATCCGTAATAATGAATTCATTGGTCTCCCGGTCAAACTCGACCAGCACTTCTTTGGCATTGCCTTCTTTATCAACGATAACCTTATCGATGTTCACCTTTTCGCCTTTTTCCAGTTGCTGCGCTTCTTCCGCAGTGAGGAAATAAGGCGGTTCCAGTTCCTTGTAAATCGGGTGTACCAGTAATTCCAGCCCGCCAGAAGCCTTTGGCCGCAGCGACAGCTTCGCATCCAGTGCCGGGATATGGATGCCTTCAGCCTGTAAATTTTCCAGCCGGAGCATATCCGTTCGCCTGCCCGAAAGCAGCGCGTTCAGGTCATCCACTTCCAGCTCAATCCGACCATTTTTTGCAAGGCCGATACGTTCCAGTTCCGCCAGCGGCAGATCCTTGTCCTGATATATTTGCTGTTTCATTTTGTGTTTTATCGTTCTATCTGGTAAACCTGTTCGTTTGCTTCTTCGGCCTGCGCCGTGTTTTCAATAGCAGCCTCCTGATCGGCCCTTTTTCCGGCCGGAAATTCCCTGGCCTGCAACAGGGAAGTGTAGATGCCATCTTTAGGGCTGATCTTGAACTTGCGGCCGCCCGATTCCTCCATTTCCACGACCTTATATTTCAACTCGGCCAGCACCTTGTATTCCTGTTCATTATAGACGATCACCTCGCCTTTTCGCAACTTGTCCGGTGAAGGTGTCAGGTCTGCTTTTTGTTCCAGTTCGATCTGGTTTTCAAAGGCCATGACGTAATCAGTGATCTTTTGCGCATCGGCTGAAGCCTTGAATAGCTCTGAAGGATCGTCCTTCAACACCTTAATCCAGCTCTCGACATACGCCGCATGCTGACCGAAATTGTGTCCGATATTGATTTCGCTGCCGATCATCAGCGAAGCGATCTCAGCGCGGAGTTCCTCCTTCGCGTAATCCTGCGTCCCGAACTTGCCGCTCAGGTCCCGGTTCAGCCGGTTTTCATTTCCGCTCCAGTGGCCGAGCTCATGAAGTAAAGTCGCATAATATTTCGCAGCGGAATCAAACTGCTCTTTTTTCGGCAATTGTATCATGTCCTTGGCAGGATTATAAAAAGCCTCGTTACCGCCATGTTTGATTTGCGCCTCGCTGGTCGTGATGATTTTCTCGGCTCTTTCGATGGGTGACCATTGCTGTAAAGCCTGTTTTTCTTTCTGGGCGTGTTCCCATCCGGGTATTCCCTTGATCTGCTCTGCGTTAAAAACAAACGCATTAACGATCATCGGTTTGTCCAGTTTGACGGTTTCCGTTTTAGGCTTACCGTTTTCCTTTAGGACAGGTTCGCCTTTTTCATCCAGCACCGGCCGGATGTCCATCGTTTTAACAAAATTGATCATAGTTGCCTTGGCTCCTTTTTCGACCGACCATTTGTTAAACGATGCCTGTTTCAGGGTCATCCAGCGAGGATCATCGTGCCCCTGCATAGCAAGCCATAAAGCATTCATGCCCCGGTAGTTCTTGCCGGTTGTCGGATTGAGCGGCGTAACATACCCCGCTGAATTATCATCCGACCAGGGTTTCTGAAAGGGAGAAGTCCCTTCCTGTAATGCAGCGATCAGCTTTTCAGCGATCTGTTCCTGAAGTGGTTTAAAATTTGGGTTCATAATATTGAATTTGATTGATTCGCCGGAAAAGAAATTCCAGCGGGTTAATATTCTGGTGATGGTATTGAATGCCGAAATGGAGATGTTCGCCGGTAACGCGTCCTGTCGAACCGGTTATAGCAATGGCAAGCCCCGCCTGAACTGTATCGCCCGGCAAAACAAAGACCTGTGACAAATGCCCGTAAGTACTCTGAAGTTCGCCATGATCCAGGCGGATAAAAACACCCAGCTGCGGATCGAAATTCACGGCGGAAACCCGTCCGTCCATAATGGCAAAAACCGTATCATGCCGCGCCCGCAGGTCTATCCCCGAATGCATCCGATAGGCCCCGGTTATCGGGTGTACCCGGTATCCGTAGCCCGAGGTAAGCTTCAAATGACGCAGGGGCATACAGATGCAGCAGAGCCATACAAACATCTTCATGGAAACGTTATTTGATTTTTTTGCCGGAGTTATTAGCCGGGGGCTGTGGTATCACTTCCACCTGCGGGATCGGCGGGCGTAAAGCGGTCACAATTGCATCGACCTCGCTGTTGATCCGCATAAAGTTGGCACGGAGGATCTCTTCTTTTTTACCGTTGAAATTATAATACACCGGCAGGTCACGATAACCAGCCTCTTCGGTAAGCAGCTCCGCTTTTGGCAGATTAACCTTGCAGTTGATCGCGGACGTCTGGAACTGCCCGGTATAGGTTTCCTGCACATCTGCCGCGATCAGGCCCACCAGTTCCCCCGTATTAAGTGAAGCCATTTTACCGGCAGGTATCAATGGCTCCAGCTTTTCCTGAAGGGAGGTCGAAGTTTTGTTTCGGTCAATCGAAAGACTTTGGCCGATCTGTTTGTTCTTGCCGAACAAACGTTCCAGCCAGTCCAGCGTCTCTTTATTGCGGACCGAACCGGCCAGCACATTTCCTACTACTGAAGTGATCGTCGCAGCAGTATCTTTCCCGTAGTGTTGATTGAATTGCGGCAGTTCCTGCAAGCCCATCAAAATCGCCACCTTATTCGACCTGGCTACAGCCAGCAGGTTTTCGATCTTATAGGTGTAAATGGTCGGGATCTCGTCGATGATCAGCGCCGAAGGCAAATTACCCTTACTATTGATCAGTTTGGTCAGCCGGTTCATCACAACTGAATAGCAGGCAGAATTTATATTCTGCGTGTTCGGGTCATTGGCCAGTACCACGATACCCGGCGATTTAACGTCTGAAATTTTAAGATTAAAGTCGTCTCCGGAAAAAACCCAGAAGGTCTCCTTTGTAGCTAAACGGGATATGAATATTTTCAGCGTACCGATCTGTCCTTCCAGCTGCGGAAATGCTTTGCTGACATAAGCGCTCCGGAAAGGCGATAAAAGGGGAACCAGTTCCGGCTCGGAAAAGAGCGTATTGAAGATGTCCTCATAGGAATGATTTAGAAAAGACAGCACATGCGGAAAGCTTGAATATTTGCCACCGTCGTGCTTACTGAAAAAAAAGATACAAGCCGCTAAAAAGTTGATGGCGGACTGTGTAAAGAATTGGTCGCTGCCGCCCGATTTATCCCCCTTCTTCATAGCCTCCACCAGACCTTCAGCTCCTTCCGAAGCATCCGCCAATGTCCGCAGATAATCCGCCCGCCAGGGATTAGTGCGCCTGCTACGCTCCACATCATTTAAATTGATGACATGGAAATCATAGCCCTCGCATTTTCCATGTTGCTTGGCCAGCAGATAATGGTAATAAGCGATCTTGCCCAGGTCAGGGTATTTGTAATCGTAAACCACCGTACAAAAACCCTTGGCGATCATTTGGCGGATATAGGGATTTACAATACCAAAGGACTTACCCGAACCGGGTGTCCCGATCAGTATGGTGCCGCGAAACGGGTTAACAATATTGATCCAGCCATCCCGCACTTTGCCCTTATAATAGAATTTCATGGGGATGTTAACTGAATAAGGCGTCGCCACTTTTTCCTTTTGCTGCATAAAGCTTTCGCCTTCTACATTCCAAACGTCCTTTCCCAGGCCGGACCGCAAGATCTTGGAAACGTTATCCATGGAAAGACTGATCAGCACAGCACCAATAAGGGAACCTGTCATATAGCCCAGATCGAACCAACTGGTATACGTCAACGCCAGTGCGGACGGCCTTCCATACAGGACAACGCTACCGAAAAAAAACAGCAACCCCAGACAAAGCGGGTAAATGATATGCTTCTTAGGGTCGAGTTCCTGTTTCTTTTTTGCCAGTGTACCGATGCTGACCAGGCAGATCAGAAACAGCGTCGCCAGTTTGCTGTAAAGCAGATGCTGATAAATGACCACATGACTCAGCTTTTCGACCGGGCCATAAAAAAAGCCCCAGAACGGGGCTTCCTTGTAAACAAATATTGCGGCTTCGAGTGCAATCGACACATAAATGAGACATTGCATGAAACCGTGCAGCTTATGCTGCTCATGCGTTTCTTCCATAAAAAAGTGGTTTAAAGGATGTCAGCAGGTTATACCGTTCCTCGATAGAGTGACAAGATTGTCAGAAACGAACTACAGTTCTTTCGGTTTAATTAAAGACGGGATCTAGGAAAGGGGTAATACTTTCTCAGCCAATAAGGCATCCTGAATATCCTTGAGTAACTCAGGTACAGTCAAGCTTGTGGCGCTACCGTATGAATATACTTCTGTTGCAGAAAAATTAACCAAAAGACTTTGACAATATCCGGTCTCCAGGCATTCATCTACCGGAACAACATAATTATGTTTGTTAAATGTTATACCAGGAAACTTGTATTCTGCCGTACAGGATAAGTACCTGATGCCGTCTATCATCAATTTTCTCTCCCGATACCACTGCATTAACAGTTGTGGAATTATATATTCAGATTTAAACTGTATTTCACCCTGGTAAGACGGAATATATTCGATTTTGGAATGACAGGCGCAAATTATGGGATAGACTAGCGCGTAATTTACTAGCACTTCAAATTCGTCACTGGTTTCAAACATGCCCTCGGGGATTTTTCCCCCATTTTGCTCAATAATAACATTTAAGGGAACCAGATCCACAAAATATAAAGGACGATGATTCCTGTAACAAATTGCATGAAATGCCTCAGTGGCGTCGCTCATGCACTCTGACCAGGATGTTTGTAAATGATCAGAAAGGTAAATACAAGGAAAGCCTGGAATACTGTACCTGTTAGTCCCTATTGCACGACGTTTTTCGAATGGCACGTGAAATAAGTCTTTAGGTGTTAGCAGGCCCAAAAAACCGTTGGTTCCCGTGGCCGGAACTGGCGACGTTAAGTCAAATGCTTTTTTTGACCTGAAAAAAGCGGTGTCACCGTCCATAACCATTAATCTCGAATAATTTAGATCCTGGATCAATGTATCTTTTTCAGCGATTTTTTTGAAATGTAAATAAGCCTCTGCAGGATAACCATCTAGATAAGTTTTCAGGGTTTTCTTTAGTGAAGCAATTAGCCATTTAACCTCAGCCACGAGCGAATCTTTGTTATTTGTTCCAAACGCTTTACTATCGCAATCTTCCAAATCCTTAATGTACTTGTCCATTCGTTTACCAAATAGCTGTAAAAAAGATTTCGTGTCATCTGCTTCCAGGTAGGGCAACAAGTAATCGGCAGAAAGAAACAAGGATTTTAAGTCGGGATATGACATACTGATTAGTTCTGATGATCAGCTTTTGATGCCAGGAATAATACCCTCCAAGTTTGACTATTACTTAAAATAGGAAGAGGTCCCGCGGTATTGAGATCTTTAAGCCACTCGATATGCTCATCCATGAAGTTTAAAGGATAATACTTTGTTTCCGAATCAATAACATCGATAACCTCCTTCTCATATACAATTTGGTCTAGCTTTTCGGTGTCAATGATATAATTGTCTGCAATTTGCCAGTTAATAAGAATACTGGTTGCTACAAACCAGGCATACTCGGCATTCGCCTGTTTTTTGCTTTCCTCCGTACCGGCAGCTTTCAACTTAAAAGGCATAACCGCCATAATTGTCAGTTCTGAAGCTGAGATGATCTTATAGTAATGCAGGTTGTGTTCCTTTTCCTCCTCGGAATATTCCAGTAATGGCTTTAGATAAAATAAAGCCAGGCGCCAGTAATAGTCATTTAATAACTCAGCAGCATTGGGTATAGGTACTACATCGGAATTTATATCCATGAAGTCTTTCAGCCATACAGTCCACTCAGTAAGCCTTGCAGCTTTTTTTTCTTCAATAGATATCAATGCCAATGTGATTTGGTTAAAGGGTATTAGTTCAAAAGGAATTTAGGAGTTTTTGCGACGGGCAAGGGAGTTCTTAGCCCAGTCCGTTCCTTTTGAAGCGGCTAGATTCTGGCTGGAAGCATTGGGCGCGTCGTTGCGCACAGTAGAGCCGCGTTTTACCTCTCTGTGGTGAACAGGTCGCTGATAGCTCCCTGAGCCTTGATCCAAATTGAACTTCGATTCGTTATTCATAAATGCTATATAAATTTAGGCATTACAATTTAATGACAATAATAAGCCATATTTATTAAACTTACTAACATGCTGTTAATAAAGGGCACAAATATACGGCAAATGTATCAAAAACTACACCAAAGATGCATAATCTTTTAATAATGAGCGATCAGCGGTGTTAGCTGCTTTTAAAATTATAGCTATTCTCTCCTACTTATGGGTATAACATCGGCTGATAGTATATCCTGATAACTTATTCCGATGGTGACTATCCGTCCGGAAATCTGTTTTTCACTTAATTCAATGTATAAAACTTTATTACCGGGAAAACTCATTTTGCGGAACACGAAAATATTTCTGTAGTGTTTGCTAAACGAAACATCGTCAAATAAAACATATTCCGGGTGCACTGCTAACGATTGGGCGTTAGCTGCTTTGACCACTTTTTTATCATCAATCCGGAAACGCAGATCGTCAATATTATATATAAGATTGGTTTTGTTTTCATAACCCAGATCAATAAAGAAATAATCACCAGCAGTGTAAATGTGGTATATAGCGCCGATTATGCCGAAGGCTTTAACTTTATCAATCTGCTTAACTGGCCTTTTGCAAAAAAGATTTAAAGCAATAGATTTAAGTTGTGGCTGGGAGAACCCGATCCCTGAAATATCCAGCGGCCGTGTGTCGTTCCGGTCAATGGCGATCTCCGTACGGCTATTCCTTGCGGTAATGGAATCAGCTCTGATCACATGGTACTGCGCAATAAACTTTTCGCCGGTAATCGTCAGGATCGCATCGGCAGATTTAACGGAATCTTTTAAACGGATACGCAATACATTTTTGAGCGGCAGGTCGCCGATAACCGACTTTGCAGAGATATCGACATACTGGATCGGCTCCGGCGAAATGAACTGCACGGAAACATTCTCGGGCAGGTAAATAATGGGTAAGGAATTCCTTTTCACACCTTCCGCGAAAGGTGTATTTTGTGCATAGCTATGCAGGCCTGCCATTAAAACGGCAAGAAACAGAATGATCTTTTTCATGATTAATAATGTTGCTGCGCTTTTTCCAGCGCTTCGTTGTCGATTAAATAGAGGTAAGAGTTGTATTTGATCTTTGCTTTGTCCTTGCGGATCAGGCCTGCAATCGCAGAAGAGGTAGATTCGAACATTTTGCCCGCAGTGCTTATGGCAAACTGGCTGGCCACGGAACCGCTGCCGCTGCCGTCAATAGTAACACCCTGCACTGTATTGTTGCCCAGATCTTTTGTAAAATCACGGAATGCTGATTCGGGCACATACAGCCCGGCCAGCCCATCCAGGTCATAAACCTCCAGCTTTACCGGCAGGATCTTGTTTTCATAGAGGATAGATTTAACAGAAAGTTCCACCCGCTGCCCGGAAAACCCGGTAATGAGCGCATACAGGTAACTGCCTTTTCTGATCCGGTAACTGCCGGCGTCAATATCATCCAGCAGCCTTAACCTGATCCGTGATCCGGCATAACCGGTCAGGTTCTCGTCGATCACCACTTTGATAAAATCCGGGTGCTGTTCCGGCATCACGGTATTGAAACCGGGCGCTGTCCCGTCCGCCAGCTTAACCGCCAGCCGCGGTGCATCTGCTTTTTTCGCTTCCGCTTTGGCCAGCGCATCGTGTTTCTGCCGTTCGGCCTTTACCTCCGGGTCGTTCGCCTTATTCATACTGTCCAGGTAAGCCATCTGCTGCCGGAAGGTTTCCATCGGGTCCTTTTCCTTCGGAACAGTTGTCGCGGGATTGCTGCCACCAGTACGCCTGTTCCGCAGGCCGTTCAGCGCCTGAACCATCGCCTGATCATTGCCTGGCGGCTGGTAGCTGACATGATTTGCCGGAACATCATTACTACCGGCATATTTAGCTTTCATGGCCTGGTTGATCGAATCCAGCATTCTTTTTTCCTTGTCGGAATAGGTATTATTAAAAGCGGGATTGCTGCTTTTTTCCGAAGGCAGCGGACTGACGGCGGTTAAGCCGTCACCCTCCTTGTAAGTATCGCGGTAAGCATCCAGCTTATCTTCAAGCTGTTTTTTCTGTACGTCGCCGGAAATCTGCCCGACCGTGCCGTTAAGACCGTCCTGTTTTTTCTGATCCGTTTTCTTCGCGGCAAAGCCGCTGTGATAAACAAAAAAGAACAAACACAGGAAAGGCAGCATGATAAGCGGCACAACGTATTTGGGTTGTTTAAAATTGATGTCCATGATGATTTTAATGAGGTAAGTTGATACGGATATGCTGAAGACTGTCCAGGTCGCGCAGCAGGGTTAGGCTGTCCGTTTTGGTCAGTACTTTGCGGGAAGTAATGCTGTCCACCTGCCTTCGCAGGTGAATGGTTTGTTTTAGTGCTGCCCCTGCCGCCATGATATTGTCAAAGCCCTCATTCAGCGGAGGAGCCACAGATTTTGAAGCCACAATGGCTTTTTTATCAGGCAACCGGTGGTGCAAAACAACGGCAAGAATTAAAGACACAGCTAATAAGGCCACCATAGACCCGAAGACAAAACGGGGGTATGCAGAAACCAGCCTTTTAAAAATGCCGTTTCCCCTGTCCAGGTAAACCGAAAACTCCTTCTTCAATTCACTATACAGCGTATCCCTCGGATCGCGGTTAGAATGTATTTTTTTGAACATTTTCCAGGTCTTTGTTTTCGAGGGTTTTCCAGTTAATGATCAGCACACCGTGCGGGTTGTTATCACTGCGCGGTATATCCTTCAGGTACCCTTCGGTAATCAGCGAGCGGATGACCGTGGAACTGCGCCGGTCGATCTTCAGCTTACCATAATACCGGAAATAACGTTTGGACATATCAAGCGAGATGGAATCCGTTTGCAGGGTGATCACCGAACTGGAGGACAAAACCGAATTGAAGTAGCCGTTTTCCTTCAGATCATCGTACTGATCAACCCCAGACTGATCGACCAGGTACATGGCTTTTTTCATCTGGTACTCGATGAACTTATCGTCAGGCGTAAGTGAAAAGAATATGGAATGAAAAAGGTCGATATCCGCCCGGTATTCGGCGGGACGGTTCATCTGCACATCCGTTTGTGTGGCCTGTAAAGGAATGTTGTTGTTCAGGATATAGACGCTTCGCCTGGCATCGCTGACCTGCCGGTAGGCATAGGAACAGCAGATTGCTGAAAGGATAACAGAAGTTATAAAACTGCCAATGGCTACCCAGGTCGCCAGCCTGATCTTGGCTTCGATGTTTTTTACGATCATACAAAAAGATTTAAATGATTTTTCCTGCTGCGATCCGCGCAGCGTTGTAAACGGTTCCAGCGCCACGGCCAGCACTCGATGCGGCTGAGGTTACGCCTGAAGTGGAAATGATCCAGGTGGAGATGCTGGGCACAGTGAACATACAAATGGCCCCGACGATAAATACAATGATCACCGTTCCGAAGGAAAGGATACCATTACCGGCGAATACCGCCATCTTTGCCATATCGGCCGCAGCACCGTTGGTGCCGACGAGTTCCTGGTACTTACTGATCTCAGAAGTCAGCGCATATTGCTGCATCAGACCACAGAGGTACATGATAAGATAAGCGATACCGGAATATAAATTGACAGAAACAAATCGCGCGATCCAGGTACTGAAGCTGTCTCGGAAAGCAGGCAGGATACTGACCGCAACCGAAAACGGACCCAGTATGATCAGGATCGAAGAGTAGATGATCTGAATGATAAAAATCACATACACCGCTACCCGCAGGATCCAGATCGCGAGCAGCTCCAGTAACTGGGTAAACAGCAGCTGCATCCCGACCGTGAGCCGGTTCTTCAGTTCCAGCAGCGGTGAAACCACATCGGCGATGCCCTGTTTGACCGTACTGGTGACCGTGTTCCAGGCCTGCCCATACCAGGTATCGCTTTCCTTTTCAGCAACATCCGCCTGCGCCTGGAAAGTATACAGCGAATTGGCGACCTGCAGCATCAGGTTCGCCCGGGTAAACCGCAGGCCGTCCACTTCGGACTGCACGCTGTCGAACATCTGCTCGGTCTGTTGCGCAACTAGGTCCGTGGGAAAAGCGATCATTTTGACAAAACCGCCCCACCAGATAATGATCATCGCCAGGCCGAAGGGACGCAGCAGCGGCATGATCTCCATTCGCTTATCGCCAACCATCATCTCATAGCTCTTAATAGCAAAAAAGATGATCATAAATATGGCGGCCAGCGCCTGCGCGTCGGAAATAAACAGATCGAAATGGTTCCATATCGAGGCTTTTAATCCTTGCAGAAAAACCATTACACCCGTTTCATAAACCGCGTCGCCCTGTAAATACTGCAATGATTTGCGGCTGATCGCCGTGTCGACCGTCGTGGTTTGTGCAAAGCCCGCCGTTGCCCATAGGGAAAACAGCAGGCATAAGTAAATCATTTTGTTCTTCATGCCTTTAATATTTAGCGTTCTGCAATATTTTATTGGCGATCTGCACATCACTGTTCGGCGTCCAGTTCGGTATACCTACCGTGCCTTTCTGCAAAGCCTCCTGACGGCCGGCCATATCCAGGTCGAGCTGTGCGGTGGAAATACGGATCCCCCAGACAGAGGAGAGGTTTTTATATTCTTCCAGCATCCGGTAATAAGCCATGATCCTGGAACCGCGATCCATATCCGTGGTCCGCGCACCGTTCAGTCTTTGTTTTAATTTATCGAGTTCAGCCGTATACCAGCTGTAACTTCCTTCGGAAACCAGCTTGGCACTGACCTGCGGACTAAAACCGCTTAATATGGATACCGGGGTATAGTTCAGCAGCGGGTTAAACTGCTGTTTATAATACAACAGCCATAAAGGATCAGCATCCGACAGCAAACCGGATTGCGAAGCGATCTGCGAAAGCGCCGTATTTTTGACGGTGTCAGATTGCAGCTTGTAATGGTTGTCAATCCCGTTCATGGTACTGACCAGCGCCAGCCGCTGTGTCTGCTGGCCGGTCGCGCTCAGCGGCCTAAGATCGGTCTTGTGATAATTCGGATCAAACAGGCCCCATACCAGCCAGTAATAAGGGTTAAGGCTTAGGAAGCCCGGCTTGGGATAAAAGCTGTTCTGGTTCCATTGCTGGAAAACCATGCGCTGGCTCTGATTGATAACGGCGTTATCCTTAACGATGGATTGTGCCTGAATCCCGGCTGAAAATAAAAAGAGAAAAGCCAGAAGGCTTAAGGTTGATTGTTTAATCATAGCTTTCATTGATGTAAGTATTTAGCGTTATTGATAATTTGCTGAACAAAGTTTTTGTCCTGATTGATATAGTTTTCCCAGGGATTTACGGAAGCAATAATGCCCCGTTCCTTCGCCCAGTACATGGCGCGCCAGGCACCATACGCGAGGCCGTCCAGGATCTGAAGCGTAGTCGTGATTTTTTTCAGGAGCTGGTCACGGCTGTTATAATCAGCCAGCACATTGTCCCCGGATTTCAGTACGTAAGCGGATACCTCGCCTACCATCCCGACCGCGCGCAGCTTCATTTCATCAGCGATATTGGTTGCGAACAGGATCAGGTAGGGCTGGGATCTGGCCAGCGCCAGCGCCTGCTGTAAATAACTGATCATATCGGCGCTGATGGTACCCATGTATTTGACCTCCAGCCCGTCCTTCAATGCCGAATTCACATTGGCCAGCCCGTTGTAAATAATAGTCTGCGCCAGCACAACCGAACCCACATTGGTATTTACATCTTCGATATTGGTTTTGATTTTGCCGAGGTACTGGTCATGCGTTCCCTCCGCTGCGCTGCGTACCGCCTGATTGGCTTCCACCGATGCAAAGTATTGCGGGTCAAAAACGTATTGCTGCCCGTAAGCAGAAAGCTTGAAGCAAAAAGCTAAAAGCAATAGGATAACTGGCTTTCTCATTCTTTAAGATATTTAGCGTTTTGAATGATGTCCTCTGCTACGGTTTTATCCTGGTCGATATAACTCTGGAAGGGATTAACGGATCGGAGCAGCGTTGACAAATTGGAATAGGTCAGCGTGTTGACCAGGTTGCCCGACAGTTCTTGTATCTCGGAAAGCTGCATGAGTACATAATCAAAAAGCAGCTTACGGTCGGAAGCTTTCATCTGGTTCACATCGCCGAATGATAAGGTCAGGCCCGTCACATAGCCGATCAGCCCCTGCGCCTTTTCGACAAATTCGATCTCGGTCCGGTAACCCAGGAAAGCGATAGCAGGATTTTTTTCGACCAACACAATGATCTGCCGCTGGTAGTTTACGATCTGCCTGACCTCCGGCGTGGCATAGATGCCGATGTCTGCAATATTAATTGCGGTCCCCAGTGTATTGTACCTGTTTTGCAGGGTCCGGTACATTTGTTTCATTTTATCCAGCAGCGTAAGGTTGGCCTGTTCATTCGCGGTGACCGCCGCCTGATTGTTCCGGGCAGTTACCTGTTTACTATGCTCCGACTTCGACTGGTCGATCAGCTGGTGCATACCAGCGATATCAAGGACGCTTTGCTGCGCCATTAGCCTGGCTGAAAGAAAAACAAACATGATCAGGACAAAATATCCGGTTGCTCTTTTCATTGCTTTAAATATTTAGCGTTATTGATAACATCGTTAGCGATCTGCACATCCATGTTTTTCCATTCCTCCCAGGGATTAAGCGAGGCCCAGATACCGCGCATCCTCGCCCAGTACATGGCCCGGCCCATGCCATAGGCTATGCCGCGCAGGATTTCCATTTCCTGTTCGATATGGTTAAGCAGCTTGCCGCGTTCGCCGGCATCCATCAGATTGCTTCCTCCCTTGAGTACAAAGGCACTGACGTCGGCCGAAAGCGTAACCGAGCGGGTTTCAAATTCCCTCGCCCCCTGTTCAGCGAACAGCAGTAATACCGGGTCAGATTTGGCAATCGTCACCGCCTGCCCCACATCGTTGACGATATCGGTTCCGCAGCTGGCGATCTCCTTGATGGATGTCAGGTTGCTGACCACCGAAGCGACCTGGCTCAATCCTTTATAGATGTCATTTTGCAGTTTATTGACGATCACCAGCTGCCCGGTGATAGCCAGCTGTCCTTTCTGAATAGCGCTTAGATTATTATTGGTCGTATTCAGCTGGCTGTTGATCACGCCGCTGTTAACCAGTATAGCGGCGGAAGTGGTCGGGTCGACCACGACCTCCTGGGCAAATAAGCTCCGGGCAAATAACAGGGGTATGAGTATTAAAAGTTTTTTCATAATGTTAACTTAAAAGAGGTTTACCGATCTGATTAATATGGCTGACAAACTGCGAAAGGGATAGCCTGCTGGATTGGAACTGTTCGACAAAAGCATCCAGTGCGCGCTGGTAAGTACCGAAGTTTTCGATATAGACCTCTAGTGCCGACTTCTCCGGTTTCTCTGTCGAAAAGGTCATGTACTGGTGCACAGAAACCTCTACGCCGTAAACCTCTCCGACCGAACCCCGCCGGATATAGACTTCTTTAAAACGGTCACGCCCCTCGGTGTTTTCCAGCTGGTTGATCGAGAAGATCTTTTTTCTTTCGGTATCATTGACCGACAGCAGTGAGGCCACAGCACCGTAATTATCCTTAAACTTGGTCTGGTCTAGCAGGCAGACCGTATCGGAGTTATTAAGAATACTGTCCTTGACAACCGCATTCCCGATAATATCGCCCAGTTCCTGGGTAACCACGATAGCTTCCCCCCAGAATTTCCGGACCGTTTTGTAGAGGTAAAGTAAGTAACCGGCCATCAGCGGACTTGCAATAGCCTTCCACGCCTCTTCAACAACCAAGGCCTTGCGGCGCGAGGTCCTGAAGCGCATTTTCTGGATAAATACATCCATGATGATCAGCGTCACGATCGGGAAAAGCACGCGGTTCTCCTTTACGGCATCGATCTCAAACACGATAAAACGCTCGGTAAACAGCGACTGATCAGCCGGTTCATTCAGTATCTGCGCGAATTCGCCGCCCCGGTAAAACTTCTTCAGCACATAGCGGAATTCATCAACATCAAAGGGTATGCGTTCCTCCTGTTTAATCTCCGGGATCTTCCATAAAGCGAATTCGTAAAAGCTGTTGAAATTCAGCTGTTCGATACGCGGCTTGTTGCCTGACCGATGCAATTGTTCGTCCCGCACGGCCTGGTGAAATTTTTCATCATAAGCGGCGCGAAAAGGATTTGCATCGTTATTCGGAAGCGTATCCCCTGAATGCGTCAGCCCGTCAACGAGCGCCTGGTCATCACGCGGCAGTTCCCCGGCTAAAGTTTCGTCCAGCACAGCTATCTCAAAATCTTCAAAAGGGACGATACCAGTTTCGCCCTTCATGCCTTCCAGCACTTGTTTTCGTATGGCGCACTGCTCCTTCTTAGTTAAGGGCGGTAATTCCTCCTGGTAAAAATACTGCTGATAATAGGCACTAATGACATTGCTGATCACATCGCGTTCGACCTGGGTGAAAGTGCCGTCCGCTCCCTTCCAGAGCAGTCCGACCAGCGTACTCAGGAAATCCTTCTTCTCAATATTATATTCATCCTCCCTGATCTGGAAGGGGTTCATCGTGATCGGCTTCTTATCGGTGTAAGTAATATATTTACCCTTGTAATAAGCGCACAACCCGGCATAGGAGTGCCCGGTATCCACGATCACCATATCCATATTATACAGCATGTACTGCTCCATGAGGCTGTTCATAAAGAAAGATTTCCCGGAACCGCTTGGACCCAGCACGAACTTATTGCGGTTATTGATGCGGTTGGTGCGCATCGGCAGATCCGCAACATCTATCCCTACCGGGACACCCTGCCGGTCGGTAAAACGTACCAGGAAATCTGACGGCTCATCCAGCGGCATCGATTCCTTTAAAAAAAAACATACGGCCGCATCGCAGGTCGTCAGGAACCAGTCGTATTCTTTGAGCTCTACTGCGTTACCCGGCAGGGAACAGCGGTAAAGTTCCAGCTGGTTATAGCCATTCTTGCTGGCCATGATCCCAAGGCCGAAAAGCGCGCTTTCAATAAAGTTTGCGGCTTTCTGTATTTTTTCCTGAGGCGCAGCCAGCACAATGTTAAAGTGGCAGTTCACCAGCAGCTGGTTTTCCCTTGCCACATCATTCAGCAGGAGGTCAATATCCTCCACGCACAGGGTGTTTGCCGGATCCGGGATACCGGAATGCCGCTTCTTTTTCAGCTCCAGCTTTTTGATGGTTACAAACTGGTTGGGTATCTCGATGACCTGGTTAAAAACGATCACCTCGAAATCCGGTACCCGGAACAAAAAGGACAGGAAGTCAACAGGAAACCCCCGCAGCGTTTCCTTGTCATTCAGCTCAACATGAGTTGAAACGGTCGGGGGCAGGTCAACGTTATCGATGTTGATCAGCGGAATATTCCGGATCGCCCGCTCACCCATCCTGATCTCGGTATCGGTCGGCGCAAAATTATTCAGTACAAGATGTTCCGGCCTGAAATCCATCGCCAGGAACTGCATGATCAGCAGCCTGAGCTTATCCTCCTTTAACACCAGCGGCGCAGCCCTGGCGGTGATCAGGATATCGAGGACCTTGTCAAGTTGCTGGCTGAAATCGCGCAGCCCTTTTTTATCAAATACGTAAAATGCGCCTTTACGCACTTGCCGGGTCAGGGTAATATAGGTGGTCACCTTCAGGTACTCCCGGCCGGCAAAATGGGCATTATATTTCTGCTGGAGATAATCCCCGCTTTCTTTGAGCGGGTATTTTTCTTTGCTGATGATATCTGACTTTTGCAGCAGGTAGCCGTCGCCCATGATCTTGACGATATTGATCATCAGCGCGTGGAATTCATCATAGGCAGCCGAAGCCGCAGAGAAACGGGTGACCGGGTTGGTGATGCCGATCACGACCGAACATTCGCCGCCCGCACCCACCAGAATATCTGTCCCGGCATAATGATCTATACCGATATAAGGAATATTAAATACTTGTTTTCCGGCCATTCCGATAATGATTTTTTAATTTGACCTGGTGAATGAATATACCCGCGGAACGGGTTTTGATATGCAGTCCGTTTTTTTGCTT